>Ga0310690_10000154_pt1 | contig 159230 bp, 134 predicted proteins | sample AusTroGonzalo_MG_2_FD_207661 | JGI IMG/M metagenome (GOLD analysis project Ga0310690, IMG submission 207661) | Bovine rumen microbial communities from tropical cattle in Woodstock, Queensland, Australia - Gonzalo_04 (v2) (version 2) | ecosystem: Host-associated > Mammals > Digestive system >...
GTTGTCTTCAGAACGTCCCGGACCTCATGGCCTGCGGTAGTGGGGAAATGGGCCGAAAGTTATAAAGACTGAGTTCATGGACGTTCTGAAGACAACGGCAAAGGGCATAGCCTGGACCACGGCATCGACGATAGTAAAGAGCGTCGTGTCGCTGGTGCAGGTGAGCATACTCACCCGTTTCCTGGTCAAGGGAGACTTCGGGCTCGTCGCCATAGCCAACCTCTTCATTGGCTTTACTCAGATTTTTGTGGAAATGGGCCTGTCTGCGGGCATCATGCACCGCAACGACACCACCCGGGAGCAATACAGCTCGCTGTTTTGGCTCAATGTGCTCACTGGCGCCCTCCTGACGGGCATCCTCTGTCTTATCTCCCCGCTGGTGGCGAACGCCTATAACGAGCTAGAGCTCGCCAGGGTGCTGATAATGCTGAGCTTCTGCATATTCTTCTCGTCCCTCGGAATCCAGCACAGAATAGTGCAGCAGAAGCACATGCGCTTCAAGTCGATCGCCCTGGTGGAGATTTCTACGGCCCTTCTGTCCCTTGTTCTGGCAATCGTCCTTGCGGTAAAAGGGGCCGGAGTTTACAGTCTAGTTTATTCCAGCCTTTTCCATTCCCTTTCCGCCGGCCTTCTTTTCCTCGCCATCGGTCTCGTCAAAGACAACAACATCAGCTTCCACTTCAGGCTTTCCGATACCTACGATTACCTCAAGATAGGCGTGTACTCCATGGGCTCCCAGATCCTGGATTATTTCTCCCGCGAGTCCGACACTCTTATCATCAGCGCCACCCTGGGCAAGGAGACCGTGGGCGTGTACTCCCTCTGCAAGAAGCTGGTGCTGTCGGTTTACAATTCCGTCAACCCTATATTCAACCGGGTGCTTACTCCGGTGATCGCCGCCCTGCAGGAAGACAAACAGCGCGTGAAGAATCTGTATCTTACTATTACAGAGACGCTTGCCCTGATGAATATGCCCGTTTACTGCCTGATTGCCATATTTGCGGCCGGCATACTGAACTGTATCTACGGCGCCCAGTATCTGGACGGGGCGATAGTGTTGATGTTCCTGTCGCTGTCTTACGGAGTAAACGCTCCGGCCAGCCTCACAGGCCCGCTCCAGACAGCTACCGGACGCACAGACCTCGGCTTCTACTGGACCTTCTGCAGGGTAGCGCTGACCATAGTCACGGTATTCCTCGGCTCCAGGTACGGAATCAACGCGATTGCGGTCGCACTCTTCGTCCTTACTCTGCTGACCAACCCTGTTATCTGGCGCATAACCATCAAGCCGATAATCAATTGCAGCTACTGGGAGTATCTTAGCCGATCGGTTGTCATCGGGCTGATAATTATCGCTTATTCTGCCCCGTTCTACTTCCTTTTCGGTCAGTGGATGAGCGTACCTGCATGCCTTGGAATAGGTGTCGGTTACACGGTGCTCTTTGTCGCTTTGGTATACCTGCTCTTCCCGTCTTCCTATCCCGTAAGGCTGGCCAAAGAGAAACTAGGGCTTAACAAGGCGGACTAAGCGGCTCCATATCAGCTTTCTCGGCAGGTCCAGCAGCATTGCGGCCATAAACACCAGACAGAGAAACAGCGCTATGATTCCCAGGCAGGCAAGCCCGGAGTAGTTTTCGTACAGATACTGAACCTGAGGTGAGACGAAAAGATTGCGCACATGGGGCTCGCTGTGCAGAAGATAAACTGCGAAACTGCTGGCTCCTAACCAGTTGACGATTTTGCACGGAGCCATTTTCAGCTTGCTGAAGAACAGGAAAAGATAGATTGAGCCCAGTATCACCAGGGGATTGCAGTAGGCATAGGCAATACTGAAGACGCCGCTGAAGCTGCCCGAGTACATGGCTCCGGCAATCATCAACCCGGTATTGACTGCCGCGAGCAGGAAAAAGATTCCAAGGTCTGCGGCGGCAGGCAGGCGGAACAACGTCCTAAAAAATTGCGGGGCGCTTTCGGCATCGAGCCGGTTGCGTATATATCCGGCGGTGACGTAGAGGCCGATGAAATGAAGGGGGCCGTAGCCGTTGACAAAGAAACGCCGGCCTCCGGCTATCCATCCGAAGACGGCTTCGAACAGGAAGAATGCTATCACTACGTAACGCTGCGTCTTCTCGTCAGCAGTCGCGTTGAAGCTGTTCAGTATCGGGGAGATTATGATAAGCAGGAAGTACGACTTGATAAACCACTCATAATCGGAGAGTTGTAACGCGTCTGCAATTTCTTTCCAGCTGAGTGTCGCCTTGCCGGCTATCAGCAGGACAAGGTAGAATCCGACAAAGAACCACAGTACCATGAACAGGAGGGAAAGTACCTTTTCCTTCCTGGGTCTTATGCCATACCAGCCGGAGATGAAAACGAAGACATTGATAGCTACAATCCCGACGGACTCGATAAAGAAGCGGAACACCGACGGCAGGGTGTTGCCCTGCAGTTCGGCGGCGTTTATCACTGGAAGAGATACGAAATTGGCATGGATGACCAGAATCAGGAACATTGCCAGGCAGCGCAGCAGCTCGATGTTCGAATCCCTTTGTTTCTGCATGTCTTACGGAACCTTAACCTGTACTCCGGCGTATTCTGTCGGAAAGGGGACTTTATTGATCTATGGGCCTGATAAATCTTGCAGGCGCTCCTGCGTAGATGCCGCTCATTGTAATACTGCGGTCGACCTGCGACAGGGATGCGAGAATTACGTCGTCGCAGACGCTAACCCCGTTGTCGATAACCGACTGGCTGCCAAGGAAGGACCGCGAGCCGATGCCCGAGACGCCGTTGACGATGGAACCGGTGGATATGTGGCAGAAGTCGCCCACTCTGGCTTCGTGCTCGATGCAGGCGAAGGAATTGATGATGCAGCCACAGCCGATGCGGGCGTCGGCGTTGACGAAGGCGTTATGCATGACGACCGTTCCTTCCCCTATGCTGGCATGACTGGAGACATGGGCGCTGGGTGCTATTATCGTTGCGAATTTGCCTCCGCACTGCCGTATCGCTTCGTGGAGCCGAATCCGGATAGCTGGGGACTTGATCTGTCCGACCGTCACGACGAAAAGGGCGTCGCCGACGAATTTGGCGATATCGGAATCGTTGCCAATTATTTTGTAACCCAATACGTCCGTTTTCTCGAAACCGGGCTTCTCAAGTATTCCCAGTATGTTGTAGCCTGCACATTCGGCAACGTCGATCACCGATTTACAGTGACCGCCTCCGCCGACAAGGATCAAATCTTTCATTCTATTGTAAATTAATCAGATGCAACGAACGCTGCTAGGGATATTCACAATCCTGTCCGCCAGCCATTCCGTATTCTTAAGACCGTCGTGGATGCATTTGCCGAACATGGGAAGACGGTTCATCAGTTCCCAGACCGGCCGGGTCATGACTCCGCAGTCGTTGGTCTCCTGCAGAAATCTCTGCTGCGCGTCGCGGTCCTTGAGTATCACGGCATTCAGCCAATAGTTGGAGAAACAGTTCTCCGGCTCATGGAAAAACTCGATCTCCGGAATTCCGCCGAAAAACTCCGCATAAGCGGCCGCCGTTTCCCTTTTGTTTGCTATGAATTCGTCCAGATGCTCCAGTTGGGCGCATCCGAGTGCGGCATTGATGTTGGGCATACGGTAGTTGTAGCCTATATAGTCATGCCGGAACTCCCAGCGGTGGGGTATTTTGGCCTGGGTGCTCAGATGCTTGGCCTGGGCGCCGAGCTCCTCGTCGTTGAACAGCAGCATTCCGCCGCCGCCGGTGGTGATGGTCTTGTTGCCGTTGAAGCTCAGGACTCCGACTTTGCCGAACAGGCCGGTATGCCTGCCATTGTAACGACTGCCTATGCTCTCCGCGGCATCTTCCACCAGTTCGATGTGCCATTCCCGGCAGATATCCGCTATTTCTTCTATCCTTACGGGATGTCCGAAAGTATGTACGGGAACGCAGGCCTTGATACGGCGGCCGCTCAGCCTGTCGTAGCACTGACCGTCTTTAACGGTGCCGTTGGCGGTAAGCCATGCCTTCAGGGCATCGGGGGAGAGACCCAGGGTGCTCCTGTCCACGTCTATGAATACCGGGTTCGCCCCGGTGTAACTGATTGCGTTGCAGGTAGCTATGAAAGTTAGGGCCTGAGTGAGCACCTCATCTTCACTCTCAACGCCCGCAAGCACCAGCGCAAGATGCAGAGCATTGGTGCAGTTTACGCAGACCACGGCCCTTTTCGCTCCGGTATATGCGGCCATCTCCTTCTCGAAACGGTCTACGAAAGGGCCTACGGAACTCACGAACGTGGAATCTATGCACTCGGCAAGATAGGCTTTTTCGTTTCCCGCAAAGCAGGGGACCGAAAGCGGTACGTTGTCGGCGCCATACAGTTCTTTGATATAGTTGATTACCTCGCTGAACATTGCTCTTACAGTTGCAACTAAACTCTCAAAGGTAGTGTTTTTTTGTGACAATTTGCTAACTTTGCTAAATCGAAAAGAAGATGATACTGTATTCTCTCATCATTCCAAACCGCAACCGGCCCGAGCTGCTGGAGGCTTTGCTGGCGTCCATTCCGGTGCGTGAGGATACGGAAATCATAATCGTAGACGACAACAGCGACCAGGCCGTTCTGGAAAAGTATCCGGGACGGGACCGCCCCGATACTACAATCATTTATACCAAAGAAGGCTATGGCGCCGGTTACGCAAGGAACCGGGGTCTGGAAGTCGCTCAGGGCCGCTGGCTCGTGTTTTCCGATTCCGACGACCGCTTCATCACGGATGCATACTGCGCCGCCCTGGACCGCTATGCGGATTCTGATGCCGATATAGTATTCCTGAATGCCAGATGGATAGACGTGGATACCGGAAAGGAGCTCAGGTTCACCTTCCGGAAGTCGTTTGCCCAAAGCGATCCTGACCGATTCGAGCGCAAGCTCCGCTACGATACCTACGCTCCGTGGGGAAAGCTCTACAAGCGCAGCCTGATTGTTGATAACGGACTGAAATTCAGCGAGGTGCCTATGGGCAACGACCTGCTGTTCTCTTCCATGGCGGGCTGGTACGCAAAAAGCATCCTGGTAGATTATACCCCGGTTTACGAATGGATAGTACGGAACAAAGGGAACATTTCCGCGAATGTCAGCCTTGAAGCTGCAGAGGTGAAACTGGAGCAGGAGCGTCAGAGATGCGACTTCCTCCGCAAGCATGGAGTTAAGATGCGTAACTCGTACCTCTATTTCAGGGCTTATCCGCTCTTCCTTTCCACCGGTATGACCCGCAGGCAGGCGGCCGACCGGTCCGTGGCCTGCCTCCCGAAGCGGGAGCGGCTCCCTTTCTACCTGTTCTCCAGAATCTTCCTGCTTAAAAAGCTCATATATCCCACCCCGGTTTTATATACCGAAACCTATTGAGAGGATGCCTGCAATCAGTATCATAATCCCCGTCTATAAGGTAGAAGAGTACATTGCCCGCTGTGCCCGTTCGCTCTTCGGCCAGACCATGGAGGACCTGGAATTCATTTTCCTGGACGACTGCACCCCCGACAGGTCGATTGACGTGATGAGGGAGGTGCTGGAGGAGTTCCCTCAGCGGAGACCGCAGGTTCGCTGCTTCCGCATGCCGGTCAACAGCGGTCTGGCAGTAGTCAGGACCAAGGGGGTGGAGCTGGCAACCGGCGATTATATAGTCTGGGTTGACAGCGACGACGAGTTGCGTACGGACGCATGCAAGCTGCTGTACGACAAGGCATTGGAAGGCGGATTCGATATAGTGGCCTGTGATTTCGAGAAGCGTCGCGGCAGTTGGCGCAAGCTGTGCTCCCAGCGGACTTCGCCGGAACGGGTGATGCTGGACCTGATGTCCGGGCGTATACTCGGATCGCTGTGCTGCACGATGGCCAGACGTTCTTTGTATGAGGGGCTGCTGCCGCCCAAGGGCAACATGTGGGAGGATCTGGTATTCGTGGCGCAGCTTTACCTGAAGGCCGGGAGCTGGGCCTATGTGCCCGAGGCCCTGTATTTCTATCATTTCCGGGAGTCCTCCACAACCAAGTCGCCCGGAGAGGAAGCGTCTGTCGGCCGCTGGATGGAAGTGCAGAAAAACGCCTTCCTGCTGTTGGATATACTGAGGCAGCATTATCCGGAAGGCTCTCCGGAGATCGTCAATATGAAGTACAATAGCCGCCATTGCCTAAAACCGCTGGTGCACAGGAAGGAGTATTACAAGAGATGGCGGAACTGTTTCCCGGAGGTGGATAAGGTATATCTCCTCATTCCCGGTCCGACTATGCAGCAGAGGCTGTGGTTCGTGCTGATCCACCTCCATCTATACCACCCTTGGAAAGTGGTTTCCGGAAAAATCCGCTCGATGCTGGGCGGAAGATTCTAAACGGTTTCTAACGCTTTTTCTTTTTATCCGGCAGCAGGAATGCGCCGGGGCGGCGGCTCTGGCGGCGGTAGCGCAGCAGTTCGGGATAGCGTTTTACCAGATCTCCAATGAACTTGAAGGGCGCTTTGCTGAAGTGCAGGCATCCTATGGCGGCCAGTCGCAGGGGCTCTCCGATCAGACGGAAGAAAACGCCCCATGCAGGATCGCTTACGCGTGCGACCGAACCGTTGCATTTAAGGAACATCCGCCTTTCGGGCGACGCCGGACGGTCGGCCCTGTCGTGCACTGCAGACGCTCCGGGGACGACTCCGCATTTCCATTTCATCCAGCGGGCGCGGTCGATATAGTTGTCGTCTTCTCCGTACTGGTGGAAAGCGGGGGAGAAGCCTCCCACTTGCATCAGGCAGCCTCGGCTGATCATCCAGTGGGCCGCCATAACGAACGGCACTTCCACTACCGGCTCGCCCTTGCTGCGCCTGAGGTAACGGCCGCAGCGTTTTGCGAACTGGCGGTCCTTCTTTTTGCCTCCGGCGTCGTACTGTATCGGACTCAGGATGCCGTAGCCGGGGCGCTCGAAGCCCTGAAGCAGCTTGCCGAAACAGTCAGGAGCCACCCAGGCGTCCTGGTTCAGCAGATAGACGTATGAGTAGCCTTCCTCTACCGCGCGCTTCATGCCTATGTTGTTGGCCCCTCCGAATCCAAGGTTGCTGCCGTTGCATATGACTTCCACGCCGTGCCCTCTCAGCCATTCGACGGTGCCGTCGGTGGAGCCGTTGTCCAGCACGAGCAGGTCTGCGGGCGTTTCAGACCCGCGCACGGAGGCAATGCAGCGTTCAATCCACCGCATGCCGTTGTAGGTTACGATTATGACAAGAATTTCGGCAGCCATTCAACCGCAAATATAATCATTTTCTGCCTTTTTGGCAGAGGTATGTTATTTGTTGGGCAAAGTCCGTTATTTTTATTAACTTTGCACGATTTATACATACCTAAAAGAAAATGGCATTAGCAGACATTATAAAAGCAATTTTCGGATCCAAGGCGGAGCGGGATTATAAGGCCGTGAAGCCGGTCCTGAACAAGATACTTGCAGTATATCCCGAAATCGATGCCCTGTCGCATGATGAGTTGCGCGCCCGCAGCGCCGCGCTCCGCGAGCGCCTGCGCGAGGTCGAGAAGCCTTTCGAAGACCGCATAGAGCAGATACGTGAGGAACTCGGACAGGATATCCCTGTCGGGGAAAAGGAGAAGCTTGCTACGGAGTCCGACAAGCTGGTGAAAGACGAAGACGATGCAATCGAGGCCTGCCTTACGGAGATACTGCCGGAGGCCTTCGCCATCGTCAAGAGTACCGCCCGCAGGCTCAAGGAGAACGAGACTATCGTAGTGACTGCCAATCAGTTCGACCGCGACCTCAGCGTAAACCACGACTTCGTGACCATAGACGGCGACAAGGCTGTCTACAGCAACCACTGGATTGCCGGAGGCAACGAAGTCGTCTGGGATATGGTGCACTATGACGTCCAGCTCATAGGCGGTATTGCCCTGCACCAGGGTAAGATCGCTGAAATGGCGACCGGTGAAGGAAAGACCCTGGTGGCAACCCTCCCGGTGTTCCTTAACGCTTTGGCCGGCAAGGGCGTACACGTGGTTACTGTCAACGACTACCTGTCCAAGCGTGACTCCGAGTGGATGGGACCGCTCTATATGTTCCATGGCCTCAGCGTGGACTGCATAGACAAGCATCAGCCCAACTCCGACGCCCGCAAGCGCGCCTACGACTGCGACATCACCTTCGGTACCAACAATGAATTCGGTTTCGACTACCTGCGTGACAATATGGCGGTGGCCAAGGAGGACCTGGTCCAGCGCAAGCACCATTATGCTATCGTGGACGAGGTGGACTCCGTGCTCATCGACGACGCCCGTACCCCTCTGATCATTTCCGGTCCGGTGCAGAAGAGCGCCGAGGACGACGCCCAGTACAGCGAGTTCAAGCCCTATGTGGAGCGCCTCTATACTGCTCAGCGCCAGCTGGTCAACCAGTGCCTGAACGAGGCCAAGAAACTGATTGCGGCGGGCGACGAGGCCGAGGGCGGCAAGCTGCTGCTGCGTGCACATAAGGGTCTGCCCAAGTATCAGCCCCTCATCAAATACCTCTCGGAGCCGGGTATCAAGGTTATTCTCCAGAAGACCGAGAACTATTATATTCAGGATAACGAAAAGGAGATGCCGGTCGTCACCGACCCTCTGTATTTCGTTATCAATGAGCAGCTTCACTCCGTTATCAAGACCGATAAGGGAGACGCCATGCTGGCCGCGTCCGTGGGCAACGAGGACTTCTTCGTACTGCCCGACGTGGGCGCCCGCACCGCTGAGATCATGCAGGGCGAAGGCACCCTCGCGGAAAAGCAGGCGAAGAAGGACGCCCTCATGGAGGAGTTCTCCCTCAAGAGCGAGCGCGTGCATGTTGTGGAGCAGTTGCTCAAGGCCTACGCCATGTTCGAGAAGGATGTGGACTATATCATCTCCGACGACGGAAAAGTGAAGATCGTGGACGAGAGTACCGGCCGTATCATGGAGGGACGCCGCTGGAGCGACGGTCTGCATCAGGCCGTGGAGGCCAAGGAAAGCGTGAAAGTGGAGGCTGCTACCCAGACCTTTGCTACCATTACGCTGCAGAACTATTTCCGTATGTATCACAAACTTGCGGGTATGACCGGTACCGCCGAGACGGAGGCCGGAGAGTTCTGGAGCATATACAAGCTGGACGTTATGGTCATCCCGACCAACAGGCCCGTGATCCGTGACGACCAGAACGACCAGATCTACAAGACCAAGAAGGCCAAGTACGCCGCCGTGATCGACCGTGTCGCAGAGTTGTCCAAGGCGGGGCGCCCGGTGCTCGTGGGTACGACGGACGTCGAGACTTCTGAACTGCTGTCCCGAATGCTCAGGCTGCGCGGCATACGTCATAACGTCTTGAACGCAAAGGAGCATGCCAGGGAGGCGGAAATCGTCGGCCAGGCCGGACAGAGTTCCACCGTGACCATCGCCACCAATATGGCCGGCCGTGGTACCGATATCAAGTTGTCGCAGGAAGTTAAGGACGCCGGCGGTCTCGCCATCATCGGCACTGAACGTCACGACTCCAGACGAGTGGACCGTCAGCTTCGCGGCCGTGCCGGACGTCAGGGCGACCCGGGTTCTTCGACCTTCTATATCTCTCTGGAAGACAAGCTGATGCGTCTGTTCGGCTCGGAGCGTATCGCGTCTATGGTGGACAAGATGGGCATGAGGGACGACGAGGCTCTGGTCAGCACCATGCTTTCAGGAGCCATAGAGAACGCACAGAAGAAGGTGGAGGAGAACAACTTCGGTATCCGTAAGCGCCTGCTGGAATACGATGACGTGATGAACTATCAGCGCGAGGCCATCTATTCCCGCCGCCGCAATGCAATCAGCGGAGAGAAGGTGGAAATCGACCTCCAGAATATGATGGTGGATTCCGCGTCGCTCTTCGTGGAGCGTAGCGAGGGTATGCCTTGCGAGGACTTCCGCGAAAGCCTCATGGCCAAATTCTCCATCGACCTGGAGATCGAGCCGGCCGAGTTCGACAAGATACGCAATCAGGATTTGGTTAAGAAGATATGCGACGTGATGCAGGAGACCTACAAGCGCCGTATGGACGCCCTGGTGGTGAAACTCTGGCCCATCGTGAAAGAGGTGTATGAGAAGCAGGGGTCTATGTATCAGAACATTGCCATTCCCGTTTCGGACGGCCGCAAGGTCATCAACCTTTCCGTCAATCTGGAGAAAGCCTATCAGAACGAGGGCAAGGAAATCGCCAAGACGCTCAGTAAGAACATCATCCTCTATCAGATAGACGAGCACTGGAAGGAGCACCTGCGCGATATGGACGACCTCAAGCAGAGTGTCCAGAACGCCGCTTACGAACAGAAGGATCCTATCGTGGTTTACAAGCTGGAGAGCTATAATCTCTTCTCGGAGATGCTGGAGGCGTTGAACCAGGATGTGCTGTCCTTCCTCTTCAGGGCCTTCGTGCCTCTGCAGGACCGCTCCCAGCCGCCCCAGAGGGCTATGCAGCGCCGTACCGACATGTCCCAGATGCAGACCCAGCACAGCGACCTCAGCACCAACGGAGAGCCCAAGTCGAACGCTCCCGTCAAGGTGGAGAAGCATGTCGGGCGCAACGATCCCTGTCCCTGCGGCAGCGGCAAGAAGTATAAGAACTGCCATGGAAAAGGCATCGTATAATGAATATGAGTAAGATATCTGAAATCGTGGACGTGAATGCAGTCAGCCGCCTGTCGGAGGGCACTTCAGTCGTCGGTGAAGTTAATTCCACCGGCGACATCCGTGTGGACGGCCACGTAAAAGGCAAGATGTATTCTGAAGGCCGTATCGTGGTGGGGGAGCATGCATCCATCGAGGGTACGCTGCTCTGCAGCAACCTGGACCTGTGGGGTAAGATTGAGGGCGACGTCTATGTGAAGGAGTTGCTTTCCCTTAAGGGCACTTCTGTAGTTACAGGCAACCTGCATGTGCGCAAGCTCCAGGTGGAGATAGGCGCAGAACTCAACGGCACCTGTAAGATGATAAGCGAGGAAGATTTCGATGCCAGCCTCGGAAAGCTGGTCTCACAGCCTGCGAAGGTTGAATAGTTTGTTCTCGCTGAGATTGTAAATGAAGTCGAAGCACCTGTACTCCAGGTGCTTTCCTTTTTTCTGTACGTTGTGGGTAACGCAGTCCGCTCGGAAGCCCATTTCCTTCAATTCATTCATGGGGCAGGTGCGGACACTGAGTTTAAACATGTGCTCCAGAATGCCGTAGTTTCGCCTCAGACAGTCTATAGTATTGGTATATACCGAGTTATGCAGGCTGCGCAGCTGGCCGTGCCAGCGGCTTTTGCAGGTTCTGGTGCAGAATTTCTTGTCCGTCCGGCCGTAAATCGGCTCCCCGCATTCCAGGCAATGCCTGCCTTCATCTTCTTGCTTCAATTTGTACATGGCACAAATATATGAGGCCTTTCCGACAGCTCCAAGGAAGCGTAAAAATCGTAAATCAGATTTTGCGGATTCTTTTATAGAAGTGAAATTTTTCAATGAAAGGATTGCAGTCTTGATTTTTGACTTTGACCCCGGATTTCGTAAGAATCGTAAAATAATGTGCTTGAGGCGCGGTTTTTCTTTGCGGTGAGGGATTCTTCCATTTCCTTTGCAATCGGGACGAAGGCCGTGCCTGGCCCGGATGCCCGAGTATTAACTAAATTATGAAAAGCTTATGGAACAGATTAACCGCATTGAATTATTGGGAATAGTCGGCAACGTCCGCCTTCAGTACATTAACGACAGACGTATGGCCAGATTCACGGTGGTGACGAACCGCGCCTATAAAAACAAGGAGGGTGCGCCTGTCATAGAAACCCAGTGGCACAATGTTACTGCCTTCGAAGGCAAAGGCGTACAGGGCCTGGAAATGCTTCACAAGGGTTGCGCCGTGCATCTGTGGGGCAGGCTTCAGGTTCAGCGTATCGCCGCCGAAGACGGAAGTGACCGCACATACGTAGATGTCATCTGCAATAAACTAACGATTCTCCCGGATGAAATCGAGGTTCAATATGAATTATAGGGCTGTCCTGGCGTTGTGCCTGTGCATCTGCGCCTGTTCAGTCAAGGAGAACCGGGCCGACTGCCCCTGCGAGCTCACCGTACGCCCGCAGGGGGCCGTCGAGACCGAAGGCAGCGTGCTCGTTAGCGTAATCCAGGACGGTACCGTAGTGAAGCAGGGAATGCTTAGCAGGGAAGAATTCGAAGAAGGGAAGTGCCGGCTCAGCGTCAGCCGCAAAGCAACGATAGTGACGGTTTTTGCGGGCATTACTGAGATGGATCTGCTGCGGGGGCGCCGGCTGGACATACGCAAGCATCACCAGTGCGATGCCGTGTACAGTTGCAGCGAGGTAAGGGTTTTGGATTCAGACAGTTATGAATGCATAGTGAGGCTTCATAAGAATTACGCCAGACTGGACTTGACGGTGGTCAACATGCCGGATGAGGCCGGCTTGAATGTCAGCGGCTCGGTGCAGGGGTACGACATGATGGATTCGTTGCCCTATGAGGGAGACTTCAACTGTACTCCGGAGGACGGGGAAAGTATCGGTTCATGCTCGTTGAGGCTTCCGCGCCAGCTGGCTTCCGACCTTTCCATGAGTCTGCTGGAAGACGGCGGGAACATAATGTCCATCCCTCTCGGCGGCCTTATTGCCATGACTGGCTATAGCTTTGAAGATGAGGACCTTAAAGATATCTCCATGACGCTCGACCTGCAAAAGCTGAGTATCCGCATAACAGTTGGCGGTTGGGAAGAACAGGAGATTCCTATATCAGTGAATTAAGCTGGAAAGGATATTCCCGAGCCGCTGGCGTGTCGTCCTGTTGATTCTAAGGTCTTCGGGGACGGCACCCTTTGTGACGGTTATGCCCCCGCAGATATCGGCGCCCATTATGCGGTGCCGTACGGCTATCTGTTTTATATCCGTAATCAGTTCGTCCAGACTTTTGCGGCCCTGGTCCCAGTCGGTACGTGCGTACTGTCTGTCCAGAATGTCCAGGTCCACGGAAAGATAGACGGGAAGGTCGTCCGGTATGGAAGCGCTGTTGAGGTAGTCCGCCATCATCAGGGGAAGCCCTTCTCTTGCGGCCTGTACCCAGCTTCCGCAGCTCAGCAGGCCTCCGAAGGCTGTCTGCTGGTCATCCGGATGATTGTCGAAGAGAGCCAGGACGAAGGGGACGTCGATTTTCTCCATCCACAGCTTGCTGATATAATGGTAGTCGCCCGTATCTATCCAGTGAACGGCTGCAAGCGGCAGAGGGGAGATGGCCTGACGTATAGCCGATTCGGCCTCTGAATCGCAGTAGCAGCAGGTTCCGGGGAGCTCCTTCAAGTCGACCGTAGTGGCACCAGGCAGAATCTGTCCTTCCTCCTCGTAAACTCCGCTGATGTTAATAAATATGTTCATAACTTGACAAATCTAAAAAAAAATACTTAAATTTGCGTGTTGTACGCCTGTTTATAGTATTTTTTGATGGAAGCAGAAGCACTGTTCCCTCTGGATCCGGAGAAGGTTTATTATTCGATGGACGAGCTTACGCTCGACACCGAAGAAGGACCTGTCACTATGAAGGTCGGTGCATGGCTCAACGCTGATCCTGTCCGCATCCATCGTATGATAGTGAAAGACAAGGCGTTACAGGTGGACAGCTTTGAAGTGCTCAACCCTCTTGTGAGCAAGCTCCGCCGGGCCGATCCAGATTACTACAAGCGTTTCATGGGACTCCAGCTGGTTATCGATTATCCCGGCTACAGTTCCGGCATAGTTGCCAAGATTCCCTACGAAAACGATCCGGTAGGCTTCTACAAGTGGTGGCGCAAGGGCAAGCACGAAGACAAGGTCTTCTTGTCACTGGGCAACCGCATACGTCTTTTCCAGAAGGTTTCCATGATGGAACCGAAGATGATTCTGAAGAAAGACCTCAAAATGCTTCAGTAATGGAGCATATCCTGCTTCCCGACGAAGTTGAAAGACCGTTGTCCTTCTATCTCGCTATGGAGGAATATGTCGCTGCAGCCTGTGGCTGCGGTTTTTTCGTGTGGAGGGTGGCGCCGACAGTGATAATCGGCCGGAACCAGGACCTCGAGTCGGAGGTCAACCTGCCGTTCTGCCGAGAGCATAACATTAATATCGTCCGTCGCAAGAGCGGGGGAGGCTGCGTTTATGCCGACAGGGGCAATATCATGCTTTCCTACATCACGGAGAAGAAAGGGGTTGAGACGGTATTCGCTGAATATCTGGAACAGTTTGCGGCCGCTCTGCGGGCTCTTGGCGCCGATGCGGTGACGACTTCCAACAACGACATTCTGGTCGGCGGGGCTAAAGTTTCCGGCAATGCGTTCTTCAGTCTTCCCGCCGGAAGCATAGTCCACGGGACACTGCTGCATTCTGTTGATTTCGATATGCTGTCACAGGCGATTACACCCGGTACGGAAAAACTGGCGAAGCACGGGGTGAAGTCGGTCAGGCAGCGGGTAGCCAATCTGTCGCAGCTCGGTCTGGACCTCTCTCCAGAGGCGCTCTGCGACGAACTGGTGGCCGCATTCTGCTCCGGCAGCAGGCTTCTGGAGCCGCGTGAAGTGGAGAGTATTAAAGAGATAGAAAAAAGCTATACTCAAACGTTCTTCATTCTTGGAAAAGCGCATTAAAGTTCGTACCTTTGGAGAACTATGGACCAAGAACTGAAAACCACATGCCTGCACGACGAGCACATCGCTCTCGGGGCCAAAATGAGCCCCTTTGCAGGTTTCGACATGCCCATCCAGTATTCAGGCATTATCGACGAGCATAATGCGGTTCGCAAGGCCGTCGGCATGTTCGACGTATCCCACATGGGCGAAATCTTTATCGACGGGCCTGATGCCGAGGCCTTTGTAAACCACATCTTTACCAATGACGTCCGCGGTCTGGAATCCGGCCACATCCTCTACGGAATGATGTGCTATCCCGACGGCGGAGTGGTGGACGACCTGCTGGTTTACAAGGAGTTCGAGAGCGGATTCCTGCTGGTGGTAAACGCCGCCAACATCGACAAGGATTACAAATGGATGCTGGACAATGCCGCCGGCTACCAGGTGGAGATTTTCAACGACTCCGAATCCTGGGGGCAGATCGCCCTTCAGGGGCCCGGAGCTGAGGATGCCCTGGTCCGTTATTTCGGCCTGGAAGAACTCCGGGAGCTGGAATTCTATACTTTCTATGACCTGGAAGACGAGGACGGCGGCCGCATAATCGTGAGCCGTACCGGTTATACCGGAGAAGACGGTTTCGAGGTGTATGCCGACCCGGAGATCATCATAGATATGTGGGAGGCCCTGCTGGAAGACGGAGTCAAGCCCTGCGGCCTCGGCTGCCGCGATACCCTTCGCTTCGAGGCCGGCCTGCCCCTGTACGGCGATGAACTCAGCCCGGAGATCAGTCCCGTGATGGCCGGTCTTTCCATGTTCTGCAAGCTGGACAAGCCGGAATTCATAGGGAAGGACGCTCTCGTTAGGCAGAAAGCAGAGGGAACTGCCCGTAAGCTGGTCGGTATAGAGCTGAAGGACAACGCGATACCCCGTGCCGGCTATCCTGTGGAACTGGAAGACGGCACGCCCGTCGGAGTGGTCACCACCGGCTACCATTCCATATCGCTGGACAAGAGCCTCTGCTTCGCGCTGGTGGACAGCGCTTATGCTGCGCTTGGCAGCACCCTCTTCGTGCGCATTCGCAAGCGCGTTTTCCCCGGGGAGGTAATCAAGAAACGATTCTACAAAACCAATTATAAGAAATGAGCAAAATCATCGAAGGACTCCTCTACAGCGAGTCACATGAGTGGGTCAAAGTCGAAGACGGTATTGCCGTCATAGGTGTATCAGATTATGCACAGGCCGAGATGGGTGACATCACCTACGTGGATCTCCCTTCCGAAGGCGACGAGGTCCAGGCCGGGGAGGAGTTCGGTGCACTGGAGAGCGTAAAGGCTTCCAGTGAACTTTACAGCCCTGTCAGCGGTACAGTCGTGGAGGTGAACTCGGAACTTGAAGCCGCACCCGAAAAGGTCAACGAGGATGCTTATGCAGCCTGGATCATAAAGGTCCGCATGAGCGACGAAGCCGAGCTGGACGCCCTTATGGACGCCGCTGCCTATTCAGCAATCGCCAAGTAAAAATGGGCTCTTTTGCATATTTCCCCCACACGGAGGAAGATATCCGGGTAATGCTTGAACGCATTGGCGTCAAGAGCCTGGACGATCTGTATTCCGATGTGCCCGAGGAATTTATATTCAAGGGGGAGTACGAACTGCCGGTAGCCCGCAGCGAGGAAGAGGTCCGAGCCTGGTTCAAGGCCCTTGCTGACAAGAATACCGAGTTGAAGGTGTTTGCCGGTGCCGGGGCTTACGACCATTATACTCCTTCCGTAATCCCTTACATTACATCCCGTTCCGAATTTCTGACCGCATATACTCCCTACCAGTGCGAGATATCCCAGGGTACCCTGCGCTATATCTTCGAGTGGCAGACCATGATATGCAGCCTGACCGGACTGGATGTCGCCAACGCCTCCATGTACGACGGCCCTACTGCGGCTGCCGAGGCCATGCGCATGTGCGTTGCCTGCACCCGCAAGCGCAACACCGTCGTGGCTTCTTCCGGCCTTCTGCCGAACGTCCTGGCCACCCTGCGCACTTACGCCCGTTATTCCGGCATCAACCTGGTGGAGACCTGGGAGGTGCAGGAGGCAGTAGCTGAAGGAACGCTTGACCTGGCAGGAGTCATTGTGCCGTCAATCAATAAGTACGGCATTATAGAGAGCCATCTGGGCTTGGCCGACCTGGTGCATGAGATGGGCGGTCTCCTGGTCGAGTATTGCGACCCTTCGGCTCTGGCGGTGGTCAAGTCGCCTGCCGAGTGGGGCGCCGACATCGCCGTAGGAGACGGCCAGAGTCTCGGAATTCCCCTCTGCTACGGAGGCCCCTACGTGGGATTTATGGCATGCCGTGAGCAGTGGATGCGCAAGCTTCCCGGACGCATAGTCGGACAGACGGCCGATGCCGAAGGGCACAGGGCCTTCGTGCTCACCCTACAGGCCCGCGAGCAGCATATCCGCCGCGAGAAGGCCACATCAAATATCTGCTCCAACGAGTCCCTTATGGCTCTTTGGTGCACTGTGTATCTTTCCCTCATGGGGCCCGAGGGCATGCGCAAGGTTAATGAACTTTGCTACGCCGGTTCCCATTATCTGCATGACCAGCTGCTTGCTACCGGCAAGTTCAGTGATCCTTTCGAGGGGAGGGAATTCCTTAAGGAGTTTGCTCTGCAGCCGCTGTGCGATGTGAAAAAACTGCAGCAGGCTCTGCTGGATGCCGGTTTCTTCGGCGCCCTTGAGACTGAAGAGGGCTTTGTTACCTTCTGCGTGACCGAGCGCCGCACCCGCGATGAGATTGACAGTCTTGTTAAAGTCGTTAAGGAGGCCGCGCTATGAAGTACTACGACAAACTGATATTCGAGCTCTCGAAACCCGGCCGTATTGGCTATTCGTTACCGGATGCGTTCGAGGCAGCTTGCCCCTCGGGGGCTTGCCGCCCTCGGCAAGCCACTCTGGGGCTGGCTGCCTCAAAAGAAACGGCAGCTATCTGGCGCGAAGCGCCTTTGGACCTTCCAGAGGTAAGTGAGCCTGATGTCGTCAGGCATTATACGAATCTGAGCCAGATGAACTTCGGAGTCGATACCGGATTCTATCCGCTCGGCTCCTGCACCATGAAATACAATCCCAAGATAAACGAAGAGATTGTATCGCAGTTCAACGGTCTCCATCCCCTTCAGCCTGAAGTAACCGTAAAGGGAGCCAGGGAAGTCTATGAATTCATGGACAAGGCCCTCGCCGCCATAACCGGCATGAAGCACTTTACCTTCCTGCCCTGCGCCGGAGCCCACGGCGAACTCACCGGCCTCATGCTCATGCGCGAGTATCACATCAGCAGGGGAGACCTTGCCCGCACAAAGGTGATCGTACCGGACAGCGCCCACGGCACAAACCCTGCCAGCGCAGCTGTCTGCGGGCTGGATATCGTGGTCGTCAAGTCAAAGGAAAACGGTCTCGTGGACGTAGAGGACCTCAAGCCCCTTCTCGGTCCCGAGATAGCCGGAATTATGATGACCAATCCCAACACCCTCGGCCTCTTCGAGCGAGACATCAAGGAAATCGCGAAACTGGTCCATGATTGCGGCGGCTTGCTCTACTATGACGGCGCCAATATGAATCCGCTGCTCGGAAAAGTCCGTCCCGGAGACATGGGCTTCGACATCATGCACCTTAACCTGCACAAGACCTTCTCCACCCCTCACGGCGGAGGCGGTCCTGGCAGCGGCCCGGTAGGCGTGGCAGAGAGAATAGTTCCTTTCCTGGACATCCCGAAGGTAAGCGGTTTCCACGGAAACTTCGGCGTAATCCTGCGCGCCTGCGCATATATCCTGTCGCTCGGCCGTGAGAACGTCAAGCTTGCCGGTCCTCTGGCGACGCTTTCCGCCAACTACATCAAGGAAAGCCTGAAGGACTGCTACAGGCTTCCGATTCCGACCGTCTGCAAGCATGAGTTCGTATTCGACGGACTGGCCGAGCCTAACGGCGTGAGCACTCTGGATGTGGCCAAGCGCCTGCTTGACTACGGCTTCCATGCCCCCACCATTTATTTCCCGCTGCTCTTCCACCAGGCTATCATGATCGAGCCTACGGAAACCGAGTCGCTGGAAACTCTGGATGCTTTTATCGATGTCATGCGTACCATTGCACGCGAAGCTGCGGAAGACCCGGAGCTGCTGCACGGTGCGCCTCACAATACACCTATAGGACGCCCCGACGAAACCACTGCGGCGCGTCAACCAATTTTGAAATATTCTAAAATCATCAATTAATCTTTTTGCTAAAAAACAATGAAAAATTATTTCGATCTTAGCGGCCGTGTCGCTGTTGTCACCGGCGCTTCTACCGGTCTCGGCCTTCAGATGGCCAAGGCATTTGCTAATCAGGGTGCAAATCTCGTCCTTCTTGCCAGGCGTATGAATCTCCTCGAGGAGAACGCAAAGGCCATTAAGGAGGAGTTCGGAGTGGAGGTTCTGCCTTTTGCTTGCGACATCACTGATACAGAGCGTGTCAAGGCCGCCGTTGCTGCGACCATGGAGAAGTTCGGCCGCGTGGATATCCTTATGAACAATGCCGGTACCGGCGCAGTCGCCCCCGCTGAGGAAATCACCGACGAGCAGTTCAAGAAGGAACTCGATATCGACCTCTTCGGTACTTTTGTATGCTCCCGCGAATTCGGCAAGGAGATGATCAAGGCCGGTTACGGACGCATCATCAATATCGCTTCCATGTACGGCCTGGTCGGCAACCTCATTTGCGGCAGTTCTCCTTACCATGCAGCCAAGGGCGGCGTAGTCAACCTGACCCGTGCACTTGCCGCAGAGTGGGGTAAATACGGCATCACCGTGAACAGCATCTGCCCCGGTTATTTCTACACCGACCTCACCACTGCAACCCTGGATTCCGATTACTTCCAGGCTATCGCCAAGCAGAGCATCCCTATGGCTCGTTACGGCAAGTCCGGAGAGCTCGACACCTGCGCTCTCTTCCTGGCCTCTCCCGCCAGCACCTACGTCAACGGCCAGAACATTGCCGTCGACGGTGGCTACACCTGTATCTAAGCTGATTCTCAGCCACTTATACAAATTGACCTGGTTGAAAACAACCAGGTCAATTTGCGTAAGTAGTTGATTACTAATGGTAGATGCAGATAGCTTTCCCTTTTTCGACCCAAAAAAGTAATAAGCAGAAGGGGGACGGCGAAAGCCGTGCGGGGGAATCCTTTCCCCCGTCCCCTGGGGGTGCAGGGGGATGGTAGATGCAGATAGCTTTCCCTTTTTTTTTGTGAGCCAGCGGGCTTACAAAAAAAAAGGGAAAGCTATCTGCATCGCACCGCTACAACCTCATACCCTTGCTGCCTTCCGGCCCTGGGGGAGTTTTGAGGGAGCTGGTCGTACAGGACTTTCCCGCTGCAAAGTTAACAAAAAAATGGAGACCGTAGAACTTTCTCCGTTATTTTGTTTAGATACTGTCGAAAATCAGCGGCAGAATGTCATCCACCTTGGCAAATTTCCATACTCTTTTTGCTCCGACCATGATAACGCTCATGGGCTTCCCGGCCCGGGTCTGGTACTGCGCCATAACCTGCCGGCAGGCTCCGCAGGGCGTTGCAGGCTCGTCTGTGATGCGGCCGTATATGCCGCCCACGAGAGCCAGGCTGACCATCTCCTTTCCAGGGTACTTGGCGCTGGCGGCAAACATGGCGGTGCGTTCCGCGCAAAGCCCCGAGGGGAATGCAGCATTCTCCTGGTTGGCGCCGCGGACAATCTGACCGTTTGTCATGCGCACTGCAGCTCCGACGTTGAAGTGGGAATAGGGGGCGTAGGATCCCTTCATCCCCTCAATCGCAGCCTGTGCCAGTTCGCGGTCTTCCGCGTTCAACTCGTCGATGGATGCGTATTCCTCGTAGCTAATATTAATCTTCTGTTCTGTCATCAGTTATCAGTTTCTGTGTGGATTAAGCAAACTGCTCCTTCAGCGCAGCAATCTTTTCGTCGGCATCGGCGCCCTTGGCTCCGAAGTAGAACTTGATCTTGGGTTCGGTGCCGGAAGGACGTACGGAAACAACGTCTCCAGCCTCGTCGAAGAACTGAAGGACGTTGGATTTGGGCTGACCGGTCTTATCGGTGTCGAGGTAATCGACCACCTTCGTAACGGGAGAGCCGCAGAGCTTTGCCGGAGGATTGCTGCGGAGGTCGACCATGATCTGCTGGATTTCGGCGGCACCGCTGACGCCCTTGCGGACGAGGCTCACGAGCCCTTCGCGGCGGTAGCCGAATTCGGCATATATCTTCTGCATCAGCTGATAGAGTGTCATTCCGTTGTCGGCGGCCCAGGCGGCACATTCGGCAATCATCATGCAGGTGACGGGCGCATCCTTGTCGCGCACGAACTCTCCTACGTTGAAGCCGTAGCTCTCTTCGCCGCCGCAGATGAACTCTCCGCCCTCGGCTTCCTTGCGCTTGACCACTTCAGCTATATACTTGAAGCCGGTGAGCACATTGTACACAGGGACGCCGAAGCTCTTGCAGATGTCGGTGATGAGCTCGGTGGTAACAATGGTCTTGACCACATATTTGCCTCCCGTCAGCTTGCCCAGCTCCTTCCAGCGCCTGAGTATGTAGTAGGTGAGCATGGAGGCGGTCTGGTTGCCGTTGAACAGCACTATCCTGCCGTCGTTGTCGCGTACGGCAATGCCGACACGGTCGGCATCGGGGTCGGTCCCGATTACGATGTCGGCACCGGTGGCCTCAGCCTTTTCTATGGCCAGCTTAAGTGCGGCAGGCTCCTCCGGGTTGGGGGAAACGCAGGTGGGGAAGTTGCCGTCGGAGATATCCTGCTCGGGAACGTGGATTATGTTCTCGAAACCGCTGCGCCTGAGGATTTCCGGAACCAGCCGGACTCCGCAGCCGTGCAGGGGAGTATATACGATCTTGATGTCCTTGTGGCGGGTAACGGCATCCGGGCTGAGGCGAAGGCTCAAAAGGTCGCCGAGGTACTTCTCGTCCACTTCGGCGCCCATGGTCTGGAGTTCGCCGCAGCGGAGGCCGGCCTCGAATTTCACCATCTCGGGGCTGGTGATTTTTGCCACTTCTTCCACTATCTCCTTGTCAACGGGCGCGGTGACCTGTCCGCCGTCGGACCAGGAGACCTTGTAGCCGTTGTACTCCTTGGGGTTGTGGGATGCGGTTATCATGATGCCTGCGACAGCCTTCTTGAGACGGACTGCATAGCTCATCTCCGGTGTCGGGCGGATATTGTCGAAAATGAATACGTTGATGCCGTTGGCGCAGAGAACGTCGGCAGCGATTCTTGCGAATTCCTTGCTGTTGTTGCGGGAGTCGTAAGATATCACGACCCTGGGGTCGTCGCCGTCGTAATGCTTAAGGATATAGTTGGCAAGGCCCTGGGTGGCCATTCCGACCGTGTACTTGTTCATGCGGTTGGTGCCGACTCCCATGATTCCGCGGAGGCCGCCGGTGCCGAATTCGAGGTTCTTGTAGAAAGCGTCTTCCAGTCCCGCAGGGTCGTCGTTGCGGAGTTTCAGGATCTGCATCTTGGTGGCCTGGTCGAAGTTTCCGTCGAGCCAGCTCTGGGCTTTGAGTTCAAATTCTCTCATATTTCTTGGCAAGTTTCGTGTTTTGTTTCAAATACGCGACCGGGGTAGCGGTCGATTATGCTGCGGTTATGTGTTACCATCACAATGGCGGTACCCTGCTCCCTGTTGATGCTCATGAGTAGCTGGAGTATGCCTTCGGCTGTCTCTGCGTCGAGGTTGCCGGTGGGTTCGTCGGCTATTATGGCTTCCGGGGAATTAAGGATGGCGCGGGCGATCGCGATGCGCTGCTGTTCGCCTCCGGAAAGCTGGTGGGGCATCTTGTGGGCTTTGGTCTCCATCCCCACGGCCTCGAGTACCTCGGCGATGCGCTTGTCCATGGCCTCGCGGTCTTTCCATCCCGTGGATTTCAGTACGAATTCGAGGTTGGATTCCACGCTGCGGTCCATGAGCAGCTGGAAGTCCTGGAAGACCACTCCGAGTTTGCGGCGCAGCATGGGGACGTCGCGGCTGCGGAGGCGGTTAAGGTCGTATCCGCAAACCTCGCCCTGGCCGCTCTGGAGGGGGTTCTCTGCAGTTATGGTACGGATTATGGATGTTTTTCCGGTGCCGACTTTGCCGACGATATAGACCAGGTCGCCCTCATGGACTTCCATGTTCATACCATAGACGACGATGCTCTCGCCGCTGGTGATGTCAGCATCTTTGAAAAATATCACATTTTTCATGATTTTTCTGGCCTTAAACTCTGCAAATATAAGTTATTTTGAGTAAATTTGTAAGTTAAAAAGAGAATTTATGCGAGTTAGATTTTTACTGGCCGCCATTTTCCTTTCGGCATCGCTCCTGGCGGCGCCGGACGGACGCCGGGATATCATCCGGGAGGCGGTCAATCTCTATAACAACGGAATGTACGAAAGGGCCGCCGGCCTGCTTGAAGACTGCAAGGGAGACGCCGAGGCGGAGGGCTATTCTCTGCTCTGCGACATCAAGATGCAGAGGAAGGACGTCAGCACCAGGCTGGCCGAATATGAAGGCAAATGGAAACACTCTCCGGTCGGCAACCAGATCAGCTGGGAATATGCCCGGCTCCTCTTCGACCAGGGGCAGTACCGCGAAGCCCTTTCCCGCTTCGAGATGGTTGACGGGAAGAAGCTGGAAAAGGTCCTGCTGCCGGAACTCTCGTACAAGAGGGGGTATTGCGAATTCGCCCTTGGTTCGACTGCGGATGCGGCTGCAAGTTTTAAGGAAGTCGAGGCCCTGCCGATGTCGGACTACAAGGCGCCCGCCCGCTATTCCCTCGGCTACATTGCCTATAACAAAAACGATTTCGAGGAGGCCCGCAAGTGGTTCGAGCTGTCCAGGACAGATCCCCGTTTCGCCCAGCTCTCCGATTTCTATCTGGTGGACTGCCACTTTATGCAGAAGGACTACGACTACGTGCTGAGCGAGGGTGTGGCCCAGTTCAACGAGCAGCCGTCCATACGCAAGCAGCGCCTGGCCCGTATGATTTCGGAGGCCTTCCTCGTGAACGGCGATAAGGAAAAGGCGATGGAGTACTATTCCTCCATTTCCAAAGAAGAGATGAACAGGGCCGACTGGTTCTTCGCCGGTTCGGTCATGTATGCCACGGAAGACTGGCAGGGTGCCATCGAGAACTTCAACAATATGACCGAGCGGAGCGATTCCCTCGGCCAGATCGCCAACTACCAGCTGGCCAACGCCTATCTCAAGACAGGCAACAACGTGGCCGCGATGGATGCCTTCAATCAGGCGTCTCAGGTCTCCTGGGACAAGAAACTCCAGGAGGACGCCCTCTTCAATTACGCCAAGCTCGCCTTCGACCTGAATAAGGATACCAAACCTTTCGCCAAATACCTTTCGGAATACAGCGAGGCAAAGCGGGGCGATGAAATCTACAACTACATGGCCCTTGCAGCTCTCTATGACCGGGATTACGCCGGAGCGGTGGAGGCTTACGACAAGATAGACGAGCTGGACGAAGGGCAGCAGAGCAACTACATCAAGGCTTACTTCCTCCGTGGCGAACAGCTCATCTCCAGCGGCGCCTACAGTGATGCGATACCCTGCCTCAAGGCGGCCGCTTACTACCTGCCCAAGCACGACAGGGTGAACCAGCTTGCCCGTTACTGGCAGGCCGAGGCCAACTACCGTTCGGAGAATTACGAAGAGGCCGTGAACATCTTCTCCGACCTCTATAACCTGTCTGCCCTGGAAGGGGATGTGGAGGGGAAACTGCTCTCCTACAATGTGGCCTACGCCCACATGAAGAACAAGGAGTACGCCCAGGCTGCCCGATGGTTCGACATTTATCTTCACGAGAACGACACCCTGGCCCGCAGGGACGCCCTTCTGCGCCGTGCCGACTGCGATTATGCCCAGCGCCACTATCAGGACGCCATCAAGACTTACGGCAACGCCGTCAAGGAAATAGGGGTGAACGAAGATATCTACCCTTACTGCCAGCTGGCCCTGTGCTATGGTCTTACGGGCAAAAAGCAGGGTAAGGCGGACGCCCTGTCCTTCGTGATGAATGCTGATCCGTCCACTCCCATGTATGCCGAGGGCCTCTACGAACTTGGCCGCGCCTATATGGATATTTCCGACAATGCCCGCGCCATGAACGCCTTTACCCTGTTACGCGACAATGCCAAGGACAAGGAGACAAAAGCCAGGGCCCTTATTGGCATGGGCATGGTGAGCCGTAATTCCAAGGACTACGAAAAGGCGTTGCTCTGCTATAAGGAAGTGGTTAAACTCCTGCCCGGCAGCCAGTATTCCGAGGACGCCATGTTCGCCATAGAATCCATCTATCAGACTCTGCGTACTCCCGAGAAGTATCTGGAGTATGTGGAAGAGAACAATCTGGCGGCAGGGAAGTCCGATTCCGACAAGGAAGAGATGTACTTCAATACCGCCGAGCAAGTGTACCTCTCCGGCAATTACACTCAGGCTGCGGCTTCCCTTCAGAAGTATCTCGACAGCTATCCTGAGGGAGCCCACGTGACCAACGCCCTGTTCTACCTGGCCGAGTCCTATGCTGCGCTTGGCAACAAAGAAAAGGCGCTCGACTACTACGATAAGGTGATTTCCGCATCCGACGCCGGCTCCTTCGCGGAGTCTTCCATGCTGCATGCCGCAGAGCTGAACTACAGTCTTGAACGCTTTACCGCCGCATACGATGCCTACAAACTCCTGAACGAGAAGGCCAAGTTCGAAGTGAACAAGGATACGGCACTCATGGGTATGATGCGTTCTGCGTACAAGGCAAAGGCCTATGCCGAAGCGGCCGAGGCTGCGGCGGCGGTGGAAGCGATCAACGGCCTGAGCGATAACCTGAAGCGCGAGGCCTCTTACATCAGGGCCAAGTCGCTCCTGTCTTCCAGCCGCCGCGACGAGGCGCTCGAGGAATTCCGCAAACTGTCGGCCCAGCCTTCCACCAGCGAAGGCGCCGAGGCCTGCTACATAATCATTCAGGATTGCTTCGACCGTGCCGATTATACTTCGGTGCAGCAGAAGGTCTTTGATTTCTCCGAGACGGCAGGCGGTCAGAACTACTGGCTTGCAAGGGCTTACATTACCCTTGCCGACACCTTTGTGCAGCTCGGGAAGAGCTCCCAGGCCAAGGCTACCCTTATAAGCATACGCGACGGATATACTCCGGAACGTGCCGGAGACGATATTCAGGACCTTGTGAAGACAAGACTTGACAAACTTTATTAGCCTGCTTAGAATGAAACGACTCTTAATACCACTTGCATCGTTGATGCTTCCTTTGAGCCTGGTGGCCCAGAACCTCAATCCCGAGGTTCAGGTGACCAACGCTTACGAAACCCGTATAAACGACGTGACTAAGCAGGCCCCCTCAATGACGGTGCCGGATTCCATGCTCCGTTTCGATTATCATTTCGATTATTCGGTTTTCGATTCCCCGTATAAGGGCGCCTATGAATTCTCTCCGTACTCCGTGCTCGTTGCTCCCGAGGCAGCCGGATACGACGGCCGTAAGTTCTATCTCAGAGCCGGAGCCGGCTGGACCATGAAACCCGAAGCGGAACTTGACTGGAGCATCTTTGACGGCAAAAAAGCGTCCCTGGACCTCTTTGGCAGGGGAGACGGCTACTGGGGCCGGTACCGTCGCATTTTGAAGAACACTTTTGACGTGGACGGCGATGTCCGCGACTGGGGCTGGGATTTCCGGACCGTGGCGGGGTTGTCTTCGCGTTTCGATGTAGCCAATTCTGAACTCCGTGCCGAGCTTGCTTATGACGGCATCTTTACCGGGCTCAAGGGGTTCCAGGAGTCCGTAGGACACGCGCCCTACGCCAGAGTCCAGTTCAGTCACCTTGTTTACAACGACATCGCTTATACAGCAGACGTCCGTTACCGTTTCGTCCGGGACATGGTACTCGGGCTCGCCCCCGTACAGGACCATGACGTCCGTGCGGACCTGTCCGTGCTTCCGTATTACAACGAAGAACTTGTCATGGGCGCAGACTTGCTCTTTACCTACAACAGCTGGTACCTTGGACTGGGATTCAGGCCTCACGCCGAATTCAGCCTTGGCAACTGGGACTTCGACCTGGGTCTCCGTCTGGGCTGGTGGCCTCAGCATTTCAATATCAGCCCCGACGTAAAGGTGGTATTCCATGCGTTCGACGGGTATCTGGACATCTACGCCAACGCAGTGGGACAGAATTACCATCTAAGCTATTGGGACTACAAGTCTTTCGCTCACCGTTTCGTGAACGACAGCAATTATCCCGACCCCGCTCCCGTGCGGGAGATAGCCGACCTCTGCCTTGGCTTCAAGGGCTTTTCCGACTTCGGCCTTCACTATGACCTGAAGGCCGGTTACCGCTTCCTTGAGAATGCTCCCATGTGGGGCATTGGGGCGGATGGCGGCGAAGCCATTATTCTGCGCGACTACAACAGTCTGCACGCCGACCTCGACCTCGCATGGTGCTCGAAGCGTCTGGAGATTGAGGGCGGATGCCATTACAAATGGCTGCCCTACGGCGCCGGAGAGGGTGTTTTCGCCCCGGCCGCCGTTACTGCAGGCCTGAAAGCGACTTACAACTATATGAACCGTATCTATGTCGGTATAGGTGCCGACATGTCCACGGACCGCGTCGCCACGGTCGGGGGAGGGCAGGTTGTGCTCCCCTGGTACGTTGACCTCGGCGCAAAGGCGGAGTACAGATTCAACAAGCACCTGGGCGCGTGGCTCAAGGGAGGCAACCTGTTGAATATGGATATCCGCCAGTCTCCCATGTACAGCCCGCTGGGCCCGTCCGTGCTGGCAGGCATAACCCTGAGTTTGTGATTTTTGTGTAACTTTGTGAGATTTATTAAGATATTATGATTGATCAGGAAGAGATGAAACAGGCGGAAGAACAGTATTCCGCTAACAGTATCCAGGTTCTCGAAGGACTCGAGGCTGTGCGCAAGCGCCCGTCCATGTACATCGGAGACATTTCCGAGAGGGGACTGCATCACCTAGTATATGAGGTTGTGGACAACAGTATAGACGAGGCTATGGCCGGTTTCTGCGACACCATAGATGTCCGTATCCTCGAAGGCGACTCCATCCGCGTTACCGACAACGGCCGAGGCATCCCTACCGGCATGCATGAGAAGGAGCACCGTTCCGCTCTGGAAGTGGTGCTGACCGTCCTGCACGCGGGTGGCAAGTTCAGTAAGAACAGCTACAAGGTCTCCGGCGGTCTTCACGGTGTTGGCGTTTCCTGCGTTAACGCCCTGTCGGATCTGCTGATTGCCGAAGTGCACCGCGAGGGCAAGGTTTTCGAACAGCGTTATTCCAAGGGCAAGCCCATCACCGAGGTTAAGGTGATAGGGGAGGCCTCCGATACCGGAACCATCATTACGTTCCATCCGGATCCCGAAATTTTCCAGCAGACCACCCATTACAAGTACGACACCCTGGCGGCGCGCCTCCGCGAACTTGCCTTCCTGAACAAGGGAATCAAGATTACGCTGACCGACGAACGCGAGCTGACGGACGAATTCGTACAGGCCGCGGACGGCGACTCCAAGGCAACCGGACGCAAGGTGTTCCGCAGCGACGTCTTCTATTCCGAGAAGGGTCTCAGCGAGTTCATCGAGTACCTCGACGCCGGAGCCCAGACCATCATCCCTCAGCCTGTCTGCATCGCTTCCGACAAGATCATCCCCATAGACATCGCCCTTCAGTACAACAGCGGATACTCGGAAAAGATTTACTCCTACGTCAACAATATCCACACGATAGAGGGAGGTACACACCTTCAGGGCTTCAAGATGGGCCTCAGCCGCTCTCTTAAGCAATATGCCGAGAAGAACAAACTGCTCGACAAGTTCAAGGGTGACCTGGCGCCCGAGGACTTCCGCGAGGGTCTCACGGCGGTTATTTCCGTCAAGATCGCTGAGCCTCAGTTCGAAGGCCAGACCAAGACCAAGCTGGGCAACCCCGAGGCTACCTCCGCGGTTTCCCAGGCCACTGCAGCCGCACTGGACATGTATCTGGAGGAGAATCCTAAATTCGCAAAGACCATAATCGACAAGATCGTGCTGGCCGCGACCGCCCGAGCCGCAGCCCGCAAGGCCAGGGAAATGGTACAGCGCAAGAGCCCTCTCGGCGGAGGCGGTATGCCCGGCAAACTGGCCGACTGTTCCGACAAGGATCCCGAGCGCTGCGAGCTCTTCCTGGTGGAGGGTGATTCGGCTGGCGGAACCGCAAAGCAGGGCCGCGACCGCCGCACCCAGGCCATCCTTCCTCTCCGAGGCAAAATCCTCAATGTGGAGAAGGCTTCCGGAGACCGCGCCTTCGACTCGGAAGAAATCCGCAATATCTACACGGCGCTCGGAGTTACCGTGGCCATGGAAGACGAGACCGGCGAGAAGCACATGGACCTGAGCAAGCTCCGCTACCACAAGGTGGTCATCATGACCGATGCCGATGTGGACGGTTCCCATATTGCCTGCCTTATCCTGACCTTCTTCTTCCGCTATATGTACGACCTCATCAAGAACGGTTACGTTTACCTGGCCACTCCGCCCCTCTACAAGGTCTGGAAAGGCAAGGAAGAGATATACTGCTGGACCGAGGATCAGCGCGAGGAAGCGGCCCTCAAGCTGGGCAAGGGAACCGACAAGGGCTATAACGTACAGCGCTACAAAGGTTTGGGAGAAATGAGCGAGGAGCAGCTCTGGGAGACGACCATGAATCCCGCACGCCGCCGCCTGCGCCAGATTACCATTGAGAACGCCGCCCAGGCAGAGCGTACCTTCTCCATGCTCATGGGCGACGATGTCCCGCCCCGCCGCCAGTTTATCGAAGAGAACGCCCACTACGCGAATATTGACGCTTAGCTTCAAACGACATGCTGGACATTTTCGACAGGATAGAGCGCGACAGCGGAGGCCCCATCGGCCAGTATTACGAGCAGGGCTTCGGCTACTACATGTATCCCAAACTGGAGGGCGAACTTGGCCCCCACATGGTTTTCAACGGAAAGGAAGTACTCAACTGGAGCCTTAACAACTATTTAGGTCTTGCCAATCACCCCGAGATACGCAAGGTGGAGACACAGGCGGTCGCCGACTGGGGACTCAGCGCCCCCATGGGCAGCCGCATGCTTTCCGGCCATACCAAATATCACGAGAAGCTGGAGAAGATGTTTGCGGACTTCGAGTGCAAGGAGGACGCCTTCCTTTTCAACTTCGGCTATCAGGGCATCGTATCCACGATCGACTGCCTGACCGCACGTCACGACGTTATAGTTTACGACAACGAGGCCCATGCCTGCCTGCTGGATGGCATACGCCTGCATACCGGCAGCAAATATAAATACCGCCACAACAACATGGCTGACTGCGAGCGCGTGCTGGCACGGGCCTGCAGGGAAGCCGATGAAAGCGGCGGGGGAGTCCTGCTCATTACGGAAGGCGTTTACGGCATGACCGGCGCCCTCGGCAAGCTGGACGAAATCGTGGCCCTCAAGAAGAAGTATCCTTTCCGCATACTGATCGACGACGCCCATGGCTTCGGTCTCCTGGGCGAGCACGGGCGCGGCACCTCCGAGCATTTCGGAGTGATGGACGGGGTGGATATCTACATCGGAGCATTCGCCAAGTCCATGGCCTCCATAGGCGGCTTTGTGGCCGGACCGCGCAAGATTATCAACTACCTGCGCCTCAATATGCGTTCCCAGATGTATGCCAAGAGCCAGCCTATGGCCTATGTGCTCAGCAATATCAAGCGCCTGGAAATCATAATGTCTCCCGAGGGCGACGAACGCCGCCGCAAGTGTATGGAAATTACCCATGCGTTGCAGCGGGGCTTCCGCGAGCAGGGTTTCGATATCGGCGAGGCTGAGGCCTGCGTAACGCCCATCCACATCGACGGAGGCGGCATCGCCCAGGCTACCAAGATTGCCAAGGACCTGAGAGAGAACTACAAGATTTTCTGCTCCATGGTCATATATCCCGTGATTCCGAAGGGCATGATTATTTTCCGCATAGTGTCCACGGCTTCGCATACTATGGAGGATGTGGAATACACGCTCAACGCATTCAAGGAAATCAAGGCCAAGCTTGACGCCGGTGCATACGACGGCGACGACATAGCTGAAATGAAGATAGTGTAGATTATGAACCTTCCGCAGTATTTCAAGGACAAGGTAATCATCGTCACCGGAGCGAGTTCGGGCATAGGGCTGGCCAGCGCCCGCCTTTTCGGCTGCATTGGGGCCAAGGTGGTCATGGCAGCCCGTTCCTATGACAAGCTGCTGACTCTCGCCCCTTCGGTGGGCAGTCCGGAACGCGTTCTGTGCGTGCGCTGCGACGTGTCCGTGGAAGAAGACTGCAAGGCTCTGATCGATGCGACCATAGAGAAATTCGGCCGCATAGATATTCTGGTGAACAACGCGGGCCTGTCTATGCGTGCGATGTTCAAGGACCTGGACCTCAGTGTCATTCATTCCCTAATGGACGTAAACTTCTGGGGGACAGTCAATTGCACCAAATATGCCCTGCCCTGGCTGCTGAAAAGCAGGGGACAGGTGGTCGGAGTGGTGAGCATTGCAGCCTATTCCGCGCTCCCCGCCCGTACGGGGTACAGTTCGTCCAAATATGCCATCCGGGGTTTCCTGGACACCCTTCGTATAGAGCACCTTAAAGACGGCTTGGGGGTGATGGTTTTCGCTCCCGGCTATACTTCCTCCAACGTGCGCAACGCTGCGCTTACCGCAGATGGTACTCCGCAGGGAGAGACTCCGCTGGACGAAGACAAACTGATGAGTGCCGAGGACTGCGCCATACGCCTGGCGCACGGCCTTGCTAAGCGCAAATCGGAAGTGATACTTACAGGTCTGGGCAGGGCCACGGTATGGGCCCACAGGCTATTTCCCCGCCTGACCGACAAACTGACATACAAATACATAGCACGTGAAGCTGACAGCCCGTTTAAATAAGTTCCTTCCCCTGCTGATAATCGCAGCCCTGATTGCCGTCGCCGCCCCGCGTACGGCTAAGTTCGGTTACGAATACAAGAAGGGTGCAGTGTGGGACTACGAGACTCTTTTCGCCCCCTTCGATTTTCCTATTCTCAAGACGCCCGAGCAGATGCGGGAGGAGATGAACAAGGCGGCGGACTCCCACGTGCCGTATTTCAAGTATTCTGCGACTGTAACCAGCAACAGCCTTTCAGCCGCCTCGTCCCTTGACCTGGGGAATTTCAGGCCTGCCGTGCTCGGGGCCCTCAAGAACATAATGGAGAAGGGCGTCGTGGAAGACGAAGACATACCGTCCAATGTGGACGTGGTGTATATCCAGAAGGACAAGCGCGCCCTTAAGGTGCCTGCATCCGAGGTTATCGGCCAGTCGCAGGCAAGGGAAATACTCCGCATGGAGCTTCAGGAGGCTTTCTCCTTCGCCTCTGCGGATTCCCTGCTCAAGGCCCAGTCTGTGTATGCCCTGATCGTTCCAAATCTGGTTTATGACGCCCAGGCGACCGAGACACTGAATTCATCTGCCAGGGTATCCCCGACGGGAGGTTATGTATCTGCAGGTCAGCTGATTGTGTCCAACGGTGAGGTCGTTACCGCCGAAATCGCACAGATACTGGATTCGTATAAAAAGGAGTATGAGAGCAACGTCGGCTCGTCCGGCCCAGCATGGCTCAGCATTGCCGGCAACATCATGGTTGCCGTTATGCTGATATGCCTCTTCTTCCTTGGCATTATGTTCTCCGGCAGGAGTTTCTTCCAGGACAGCTGCTACTACTATCTGGTCTTCGTTTTCGGACTCTTTTCAGTGGCCATAACGCTCATCGCGCGTCTTAATCCTGCATGGCTGTTTATAACTCCGCTTACACTTGCGGCGCTTTACCTGCAGGCTTTCGTGAGGGCAAGGGTTATAGTACCGGTGTACTTCATTACCCTTATGCCACTCCTTGTCTATGCAGACCACGGCGTGGCGCTGTTCATCATTTTCCTTGCGGGCGGCATGGTTACCATCTACCTGTCGCGCTACCTCATGCAGGGATGGAAGCAGTTCCTGCTGGCGCTCTTCAATTTCCTGGCCATGGCCCTGACCTACGCCGCAATGCATTTTACCGGAGTGATCAGTACGCCCGTGCTTCCCGACCTGCTGCGTCTGTTTATAGCGTCCTTCCTGGCCATCGCCGGTTATCCGCTCATCTACCTCTTCGAGAAGATATTCAATCTCGTGTCCAATTCCCGTCTTGCGGAGCTGGCCGACACTTCATCCACTCTATTACGGGAACTTGAAATAAAGGCACCGGGCACCTTCCAGCACTCCCTGCAGGTAATGAACATGGCCGACGCGGCTGCCCGGGCATGCGATGCCAATCCTCTTCTGCTCAGGGTAGGAGCCCTTTACCACGACATAGGCAAGATGACCAACCCGGTCTGCTTTATCGAGAACGAGTCCCTTCTGAACAGGATGGAGAGCCAGAAATATCATACCGGGCTGGTTCCTCAGCAGAGCGCAGAAGATATTATCCGTCATGTCAGCGACGGAGTAGAGCTGGCCAGGAAGCACAGGCTCCCGGATGTGGTCGTGGACTTCATCCGTACTCATCACGGAACCACAGTGACCGGCTATTTCTGGAGCCAGTATCTTTCCCAAAAAGGAAATCCGGAAAAAAAGGCCGCCTTTACATACCCCGGTCCGGCTCCTACCACCAAGGAGCAGGTGATTCTGATGCTCTGCGACAGTATCGAGGCGGCGTCGCGTACCTTGAGTGAATATACTCCGGAGGCTTTCTCGGCCTTCGTGGAGAAGATTGTCCAGGGCAAGATGGACCAGGGACAGCTGCTGAACGCAGAGATTACCATCAAGGAACTCAATGAGGTGAAGCAGGCCCTCAAGGCATATCTGGCACAGATGCACCATGGCCGCGTGGCCTACCCTGCAACGAAAAAGAAATTCCTAAATTTCAAGAGATTATATGAAACTAAGCAAGAAAAAAATTGACGACCTTAACCTCGAGCTGACCCTCGATGTCGCCCCTGAAGACTATGCAGAAGAAGTGAAGAAGAAACTCTCCGAGCGCAGGCGCACGGCGGAGTTCAAGGGCTTCCGTAAAGGAATGGTTCCCGCATCCCTCATAAAGAGGGTTTACGGCGAACAGGCACTCGTCGACGCGGTCAACGACGTTATTACTAATTCCCTCGACAAGTATATCAACGACAATAAGCTGCATATCCTCGGCGAGCCTCTCGGCAGTGAGAAACAGCCCGAGGTCGAGTGGGTTGACGGCAACTCGTTCAAATTCATCTTCGACATCGCCCTTTCTCCGGAAGTGAACGTGGACGTGGACAAGGCCGATGAGATTGTGAAATACAACATCACCGCATCCGCAAAGGAGAAGGCTTCCATGGTGGAGAACATGAAGAAGTTCTACGCCGAGCGCAAGGAGAAGGATGAAAAAGCCGAGGTTAAGAGCGACGAGGAGATAGAGAAAGAGGTGGCGGAGCGTCTCAAGGAGCAGAACAAGCAGGAGGCTGAATGGCGCCTGAGCAAGGATATCCGCGATTTTTACGTAAACAAGGCCGGCGTCAAGCTTCCCGAGGAATTCCTGAAGCGCTGGCTATTCGCCGCCAATCAGGGCAAGCTGAGCAAGGAGGATATCGATAAGGATTTCCCCGGTTTCTGCGAGGATTTCAAGTGGCAGCTGGTCCGCGGAAGCCTAATGCAGAAGTTCGGCTTCAAGGTTGAGCAGGACGATATCTACGAGGCAGCCAAGGCATACGTGAGCTATCAGTACGCCATGTACGGTCTGGGCAACGTGCCAGAGGAAATGATTATGGAGGCCGTCGGCAACATGCTGAAGGACCGCCGTCAGATAGAGCGTCTCTCAGAGCAGGTCGAAGACCGCAAGGTCATCGAGAAAATCAAGGAGACCGCCACTTTCAAGGAGAAAAAGATCAGTTCGGAGAAATTCCGCGAGCTTTAACTGATTTCTACCTTAAGTCCTTTTGCCATGGCCATCAGTTTAGTAACGGTGGCCTGGTATTTTTTATTGCGGACGTGGAGCTCGATGGTGGCCGTTTCGTTGCTGATGCTGAACGAAATGACATCGGTGCCGTTCTTCTCTATTTCTTTCAATATGTCGGCAAGTTCGTCCGCATGAACCGGGGAGATGGTCATGGTGACGGTCTTCTCTCCGTATTGCCTTGTGATGAAGTGCATGGCTTCCAGGCAAAGAAGCGTAAGGATGCCTGCCGCAATGGCTACGGCGTACATTCCGGCTCCGCATGCCAGACCGATTGCGGCTGCTACCCAGAGGCCTGCGGCAGTTGTTACTCCGCGTACGGCGTTTTTCTGGAAGATGATAACGCCTGCGCCGATGAAACCGATACCGGATACCACCTGTGCCGCCACACGCGCAGCATCGAAGCGGCCGCTGAAGGCATATTGGGAGATTATCATGAAGAGGGCGCTGCCCAGTGCGACAATAAAGTGGGTGCGGAGTCCGGCCTCCTTGGCCCTTACTTCGCGCTCAAACCCGATAATGCCACCCAGCAGTCCCGCTATCAGCAGCCTGATTATTAAATTCCATTCAATTACCATAAACCCGGGGTGATATGAAGCCATTTGAGGACGGTCTGGCCGAACAGCAGAATGAGGAACCAGGAGAAGGTCATCATAGTGATTCCGTACTTGAATGCGTCGGTCTGGCTGTACTGGTTAGTATTGTAAAGGAGCGCCGCCGGCTTGCTGTTGAAAGGCAGCACGTAGCAGTGCTCTATAAGCATCGCGACAGGGAGAGCAAGACTCATGGGCATGAAGCCGAATCTGGCTTCGACGCCGAGGGCGATAGGTACGAACACCATGGTCCGTATCGTTTTGCTCTGGAAAATCAGTCCTGAATACATCATCAGGAAGGTCAGAATGACATACAGCACCCAGAATGGCGTGTTTGCCGTGATTCCCATGGAATCGAAGGCCGCGTTGACCATGGTGTTGGGCAGGTCCGTTGCATTTAGGCCGCTGCCGAGTACGTAGGCTCCGGCGGAGAAGAGCATGAGGTGCCAGGGTATGTCCACGTCGTTCCATTTAACGACGCCTATGCCCGGAATCAAGGCCAGAATGGCGCCGATCAGCGCTACGATGGTCTCGTCGATATTGTGGAAGGTGCCCTTAGTAACCCAAAGCGTCAGCACTATCAGGAAGATGATGACCGCCCTCCATTCCTGGCCGCTCATCTTGCCCATGGCTTCCAGTTCGACCCGGAGCCGTTCAATACCGCCCTCGATCTGAGGCTTCTGCTCCTCCTTCTTCATGGGGAAGAAGACGTAGATGCCCAGCAGAAGGCCTACCACAAGGATAATCACGCTCATGGGCCCCACCGCCACGAGCCAGTCGGCATAACCGAAGTCGCAGCTGCCTATGAATCCGGCGATGAGGGAGATGGCGAGCAGGTGGGCGCCGCTGCCGGTATAGAAGGCGTTGGCTCCGATGTTTACCTGGAACAGGTTCTGTATCACCAGGTTGCGGCCGAAATTGTTGCGGTTGCCGTTGGATGCCCCATAGATGGCACAGATGACCATGAAGATAGGAAGCATGATAGTGGCCTTAACGGTCGTGGCCGAGATGAAGGCGGACAGTACCAGGTTGATGACCAGGAAGCTCCAGAGCACCCCTTTGGCACTCTTGCCGAACTTGATCACAAAGGCCAGTGCCAGACGCTTTGCGAATTGGGTTTTGACCAGCATGGATGCCAGCACGAAGCTGAGGATATTCAGCCACATAACAGGGTGGCCGAGCTGGGCGAGAGCCTCTTTCTGGGTGGTCACGCCGAAGAGGACCGTGCCCAGTATCAGCAGCAGGGAAGTGAGGTAGTTCGGAATCGCCTCTGTCATCCATAGTATGAGGCTGGCAGCAAATATGGCCAGCATAGCGTAATTGGCGCGGATGAAGTCGTCCGCACCCAGGACGCCGAGCCGCTTCTGCGCGGTCGCCGCGAGGCGGCTCGTGTCCAGGTTGTCGATAAAGCCGATGTGGCAGAACCAGCAGATCCAGACGAAGACGATGATGGCCAGAGGCCCGCCGAGGCGAGACAGCCACACTTCGAACTTCGATTTCTGCATTTTGGGCAGTTTCTCGATTTTGTAGTTGTTCATGTCCAGCGGATCGAACTGGTCCGCCGTCTTCGCCCGGGTCTGTGCTTCCATAATTACTTCCAGTTCTTATAGGGGTTCTTCATCAGCATGGAATTGAAGTACTTGGGGTCGCCGGTGACCTCCTCGCCAAGCCAGGCGGGCTTGTCGAAGGGTTCGTTCTCGTCGGCGAGCTCGACTTCGGCCACGGTAAGGCCGTCATTGTCGCCGTAGAATTCGTCGACTTCCCAGGTGTGCACGCCGTCGGTGTTCTTCACCAGATAGCGGGTCTTGTCGATTACGCCGGGCTCGGCAAGGTCCAGCAGGGCCCTGACGTCCTCCACGGGGATTTCCTTCTCCCATTCGAAACGGGCGGCGCCGGAGGCGTTGCCTATTCCCTTGATGGTAATGAATCCCTTGTCGCCCTTAACCCTGATGCGCACGGTCCTTTCAGGGACGCTGCAGAGATAGCCCTGGGTGATGCGGGTTGCCTTGAATGCCTCGGGCTTGAAATCGCCCTTCACCAAGAATTTCTTTTCGATTTCCTGTGCCATAACTTATTCGTTTGCAAGGGGTTTGTCGCTCATGCCGATGACGCGCTTGATGGCCTGCAGGTAGTTGATGTTCTCCACTCCCTCCAGGTGGCAGTCCGCCACGGTCTTCTTGATGTCTTCGATCTCGGTGGACTCGGAGTTGATGGTAACTACCTTGGCTCCGTTGATAAGTACGTTGCCCACTTCGCAGATGGTGTTGTTGACCATGTAGCCGAAGCGCTGCTTGTGGACGCGTACGGCGGCGAGGTCCTTGTTGGCCTTCACCATGGCGATGAATTCATCGAAAGTATAGGTGTCCTTGTCGAGCTTGGGCATTTCCACCATGAAGGCGGGGAATACCTCCTTTTCCAGCACCTCGCGGGAGATGGGGAACTCTCCCTTCATGAGGGGATTCCACTGTTCGAAGCCGTCCACGGTCTGGACATAGGTCTTGATGTCCATCTTGCCGTCGCGGATCTTGGTGTTGTTGATGTCATTCTTGGCGGAGATGATGTAAATCTCGTCGCTGGTACGCTCCCAGACCTTCTCGGGTACGGGGACGCTCAGGCGCGCCATCCGTTTGTGAGCTTCGCAGAAGCACTGGCCGAAGCTGCGGAATTCAAAGCGGGGCTTACTCTGCTCGCCGATTTTAAGTTCTGCCATGGTTTATTGAAGCTGAGAGTCGTCCTTCGCTCCGGTGGAGTCGTTGGCCTTGCCGGGAGTTTCATTCGTTACGTTCTTCCATGCTCCGCCGTCGGGGATGCGGGCCCAGATGCCGTCGGTGATTTCAATCTTAATTTCTGCATTCGTGGGATCGCCATGCTGCACGGAAGCGAATGCCTTTCCGTCAGGGTCAAACGCTTCAAGCCTGACGCCCTTCTTTGCGGATACGCCCTTTGAGAGGCTCCTTTCGAGGGAATTCTTGGTGCCCTGGATTACGAAGAATCCCTTTGCGGGGCAGACCTCGCCGGAGAGACCGAGCCAGACATCGTCGACGGCGTTGGTCTCGTCGGTCCTCTTGATTACTACTCCTTCCATGGAGATGGGCTTGTCACCGGTATTGTAGAACTCTACGAACTTGCCGGCGTCTTCAGAGGCTATGGCGTTCACCTCATTGATGACCAACTTGCTGTAGTCGGCCTTTTCCTCTTTGTCTTTGTTGACTTCTTCGTCGGGATTACATGCAACCAGGGCAGCTACCGCCGCGAAAAAAATAAATGCAAATTTTTTCATGATGTTTGTTTTTATGGGTTGATAATTGATTAAAAGTCTATTTCGAAACGCATCGCCACCATGTGGTAGTCAACGCCGGCCTTGCCCCTCGTATAGTAAGGGTTCTTTGTAGGCGCGCCAGTTTCATCGACGCCGCAGGTGAACTTGTTGCCCTTACCGGAAGCGAAGCGGTCGTTGTCGTTGTACTGGTAGTTGATCTGGACCTTCACGTGGTCGTTGATGTAGTAGTTGATGCCAGCGGCATAAGCCAGGCAGGAGCCGCCCATGATCTTCTGGTCATCGGCAGCCAGCCGTCTGTCGGCATTGAGGTCGACGTATTCTACACGGCCGCAGAGCTCGATGTCGCCCCACTTCTGACCCCTCTTTACACGGGTGAATTTGGCCCCTGCGCCGTCATATCTCTGGGTTCCTCCAAAGAGCAGGTATCCGGCCTGGACATACCATCCGCTGAACTGTTTGTTGCCCCCGTTTTCCGGAAGGAAGCTGGTGTTCGCCATGTAAACGGCTTCTGCGCGCAGACCCTTCCAGTAGCCGGCAAGCTCTCCGGTGTAAAGGAGGTTATGGTCGAAGGAGAAATCTCCTGTGTCGATGTATTTCTTGCGGTTGATGCTGGTGGAGTTGCGGGTGCTGAAACGGGCTTTGCCGAAGGTCTCGTCGGAGGTCTTGGGATTGCGGTAAGAGACGGCGCCGCCGAGGTGAAGGCCCCAGTTCTCCTTATTCCAACCAGGCTGGTAAACGGCCTTGAAGGTATATGAAAGGCCTTCATCGGGAGCCATGAGGCTCTTGCTGGACTCTTCAACGTAGCCGCGCTCCTCGGCGCCGGCGATGACCTGGGCGTGTACGCCGAGGTTGAGGAAGAGGCCTTTGTTGTAGTAGTTGGCATTGAAGCCGAGAGAGCGGGATGGAGCCAGTGCTGAGCATACCATAGGTCTCTCGATAAACTGCAGATAGCGGGAAGAATTGTTTCTCTGCAGGGAGAATATCTCCTTGAAGTTGCCCACCTGGAACTGGAAGTTCTCAAGGCCGGTATAGCGGATGATGGCGTCTTTGAGCTCGAACTCGCCGTCGGCCATGTCCATATCGACCTCGCCGTACCAGTTTTTGTCTATCTGAGCCTTGACGGCGAAACGGGCGCGGCGGATGGAGAATCCGTTGCTGATTTCATCCGCCCAGTCAGGCTCGCCGAAGAAGACGGCGCCGTCGGTCTGGACGCGGTTGTCGAACCAGATCTTGTAGCCGGAATCGTTCTTGGAACGGAGGACGAGGATGCCGTCTTGAGCCTCGGCGGCAAGGGGATCGATATCCACCTTTACGCCGTATTGGTTGTACTGTTCCTTCTGTTCCTTTTGTTCCTGTGCGTTGGCTGCCGTGACGGCGGTCAACAGCACTGCGAAAGTGAATAGAATTTTGCGCATAATTAGATGGTTAGTGTTAAATGGATTGAATAAATTGAATCAAGTTGTCGTCGTGCCCGAGGCCAAGCTTCGTGCGCAGACGGTATCTGCTGATTTCCACGCTCTTGGGCGTGATGCTCATAAGTGCTGCAATGTGTCTGCTGGAAAAGCCCTGGCGCAGCAGATGGCATAGCCTGTGTTCGCTTTGGGTGAGGTTCGGGAACCTTTCGGCCAGGCGCTTGTTGAAATCCTGGTAGAGCTCTTCGCTGCGGGCGTAGAAATCGTCTATCTCCCGGGAGAAGTGCATCCTTTCGCGCAGCGAACCCGACAGGGCGTCGGCGCGCGCGTCCCTGGCTTTGCCGTCGGGCATTGAGCGAAGTTCCTGCAGGCCTTCGTAAATATTTTCCAGGAAAATCTTCCGGTCGCAGATTCCGACTGCAAAATCAAACAGCTCCTTACGCCGGCTTTCCAGACTGTCGGGCAGTTCGTTTTCCGCCTGTCCGGCTTCGATGTTCTCGCCTGCCTTGCGGCGGAAAAACAGCAGCCAGACCGTCAGGGCGGCGGACAATACCACCAGAATCAGGATTATAATGAGTCCCATTTTGGCTATCAGTATCAGTGTTTGCAGAGTACAAGATAAGGACTTTTTTTTGTAACAGCAAGTTTTTTCCTACCTTTGCAACGCTATGTTACTACAGTCACTTCCTTATGCTCCTTCTGCAGAGAAGATTACGAGCAAAGTAGATTCTGCGCGCGTCGCCGCCAGCGGATTCGCCGAGGCGCTTGCCAACAATCCTGCGGATACGCTTCGCCAGCTGGGTGTGGATGCAATCCACTTCGGCCTCAAGGTGCTGCTGGCCTTTGTCATATACTTTATCGGCGCATGGGTGATCAAGCTTGTCAAGAAGGCTCTCAAGAAGGGTTTTGAGGCCAGAAAGACAGACAAGACAGTCGCCTCGTTCGTGACGAGTTTCACCTCGGTTACCCTTACGATACTGCTGATTGTCCTGTCTATCAGCATCCTGGGGGTGAATACCAACTCCATCGCAGCTCTCCTTGCCGGTGGCGGCCTGGCAATTGGTATGGCCCTCAGCGGAACCCTTCAGAATTTCTCCGGAGGTCTGCTCCTTCTCGCCTTCAAGCCGTTCAAGGTGGGCGATTTCATTGAAGCTCAGGGGTACGCGGGTACGGTGGCGGAAATGTCGATAGTGAGCACCCGCATGAATCTTCCCGACAACCGCAGCGTGACGATTCCTCACGGAATCCTTGCCAACGGTAACATAAACAACTATACCCGCAATCCCATACGCAGGCTGGAGTGGAAGGTCGCCATGGAGTACGGAACCGATGCGGAATCACTTGAGATGAAACTGCTGGAAATCGTCCAGGCCGATTCCAGGGTACTGGACGCCGGTTTCCCGGGAGCCGCCAATCCTATGGCCGCCATTTTCTCGATGGACGACAGCGCGGTGACTTTCGTGCTCCGCGGCTGGGTGAAGAATGCCGACTACTGGGACGTTTATTTCGCCATCAACGACGCTATCTATAAACAGCTTCCCCTCGACGGCTTCAAGTTCCCCTTCCCTCAGCTGGATATTCACGTTAAGAGTTAGGGTATTTGCGAATTAGAAATTAATTGCTAATTTTGCAGTCCCAATCAAGGACAGGGGCGTAGCTCAGCTGGTTTAGAGCGCTTCAGTCACATTGAAGAGGTCGTCGGTTCGAATCCGACCGTCCCTACCAAAAAAGGCCGTCTGGAACTCCGGACGGCCTTTTTCTTGTATTTCTGATTGATTACTTGCTGGTCAGACTGTCGTGAAACACCGATACGCGGAAGTCGTTTTTTACGCAGTCGCCGGCGCTGTCGTACAGCTTGAGAAAATCCTTCTTGTCCAGCTTGTTCTGCATAAGCACCATGGCCAGCACGCCTACATAATCGGCCTTGTGGGCCTTGAAAATGGGCTTGCAGTGCTTGACGATTTCGGCGTCGCGGCTGTCAACCAGGGCGTCGGCGGCATCAGTATCGCCGGCCTCGAAAAGCTTCTCCAGCTGATTGGAGGTGGTCATGTAAAGGTTGACCGCCCACTTTTCCAGAGCAGCGTGTTCCTTGGAAAGCTTGCTTCCCTTTATACTGACATCCTTGGCGTTGATCTTTACATTGATTTCCTTGGAGTCGGGGATAATGATGACGGGCTCGTTGTACCTGTTTATCTTGATGGCTACGGGCTCCTCGACCGATCTGTCGCAGACAAAGCGGAATTCTCCGTTGGAAACGAAGCTGCTGTCCAGCACATGCTCGGACCTGTCGATCAGCAGGACGGTTTTGACATCATCGGGCACCGTACCCTTGATGGTACAGTCTTCGCCCCCGGAACAGGCTGCCGCCAGTACGAGTACGGCAACCAGAATTAAGTACTTCTTCATAATATGTCTGTTTTTCGTTTATTCTTGATAACGTGCGGCGATTACGTCCCAGTCGATAATCTCCCACAAGGCGGAGAGATGTGCGGGACGACGGTTCTGGTAGTCCAGATAGTAGGCGTGCTCCCATACGTCGAATGTCAGGAGAGGCTTGTTGCCGCGGCATACGGGATTGCCGGCATTGGGCTCCTGGCTGATTTCAAGACGGCCGTCGGGGGTTTTGGAGAGCCATACCCAGCCGGAGCCGAAGAGTCCTGCACCCTTCTTCTCGAATTCTGCCTTGAATGCGTCGAAGCTGCCGAAATCGCGGTTTATGGCATCGGCGAGGGCTCCGGAGGGTGCGCCCGGTGCGCCCGCAGCTTTAAACTGGAGGAAGTAAAGGGTGTGGTTCAAGACCTGTCCTGCGTTGTTGAACAGGCCGCCCTGCGCGTTGCGTACGATATCCTCGAGGCTGCGGCCCTCAAAACCGCTGCCGGGAAGGGCTGCATTGAGGTTGTTGATGTATGCCTGAAGGTGCTTGCCGTAATGGAAAGCAACGGTATCCGAACTGATTATCGGCTGAAGGGCGTCCTGAGCATAAGGAAGTGCGACCTGGGTAAATACGGGTTCTGACATAGTTTTATTGTGTGAATCACGCAAATGTACTAAAAAAATGTTAAATTTGCATGAACTGACCATTATACCAATTGAATTATATGAAAAGATTCTCTCTCATTCTGGCCACGGCTCTGGCTATCCTCGCCGTGCAACCCGCTGCCGGCCAGGCAGGTATGTTGCGCTCCCTTGGCAACAAAGCCGCCGGAGCCGCACGTAACGAAGTCAACAAAGCTGCCCGTCAGCAGGCCGAAAATGCCAAGCAGAACGCAGCCGACAGGCAGGATTCCAATGTTCCCGCCGCCCAGGGCAAAAACATTTACGTAAGCGTCTCGACCGGTTCCGCCCGTGCGGACGGACTGTCTCCGGACAAAGCCCTGAAGGACCTGCAGAAGGCTATCGACATCGCCGAAGAGAATGACCAGATCCTTGTAGCAGAGGGTAACTATCTGGGCAATATGGACCGCGGATACATCGAATGCGGCCAGTTCGGCAGCTCGGCCCAGTCCCCCGGAAAATTCATCAGTATTTACGGCGGCTATTCCACGGACTTCAGCGAGCGTGACATCATCAAGCACGTAACCAAGCTTCAGCCTGTAGAACAGACATTTATCGCCCCTCTCTTCAACTTCAACGCCAGGAGGCCTTACGGCTACAAGGGCCCTGTGGGCAACGTAGTCATAGACGGCCTGGTGTTCGATTTCGGCGAGAACAATATCTACTGCGTCGCCAACCCTGACCTTGAGCTTACCGGGACTCCCAACAAGGGCGTACTTACCGGCCGCTTCGTCGAGCCCGACGCCGCACCGAACTGCCCCAAGGTGGGTTATAACAGCGGTAACGAATATGCCCTCCACATGGACGTGGAAGGTAATGTACGTGTCTCCAACTGCATTTTCGTCAACTGCCGCGACTTCGGTCTGGCCGCGCTTCTGGGCATAGGTCACATGGAGGTCTGCAACAATATCTTCATCGCCTGCCGTTACGCCGCCTGCCAGATTAACGGAACCGTGCGTGACGAGGACATTGAGAAGGTGTCCCTCGAATTCCACCACAACACCGTTCTGTTCACCTGGACACGCACCAAGGCTTTCGAAGACATGGGCCAGGGCTTCCGTTTCATGAACGGTATCCGCACCATCGACGTTCACAACAACATCTTCGGCTGCAACAGCAACTGCGGTGTTGAAAGGTGCCGCTACGAGGCCAACAAAGCCATGGAGGCCGCCAAGATCAGCAATCTTTACGACAACTATTACTTCGCCAACCGCAGGGACCTCGAAATCGCAGCTCCCGGAAAGTCCAGCATCTCTGTACCTGCTTCCCGCATCGAGGAAGCGGAGCAGATCGGTCCCAGATATGAGGGCAACCGCGACCTTCCCGATACAGAAAAAGCATTCATCGAGGCAATCGACCAGCCCTATCTGGAAGGCTATATGAACCTGAAAATCATGCAGTCCCAGAGTTACAACGCGAATTCTGCCGCCAACCAGGTCAACCGCATGTTCGGCATGAACCAGCAGGGTACGGAAATCGTACGTCCCAGCATGTACTGCAACAAGTATCCCTGGGAGAAGGCCAAGGATCTCTTCGGCAAAGTCGCCAATTACGGAGCCCAGATGCCCAAGTAGTTTCCCGGCGTAATCGTATAAGACCGCCCGTCGCCCGACGGACGGTCTTTTTTTTCGCTCAATTTCGTTCTCCACTTGTAAAACGAAACAATTCGAAACGTTAATAATAATAATTTTTGTAAGAATTTTATTGACACTCAAATACTTTCACTATTTTTGCGGAACTTTTTGAATTGCGAAACAGTTATAAAGGGTTACGATATGATGAAAAACGAAATGTATTTGATTCCGGAGACGAAAGTGATCAATCTCCGGCTTAATTCTGTCCTCATGACATCTATTTCCGCGACAGGACAAGATGTCGATTTCTTCACCGAAAGCGATTTCGAATCAATGTTTACCGAATAACGACTTTGCACTATGAAACGTTTTTATATTCCTTTCCTGCTTGTGGCCGCAGCGGCCGTAGCAGCCTGCAACGTTAAGGTTGACATTGAAGAGCCTGCCGATGGCAGTTACATCTACACCCTGAATGCCTCCGCTCCCGATGTCGAGACCAAGACCGACTATGACTCCGAAGGCACTTTCTCATGGTCTGCCGGAGATGCGATATCCGTTCTTTTCCACAATGGAGAGACCAATAAGTTCTTCACTCTAACCACTACCGGATCTGGCGCCAACGCTACTTTCAGCGGTACTATCGACAGCGGTTACACCGTCGGTGCAAGTGACGGGACCTCAGAAGACCTGAAGATATGGGCTCTCTTCCCGGCTTCCGACAATCATGAATATACTTCTGGAAGCAATCCCAACTTCTACGTTCAGCCTTCGGTGGACTTCACCACTTCGCACTTTTCGGCGAACATTCCCATGTACGCCCTGAACGCTGCAGAAGGCTCCATGTCCTTCCTGAACCTCGCCAGCACTTATAAGTTCATCGTGAAGAATATCAAGGCCGGTGTTGATAAGGTGACCTTCAGGATTCACAACCAGACCACCTACGGTCTTTCCGGCAGCTGGCCTATCCATGCAGATCTTTACCTGAAGTACGACTATGCAAGTCCTGGCTCCGCAAAGAGCACGCTTACTTATACCAGTGCCGTTACCTCCAACCAGGCAGTGTTCTATGTTTCCTGCCGTTATTGGGGAAACTTCCAGCCTATCATAACCGTTACCAACGCCAACACAGGTATTGATATCAAGACATTCACTGCAACCAAGGTTCTCCAGCCGACCTACAAGAACAAGATTCAGCCTGTCAATCTTGATGTCAGCGAAGCCAACGGAGGCAATTATTTCACTCCTGCTATCACTGTAGACGGTAATCTGTCGGATTGGGCCAGCATTGCGGCTCTTCCCAGCAGCCAGAACAGCAGAATCAGGGAGTGGAAGTTCGAACAGGATGAGTACAACCTCTACTTCTACTTCAGCCTCAGGAAGAATCGTGTTGGCAGCAAACCTCTTGTAATTGGTTTCAACACCGATAATGATACTACTACCGGATCGAATTACGATACCAATAAGATACTCGGTAATGAAGTAACAGTCATTGCTTATCCTTTCACCGGTGATAACACATCACCTGTGGCCGTACAAGGCTATGATTCCTCCAGCAGTATTTCAATTAATGGTGGATCCACTTACAATGGCCTGGTCTATGTGTGGGATTACGACGACGGCAGTTCAATTTCCTCGGATTCTTCCAATATTTACATTGAACTGAGTATCCCGAGAGACAAGCTCAATCTGCCTGCTTCAGGCAATTCGATTACTGTCGGTTGTGCCTTTGACTACTATGTGACTGGCACTCAGAGCCTCACTCTCGAATAATCGCCAATCTGCGAAACGATATCGGGCAGCCTTCGGGTTGCCCGATTTTTTGTATTACTCGCGGAAAAACACTATATTGCAAAGATGAATTTCGCAGAGGTAGTTTCGCAGATTAGCAAGGTGATCTGGAGCCCCGCGCTGGTGGTGCTTCTGATCTTTGCCGGGCTGTTCTTTACCGCCGGGACCCGTTTCGTACAGGTCCGCCACTTCAAGGACATGCTCAAGTCGCTCTTCGCCACCAAAGCAGGCCAGGGCAAAGGCATATCCTCCTTCGAAGCCTTCTGCATGGCCCTCTCCGGGCGCATAGGCACAGGCAACATTGTCGGCGTAGCCACCGCGATTGCCATCGGCGGACCGGGTTCGGTATTCTGGATGTGGCTCATAGCCTTCTTCGGCGCCGCTACAGCCTTCATGGAATCCACCCTGGCCCAGCAATACAAATTCCAGCACGACACCGGTTTCCGCGGCGGCCCATTCAGTTACATCGAAGCCGGCCTCAAACAAAAATGGCTGGGCGTTTTCTTCGCCCTCTCCGGAGTGATAGGCTACGGCATCTGCCTGGTGACCGTTCAGGCTAACGGCCTGGGGACATCCATGTGCAACGCCTTCAGCGTCCCGCCGCTTTACGCCGGAATCGGCCTGGCGGTAGTTCTGGGGATCGTTATCTTCGGAGGCGTGAAGGTGATATCCAGAGTGTCCTCGGTAGTCACTCCGTTCATGGCCCTCGGATACATATTGGTGGCGGTTTTGGTGATATGCTGCAACCTGGAGGCGGTTCCCGGAGTGTTCCGTCAGATTTTCGAAGGGGCGTTTGGGGCCGGAGCCATAGGCGGGGGAGCCCTGGGCACTACCATAATGATGGGAGTCAAGCGGGGCATCTTCTCCAACGAGGCGGGGCAGGGAAGCGGCGCCATCGTCAGCGCATCTGCCGACGTAAGCCATCCCGTGCGCCAGGGATTCGCCCAGAGTTTCTCGGTCTATGTGGACACCCTTTTCGTCTGCACCGCAACCGCGCTCATGATACTTATCGCTGCCCCCCAGGACCTGGGAAACAACTTCGCAGGCTACACCCAGGCGGCCGTCGATACGGTATTCCCCGGTTTCGGCTCCCAGTTCGTCAGCATAGCCATGGTATTCTTCGTGTACACCACCATCATGGCCTATTATTTCTATTCCGAATCAAGCCTTATCTACCTGATGCGCAAGCGTTCCGGCAGCCTTCTGGAGAAGATTTGCGTAATACTGCTGCGTCTCGCCCTGCTCACGGCCGCCATACTCGGCACCCTTTACGAGAGTACGGTCACATGGGACCTCGGCGACATAGCAGTCGGCGTACAGGCCTGGGTAAACGTAGTAGCGCTGTTGCTGCTGTCCCGTCATGGTTTCAAAGCATTAAAAGATTACGAACGACACAATAGTCATAAATAATTCGTATATTGCGAAACTAATTGCCAATAACCACAAGCGTTCCTGATGGACGAAGTCAAAATCATTGAAATCAAGAAGAGCATCTTCGCAGACAATGACAAGGATGCCGCAGAACTTCGTAAAGAGCTGAAGAATAAGGGAGTGTATCTTCTCAACCTCATGTCATCTCCCGGCGCGGGCAAGACCACCACGCTTATCCGGCTCATCAACCTCATAAAAGACAAGATCCGTGTAGCGGTAATGGAGGCCGACATCGACAGCGATGTGGATGCCGTCAAGATAAGCGAGGCCACCGGCGTGGAGTCCATACAGCTGCACACAGGCGGCATGTGCCACCTGGACGCCGAGATGACCCGCCAGGGCCTGGACAACGTAGCCGTCAATAATGCCGACCTGGTCATCCTGGAGAACGTAGGCAATCTGGTCTGCCCAGCGGAATTCGACACCGGTGCGGTACGCAATGCGATGATACTCAGTGTTCCAGAAGGGCACGACAAGCCCCTGAAATACCCCCTGATGTTCACGGTCTGCGACCTGGTCGTAATAAACAAGACTGACGTCCTGCCATACTTCGACTTCAATATGGAGAAGTGCCGCGAGTATGTGCACATGCGCAATCCCAGGGCCGAGATCATCCCCATCTGCGCCAAGACCGGAGAAGGCGTCGACGCCCTTGCCGAATGGATACTGAAAGAAGTAAGTAACTGGAAACAATAGCCACATATGCCTGAAATGTCAACCAAGTTCGTCCCTAAACACAAGGGCGACAAGAACCCCAATCCCAAGCTCCTCAAATTCGTCCGTCACGTCACTGACCGTGTTCCCGGAAAGATAAAGATGGATTCCGACGCCCCCGAATACTGGGGCCTGGCATGCATCTTTGAGGACGAAATGGACGCGGTGACCCGCGAAGCCTCCCTCGACCTCCTGCTGGATATGCTGCCGAAGAACTTCTTCAAGGTACGCGACCATCATCCCTATGCCCAACTGCATGAGTGGAATGCCGCTAAGCATTATACCCCGGACGACAAGTCCTTCGACGAACTGCTCGACAAGCTGGCCTATTTCGGTATGCTGGAATACGATTACGGCGACAAATATACCGACGACGGCCCTGTCCCCGGAACCACCTACAACAGGGAAGACCGCGTCTACTGGGTGCCCATGTTCGTCCCCGGCAGCGCCGAGTACACCAACATGAATACGGAACTGATGGACCGTCATCCCGAGCTGGCTATGTTCTTCGAGCGCATGACCTTCCTGCCGCTGGAGAAGATTACCCCCATGGTGCCCATGGGCGGCTCCGGTATCGGTATGCACGTCATCCCGGTGGAGAAGGCCATCAGCATGGAGAACCAGTCCGTCAGCATCGAGCATATTTCCTACTGGCTCAAGAAATACGAGGGCCACATTGGCGTGGGAATCTGCTCCTGCCGCTACGGACGTAAGAAACTGGATGAGGGCTGTGCCGACGATTACCGCGACTGGTGTATAGGAGTGGGCGATATGGCGGACTACCTGCGCGAAACCGGCCGCGGCCACGATATCACCTACGAAGAGGCGATGGCCATCCTGCAGAAGGCTGAAGACCACGGCTTCGTGCACCAGATAACCAACATCGACGGAGAGGGCAAGATATTCGCGATATGCAACTGCAACGTAAAGATTTGCAATGCGTTGCGTACGTCGCAGCTGTTCAATACGCCCAATATGTCGAGAAGCGCCTACGTTGCCAAGGTGGATCCTAAAAACTGCGTTGCCTGCGGACGCTGCGTCGAATACTGCCCGGCAGGCGCAGTCAAATTGGGCCAGAAGCTCTGCACCAAGAGCGGCCCTCAGACCTATCCCAAGCAGGAGCTTCCGGATGCGGCAAAATGGGGCCCCCATAAATGGAACGAAGACTACCGCGACCGCAACCGCATCAACTGCTATCCTACCGGAACGGCACCGTGCAAGACCGCGTGTCCGGCCCATATCGCCGTCCAGGGCTACCTCAAGAAGGCAGCGGAAGGCAAGTACCGTGAGGCCCTTGAGCTTATCAAGCGGGAGAATCCTTTCCCGGCGGTCTGCGGCCGTATCTGCAACCGCCGCTGCGAGGATGCCTGCACCCGCGGTACCATCGACAAGCCTATCGCCATCGATGCCGTGAAGAAATTCCTGGCCGAATGCGACCTGAATGCAGAAACCCGCTATGTGCCTGAGGTCAACATCTGCTCCAACGTGCAGGACCGCTGGGAGGAAAAGATAGCCATCATAGGCGGCGGTCCCGCAGGCATGAGCTGCGCGAACTATCTTGCCACGATGGGTTACAAGCCCACTGTTTTCGAGCGCAATCCCGAGCCCGGCGGAATGCTCCGTTACGGAATCCCGTCGTACAAGCTCGACAAGAAGGTCATTGCCGCCGAGATAGATATAATGAAGGAGATAGGCGTTGATGTACGGACCGGAGTGGAGGTAGGCAAGGATGTCACAATCGCCCAGCTTCGTGAGCAGGGCTACAAGGCCTTCTACGTGGCCATCGGCTGCCAGGGCGGCCGCCTGCCCGGCATTCCCGGTGAAACTCTTGAGGGCACCACCACCGCCATCGATTTCCTGCACGACGCCAACTGCGGTAAGGTGAAGGTCAGCGGCAAGGTCGTGGTGGTCGGCGGCGGCAATGTGGCGATCGATGCGGCCCGAGTGGCCAAACGCAGCGGCGCCTCGGAGGTTACCATGCTGTCGCTGGAGACGGAAGACATTATGCCCGCATCCCTCGAGGAGCGCAGGGAGGCTCGTGAAGACGGGGTGATACTCAATCCCGGCTGGGGCCCGAAGGAAGTGCTCGGAGACGGCAAGGTCAGCGGCATCGTGTTCAAGAAATGCACTTCCGTTTTCAACGCCGAGCACAAGTTCGCTCCCGAATACGACGAGAACGAACTCATCACTCTGGATGCCGACATGGTGATTTTCGCCATCGGCCAGACGGTCGTGCTGAAGGACCTGCTGAAGGACACCAAAGTGGAATTCTTCCGCGGCGTCTATCCCGTGGCCGACAAGCTTACCTACCAGACCGCAGAGCCCGATATCTTCGTGGGCGGAGACTGCTTTACCGGCCCCAAATTCGCCATCGACGCCATTGCAGCCGGCAAGGAGGCGGCAGAATCCCTGCACCGCTTCGTGCAGCACGGCCATATGACGATAGGCCGCAACAGGCGCGACTTCATCGAGCTGAACAAGCAGGACATCATGGTCGAGAGCTACGACAACGGTTCCCGCCAGGAGCCCGGAGACCTGCCGGTCAAGCACAATTTCGAAGAGTACCACGGCACCCTTACGGAAGAGCAGGTACGCAAGGAGACTGCGCGGTGTCTGAGCTGCGGCGCTTCCGTGGTGGACGAGAACCGCTGCATAGGCTGCGGCATCTGCACCACCAAGTGCGGTTTTGATGCCATACACCTGTACCGGGAGCATCCGGAGGCCAGCCACATGGTCACTTCCGAGGACAAGTTCTCCGGCATCCTTCCGTATATGATCAAACGTACGGGTAAGATAGTATTCAAGAAGTAAATGCACGAACTGGGTATAGTCTTCTACATCATCAAGGACGTCAAGCAGGCGGCCGAAGAGAACGGCGTCGGTCACGTCAACGCGGTCGTAATGAACATCGGGGAGGTATCTTCCGTTGTCCCCGAATATCTGACCGACTGCTGGCGCTGGGCTGCGGACAAAGAAGATATGCTCAGGGGATGTGAACTCAAATGCAACATACTGCCTGCTGTAACGTACTGTGAAGGCTGCGGACGGGAATATCCCACAGTCGAGCATGGCCGTATATGTCCGTTCTGCGGCAGCGAAAAGACTTACCTTTTAAAAGGAAACGAAGTAGAAATAAAAGAAATAGAAGTATGAGTTGTTACCTGGTTCCACTTACACAGGCGGCTATAACAAGTGTTTGCCGCAGGTGCGGACTAAAATCCGGATTTATAGGCCGAAACCTTGAATCCCTCGAAAAAATGCTCTGGGGCGGTTCCGTCATGCTGATTGTCGACCATGCCATCAACGGAGAGCTCTTTGCCTGGACTCCTAAGGAGATGCTGACTGTCGGCGTACCTATGAGCGTCGCGATTACACTGCTATGGCTAATAATCGCTCTTATAAAAGAGAAAAAACCATCATTATCAACCAATAACCAATAAACATGTTTTTTCAAGTCTATGGTGAGCACGCCCTCGCACAGTGGGGAATGCTCCTGGTCGTTCTGGCCGGCCTTATTCTTCTGAACGAATTCGCACGCCGCACCAAATTCGGCGGCTGCGTAATGTTCTTCGCTATTCCCGTCGCCCTGACGGCTTACTTCCTGGCAATCTTCTTCGGCGTCAAGTGCGGTGCACAGTGGGCGCTCGAGAACCAGACCCACGTCTATATGCAGGGCTGGTTCCATTATGCCAAACTCTATGCTGCGACAGCCGGATGTATCGGCTTCATGATGATCAAGTACAAATGGGGCATCGGCGCCAAGCACTGGTTCAAGCCCTTCCCGTTCATCATCGTGGCTATCAACATCCTCATAGCCTGTGCATCCGACTTCGAGTCGGCCATCATGGGATGGAACAAGTGGTGGCTTACCTCCGAAGGCGTATGGCAGTACGGCGGCTGGCACAATGTGATGAACGGCGTGGCCGGTATCATCAACATCGCCTGTATGACCGCATGGTGGAACGTCTATCCTTCCAAGGACAAGAAGGATATGATCTGGGCCGATATGACCTGGGTGTACATCGTGATCTACGACATCTGGAATTTCGCCTACACCTACAACTGCCTGCCTACCCACAGTTGGTACTGCGGCGTGGCCCTTCTTCTTGCTCCTACCGTTGCCGCTCTCCTTTGGAACCGTGGCGGCTGGATTCAGAACCGTGCCAACACCCTGGCCATCTGGTGCATGTTCGCCCAGGTATTCCCTCTGTTCCAGGAGACCTTCAAGGACGGCCGCCAGTGGTACAACTGGGCTACTCTTCCCGTACTCTATCCTGAGGGAGTTGCTACCGTGGAGAAGCTTTATGCTGCAGGCGGACAGGCTGCAATCGACGGTGTCGTGGGCACTACGGTAGAGGCTTCCGCAGTAGCGGCGAATCCTACGATGATGATCGTCATCAGCGCTCTGGCTCTTGTGACCAACATCGCCGCCCTGTGCTGGATTATCTGCATTTCCAGGAAGCGTCACATCAATCCTTACAAGGAGGATGTCTTCGTGAACCAGAAGTACTACAAGGACTCCATGGCTCGCGCCGACGTCAGCTAATCTTCCGATTTTTTATAGTAACGTCTCGCAGATGCGCTCAGCTTCTGCGAGCGTTTCTATTTTACCTACATCCACTAGCGTGAGATTGGGGGCTACGGCGCCGTAGATGGGGTGCGAGTCGCAGACCTGGAGGTAGAAATCCATAATAGGGAAGCGCTCAGGGCAGTGGCAGGAGTCGAATACTCCGAAGACCGACGGAGAGATGTTGTGTATGCCTGCGAACGCGAATTTGCGATACTTTTCAGGATCCAGGTTCGGATACGGACTGCGGACTTCTCCGGTAGCAATGTTGGTCCAGCCGACCAGGCGCATGTCGTCGTCAAATAGCAGGTAGCGTTGCGTCCGGCGTTCGCTCACCAGCAGGGTCGCCAGCGCACCTGGCTGCCATTGCCCCCGGAACCACGCCAGGTCGAGGTTGGAAACGATATCTACATTGTGGACCAGAAACGGCCCGCAATCGGGGCGCTCCAAAAATCTGCGGGCGAACAGGATTCCCCCTCCGGTCTCCCTCAGCATGTCACTTTCGTCGGAAACGCGTATCCGCACTCCGAAATCATTCTCTTCCAGATAATCCCTTATCTGCCCTGCAAAATGGTGGACGTTCACGACTATGTCGTCGTAGCCGGCGTCACGCAACCTGTTCAGTACGTGATACAGCAAAGGCTTCCCGCAAACCGGGACCAGAGCCTTGGGCATGGTGTCCGTCAGGGGCTTGAGCCTGGTGCCGAGTCCGGCGGCGAAAACCATTGCCTGCATAGCTAGAGAGTCTTTTCTATGTCCAGCTCCCTATGGGTCAGAATAACCCGTACGCCGTATTTTCCGGTCAGATGCCGTGCCAGATGCTCAGCGCAGAACACCGATCGGTGCTGGCCGCCGGTGCAGCCGAAACAGACCTGGAGATTGGTGAACTTGCGCTCGATAAAGCGCTCCACGTGCGCGTCGACCAGCTTGTAAACGCTTTCCAGGAAGACATTCACCTCACCGTCGTCCTCCAGGAACTTGATGACCTCGGGGTCGTTGCCGTTGAACTGCCGGTAGTACTCATATTTCCCGGGGTTGTTGATGGAGCGGCAGTCGAATACATAGCCGCCTCCGTTACCGGTCTTGTCGGCCGGGATTCCCTTCTTGTATGCAAAACTGTAGATGCGCACCTCCAGCCGCTTGTCCTCATCCGTCTCATAGAACTGGGGCATATTGGTGAGCCGGACAAGAATGTCGTTCAGGTAGGGGTACGCCTCGAAAGGAGTTTTAAGCAGGTTTCTCAGGTTGTCCAGAGCATAAGGGACGCTAGCCAGAAAATGAGGCTTCTTCTCGAAATATCCCCGGAATCCGTAGGCTCCCAGCACCTGAAGGGTGCGGAATAGCACGAACAGGCGGAGCCGGGCGCGGAACTGCTCCTCATCAACCTCTATGTAGCTCCGGAGAGCCCTCAGGTAGCTGCGGACAAGTTCCTGCTTAAGGTCGTCCGGGAAGCGGGAACGGGCTTGCCAGATAAAGGAGGCCACGTCGTAGTATATGGGGCCGCGGCGTCCACCCTGGTAGTCGATGAAATAAGGCTCGCCGTCCTTCAGCATGACGTTCCTCGCCTGGAAGTCGCGGTAGAGGAAGGAGTCGGTATCTTCTTCGAGCAGGTCGGACTTGAGCCTTTCGAAGTCGTCCTGTAGCTGTATCTCGTTGAATTCCAGTCCGGTAGCCTTGAGGAAGCAGTACTTGAAGTAGTTCAGGTCGAAGTCCACCATCCTGGCGTCGAAAGCCTTCTGGGGGTAGCAGACGTTCCAGTCCAGCCCCTCGGCTCCCTTGAACTGGAGCTTGGGCAGCATCTCTATTGTGCGGCACAGCAGGGCGGTCTCGGCGGAACTGTAGCGGCCGCTCTCGCGTCCTCCGGCCACCTGGTCGAACAGCATCTTGTCGCCCAGGTCTTCCTGGATATAGGACATGTCGTCCTCCGCCACCGCAAGCATGGTGGGCACGTTTATTCCCTTTTCCTTGAAATGACGGGACAGTGCGATGAACGCCCGGTTCTCGTCGCGGTCCGTTCCGATTACGCCGATAATCGAAATGTTGCCTCCCTTAAGACGGAAGTAACGCCGGTGGCTGCCGGACGAAGGGAGCTCCGTACATGACTCCGGCCGAACGCCGGAATAGCTCTCGAACAGCTCCTGAAGCACGTCTGCGTTCATATCCCGAGGAGTTTCTTACGGGAGAGGAAACAGTCGCCGATTGCAATCGCCTTACGGCCGATGGTGGAGAGGCGTATCTTGGTGTCGGAACTTACGCGCTCCATGGAAAGACGGTTGACCGCCGTGCGAATGGGCAGGATGAGGTGGTCCTTGCCCACGATGAGACGTCCGCCTATGATCACCAGCCCCGGATTGAAAATGTTGATAATGCCGGAGATGCCGCGTCCGAGCGTCTCGCCGATTTCGCCTATGCACTCGATTGCCAGCACGTCGCCGTCCTGGACAGCCTGAAGGATGACGGAGAGGTCCAGGTCGCCCTGCTCCATATACTGGTTGTACAGCGACGAGCGTCTTCCCGCACTGAGCTTTTCTATTATCATGCGGTGCAGGGCGGAACCGGAGGCGCCCGTTTCCAGGCAGCCTACTTTGCCGCAGCGGCACATGATATCATTGTCCAGCAGCGGGAAATGGCCGATTTCGCCGGAGAATCCGGATTTGCCGTAGTAGAGCTGGCCATCCAGGATCATACCCATTCCAAGACCCCAGTTGAGATTGATGGCAATCATGTCCTTGTCGGCGTTCTTGCCCAGGCACATATATTCGCCGTAGGTCAGGGCGCGGGAGTCGTTCTCGATGGTGACCGGTACGTTCAACTCCCTTTGGAACAGGTCTTTAAGCGGCAGGTCGTCGCTGACGATATAGGTCAGCGAATAGCCTTCCTCGGGGTTCACGCGCCCGGTGAGGCTGACACCTGCAGCAAGCACCTTGATCCATGGAATGCCGGCGGCGACCACTCTGTCCTGTACCATGCGGCACATCTCCCGGAACGACTTGGCGTTGGATTCCAGCACGAACTCGATGTCCTCTATGTGCTGAAGCATATTGCCCTTGAAGTCCATTACCGCAATGTGGAAATGGTGACGGGCGATGTCGATGCCCACGAAGTAGCCGGCGTTGGGGTTCAGCCCGAAAATGCTGGGGCGCCGGCCGCCAGAAGTCCCTATCTTGCCTTCGTCCAGCAGGAAACCGTCGTCTATCAGTTCCCCGATGAGTTTGGTGATCGTAGGGACGCTGATGCCGAGGCTTTTGCTGAAATAGGAAATACTGGAATCTTCGTGACTGATGCACAGACGGATTATCTCGCGCTTGATCTGCGCGTTCTTGCTGGTGCTGTCGTTAAGAAAGGTATTGGCCATAGTACTAGTGGTTCTTATGCAAAAATACCATTTTTTTCTTATATTTGCCTTGATTTTGTAAAAAAATTTAAAATGAAGTTGTCGATAAAGTCAAAACTGACTTTGAGTCTCTCCGCGATTGCAGCTATTTTGCTGATTTCCGCGACAATATCGGTGCTGGAGTACTCCAAGATGAGCACCTACGTATCCGACCTCATCGCCGACGACATAACCAGCCTGAACACCGCCCATAAGCTCGCGGAGATCAGCAACAAATATAATCTGGACATACTTGCGGTGATAGGGGACGACGCCTATGACGAGCTGCCCCGCTTCGACCAGGAATACTTCCTCTCCCATTGCGACATCCTCCGATCCTCCCTCGAATCCAACGTAATCCAGCCGCTTACCGACTCGGTTGTGTTTTCCTGTGCGGCTTATGTCCTTACCTCGCTGGAACTCGAGAACGTGCTGGATTCCTATTTCATCGACTCCAGGAGCTGGTATTTCAACAGGCTTCAGCCCAGTTTCGCACTGCTGAAATCCGATATAGACGCACTTGAAACTGCAATCTACCAGGATCTTGAAAAGAATTCCAAGACCTTCGAACGCGGGTTCTACCGCAGTATCATTCCCGGAATAGTGGCGGTGGCGGTCGGCCTTCTGCTGGTGCTCATGCTGCTCCTGTTCATGCTGGCCTATTATGTCAATCCGCTGTACAAGATGCTGCAGTCGCTGGACGGCTACCGTTCCTACGGCAAGAAATACACTTATGAGTTCGACGGGGACGACCAGTTGCTCAAGCTGAACGAGGGCATCTCCGAGGTCGCTAACGAGAACCTGCAGCTCCGCAAACGCGTCAAGGAGCTTAAAGCACGAGTTTCCAATGAACTGGAAAGCAATAAGTCGTAACGTCGGACTGGCTCTCCTGGTGAGCTCGCTGTTCATGTTCTTTTCGGTACTGGTTTCGGTGCTGAACGGGAATGACAGCGCGCTTGCGGCGCTGGCTATCAGCTTCACCATCACCTTTCTGGTGGGCATCTTCCCGTTCATCTTCGTGCGCCGCACCAATGCCATCACCCTTAAGGAGGGGTACGTGACGATTACCCTTTCCTGGCTGCTGTCGTTCATATTCGGTATGCTGCCGTATGCCCTTTGGGGCGGCCCGTTCTCGCTGGAGAACGCCTGGTTCGAGAGCGTTTCGGGCTTCACAACTACGGGCGCCACTATACTGGATAACGTGGAGGCTCTGCCGAACAGTCTGCTCTTCTGGCGGGCAAGCACACATTTCATCGGCGGTTTGGGAGTCGTGGTCTTCCTCCTGCTTATCATTCCGGACTCCAGCCCTGTGAAGCTGCGCCTTGTGAACATGGAGATAAGTTCCTTGTCCAGAGGGGCTTACGGTATGCGTATCAATAGGACCGTCTATATTTTCGCGTACGTATATCTGGCGATTTTCGCCCTTGCTCTAATACTTTACATCCTTGCCGGGATGCCGGTATTCGACGCCTTGTGCCATGCCATGAGTGTCTGCGCGACGGGCGGGTTCAGTACCCGCAACGCCTCTATTGGCGCTTTCAACTCCCGCTGGATAGAGGCCGCGACAATGCTTTGCATGTACCTGTCCTCCCTTCATTTCGGACTCCTCTTTATGTGCGTGGTGAATCGCAGCCTGAAATTCATGAAGAATGCCATTGTTACATACTATACCGGCTCGTTGCTGCTGTTCTCGCTGCTGATGGGTATAGGGCTGAAGATAGCCGGTTTCTTCAAGGGCTGGGGAGAGGCTCTGTGGAACGGCCTGTTCGAGGTGATGTGCATTTCTACGACCACCGGTTTTGCAATTGCCGACAATTCTGCATGGCCGCCGGTGCTGTGCGGACTAATATTGCTGGCGGCCGCGGTCTGTGCCTGTGCGGGTTCTACTTCAGGAGGTATCAAGATAGACCGTATAGTGCTGTTTTTTAAGGCGTTGGGCCGCCAGATCAATCGCATCCTGCATCCTTCTTCCGTTAATGAAATCAAGTTCGGTGGCAAGGTTCTTAAGGACCAAGACGTCTATCCGCATCTGCTCTATATAGCCATGTATACTGTGTTGCTGGCAATCTCTGCGGTGCTTTGCCTGTTTATAGGCGTTGGCTGGCAGAATTCCATCGCGGCATCCATCACCAGTATAAGCAATGTGGGACCGGCTCTTGGAGAAATGGGCTCCATGGGCTCCTTCAACTGTGCGCCTGTCGCCGCCAAGCTCGTCTTTTCCTTTGACATGTTCCTCGGCCGTATAGAGATTTATCCGGTACTTGCGGTGGTGGCCATGATCTTCGACAGTCGTAACCGCTGATGGACGCGGGCAGCATCTACGCGGGCTTTATCAAAGCCATGGGCATCGAGCCCACTCCGTGCCAGGACTCGCTATTCCGTGCCCTGGCCGCTTTCTTTACCGGCGATGACGGAGACATTTTTGTAATCAACGGCTATGCCGGAACTGGCAAGACGACAGCCCTGTCGGCAGTTATCAACGCCCTGTGGCGTGTGGGAATCCGTTCAGTTCTCCTCGCTCCGACCGGCCGGGCGGCAAAAGTGCTGTCCGCCACTTCCGGCCGCCCGGCATTCACCGTGCACAAGCATATCTACCGCCAGAAATCCGTCGACGCTTCCGGCTGGGGCAAGTTCTCACTGAGTCCCAATAAGGCCAAGCACACCCTTTTCGTTGTAGATGAGGCTTCGCTGATTGGGATGGAGGAAAACCGTCAGCAGTCGGTTTTCGGCTCCGGAAATCTGCTTGAGGACCTGGTTACTTTCGTCCGCTCCGGCAACGACTGCCGGCTCATCCTTCTCGGCGACGCCGCACAGCTGCCTCCTGTCGGGCTTCAGGCCTCTCCCGCGCTGCAGCGCGAGTTTATGGACCAGTTCGGCGGGGTGCATTACGCAGAACTTACCACCGTTGTCCGCCAGGCCCGCGAATCCGTTGTGCTGACGGACGCGACCATGCTCCGCAGGCTTATAGAGAGCGCTGCTCCGGACGAGATGTTCGAGCGTCTGCGCCTCAAGGCTTCAGATGGCTGCGAAGTTCAGAGAATAGGCGGCGGAGAGTTGCTGGAGGCCATTTCGGATGCCTACGACCGCTATGGATATGACGATACGGTAGTCCTGTGCCGCTCCAACAAAAGGGCCATCAGATACAATCTGGGCATTCGTGCGCAGGTGCTTTTCAAGGAGGAGGAGCTGGCCCGCGGCGACCGGTTCATGATAGTCAAGAACTGCTACCAGTTCGTGGAGGACGTGCCCGAGATCGACTATATCGCCAACGGCGACGTGGCGGTGCTGCAGAAGATATGGCATTTCGAGGACAGGTACGGCCTGCGTTTCGCCGACGCGCTTCTGCGTTTCCCCGATTACGATGATGCGGAGCTTCAGGCCAAGGTGTGCCTGGATACCCTGCATTCGGAATCGGCTTCTCTGACCGTCGAGCAGCAGAATATGCTGTATGAGGGCGTGAGTGCCGATTATGCCGACCGCGGGAGCAAGAAGAAGATTTGGGATGCGGTGAGGGAGGATCCTTTCTTCAATGCCCTTCAGCTCAAATACGCCGATGCGGTTACCTGCCACAAGGCGCAGGGCGGCCAGTGGCGCTGCGTCTTTATTGACAATCCTTTCTGGGAGGATATGCTTACGGTGGAGGATTTGAAATGGCTGTACACCGCTCTGACCAGGGCGGTCGAGAAGGTGTATCTGGTGAACTTCAAGGACTGGCTTTTCGAATGAGTTTTGCGGTTATTCTTAAGTCGCTGGACGACAAGGCGCTCGGCAAGCTGGCCGCGAAGGTTCCGTCGTGGAACGGCGTGAGCGTGGAGGTGCCGGCTTCGCTGAATCTGCAGCAGTGTTCCGGCGAGAGTGCCGCCAGGTATAAGGCGTCTGTCGTTCCTTCCGGCTCGCGTGTCGCCGATCTTACGGGCGGCCTGGGTGTGGATTCGTGGGCGTTTTCTTTGGGCGCGTCCGCTGTCTGGTATAACGAGCGCAATGTTGTGCTGAAGGAGGCGGTGGCGCGGAATTTTGCTGCCCTGGGTGTGTCCAATGTGGTTTTCAACGGGTACGATATTGCTTTGGCGGCTACTGACTGGCAGGACGCTCTGCGGGCGTTCGGGCCCGATGTCATCTATCTTGACCCGGCTCGCCGCGACGCCGCCGGCAGGAAGCTTTTCCTGCTTGAGGACTGCAGCCCTGACGTCGTCTCTCTGATGCCGCTGCTGCTTGAACTGGCGCCTTTAGTGATGGTTAAGGTTTCTCCGATGGCCGATATTACCATGCTGCAGCGGCGGCTTTCCGGCTGGCTGTCGGAACTGCATGTCGTGGGCGCGGAGGGGGAGTGCAAGGAGTTGCTCTGCCTCTGCCGCCGGAATGCCGTTTTCGCCGGCATCACCCTCGCCGAAGACGGCTTCGTCCTGCCGGATTCCGGCTCCGCTTCGCAGGACTTGCCCCCGAAAGACTTCGCCCCTTCGGGGCTCATCCCTCCCACAGTAATCCGAAGTTCGTCTGAGAGCGAGCTCTCATCCGCCCTTCGTATCACTGCGGGCCCCTCCCGTTCACGTGGCCACGGGCGGCCACGGTCCTCGGAGGCAAGTCCTGCCTCCGCTACGACTGAATCCGGCAACCAGCTGCTGTTCGTGCCGTCGGCGGCGATGGTGAAATCCGGCTTGGGGCCGGGTATGTGCGTGATGCCGTTCAATGAGCGTCTAATCCATTTTGGGAAGTATTGGCAAGTGATTGAAAACCTGCCGTTTGCCTCGTCTCAGCTAAAGGAACTTGGAAGGCGTTTCCCTCAGGCTGACGTCACCGCCCGCGGCGTCCCGATCAGCTCCGAAGAACTCCGTCGCCGCCTCGGCTGCAAGCCCGGCGGCTCAATCCACATCTTCGCCTGCACACTCTCCGCCGACCGCCGCCTGCTGATCTGCCACCCCGCATAGTCGCCTACAGCAGCGTCTGGAGGAGCGTAGCTCCGACACAGGGGAGTTTGAGGGGGTACGCCCCCTCAATCGGTAGTAATAAGCATCTGCGAGCTTGCGAGCAGGTGCTTCGTCCAGAATAGGTGGTCGTTAGCGGCATCGTGCTCGTGCTGGTAGCCACGGTAGCCGTGCATGCCGTCGGGGTAGATCATCAGCTCGAACTGGATGCCGGCCTTCTGGAGTGCGTCTATAAGCTGCAGGGTGTTCTGGAAGTGCACATTGTCGTCGCCCGTGCCATGGGTGAGCTTCAGTGCAGGCATGCCGTTATGCAGCCCTTTCTGCGCCTTGAGCGCGCAGCCGTCCACCCAGCTCAGGACAGACGCCTCCTTGTAGCCATCCGGATTTGCCTGAGGCGTATCCATATAGCGCTCGGTGTAGTGGGAATCGTATAACTTCCAGTCATATACGCCTCCGCCCGCAACTCCGCAGCAGAAGTATTGAGGATAGCGCAGGACGAGCATCGCCGTAGTCGTACCACCGAAGGAAAAACCTTCTACGCCTATACGTGAACCGTCGACGTAGGGGAGGCCTTGGAGCCATTCGGCCCAGCGGCAGTAGTCCTGAAGTTCGATAACCGTCATGCGCCCGAAGGCCTGGTCCATTCCGGCCCTTCCGTTCTCTCCAGAGGATCGGGGATCAACCACTATGTAGATGATTCCGTTCTCCCAGCACCAGTTGTCCTGTGAGTCGCGGTTCATCCACATATCCCGGACATAAGGAGTGCCCGGGCCGCCGTACAGTTGCATGACGACAGGGTACTTGCGGGAAGGGTCGAAACCGTCGGGAAGGGACATCAGTCCGTACAGCGTAAAGCCGTCGTTTTCGAGTGTAACCAGTTCCGGAACCGGACCTTCAGCGGTACTTTCGTCAGCTGTGGCGAATTTCCTGACTTTCAGCGCATTGTCACTGGCCTTGAACCACGGCGTCTTGACGTTGGAAAGCATCGCTTCGAAGGTCTTGAAATCCTCTGAAATTTTGGCTCCGGCACAGTAGTACCGAGGGTCGGTAAGAGGGTAAATACGGCCCTTTTTGTCCAACCTGTATAGGCTTGGGTGGATGCGGGAATCCCGTTTTGTCGTAAACCACAGATTTCCCTTTTTCTTGTCGTATGCTAGCAGCTGAATATCCCAGTTCTGACCTTCCGTAAGACGCTTCAGGGAGCCGTCGAAACCGAGGTAATAAATCTGCTCCCAGCCCGTTTCGAAATTGCGGGCCATGAAAAGCCCCTTGTCCGTGAAGATCATCCCCTCGATCCAGGTTACCCAGGTGGGATATTCTTCTTTGTAAACCGGACGCATACTGCCGTTGTCAGCGGCTACCGCAAATACTTCCAGCAGACTCTGGCGGCGCGGTATACGGCTCACGAAGAGTTCGTCCGATGCGGAGCTCCAGAACGGCGTGCCGAAGTATTGTTCCGAATCTTCAGAAAAATCTGCCCAGACGGTTCCACTGCCGTCTGCAGAGGCGATTCCTATGCGTACCGGCGGGTTGGGCTCGCCGGCATTGGGATAGCGGGTGAGGGAAAGCTTTCCGTCCTGACCGAAAGGGGAGTAGATGGGGAACATGGGCACTGCTCCGTTGTCGAAGCGGTAGAAGGCCAGTTTGCGTGAATCCGGGCTCCACCAGAAGGCGCGGTATTTCGACGGGCGGCCGAAGATTTCTTCGTAATATACCCATGATGCGTAGCCGTTCAGCACAAGCTCGCTGCCGTCTTCAGTCAGACGGGTTTCGGCGCCGCTTGCTATGTCCCTGATCCACAGGTCATTATTCCTGGTAAAAGCCACCTTTGTCGAATCCGGCGAAGGGGTTTCGTTCACGTCTTGCGCGTACGCGTTTGCGCACACGAGGAGAAAAATCGCAAAAAGAATACGTTTCATTGCTACAAAAGTAGTGAATATCCCGCAAAAAATGCCTACATTTGAAGATTAAAACAATTATTCGCAAAATGGCAATTATCGAATGCAAGGAAGTCTGCAAGAACTTCGGTGAAAAGGTAGCGCTCGATCACGTGAGCCTGGAGATTCCCGAAGGACAGATTTTCGGTTTGCTGGGGCCCAACGGCGCCGGTAAGACAACCCTTATCAGAATCATCAACAGGATAACGATTCCTAACTCCGGAGAGGTCCTCTTCAACGGAGTTCCCATTACCCAGCGCGACGTGGAGCGTATAGGCTATATGCCCGAGGAGCGCGGCCTTTACAGAAAGATGAAGGTCGGCGACCAGGCGATGTACCTTGCCCGCCTCAAGGGCATGAGCACCGCAGACGCCCGCAAGGCGCTCAAAGACTGGTTCGTCCGCTTCGAGATCCAGGACTGGTGGGACAAGAAGGTGGAGGAACTCTCCAAGGGTATGGCCCAGAAGCTTCAGTTTATCACCACCGTGGTCCACAGGCCTTCGCTGATGATACTGGACGAGCCTTTCTCCGGTTTCGATCCCGTGAATGCGGAAATCATAAGGCAGGAGATACTGCGGCTCAAGGAAGAGGGTGCCACCGTGATACTCTCTACCCATAACATGGAATCCGTGGAGGAGCTCTGTGACAACATCGCCCTTATCAACAAATCCAAACTGGTCATTACAGGAGGCACAAATGAAATCCGTCACCGCTACGGCCAGGACAACGTCGAAATAGAATACACGGAGGGTGTAGAACGCCGCCGCGAAGTAACGCCCCGTGCAGAAGTAAACGCCCGCCTTCAGGAACTCATTTCCAGTGGCGTGCGGATCAATTCCTTCAAGGAGATTATTCCCAGAATGAACGACATCTTTATCAAACTCGTAACTCAGGAGGAGGCTTAGAATTATGAATATCAATACATTAGGCATCATTATCCAGAGGGAATACCTGAACAAGGTCAAGAAGAAGAGTTTCCTCATCATCACGTTCCTCGCCCCCATCCTTTTTGCGGCGCTGTGCATTCTGCCTTCCGTCATAATGATGGGCGCCAAGGAAGAAACCAAGAAAGTCGGCGTAATCGACCGTTCCGGCATCGTGGCGCCTTTCCTGGAAAGCGGAGAAACCATCGAATACGTATTTCTCGAGGATGTTCTTCCTGAGGATGTAAAGTCCGACCTGTCTGGACACGGCATCGACGTCCTCCTCAGTATCTCGGAGCTGGACCCTGTGCAACGCAGCGTTACGGCGGACTCCTATTCGGAGAAACCGTTGGGAATGGATAGCGAAAGCCTTATCGAGAACCGTATCAACGATGCGGTGGAGGCGTATCGCATCAAGTCTTCCGGGGTCGAGAACCTCGAGACGATCATGGCCGGAGTCAAGTCCAACATCCACCTCCGCAGCTATACTATAGACGAATCCGGAAAGGAGACGATTTCCGAATCCGGGGTGTACATGGTCATTTCCATGTTGCTGGGTATGGCGATCTACATGTTCATCGCCCTTTTCTGCGGCATGGTAATGTCTTCCGTCATAGAGGAGAAGAGCTCCCGCGTGGTGGAGGTCCTGGTGTCCTCCGTCAAGGCGACCGAACTGATGTTCGGCAAGATCATAGGCGTCGCCCTCGTGGCCCTCACCCAGTTCCTGCTGTGGATAGTCCTTACAGTCGCCATCCTGGCGGTCGCTATGGGCATCATCGGCAAGGATAAGATCATGGGCGCCATGTCAGATGAGGATGCCGCCCAGGTGTCCCAGATGATGACTCCGGGCGTCCACATGCCTTCCGACCTGCCGTCGCTCGAGTCGCTGACCGCAGTTGCAGACAGTACCGCAGTAGCTTCTGCGGAGCCTTCCGGAATGCACGCCATCCTTAGCACGCTTTCCAATATCAATCTGGCTCAGCTGGGCATCTGCTTCCTGCTGTTCTTCATTTTCGGATATCTGCTGTACGCCTCGCTTTTCGCGGCCATAGGCTCCGCAGTGGAGAACGAAGGCGACACCCAGCAGTTGCAACTGCCTGTCACGGTTCCTCTGCTGCTGGGCTTCTTCATTGCGATCTATGCTTTCAAGGCTCCGGACAGCTCGCTGGTCTTCTGGGGCTCCATGATTCCGTTCACGTCTCCCATAGTTATGCTGGCGCGCCTTCCGTTCGGGGTGGCCACCTGGGAAATAGTTCTTTCCGTCGTGCTGCTCATTGCGACCTTTGCCGCCACGGCCTGGGTTTCCGCCAAGATTTACAAGGTCGGTATCCTGATGTTCGGCAAGAAGTCCACCTGGAAGGATCTCTGGAAATGGCTTAAACAATAATTGACAATGAAAAAGATATCTGTTTTTCTTGCGATTCTGCTCCTGCTTCCGGCCTGCAAGACCGGAATGACCTGGGAGAAGGTTCAGATAGACGGGCACCGTACCGGTGTAAGCGCTCCGACTGCCGAGAATGTTGCCGAGGCGATAGGCACCGTAGATTCACTCGGAGTTTACACTTCGCCAAACGGGAAGGTTTTTTCCGACGGAGCCACGCCCAAGGTGGCGGCCCTTATGCTTGACGCCCAGCCCGCAATGGCAGAGGTCAAGGAAGTCATTGGCCATTCAGCCCGTTTCATGACCGTTAAGAAGCCCGAAAGCGAGCTCAGCAATTTTGTGGTCGATCTGCTCCGCTCGGAGACGGAAAAGATAGTCAAGCGCCGCGTGGACGTGGGCATCTGCAACTTCGGCGGCATCCGTGTAGATATGCCGGAGGGGGATGTGACTCTGGACGACATCCGTTCCATGTTCCCTTTCCACAATACGCTTTGCTATGTGGAGGTTAAAGGCGAGGACCTTCTGTACCTCGCCAGGGAGATGGCTGCCGGGAAACTCATGTGCGTTAGCGGAGTTAAAATGGTCATCAACGGCAATGAACTTGAGAGTTTCGAGGTGGGAGGAAAGAACGTGGAGCCCAATAAACTTTACGGTATCGCCACCGTCGATTTCCTGCTGGACGGCGGAGACGGCATATATGTCGCCCGCAACGCCCGCAAGCTTATACAGACCGACGTGGTTATCGGCGACAGCATCGAGGCCTATATCCGCCAGCTGAATGCAGAAGGTAAACTTATTGATTATTCGACCGACGGGAGGGTCGTAGTAAAGTGATGAAAAAGATACTTGTACTTGTTGCTGCAGCCGCTCTCTGCGCCTGCGGACCCAAACTGGTCATCCTGCATACCAACGATACCCACAGCCACATGGACCCCCTCCGGGACGGTACCGGCGGCATTATCGAGAGGGCTGCCTTCGTGGATTCCGTCCGCAAGGCGGAAGGCGCCGGCAAGGTGCTTCTGCTGCACGCCGGTGACTTCAATCAGGGAACTACCTATTACTCGCAGCTTCACGGAGAGCTTGAGGTTAATATGGTCAATGCCATGAAATACGATGCCGTTGCCCTGGGCAACCATGAGTTCGACGACGGTATCGAGAACCTCACGGAGAGGGTGCGCCGCATCGAGTGCCCCGTGGTCTGTGCCAACCTGGACCTGAGTTCCTTTGAACTTGGCAAATATGTTACCCCCTACACGATCATCAACAGGGGAGGGATGAAGATAGGCATCATAGGCCTCGAGGCCGATATCTCTACGTGCGTGGCGAAGCCCATCTCTTCCCGTATTCCCCAGCTGGATGCGGTTGAAGTGGTCAACAAGTGGTCGGATTTCCTTCACAACGAGGAGAAGTGCGATATGGTCATCCTGCTTTCCCACTATGGCTATGAGCCCGATGATCAGGAGATTATGCCGAAGTTGAGAGGTATCGACCTGGTGGTTGGAGGGCATTCCCACACCTTTGTGGACGATTTCGTTTATATAGAAGATGCTGACCAGAAGCCGGTCCCCCTTATCACTGACGGATGCTGGGGCCTGCAGATGGGTATGATTAAAGTGTATTGATATGATTCAGTCTATGACCGGTTACGGCAGGGCGGAAGCTCTGCTTGAGGACGGAAAGCTGACGGTGGAGATTCGTTCAGTCAACGGCAAGAATGCGGAAATCAGCATCAAGAGTTCCCTTCTTCCAAAGGAGAAGGATATTCAGGTGCGGAAGATCCTTGCCGACAGGCTGCAGCGGGGGACTATCGACATGTTTCTGACTTGGGAGCCCAATGCCGGCGCCGCCGCCCGCTTGGTTAACCGTGAACTGGCTCTGGACTACTACCGTCAGCTCGAGTCTCTCGGTCGCGAAATAGGTGCCGCCGATTTGCCTCTGCACGAGCCCAATTATCTGCTGGCGACTCTGTTGCGTATGCCCGACGTGATGGATTCTGCGAAGCGCGACGTGATTACGGAATTAAACTGGCCGCTTGTGGAGAATGCTGTCTATGAGGCTCTGGACGCCATTGTGGCATACCGCTGCCGCGAGGGGGAGGCGCTTTACAAGGACGTGACTTCGCGTGTGGCTCTGATTCTGGAGCTGGAGAATGAGGTGGAGTCCTATGAGGCGGAGCGTATCGATGCGGTGCGCCAGAGGCTGCAGAAGAGTCTGGAGGATTTGAGGGTGAAGTATGATGCCGAGCGTTTTGAGCAGGAGATGGTGTTTTATCTGGAGAAGCTGGATATCAATGAGGAGAAGGTGCGTTTGCGTCAGCACTGCAGGTATTTTATGGATACTATTGATTCGGAGCCTTTTCCTGGCAAGAAACTTGGATTTATTATTCAGGAGATGGGGCGGGAGATCAATACTACCGGTTCCAAGGCCAACCATGCCGGCATTCAGAAGGCCGTCGTTCGGATGAAGGACGAACTGGAAAAAATCAGGGAGCAGTCTCTGAATATACTATGATAGAAACGTTTACCAGCAGCAGACAGCTCTGTCGCAGGACTACGGACCTTCGGTCCTATCCCTCCCACCGCAAAAGCGGCGGGCCCCTCCCACTTGCGTGGGACCTTCATCCCCCTGTAGTCCCCGAGGGGACATTTGTCCAAAGGGGGACTGCGTGGGCGCAGACGGTACTGCGACAGAGCTGTCTGCTGCTGGTTGCACTGCTACTCTTTCCAGCGGTGGCTTCTGCGCAGATGCCGGATACGACGGGTATTTACGGGGAGAGGAAGGATACGCTGAGTGCGGCGGGAACTGTGGCCCGGGGTAACGGAAACGTGCTGTCCAGGGGGAAGGATATTCGGACCGAGGTGATTACGGCGGCGGGGCTGTGCAAGATGGCCTGCTGTAATCTGGCGGAGAGTTTCGAGAATTCGGCCAGCGTGACGGTTGGCTATAGCGATGCAGTTACGGGTGCGAGGCAGATTCGTTTGCTGGGGCAGAGTGGTATTTATGTGCAGATGCTGGACGAGAATCGTCCGGTGATGCGCGGCCTGGCAGCGCCATGGGGGCTCAACTGGATTCCTTCCCAGTGGCTGGAGAGTATACAGGTGGCCAAGGGCGTGACTTCCGTCATCAACGGCGTGGAGTCTATGACCGGACAGATCAACCTTGAGCACCGGAAGCCGACGGACGAGATACCTTTGTTCCTGCAGGCGTCCGTGATGAACGATACCAAGGCGGACCTGAACGTGGCCAGCGCCCTTCAGCTGGACGATATGGGGAAATGGAGTACAGTTATTCTGGCGCATGCCGACCATAACTTTATGGACATGGACCACAACGGGGACACTTTCCTGGACGACCCGCGCGGAGGCAATATCTCCTTGTCCAACCGTTGGCTTTATTACGACCCCAGCGGCCTGCAGGTTCGTTTCGGAATCCGGGGCATCTATGACGACAAGACCGGCGGTCAGATACCTTCCAAGGTTACTGGCTACGATCCCTGGCGTGCCTTTATCGTGAACAAGAACCTAAACGGGTACGTTAAAGTCGGCGTTCCTCTGAATGAAGACAACAGCAGGAATTTCGCCGTCGTGACCGACTATACTTATCAGTCCCTGGGTTCCACTTATGGTCAAAATCTTTACAGGGGCGACCAGAACTCACTTTTCGTAAATCTGCTGTATCAGGATCAACAGCTTGAGGCTCACCATTTTACCCTTGGCCTCAGCAATACGCTGGATATCTATCGGGAAACGGTGCGAGTCCTGACTCACGAGCCTGCTTCCTGCCTGGATGAATCGTTCGATACCGTTACTTCCGGGACTCTTCACAATGACCTGGGAGCATTCGCGGAATATACTTTCCACGTAGAGGATAAGTTCTCCGCAATTGTCAGCCTGCGCGGTGACTGGTTCAATGGTCATGGAGTACAGCTTTCTCCCCGCCTTACCCTCAGGTGGACGCCGTGGGAGCAGCTTGTGCTGCGGGCAAACGGCGGAAGGGGGCTGCGCTACAGCACTCCTCTGGCTGATAATATCGGCATTTTCTCTACCACCAAGTATATACACGGCGATTACATGAGCCATCCTCTTGAAGATGCGTGGACCTTCGGGGGTAACGTCACCTGGTATCTGCCGTTCGACGACAGCCAGAAGACATACCTTAGCCTGGATTATTTCGGCACCCGCTTCGTGGAACAGATGCTCGTGGACTATACAGGAACCGACATTAGTTTCTACACCTTGAGTTCCCTTCCCGGCGGGCATTCCCGTACCGACAATCTTCAGATCGATTTTGCGAGCGAACCGTTCAGGGGCTTTACGGTTACCCTGACTGGACGCCTTACCGACGCCCGCCAGACTCTGACGGCTCAGACCGACGATTATAAACCCATGAGTGACCGCTACAAGGCGGTGCTCAACCTGCAGTATGCCACCAATCTCAACAAGTGGATATTCGACTTTACGGCATCCCTCAGCGGCCCCTGCAGGGTTTGGGACTTCATGCGCGGGCTCGATCCCATGTATGCGGACGGATGGACAAAGCCTTATCCTCTGCTTTATGCGCAGGTGACTAAACGTTTCAAGGGCTTTGATATTTACCTCGGAGGGGAGAACCTCACCAATTATACTCAGCCTAATCCTATCATAGGCTGGGAGTATCCCTGGCAGACAGGCTTCGACGCCAGCTGCATCTGGGGCCCCCTGATGGGCATACGCGCTTATGCGGGAATCAGAATGACAATTTGGAAAACAGAAAAGATATGAGAAACCTTATGATTATCCTTGCACTCGTGCAGGTGGTTTTCGCCACCAGCATACATTGTGCAAATTGCGGCAAGAAGGTTCAGGAGAACATTGCCTTCGAGAAGGGTGTCAAGGACCTGAAAGTGGACGTCCCCGGCAAGACCGTCACGGTAACCTTCAACCCGGCGAAGACCGACACCCTCAAGCTCAAGAAAGCCATAAACAAGCTTGGCTACACCGCAGAAGTTATTGATTATAAAGAAGTAAAATAGTGGAAGAAGAAAGAAAACTGAACTTTCTCGAGGAGATTATCGAGAATGACCTTAAGAGCGGAAAGGTAGACAGCATTCTGACCCGTTTCCCTCCGGAGCCCAACGGATACCTGCATCTGGGGCACGCCAAGAGTTTGTGCATCAACTTCGGTCTGGCCCAGAAATACGGGGGCAAGACAAACCTGCGTTACGACGATACAAACCCCACCAAGGAGGATACCGAGTACGTGGATTCCATTAAGGAAGACATCAAGTGGCTCGGCTTCCAGTGGGAGAAGGAACTCTATGCGTCCGACTACTTCGACCAGCTCTACGAGTGGGCCGAACAGCTGATACAGAGGGGCCTGGCCTATGTCGACGACCAGACGCAGGAGGAAATATCCAAAGGCCGCGGTACCGTGGAAACTCCCGGCACCGAAAGCCCCTGGCGCAACCGCAGCGTGGAGGAGAACCTGCGCATTTTCCGCGAGATGCGCGACGGCAAGTATGAGGACGGCGCCAAGGTCCTCCGTGCCAAGATAGACATGGCGCATCCCAATATGTTCTTCCGCGACCCTATCCTTTACCGTATCAAGCACGCCCATCATCACCGTACCGGCGACAAGTGGTGCATCTATCCCATGTACGACTTCACCCACGGCCAGTGCGACTCCATAGAGCATATCACACACAGTATCTGCACCCTGGAGTTCGACGTGCACCGTCCGCTGTACGACTGGTTCATCGAGACTTTGGGCATCTATCCCAGCCATCAGTACGAGTTCGCCCGCCTGAATCTGACCTACACCCTCATGAGCAAGCGTAAGCTGCTGGAGCTGGTACAGAAGGGGCTGGTAAGCGGTTGGGACGACCCCCGCATGCCTACTCTCTGCGGCGTGCGCCGTCGCGGATACACCCCTGAAGGCCTCAAACTCTTCTGCGACAAGATTGGCGTCAGCAAGCGCGACCAGCTGATGGACATCCAGCTGCTGGAGTGGTGCGTTCGTCAGGATCTCAACGCCCGCAGCAACCGCTACATGGTGGTGCAGGATCCGCTTAAGGTTACCATCATCAACTATCCGGAAGGTCAAGTGGAGTGGTTCGACTGTCCGCTCAATCCCGCCGAGCCGGAGGGCGCCACCCGCAAGGTTCCGTTCAGCCGCGAGCTCTACATCGAACGTGCCGACTTCATGGAGGACGCTCCCAAGAAGTTCTTCCGCCTGAAGCCCGACGGCGAGGTGCGCCTGAAGTACACCTACATCGTCAAGTGCGAGGAAGTAGTCAAGGACGCCGCCGGCAATATCGTGGAACTGAAGTGCAGCTACGACCCCTCTACCCGTCCGGGCGGAGGCGAGTGGCGTTCCGTCAAGGGTACCATACACTGGGTGAGCATCCAGCACGCAAAGCAGCTGGAGATACGCAATTACGACCGTCTCTTTACGCTGGCCGACATGAGCCAGGTGCCCGAGGACAAGGATTACAAGGACTTCTTGAATCCCGAATCCCTGGTTCTGGCAACCGGTTATGCCGAGCCCGCCCTGCTGGACGACGCTTCCGGCATCGCCGTGCAGTTCGAGCGTACCGGTTACTATATCAAGGATCCGGACAGCACTCCCGAAAAGCCGGTGTTCAACCGTACCGCGACCCTTAAGGATTCATATAAACCGGAATAGAGGTGAACGATTTTGTAGTTTCTTTAATGCTCCTCGGGGCTTTCTCGTCGGGTGGTTCCATGCCTTTCTGGATGGTGTCCAACCTGGGCGGTATAATGCCCGAAGTCAATGGTGCGCATGCCCTGCTCCAGGCCTACAAGCCTTTCGACGAGTCCAAGACATTCCAATGGCATGCCGGTTTGTCGCTGGCGGCCAACTGGCAGCCGAACGACCCCCTGAATCCGGCAAGTTCGCCCCTGCACGGGATGATTGACGAGCTTTACGCAGGTGCCCGCTGGAATGTACTTCGCGCGGATATCGGTATGATGCGCCGAGAGCGTGAGTTTCTTGGTGCCGATAATCTGCTCGGCTCGCTGAGTGTAAACGAAGGCCATATCGTAGAGAGCAACAACGCCCGGACAATGCCGGGATACAAGCTCACACTCGAGCCCTGGGCAATTCCCTTTACAGGCAAGCATCTGCTGATCAGCGGAGTATGGGGAGACGCCATGACGCTGGATCCCCGTTACATGCAGGGGGCGTTTACACATACCATACGCGGTTACCTCACCTTCGACAGCCTCAGGCACTTTTACATCCGCATAGGTCTGGACCATTACGCCCTCTGGGGCGGGACGAGTCCCGACGGGCGCAGCATGAAGCTTAGCTGGGATAACTATTTCCGTATGGCGACCGGCCGCAGCGCCGGTGCAGACGGAACTGTTAGCGACCAGATGAACGTCATCGGCGAGCATGGCGGAGCGGAAGAACTCAGGATGGGATGGAGGTACGACAAGTTCGATGTCACCTTCCAGTACGAGAAGCCCTACAGCGACAAGTCCGGAATGCGTTTCAACAACCTGCCTGACGGCGCCTACACCCTGCATTTCAGTCTTAAGGACAAGGACCAGTGGGTAAGCGACGTACTTGCCGAATTCCATTATACCATGTGGCAGTCGGGCAACCGTCACGACAAGGAAATCGACGAGAACGGCAACCAGATAGACTGGAACAAGGACATGGACTTCAATATCTTCGGCGGCGACAATTATTTCACCAACGGAGAATATAAATCCGGCTGGACTCATTTCGGCCGGAGTATATGCGGCCCCCTGTTCTATACCAAATTGTCCAACAACGGTATCTACCAGATATACAACAACCGCTACATCGCATATCATCTGGGCGTTTCCGGAAAGCTCTTCCGCTTCGCCCCTTACAGGCTTATGCTTACCTACAGCGCCAACTGCGGCACTTACACCAAGCCTCTGGTCGATGGCGCCAGCAACTGGGGCACCCCCTGGAAGTGGTGGAAAAAGAATACCTGGGACCAGCCCCTGCATCAGTTCTCCGCCGGCCTGGACGGCTACGTGCCGTTCAAACTGTCCGGCAGGCAGAATCTGGACATTGTTTACGGCCTGTATGTGGATGCCGGAGAAGTGCTGGACAAGGTTTTTGGATTTAATATCGGAGTGCGTTATAACATTAGATAGCCTATGGAACTAAGTCAGAGAGCGATAGACATGCCGAGCTCGCCTATACGCAAGCTCGCCCCCTATGCGGAGGAAGCCAAGCGCAACGGCGTCCACGTGTATCACCTGAATATCGGCCAGCCCGACATAAAGACTCCCGAATGCGGTATGCAGGCACTGCGGAACGTGGACCGCGAGATCCTGGAGTACAGCCCTTCCGACGGATACCTGTCTCTGCGTACCAAGATGGTAAGCTATTACGCGGAGTATGGCATCTACCTCAGTCCGGACGAGATTATCGTCACCGCAGGCGGTTCCGAGGCCGTGCTCTTCGCCTTCCTGGCCTGCCTCAGTCCTGGAGACGAAATCATAGTAACCGACCCCTTCTATGCCAACTATATGGCCTTCGCCATTTCGGTAGGAGCGGTGATCAAGTCCGTCAAGACTCATATAGAAGACGGATTCCGCCTTCCTTCCGCCGAGGCCTTCGAGGAGCAGATTACACCCCGCACTAAGGCCATCCTCATCTGCAACCCCAACAATCCTACCGGCTATCTTTACACGCGTGCGGAAATGATGAGGCTGCGCGAAATCGTACTCAAGCACGACCTTTTCCTCTTCAGCGACGAGGTTTACCGTGAGTTCATATATACCGGCATGCCTTACATCAGCGCCTTCCACCTGGAGGGGCTTGAAGAAAACGTGGTGCTCTTCGATTCCGTGTCCAAGCGGTATTCCGAATGCGGCATACGAATAGGCTGCCTCTGCACCAAGAACAAAAAGGTACACGATGCCGTGATGAAGTTCTGTCAGGCCAGGCTGAGCCCGCCCCTGATAGGCCAGATAGTGGCCGAGGCCAGCATAGACGTGCAGAAGAGCTATCTCCAGGCCGTTTACGAGGAGTATCTGGACCGTCGCAATTTCCTGATCGACGGGCTGAACCGCATCCCCGGGGTGTACAGCCCCATACCCATGGGCGCGTTCTATACCGTTGCCAGGCTGCCGGTGGACGATGCCGAGAAGTTCTGCATCTGGTGCCTGAGCGAGTTCCGCTATAAGGGCGCTACAGTCATGCTTGCTCCGGCTGCCGGATTCTATACCGAACCGGGGGAGGGTAAGCATGAGGTGCGTATCGCGTATATACTTAATAAAGAAGACCTTGCCAAGGCAATGGTATGCCTGGAGAAGGCTCTGGAGCAGTATCCCGGAAGAATAGAAAACTGATTATGCTGAGCAGACAAATTGCGGATAAGCTCCGCGCCTACGAAACTCCATTTTACCTATACGACCTTTCCCTGCTGCGGCAGACTCTGGAGAGTGCGGTTTCCGTCGCCCATAAATACGGCTACGTAATCCATTATGCCATCAAGGCGAACTTCGATCCCCGCGTGCTGGAGGTAATCCGCAGCTATGGTGTCGGGGTGGACTGCGCCTCCGGCAACGAAATACGCCGTGCCATAGAATCGGGCTTCGACCCTTCCGGCATAGTGTACGCAGGAGTGGGCAAACGCGACAAGGAGATCCGCTATGCCGTCGAGCAGGGCATATTCGCAATCAACTGCGAGTCGCTGCAGGAACTTGAGCTGATAGACCGCATTGCGGGAGAGCTCGGCAAGGTGCAGCCTGTCGGACTTAGAATCAACCCCGACATCGACCCCAAGACCAACAAGTGCATCGATACCGGCCAGGCCGACAGCAAGTTCGGCATTTCCTACGAGGAGGTGATAGCCAATATCGACAACATAAAGGCCCTCAGGCATATCAAGGTGGCCGGAATGCATCTCCACATCGGCTCTCAGATACGTGAGCTTCACGTTTTCGAGTACCTGTGCGAGAAGGTGAACAGCATCGTCGCTCACCTTACGTCGCTGGGGCTGGATTTCGGCTTCATCGACGTCGGCGGCGGCCTGGGTGTGAACTACGACTTCCCGGAGAACGAGCCGGTTCCTAATTTCGCATCGGTGTTCGCCATCATCAACTCCCACCTGAATGCCGGAGGACGTCCCGTCCACTTCGAATTCGGGCGCGCCATAGTGGCCCAGTGCGGGGAGCTTATCACCAGCGTACTCTTCAACAAGACTACGGCTACCGGCCGCAAGCTGGTTATCGTGGACGGCAGCATGACGGAACTCATACGCCCCGCCCTCTATGGCGCCTACCATAATATCGAGAACATTACCTCCGCTTCCGACGAGCGCGAGCGTTATACCATCGTCGGCACCGCCTGCGAATCCACTGACGTGTTCGACGAGAGCATTACCCTGCCCAAGACCCGCCGCGGAGACCTGCTGACCATCAAGTCCGCGGGCGCATACGGGATGAGCATGGCCTCGCAGTACAACCTGCACGACCTGCCTGCGGCAGTTTACAGCGATGATATTTAAAATACTGACCTATATGAATTTCGACCATTTACTGCAACTCTTCGTGGTGAAGGAAAAAAGTTTCTTCCCACTCTTCGTCCAGTCTGCCGAGAATATCAGAGAGGCGGCCTCCCTGCTCCTCCAGCAGGCCCAGGAGTCCGATCCGGACGAACGCCGCATGCTTGCGCATCGCATCAAGGAGCGCGAAACGGCAGGGGATACCATCACCCACCAGATCGTCGACGTGCTGATGAATGCCTACATCACTCCTTTCGACCGTGACGACATTCACGATCTTGCCGAGGGTATGGACGGCTTCCTCGACTCCATACGCGACTCCTCCAAGAAGATAGCCATCTATCAGCCCAAGGATGCGTCCAAGAAGCTTATCGAAATAGCGGACTACATCAACAAGGCCGCCGGCCTTATGGTGGAAGCCACAAAGCATTTCGACACCCTCCGCAAGGACGCAAAGGTGATCGACGGCATCTGCGACCAGATAAAGGAGATCGAGCACACGGTGGACGATATCTACGAGAGCTATATGTCCAACCTCTTCGAATACGAGAAGGACGCGATAGAACTGGTAAAGAAGAAGAATATCGCACAGGCCCTGGAAGACACTTCCGACGTTGCCAAAGGGGTTTCCAGCAAGATTCGCAGCATAGTGGTCAAGAACAGCTGATATGGTTGTAATAGTTCTGATTACGGCACTGATTGCGCTTGCCTTCAGTTTCACCAACGGGATGAACGATGCCGCCAACTGCATCGCTTCGGTCGTCGCCACCAAGGCGCTCCCTCCGAAGGTTGCGGTGTTCTGGGCTGCATTCTGGATCTTCATCGCGATGTTCGTTTTCGACACCACCGTCGCCGCTACCATGGGCAAGGGTATAGTGGATGAGAACTGCATCGACGTGTACGTGATTCTGGCGGCTCTGCTGGGCTCGGTGCTATACATTTTCCTTTGCACCAGGCTCGGACTTCCGGTAAGTGCGTCGCATGCCCTGGTGGGAGGCCTCATAGGCCCTGTCTGGTTCGTTTACGGCGGTCATTATCTGGTAACCAGCGGCATCTTCAAGATCGTAGCGTTCATCTTCATCTCCCCGCTCATAGGCATAGTACTGGGCTTCACTCTCAACTGCATAATCATGCTGCTTTTCCATAAAGTGAACGTGAAGAAGGTGGACAAAACCTTCAGGCGTATGCAGCTGGTATCCAGCGCCGCGTTCTCGCTCGGATTCGGCGGCAACGACGGTCAGAAGACCATGGGCGTTATCGCCATCCTCTTCGCCACTGCCTTTGCCTCCAACCCCGACAACGCGGTCATGCAGTTCCTTTACGGAAACGGGCTGATAGCTGCGCAGGCGGCCGGATACACCGGTTTTTACGTGCCTATGTGGCTGAAGGTAACCTGTTACGGCCTGATTGCTCTCGGCACCGTGACGGGTGGCTGGTCGGTTATCCGTACGCTCAGCGAAGGCCTGTCCAAGCTTTTCCCCACCCAGGGCTTCTGTGCCGAGGCTTCCGGAGCCATCACACTCATTCTTACAGCCGTGCTCGGCATACCTGTGAGTACCACACATACCATTACTGGTTCTATCATCGGCACCGGCCTTACCCGCGGAGTCAAAACCGTAAAATGGATTACGGCAAAGAATATCGTCTGGGCATGGATTCTTACAATTCCGGCGGTCATAGTAGTCAGCGGAGTCATATATCTTATCATGGTTCATTGGTTCGGCTGTCCGGTAAAGGCCTTATGATTGTTGAATGAAGTATTTCTGGAGCATAGTTAAGCGTTATGTAAAGCCGTACAGGGGGTACCTGGGAGGATCGGTAGTGCTGAATATCCTTTCCGCCCTCTTCAACGTCTTTTCCTTCTCGCTGCTCATTCCCATCTTGCAGATATTGTTCAATATCAACGAGATGCATTATGAGTTCATACCCTGGGATTCCACGGCTGCGGGCTTTAAGGACATAGCCATAAACAACCTGTACTGGTTCGTTACCGGCCTTATGGACAAATGGGGAGCCGGCACGGTACTGCTGGCGCTTTGCGGGGCGCTCTCTTTGCTCACAGCTATAAAAACAACCTGCTATTTCGGCTCCACTGCCGTTATGGTGCCTATACGCACCGGTATCGTGAAGGATCTCAGGATGGAGCTCTACAGCAAGATAGTGTCCTTGCCTCTGGGCTATTTCAGCCAGGAGCGGAAGGGTGATATCATCGCGCGCATGAGCGGTGACGCCCAGGAGGTCGAGACCTCCATCACCGCGGCTCTGGATATGCTCATCAAGAATCCTATCCTGATTATCTTCTACGTAGCCACACTGATAGCGATTTCTTGGCAGTTGACGGTGTTTGTGCTGCTGTTCGCTCCGGCTATGATATGGCTGATGGGCTTCATAGGCCGTAAGCTAAGAAGGCAGTCCAGCGAGGCCCAGTTACTGTGGAGCGATACCATGAGCCAGGTGGAAGAGACTCTGGGCGGCCTGCGAATCATCAAGGCCTTCCTGGCGGAAAAGAAGATGATCAGGCGTTTCGATACGGTCACCGGTGCGATGAAGGCCAAGAGCAGCCGGGTGGCAACACGTCAGGCCCTGGCCCATCCTGTGAGCGAGTTCATGGGCACCGTGATGATAGCCATAGTCCTGTGGTTCGGCGGTACTTTGATTCTGGGCGACCACGCTGTCATAGACGCGCCGACCTTCATTTTCTACATGGTGATGCTCTACAACATCATCCAGCCCATCAAGGAGTTCTCCAAGGCGGCTTACGGCATTCCAAAGGGACTTGCCAGCATGGCGCGTATAGATGCGATACTGAATGCTCCCAATCCTATAGAGGAGGCCGCTTCACCCGAGCCCCTCAAGGTTTTTAACGACAAGATAGAATTCAAGGGCGTCTGTTTCCATTATGAGGACGGCAGGGAAGTGCTTCACGACATTTCTCTCACCGTACCCAAGGGCAAGACAGTCGCCATCGTGGGGGCTTCAGGTTCCGGAAAATCGACTCTGGTGGACCTGATACCGCGCTTCTATGACGTTACGGCCGGCAGCGTCTGCATAGACGGTCACGACATACGCCAGGTACCGTTGCGTGACCTCCGTGCCCTGATGGGCAATGTGAACCAGGAGTCCATTCTCTTCAACGATACCATTTTCAACAATATTGCTTTCGGGGTTGAACACGCTTCCCAGGCCGAGGTGGAGGCTGCCGCACGCATCGCCAACGCCCACGATTTCATTATGGACAAGGAGGAAGGTTATGATACCAATATCGGCGACCGCGGCGTCAAGCTGAGCGGTGGCCAGCGGCAGCGCATAAGCATTGCCCGCGCCATCCTGAAGAACCCTCCCATCCTTATCCTGGACGAAGCTACAGCATCCCTTGACACAGAGTCCGAGCGCAGTGTACAGGACGCTCTGGACCGCCTCATGGCCTCCCGTACCACCATCGCCATCGCCCACAGGCTCAGCACCATAAAAGGTGCCGACGAGATTATCGTGCTGAATGAGGGCCGTATAGTGGAGCGCGGCAAGCACGACGAACTGCTGGCGCAGGGAGGATACTATAAAAAACTGTACGATATGCAGTCTCTATGAAACGAACAACTTTATTCCGCATACTCACTCTCGTCTATCTCGGAGTCATCGCCATTCTCTGCTTTGCCAACTTCGGCAATATGCCGGAGGTGGGCAAGGACTTTATGGGCATACCCCTGGACAAGATTGTGCATTTCCTGATGTTCCTGCCTTTCCCCCTGCTTGCGTTCTGGTCGCTCAGGCTGTCGCGCAAAGGGGTGGTAAAGACCCTGCTGGTGCTGGTGGCTATCTTTATAGTAGGCGCATTGCTGGCGTGTGGAACGGAATACGTACAGAGCAAACTCCCGTATCGTTCCATGGATATGACGGATTTCAGGGCCGACCGGATCGGAGTGGCCTGCGGATGTATAGCCGCCTTCTTCGTCCAACTGTTTTCCCGCCCCAAGGCCGATGCGTAAACTCTTGCTGATGCTTATCCTTGCGCTGACCGCAGTTCCTGCGGCAGCGGACGGCATACCCAAAGCATCGGCATTCAGGGTGGTCTGCGATACGCTTACCGCACGCTGCAACCGGCATTTCCAGGTTAAGTCCGCAGTAAGCCTGGAGAAGATTTTTCTCCGCAACGATGCCCTGGACCTTTATTTTAACCGCAGTCTGGCGGATTATCCGTGGCACGAAGACGATGCGCTCTGGTTCCTGTCGGAACTTAACAAGGAGGCCGGTGACCTTTTGAATGGTTACACCGTGGGTCTCTGCATGGCTTCCGGCTGCAGGCTGGAGGAACTGGTGACTCCGAGGCTGTCGCGTGACGGCAAATATCGTCAGTATGCCTATTCTGTTCCGTCCCCGGAGCTCAGGCCCCTGGTCCGGCGCCCTCAGGCCCGCCGCATTTCCAAGGGCCTCTACGGCCGTCACATAGTGCTCTGGCAGAGTCACGGCCTTTATTGGAACGAGGAGGAGCAACGCTGGAAATGGCAGCGTGCCACCCTGCACCGCACAGTCGAGGATATGTACACCCAAAGTTATGTGCTTCAGGGTGTTATACCTATGCTTGAAAATGCCGGCGCTTACGTTATGACGCCCCGTGAAAGGGATATCCAGACTCAGGAAGTGATATGCGACAACGACGACAGCTTCGTCCGGGAAGGCCCAGGGCGGGTGCGTCAGTGCGGCACCTATACGGAACAGGGGAGCTGGCAGACCGCTTCCTGTCCTGGCTTCGCCGACCTCAAACAGGTTTACTCCATTACGGACAATCCCTTTAAAACTGGTACGGTCCGTACGGCAAAATGCAGCGTTACTCCCGCGAGTGTTGCACGCTGGACCCCGGATATACCGGAAAGGGGAGAATATGCCGTATATGTCAGCTATGCATCCTTCAAAAACAGCTGCAGGGAGGCCCGGTACACGGTCAATCACCTTGGTGGCGCTACTGTTTTCACTGTCGACCAGACCCGTGGCGGCGGCACCTGGATATATCTGGGCACCTTTGAGTTCGCTCCCGGCACGGACGGATGGGTGGAGCTGATAAACAGGGGTGGTGGCAATGAGGTCGTCAGCGCCGATGCTGTCCGCTTCGGAGGCGGAATGGGCAAGGTGGCCAGGTGTGGCTGTATATCCGGAATGCCGGCGTTTACGGAGGGCTCTTCCTATTGGATGCCGTGGGCCGGTGCGGACAGCACCCTTAGGCAGTGGGATAAGGATTACACCAACGATTTTGCAACCAGGGGCGCCTGGGTGCAGATGATGAACAGGGAGAAGAAGATCCGTTTCGACTGCTCCCTGGCTTTCCACACAGATGCGGGCATTACACCCAACGACAGCATTGTCGGTACGCTTGCAATCTACACTCTCAAGGGTGACAAGGGACGCAATTTCTCCGACGGCAGCGACCGCCTGACGTCGCGCACATACGCCGACTTCGTGCAGACTCAGATAGTGGAGGATGTGCGTATCGGTTTCGAGCCAAAGTGGACGCGCAGGCAGCTGTGGGACCGTTCCTACAGCGAATCCCGGACTACAGAAGTGCCGGCGATGTTGCTGGAACTGCTGTCCCATCAGAATTTTGCCGATATGAAGTACGGCCTGGACCCCTCCTTCCGGTTCCTGGTAAGCAGGGCCGTTTACAAGGGCATTCTGAAATACCTTGCTGCCAGGTATGGCTGTTCCTATGTGGTTCAGCCCATGCCCGTGCACGCAATGGCCGCCGAGTTTACGGAGAACGGAGAAATACGCATCAGCTGGAAGCCCACGATGGATATGTTCGAGCCGACGGCCAAGCCCAAGGGCTACACCCTTTATACCCGTATCGACAACGGCGCTTTCGACGAAGGCGTTCCGGTTCTCGAGTGTGAAACTGTAATGCCCATTGAGAAGGGGCATATCTATTCGTTCAAGGTATGTGCCTGGAATGACGGCGGAAGCAGTTTCCCGTCAGAGGTGCTCTCTGCCGGTGTGCCGAGTTCGGCTTCCGGCGGCGCGGTACTGGTCGTGAACAACTTCGACCGCGTAGCTGCGCCCGCCTGGATAGATACTCCCGATTATGCCGGCTTCGAATCTCGGCTTGACGCCGGAATGCCGTATATCCGGGATATCTGCTACATAGGCGACAACTACGAGTTCCGGCGCACCCTTAAGTGGGAAAGCGACGACGCTCCCGGGTTCGGCGGCTCTTATAGCGACTATGCAGGCTATGCGGTTGCAGGCAATACCTTCGATTATCCTTCAGTGCACGGTGCTTCCCTCATGCGTCTGGGAAGGCCTTTCTGCTCTATGTCTTCTGAGGCCTTCTGTGCAGACACTACTCTGGCCGGGGTGTATTCCTGTCTCGATTTGATCTGCGGCGCCCAGCTGACCACCGTCAGTGGCAGCGGAACCTATAATCCGCGCTTCTCGGTTTTTCCCGCTCAGCTCCGCAGCGCCCTACGTGCCTGGACCCGTAATGGCAAACCATTGTTCGTATCGGGTTCCCGAATAGCTACGGACGTATGGGATAAAGTGTACAACTATGAGACAGATTCGCTCTCGGTAGCTGATACCAGGGAATTTGTCCAGGAGGTGCTGGGTTACCGTTTTGCGTCGTCCTACGGCACCAATACCGGTATGCTGGACGGTATGCCTTTCTATGATTCGGAGAATCCGCTCTGCTATGCCGTACCCCATCCGGACGGAATTAAGCCCGCCAGGGCTGGAGCCAAGATTTGGATGCGTTACGGTGGCATGGACGAGCCGGTCTGGCTGTGGCACGGCGGCTCAGGCGTTTCCGCCGCAGTGTGCTACGACGCTGGTAACCACCGCGCCGTATCCGTCGGTGTCCCGCTGGAATGCCTGAAACGTCCTTCCGATCGCGACCGCGTTCTGCGGGATGCCCTGGAATTCCTTAAATAGGAATAATTACAGTATTAGAGCGCCCTTCCGCGCCACTCTGCAGGAATATCCAGTCCAAGCAGTTTCGCCAGTGTGGCGGTAACGTCGTACTGCATTACGAAGGAAGAAATCTCACCGTCTTTTTGTCCAGGGCCGCATATGGCAAGGGGCGTGCGGAAATCCCTAAGGTCGTAAGTGCCGTGATGCTTGTCCGGCTTGCCGCCGTGGTCGGACGTGAGTACGACTGTTGTGACGGGAGCGTCCGGCGATGCTTTAAGAGCGTCGAGCATAAGACCTATGGCCTGGTCGCAGCGGACCATTGCTTCGTAGTATTCGGGAGAGCCCCAGCCATATTTGTGGCCCACTTCGTCGGGATCCAGAATATAGAAGAAGAAAATGTCCGGCATGCCGGCTTCGATCACAGGAACTGCATACTCCCTGACATAATCTATGGAAGAGAGGCTGTCGGGCTCGTATTTGACGTACTTGAATTCCGTTACTGCAAGGGTGTCCAGAACGGGACCGATGCCGTCCCAGTCGTAAATACACACGGAACGGGCATTAGACCTCTGCTCCTGAAGAATGGTAAACAGGGTGGGGGGCATTCCGTGCTCTGACATGCAGTACGGGGTAAAAGCCGGGGCGGCGGAGTTCCATTTGTTGTATCCATGCATTTCTACAGGTACACCCATGAAAATGGTCGCCCAGTTGATGGCGGACGCAGTTTTGTAAACGGCCCTTTTCTCCAGGGTGGACCGGCCATGCTCGAGGAGCCCGGCAATATTGGGAATCTGGTCCGGAATGCTGTCCAGGGCGGTTTCCAGACACCAGGAAGCCAGTCCGTCAACACCAATGAACAATACTTTTCCGGCAGGTTTGGAACATGCCGACAGTGCCAGCACTACACTCAATGCAAGGAATACTCTTTTCATAATTATCATGGATTACAATATTTGTCTGCAAAATCCAGCATCCACTGCCAGTCGTTGCTGTCGATGCCGTGCTCGCCTTTACGTTTGACATAGCCCAGCACGGGACCTATGGCCTTGGTTTCGAACGAATGGGGGAAGTCCACATCCGGCAGCGCTCCGGCTCCCAGGAAAGACCAGACAGGAGACGCAGCCTTGAGGGCCAGGAACTCTCCTCGGGCGTCGAACCAGGGATTGGTATAGCCTTCTACCAGAAGCGGCCTGGGAGCGATGCAGGCGAGAAGCATGTGCTGATCGAAAGGCATTTCCTTCTCGGCTCCGGCCCATTTGGCAAAGCCCCTGCACCACCAGTATCCGAAATGCTCTACTTCGGAAGATACGTATTCACCGAAATCGCGCTTGGAAAGAGGGACTCCGCCACCTCCAGTCTGAACCGGCACCACCACAGCGAAACGCTGGTCGAAGGCTCCCGCCAGCAATGCGGTCTTGCCCAGACGCGAACATCCTGTAAGAAGGATACGGCCGGCATCTATCCTCTCGTCCCGTTCAAGCATGTCCATGCCGCGGCAAAGGCTCCATGCCCATGCCATAATGGAACCGGTGCTGATATCGGGATCCCAGAGTTCATATATGTTGGTTCTGGCTTTAGCAAGCTGTTCTTCCGTATCCTGCATCTCATCCGGGTCAGGAGAGATATCCTCATAGCAGGCCGTCACATAGGCATAGCCTCGGGCGAGGATGTCTTTTGCGGGGACCGGGAACTGCTTGTAGTCGAGTACTACGTCGTTACCGTAAAAATTGAGCATCATGACGGCAGGCACCGGACTGGCGGCCTGGGACGGATACAGAATCATCCAGTTGATAGCGGGACCGCTTCCGTCCTTCCGGAAGGTCATGCGTACGCGACGCCTTGCCGCAGCTCCGTCAAGTGCAGTATCTTCTTCAGTCGTCTGAAGGTATATAGGGCATGCAGGAGGCATCTCCCCGTACATTTCCCGCTGGAAGATGTCCAGGATCTCGTCCCGTCTGCGGGTCCAGTCAGCAGGGGATTCTACCCGCGTTCCGTCGGCGAAGACCAGAGGATCGGGAAGGGTATAAGGCTTTACCTTGCTTTCATCCTTATTGTAGTTCCAGCGGAGTTTGTTGTCTTTAAGGGTAACGCCGCTTACGGAATACTGATCCGGGGCGTCCTGGATATTCAGACGACGGCGGCATTTGAGGGTGCAGCGCTGGACTGTGATATTCTCGGCTACCGAGAGAGGAATGTCCTTCCTGTCCTTCAGGTCGAAAAACTGCGTCCACGGTTTGGCGTAGATGATGTTCTTCACCTGCCCGTTCACCTCGTCGACAAGGATGCCGGCATACCGCTGAGGCGTGTCGGGGCGCATTTTCAGCCATACGAGCCTGTCCGTCCCGGACACTTCCGACTTGCGCAGGATTACATTCTCTGCCGATATGCATTCGCTGCCGAATACCAGCACGCCGGGGCCGTGACCGAAGCGGCAGTTCTCCACCAGAATATGGGAATTTGTGCCGTTGTCCGGGTCCTGGTCGGCCCAGGGGCCCTTACCTCCCTTAAGGGCGACCAGGTCGTCTCCGGTGGCGAAGCTGCATCCCGTAATATGTACGTCTTTGCAGGCGTCCAGGTCGATGCCGTCCGATGACGGTGCCTTGACCGGTTTGACCGGCGCATAGATGTCGATTCCGCTGATAAACACTCTGGAGCATTTGTACAGGTGGATGTTCCAGAATGCGGCGTTGCGCAGCTTTACGCCCTCAATAATCAGATCTCTGCAGTTGCTGGCGGAAATCATCCTCGGCCGCCTGACTTCCAGATTGGTACACTTTGGATTCTCCTTGCGCCGGGCCCAGAAAGCCTCCCAATAGGGGAGTCCGCTGCCGTCGATGGTGCCGTTTCCGCTGATGAAGAATCCCTTGCAGCCATCGACATTGATCAGTGCCGCTGCGTACGGCTGCAGCACCCCTTCTATGTGTACCGGAACGTCGGGAAAGTCCCAGGTGTTTGTGCTGCCCTTGAGTACTGCGCCTTCTTTCAGCAGCAGATGGGTGCCGGGCTTGAAGAAAATGGCTCCCGACAGCCATACCCCGCTAGGGATTACAACTGTTCCGCCTCTTTTTGCCGCCGCATCGACGGTCTTCTGTATTGCCTCCGTCTGCAGTATGGTACTGTCCTGAACGGCGCCGTAGTCGGTGATTACAAATTCGCGGCACTTTGCCGGCTTCGGCGTTTTGCTGAACCATTTGTCCATGGCGCTGCCGTCCGGCCAGCGCTCGGTACAAGCGTTTCCGGAAAGCGGGAACGCGAACAGTGCGAAAACAGTCAGGATAGCAAATCTTCTCATTCTGCCGGTGTTATTCTGCCATCTTAAAACTCAGGCCCGGAGTCTTATCCCAGTCTCCGCGGGTAAAATCGGGCATGACCACAGGCATGCTGCCGTGCTTGATGGATACCTCCGTCAGTTCAACAAGTGAACTCCATTCAGCAGCATCATATACGTCTTCATCCAGCGGAAGGCCGTGGTGCAGGCAGTAGATGAGGCGGTAGTCCATAATGAAGTCCATTCCGCCGTGGCCGCCAACTTTCAGGGCCTTTTCCATAAATCCTTCTTCCTTGGTAATGGGATGCTGGTACGCCCGCATCAGGGAATCACGGAGCTCGTCGGTCATATACTTCTCTGCATCCAGATTGTCGGAGTCGATGCCTTCCAGCACCTCGCCGCCCAGGGCGAGACCCTGATTGGGATACTTGTTGGCAAATCCTTTCGTGCCCGTAAGCTGATACATCCGGCTGTACGGACGGGGAGTGACGACTGCGTGCTCCACCAGAATGTTCTTTCCCTTGCGGGTTCGGATTATGGTGCAGGTATTGTCTCCGTTAGCATACTCGCATGTGCCTTCTCCATAGCGCCTGTTTGCGATTTCCTGACCGGCGAAGGACTTGCTGTCCATAGATACCAGCAGATCCATCTTGTCCCCTCGGTGAATGTTCAGGGCCTGGCATACAGGACCGATTCCGTGGGTAGGGTAAACATCGCCGCGGTGGTCGATGTTGAATTTCATGCGCCAGTCGTTGTAGTAATTGTCCCACCAGGGGGCCAGGTCGTGGCAGTAGGATCCTTCTGCATGCACAATCTCGCCAAACAGTCCTTGCTGCGCCATATTCAGGCAGGTAAGCTCGAAGAAGTCGTAGCAGCAGTTCTCCAGCATCATACAGTGCCTGCGCGTGCGCTCCGATGTGTTCACCAGCGCCCAGCACTCTTCTATGCTGGTGGCGGCCGGAACCTCGATCGCCACGTGTTTGCCGTGCTCCATAGCATACACGGCCATTGTGGTATGCAACTGCCACGGCACGGCCAGGTAAACCAGGTCTATGTCGTCCAGCTGGCAGAGCTCCTTCCATCCTTCTTCTCCGCTGAACTCATGGACGGCACGGGGTGCGCCGCGCTTTACCAGCGATCTCTGCGCCCTCGCTATCCTGTCGGGTTCCAGGTCGCAAAGCGCGACCACGGTGGCATCCTCGATGAAGGGGAAACGCTTTACGACGTTGCGGCCCCTGTCTCCCAGGCCTATCAGGCCCACACGCACGTGCTCGATTGGATCGCAGGCAAAGCCCAGCATGGACTGCTGCCCGGCCGGGCGGGGCGGTGTGTTATAGACGATCTGGTGATTCTTTATCCTGTAGCCGTATTCATCCTTAGAGCAGGAGACCAGGCAGGATACGAGCGCCAGCACAATGGTGAATGAGAACAGTCTTTTCATACCTTGAGGAAGAGTTTGTTCTTGTACATTATCAGAAGGAGAGCGAAGAGCAGCAACGCGTTCCCTATAGACTGGGGCAGTGTCTGGTATGAGAGCATTTCACCTATGCAATAGGCTGTAATTGCATTCATGCCGTAGATTTTCAGCCACAGCAGCCCTTTACGCCAGTGCCGTACATCTACGATATAATAGGTGAGGGCCGTAAGCAGGAAACATATTCCTCCGGAAAACAGCGTCATACTGCTGCTCCATATTTTCTTGATGATGGGGAAAACGGGGCTGAGCAGGAGACCTGCGGCAATCAGGACTGCTCCGGCAATCGCTATCCGGAGCGCCCGTGATGAAGGAGAGTGTTTCTGAGCGCGGAGCATCTGCCCGGCAAAACAGCCCAGAAGCACGGTGACAGCGAAGTTCAGGCTGGACAGTATCCAGGTGTACTTGTAGCGCTTCATGAAGCGCCAGCCGCCGTCTGCGGCCCATTCCACCCCGTCCCTGTGTGGGCCGAGCACCGCCTTGTCTATCGTCATGGCTATGTTGTCCTGCGGGTCGGTGTTCATTCCCGTAAAGGCGAAGGCTGCAAAAAAGGCGGCGAACAGCAGGACGCAGACCGCAATCTGCCATTTAATGTCCGTATGTACGAAAAGCAGGGCGGCTACGACGTAACCGACTGCTATGGCCTGAAGCGTATTCGCAAGCGGATGGAACAGTTTCCAGTCCCACAGCATCAGGTTCCCCTGGACTATCCACCCGAGCAGGAAAAGCAGGCAGAAACGCCGGAGGAGCTTCAGATAGTAGTTCCGGTCCGGGCGCACCCCTTCCTTGTACTTCGCCATGGAGAACGGAATGGTAATTCCGGAAAGGAAGAGGAACAGCGGCATGATAATGTCCCATACGGCAAATCCCTCCCAGTTAACATGCTGAAGCTGGGGGGCAAGCCAGGCGGTGCCGTCCGGAAAGAGCTTGCAAATATTGCGGAGGACAGGCCCCAGAAACAGAAGCAGGAACATGTCCGCCCCGCGCAGAATGTCTATGGATTCAAGTCTTTCCTTCATTGGACCGGCGTTTATTTTCGAAATATAGCAATTATTTCCTTTATTACAGAGAGTCGGCCAGCGTGCCGACATTATCGAAAACAAGGTCTGGTGCCTGAGACGGCGGAACGGTGGCGAGAATCTCGGGCGTGGTTTCTCCGGAAAGGACCAGAATCCCCGTGGCGCCTGCATTGCGGGCCATGGCAAGGTCGGTATAGACACGGTCACCGACCATTGCAACCTCTCCGGCTGCGAGTCCGTGACGCTGCATTATCCACTCGAGCATGGAGGGGTCCGGTTTGCCGAGCACTATATCCGGCCGGCGGCCGGTAGCCTCTTCTATGCATTTCTGGATGGAGCCGCAATCAACGAGGACAGTTTCCATTTCGGTAGGGCATACTCGGTCCGGATTGGTAGCTATGTACGGAAGGCCCTGGGAGGCCCACCATGCGGCACGGCACAACCTGCTGTAGGTGAGCGTTTTGTCGAAAGAGACCACCAGTGCGTCCGGCCTGTCGGCAGGGTCGTCGGCAGCTGCCTCATAACCAGCTTTCTCAAACTGAGCAACCATAGAGGGCGTCCCCAGCATGAACAGGCGCCTGGCATCAGGCAGATGAGTCTTCAGGTAGTCAATGGCCGCCAGGGAAGTTGTGAGTACGTTCTCCTCCGAGGTCTCAATGCCCATGCCGGCCAGTTTTGCGATGTAATCCGCGACGCTGAGAGTGGGATTGTTGGTAAGGAAGGTGTAACCTATCCCTTTCTCCCGCAACTTGTCCAGAAATCTCTGCGTCCAGGGGAACAGTCGGCGGCCCAGATACAGGGTGCCGTCCATATCCAGCGCCATGTGGCGTATGTTTGCCAGTTTGTCCATCTAGATCTCGAATGCGCCGCCCTTGGCAAACAGGGGATTGACGATTTTGTCATAGAACATGCCGCGCTTGCCGAGATCCAGCAGGTTGAAGCGGAAGCGCATCAGCTGAACGAACGGGAACATATCCCGGAGCTGCTGACGAGAGAGGCCGATTTCGGCAGGATCCGAAGGGGCTCCGGCTCGGCGCAGCAGGTCCTGCATCTTGCGGAAACTGTAAACCTGTGCCTGCAGGCGGGACTTGAGCTCCGGCCACTCCGCCTTGAGTTTAAGCAGCTGCTCCCGTATTATCTCGGGAGCATCGTATTTTTTGGTGATCTCGTCGTAACCGAGTTTCGGGGCGGGGAAGTCCTTGAAGATTTCCAGTGCCCGGGCCTGCTCCTGCTCAAGGGTGGGCCATGCCGCGACGCAGGCATCGACATCCAGGGCAGAAAGGTCCAGCTTGAACAGCTCGTCGAAGACTGCGCACATGGTAAGGGTGCCGATAGCAACCTGGAAGCCGTGGGACTGAAGTTTACCTTTGTAACGGTGCTCAGTCATATCCAGGATGTGGCTGAACAGGTGGTCGCAGCATGATGCGGGCCTGGACGAACGGGCGGCCTGCATGGCTATTCCGCTCAGAGTCAAACCCTCGAATACATCGGCTATGGCATCCGGGTCTCCGGCAGCTACGGCGTCGGGCTTCGCCAGGAAATCGTCCAGATAGTCCTGCAGGACGTGCCAGGCATCGTGATGAAGCGGAGCCTTGCCTACGAAGTCGGCTATCATCCACTCACCGCCGGCAGGTACCTTTGCCGCAAGGTCGGCATAGCCCGCTGCGGTCATGTGCGCCGGTGCAGCGGCAATGACGTCTATATCTGCCACAATGGCCACAGGTGCCGGGCAGGAGAAGGTCTGTTTCGCCCCCTCGAAGGTAATTGAGGCTCCGAAAGACGAATAACCGTCGACGGAGGCTGCGGTGGGAAGGGTAAGGTAAGACTGCCCGTGATGGTGGGAGCTCAGTTTGCAGAGGTCGTTGATTACACCGGAGCCTACCGAAACCAGCACTGCATCCTTGTCTTTGTCCAGCAGGGAATCTACGAGCTCTATATACTTCCACTCGGCGTGGAATTCTTCCTCCATTATTATATGGCGGTCGACCGGAATACCGGCGTCCTGGAACAGTCCGAATACTTTTTCGCCCAGTGCGGGCCATGTATGCACGTCTGCAATAATGAGAGCCTTACGGCCGGGGAAATACTCTTTAAACACCGCAGGAGCCTTGTTGGCTGCACCTTTTTCCATCACGAACAGACGGGTGTCGGTTGCGATGGACATTGCAAATGCGATTCTTTCTTTTGAAGTCGACATAGGTTGTTATCGATTTAATACACTAAGCTTTCTCAGGCTGCTCTTCGTGCAGGTAGCCGTCGTCCTTGATATTCCACAGGAACGCCACCAGGATACCGCCCAGAACGGCGAACCCGGCCATAAGTATGAAGAGGTGGTCCCAGCCGAAGTGGTCGCTGAACCATCCCAGACCGGCGCCGGTGATGATAACGGACACATAGCTCATAAGACCGATCAGACCTACCGCCGACGAAGCCGCCTTCTTGGTGGCCTGCTTTGAGCCCGTCACGCCAAGGAGCGCCTGGGGACCGTAGAGGAAAAAGCCGGCCAGGGCCAGGATGCACAGTACCAGGATGGGGGACGCCGTGGGCGGCAGCAGCTGCAGAACGACCAGGCAGATAGCCACCAGACCCATCTCCACTGCGCATACCCTCTGCTCTTTTCCTTTGAATAAATGGTCCGATATCCATCCGGCGCAGAGCATTCCCGCGCATCCGGCTATTTCGAAGATGCCTATTGTCCATCCGGCAAGCTGCGGGGACAGCGGAACGGACATCTTTCCAAGGAAGGTGGGGCCCCAGTCAAGTACGGCGAAGCGCACCACGTACACGAACAGGTCGGTAACGGCCAGCACCCATATAATCGGATTAAGGAATACCTTCTTCCTTACGAACGCCCTGTATGCCTCAGGAGTATCGTTGTTGTCCAGTTCCGTCTTGGTGTCCGGCAGTTCCGGAAGGCCTACGGACTTCGGCGTATCCCTGAGGGTTATTATGACGAACAGTACGCCTACGGCGGCAATGAGACCCGGAATCCAGAAGCAGAGGCGCCAGTCTCCGGTGCTGCTGACTATATATCCGCACAATACTGCAAGTATGCCGGCTCCTATGGAGTGGGAAGTGTTCCAGATGGACATCTTCGTGGCCAGCTCCTTCGGAGGTACCCAATGGTTCATTAGCCTATTGCAGGGAGGGAAACCGCAGCCCTGGAAAATATTGTTCAGGACGAGCAGTATACCCATCACAAGTACCATGGTGCCGACGAAGTCCGGACCTCCGGTCTGTCCGGTTATCATCGTGGATATCTTGTCGCTCCAGCCGAAAAGGAAGTTGAGCCCAACGCATGCGCTTAAGCCTATCACCATGTGCCAGCGGGCGTTGAAGCGGTCTCCGATAAAGCCGTTAAGGAACTTGGAGACGCCGTAGATGATTCCGACGAGCGACAGGATGATACCGAAGTCGGTGTTGGTGATACCGTACTGCTCGCTCAAAACCGGCATCGCGAAGGAGAAATTCTTCCTTACGAAGTAGAACATGGAGTAGCCTATCATAGAGCATATGATAACCCTCCATTGCCAGTAGCTGAAGCTCTTCTTGGTTTTCATAACTATCTGAAATTCTCAAAGGTGAAGGATTCCCAGGGGAGGTCGGCGTCGGCCATACCCTTGTCCAGAATATCGACGATATGCATGAGGAGAGGGAAGTTCTTAAGGTCGAGCAGTCCGAGTTCGGCCTTCTTCTTGACGGCGATACCCATCACGCGGGTTATTACCAGGGATTCCAGGGTGATGCCGGCAAGGGCTTCGGTCACCTCGTCGTAATTGAGGCCCTTGCCCATGAGCACGCCGCACTTGCGTGTGCGCCCGGAGAAAATGGTAACGTAGAGGTCGCCGAGTCCGATAGCTTCCGAATCGAAGGTGCCGCCCTGCATCTGCATCAGGGCATGTGTTTCACGGACGGCCTGGGTGAAGGTGCCGGCCTGTGAGTTGTAGTGCTGGGGTTCGTCTTCTCCGTGCCAGCGGATATTGAGGCCGACGGCAAGGGTGACAGCCATAGCATAGGCGTTCTTGAGTGCAACTGCGCTTTCCAGACCGATGACGTCGTCGGTCAGAGAAACATGATAGTAAGGACGCTGCATCGCCTCCTTCATCATGCTGAGAGCCTTGCGGTCGCGGCCGCAGAAAGCGACTTCGGAGGGGTCCATGAAAACGAGCTCATAAGAGGTACAGGGGCCGCCGATTGCACAAATCTCCCTATGGATGCCGACCTTTGCGAGTTCGCTCTCCCAGTAGCCGGGGTAGGAGATTAGGGTGCCGTCAGGAAGCCCGCGTAGGCCTTTTGTAACGCTGAGAACGGGAATGGAAGGGTCGAGGTTCTTGAGAATATCTTCCAGGAACCATTCTACGCCGAATGAGGAGACTCCGCCGATGATGAAGTCGGCTCCCTTGACCGCCTTCTTCCAGTCCTTGAAATAGTAATACTCTACGTTGTCGGGGAAGGGACGGCAGAATTTCTCGTGCCTGTGGGTCCTGATGTATCCGTCGATGATTTCGTCGTCCAGACAGGTACCTACGATACGCACCACATTACCGTTTTCGGCGGCAGGAAAGGCAAGTGCGGAACCCATCATGCCTGCACCAATAATTGTAATTGTCCTTTTCATTTTATATAAAAAATCGTATATTTGCGTGCACGTGAACGCAAAAACAAAGATATCAACTTTTTTTGTCAAGTGCAATAGTTGAAACAAATACTGTCAGCATCATATGAGTGCAGGTAAGAAAAATGCCACTGTCTTCGATATAGCACGCGAATCCGGAGTATCCCGCGGTACGGTTGACCGTGTAATCCACAAGAGAGGACGTTTCTCTCTGGAGACGGAGGCGCGTGTGCGCGACGCGATCCGGCGGCTTGGCTATTCCGCAAACCTCAATGCCGCAAAACTGGCTTCCAGGAAGCAGCGTCATATAGCCTGCCTTATTCCTAAAGCCAAGAGTGGAGAGTACTGGGACTTTATGAACAAGGGACTATTTGCCGCTGCCGACGAGTTGGGCTTCAATATTGACCTGCAGATGTTCCTCTACGACCAGACTTCTATCGATTCCTTCCGCAAATGTTCCGCCCGCCTGCTGGATTCCGCACCCGAAGGCGTTCTGCTGAATGCGGTATTCCCGAATGAAGTGACGGCCTTTTGCCATGAGATGGACAAAAAGGCTATTCCGTACGCTTTTATCGACAACAAGGTGGACGGAGTCGGCAATATGCTCTATATGGGGTTTGATACTTACCGCGGCGGTGCCCTTGGAGCGTATCTGCTTACCCTGAGGGAAAGCCCGAAAGGAATCCTGCTGATGCGTGTCAAAAGAGACAAGGACCAGAGGGGTGACCCCAACCGCGTGCGGCGCCAGGGCTTTCTGGATTACATATCCGAGCATTTCCCTGGTACGCCGGTATATGCGGTTTTCATAGATCCTTCGGATCCGGAAAGTATCCGTCCCACTTTGGAGAGTTTCATCTCGGAGCATCCGGAAGTACACCATCTGGCCACGACCAACTCCCGTATCCATCTGGTTGCACCTTTTCTGTCGGCACACAGAGATTTTTTCGCAGTAGGTTTCGACAACCTTGAAAGGAACCTCGCCGCCCTCAGGGATGGAACCGTGGATTTCCTGGTTACCCACAGCATCATGGATATCGCCCACGAATGCCTGCGCCTGTTTACGGAGAGCCTTTCAACAGGTGAACCGCCCGTCAGGCGAGACCACTATGTCCACCTGGATATAGTCCACCGTCTGAATCTTGACGGCTACGATATTTAGTATTTGAAGTGGTTGCCGCGCAGCAACCATTTTTCATTATAAATAATAGATAGGTGACGGCAGCTCGCGCGGAAGAGGGGTGAGGGCTATGCCTCCGGCAGCCGAAAGGCTTTCCTGATAGGCGAGTTCGGGGGTGTTGTTGTGCTCGCTGAGGTGGCAGAGGAAGATGTGCCGGAGGCCGTCGTGGCGGAAGGCCTCAATTGCTTCAGCGCATTCGGGGTTTGAAAGATGTCCGTGGCCGCCACGTATGCGGGCCTGAAGGTCAAGTGGATAGGGACCGTTGCGAAGCATTTCCGGATCGTAATTGCTCTCGATGACGACGGCGTCGGCTTGTCCCGCCCAGCGCAGGGCCTCCTGGGTCATCTGCCCTATATCGGTCATTATCACGAACTTGAAATCATCCAGCAGGATGGCGTAGCCAACAGTTTCCGTGGCATCGTGAGGGACCACGAAGTAGCGTGCGCGAATACGTCCCGGAACGATCTCGTTCCATGCTCCGTCGCGCAGCTCCATACGGTAATCGGTGATCTGGTAGCGGGTCATCATGTGCCTGGACAGGGCCCTGTGCAGGTTTTCCGTCGCCCATACCGGCTTGCCTATATGTTTGCAGAAAGAGCCGAGGGAACGTATATGGTCTGCGTGGTCGTGGGTTATCAGCACTGCGCTGAAGTCGTCGAAGCAGAGTCCGTCGTTCATCAGTTCCTTTTTCAGTCGCCGCGGACTCACGCCGGCATCGATAATCACCCCGGCTTCGCAACGCCTGCCGTCCTCCCCGAAAAGGCCGATGAAATAGCAGTTGCCGCAGCTGCCGGAAGAGAATGATTTGAATCGGACGCTACTCATCCCGCTTACAGTACTTATCGATGACGCTGTAGGCGTCCCGTATGCCAAGTTCGCCGGCGCGCGACAGGTCGATGCAGCCTTTCTCCTTGTCTTTAAGGTAGATAAGTACGAGGCCGCGATTGAAGTATGCATCTCCCATGGCGGGGTAGAGCCGCAGTGCCTGACTGTAGCTGTCTATGGAATTCACCATCTCGCCGCTCAGGCAGTAAAGGTTGCCCAAGTTGAAATACAGATAGGGGATATCAGGCACCAGTTCTGTGGCCGCCTGCATATCTTCGATGGCTTCCGAATAGTCGTACGTGCGTGCTACACGGTCGGATACGCGGGCACGTGTGGCACCCTTGTCATCCATCGACAGTGTCTGCACATTACCTTCCAGCGAGGCGATAAAGTCTATCATCTCTGCCCTCAGTACACCCCTGTTCATCAGGTAAAATGCCTTGTAGAAGCGGCTGTAGCGGTCTTTTTCGGCGTCACTCTCAGCTGCGGAGACAGCTTTGTCGAACCAGTTGAGTGCAGAAGTGAAACTCTTCTGCTGAACGTCGTAAATACCCCTTATGAAGAAGGTCTCTGAGGGCGTGAGCTGTACTTTCCCAGCTCCGGAACTGCCGTCTCCGGCGAGCACGGAACTGAGGGACCTGACAAGCTTGAGTGTAACCAGGCTGTCGCTGTTGGACACCAGAATGGGAACGGGTACGGAATCGGAGAAACGGTCCAGCAGGGCGTGCTCGAAGCGTGTACTCAGGGCAATATTCCGCTGTTCCCGTTCTTCGGCCAGCTGGAACTTGTAGAGCGGGCGCAGGCGTATGTCTATATCGCGGTGCTGCAGGAGTTCGTCGTCAAAGTCCTTCTTGGCGAAATCTGCATCCAGGGCCAGCAGGGCGTTGTATTTCTTGGTGGTATCCGCAAATGAAACTTCTCCGCCGGCATTCTTGGCCCGGTACTCTCCGACCTTGCGCTGGGCCATCTTGTAGTCGGCTTTGGACTCTTTTGTCATGCCCAGCATGTTCTCTACATAGGAGCGGTTCAGATAGGCTTTGGCGAAGTCGGGATAGAGTTCAATGGCTCTGTCATAATCGGCCAGGGCATCGCGCCAGCGGCCCATTTCCATGAAGAAGGCGGCCCTGTTGAAGTACGCCAGAACGTTGCGCGGATTAATGTTCAGCACCCTGTCCATGTCTTCCAGGGCGCTGGCATAATCCCCGACCTGAGCATATATCAGCGAACGGTTATACAGGGTGAGAGCGTTGCCGGGCTCCTCCTTGAGTACCCGGTTCAAGTCTCTCATTGCAGCATTGTAGTCGTGAAGCTCATAGTGGAGCAGGGCCCTGTTGAAGTAGGCCAGGGTATTGGTACTGTCCAGCTCTATGGCCTTGCTCATGTCTGCAAGGGCGTCCTCGTATTTCTCCTGTGCGGCATATACACGGCCGCGGCGGATGTAGCATTCCGGTTCGAAGCGGTCCAGCTTTATGGCCTGGTTATAGTCGTTCATGGCTTTAAGGGTGTCGCCAAGGAACAGGTAAGAGGCACCTCTGTTGAGATAGGCGCTGGGGTCCTTGGGCTCCTTTTTTATATACCGGTCGAAATCAGAAACGGCTTCCGGAAAGCGCTGCGCAAGGAAATTGGTCACTCCGCGGCTATAGTAGAGACCTGTGAATCCCGGTCTGAGGCTGATTGCCTTGTCGAAATCGTCGAATGCCTTTTCGTACTCGCCGTTACGGCTTTCGGTAATGGCACGATAGTGGTAACCGTTTGTAAAAACGGGGTTGAGCCGCACGGAAGTATTGAAGTCCTTCTGGGCGCCGCGGACGTCGCCGAGATTATATTTGGCTATGCCGCGGTAGAAAAAGCACCAGTAGTCGGTACTGTCCAGGCGGGCGAGAATGTTGAAATTCTCGATGGCGTGGGAGTACTTACCGTCCTGCAGAGCCATGCGGCCGCGAATACTGAACACGTCTTTGTCGTATTGGGCGTGCAGCATAAGGGCCGAAGCGAGCAGTAACGATATTGAAAGGAGAAACTTTTTCACTACATTTGCAAAGATAATCATTTATCGTGCCGTTTTGAAGCGTATCTGCAAAATAATTGCCCTTGCCGCGATACTGACAGGATTCAGTTTTCCTGCCTTCGCCGGTCTGGAGGATGACGTCCGCTGCCTGGCCGACACCCTGATGGAGGGACGCGGGCATGCCACGCGCGGGGCTGTGGAGGCTTCCTCCTATATTGTACGCCGCTTCAGACAGATGGGCTACGAACCTTCCTTTCAGACCTTCAGTACGACGAGAGGTGTTGGGCGGAACATCATTGCCGTCTCGCAGGGGAATCCGAAATCCCGGCAGTTTACCCTTGTCTGCGCTCATTACGACGGAATCGGCCGCATAGACGGAAAAGTCTATCCGGGAGCGGATGCCAATGCCTCCGGGGTCGGGGTGCTGCTGTATCTGGCAGAGAATTTACGAGACAGCGGCCGTAATTTCGTTTTCGTCGCTCTGGACGCCTATTCGGAGGTGCTTGCGGGAGCGGAGACTCTGGCTGCCGCGTGCCCCTGGATACTCTCGCTCGTGGTCAATCTGGATACGATAGGCTCGACTCTGGCGCCTCCAAACAAGTACCGCCCCGACTTCCTTATCGCCCTCGGCGGCAAGAAATGGGAAAAGCAGTTCGACCATGCCAACGAGCAGACCGGCCTTCGTATCTACTATGATTATTACCGCAGCAAAAGCTTTACCGAGTATTTCTACACGAAGATCTCAGACCAGGCTCCTTTCCTCCGTAAAGGCGTACCGGCGGTTATGTTTACCTCAGGCATCACCATGAACACCAACAAGGTAGCCGACGACGCCTCCAGCCTGGACTACTCCATCCTCCAAAAGCGCGCAGACCTGATCCGCAACTGGCTACTGCTGTGATTAGTACATCAGTCGCTCCAGCGTGGCGAACGGGTCGGGGAGACGGAAGAAGGGACAAAGCGCAGAATAATTCGTATATTTGTCTTCGCCATGATTCAGAAAACAAATGCGGCTAGGCTGCTGGATGCGGCGGGGGTTGCGTATTCGCTCGTTGAATATGCAGTGGATGAGGAGCACCTGGAGGCGTCGCATGTGGCGGAGGAGCTGGGTGAAGATTTAGACCGTGTGTTCAAGACGCTGGTGCTGCGCGGAGACAAAAGCGGCCCGTTTGTTTGCGTTATTCCTGGTTCTCTGGAAGTGGACCTCAAGGTCGCCGCGCGCATATCTGGCAACAAGAACTGCGAAATGCTGCACGTAAAGGAACTGCTACCGCTGACCGGCTACATCCGGGGCGGCTGTTCACCCATCGGCATGAAGAAACAGTTCCCGACATTCCTCCATGAAAGCGCGCTGCTGTACGATACGATTTACGTGAGTGCCGGCGTGCGCGGACTGCAGCTCTGCCTGTCGCCGCAGGACCTGATTCAATTTATAGACGCAAAAATTTACCCCATATGAAACACTACCTGCTGATTGCCGCCATGGCACTTGCCTGTGCGTGCACTAACGACCAAATTGCAATAGTCAATTCCTACGTGCCAGAGCATGCCGTGATGGCTCACCGCGGCTCCACCTACTGGGCTCCTGAGGAGACCGAGAGCGCCTGGCGCTGGGCGCGCGAGATGGGCGTCGATTACCTTGAGTCCGACCTGCAGTGCACCAAGGACGGCGTCATCCTGGCCAACCACGACGTCAACCTGACGCGCACTACCAATATCGAAGAAGTATTCGGGCCCAGTGTGCCTGCAACCCGCCGGGACTTCTATATTTCCCTCGGATTCAGCCCTGAGGATGCGGACGAGCAGCTGGCGTGCGACGCCAACGAGTTCAAAGCGTATCACGCGGCTTCCTATTACTATGCGGAACTGCTCACGCTCGACGCAGGCTCCTGGTTCAACGAAGCGCGTCCAGAGCAGGCTCGCGCCGCTTACGCAGGCAGCCAGTACGTATCCGCCCTGCAGGACCAGATCGCCTATGCAGAGGGGCGTATGCTTAAACGCGATGCAAACGGCCACAGGGTTCTGCCATTCGCCTTAAAGCCCTCATGTGAAGGTAAAACGCTGGCGCAGATCCGCTCGGAGGCCAAAGAGAACGGCAAATACATGGAGTTCCTGGACTATGACTTCGCAGGCGCCTATACCGACGACCCCGCCGACAGCGGTCACCGCCCCGGCATTTACATTGAATTCAAAGAGCCGGAGGTGAACCCTGAAGATATGGAGCAAAGGGTCTACGACATTCTGGACGCCTCCAGCTGGAACATTATCACCCGGGAACCGGAAGAAACCGCGTTTTACAAGGACGGCAAAGTCCAGGTCGGCAAGACTCGCGGCAAAGTTATCCTTCAGACCTTCTCCACAGAATCGCTGGTACGCGCCAACGCCATATTCAAAGGCCGCCTGCCCATGTGCTTCCTGCTCTGGCCTCCGTGCCCGGAAGACATTCCAGGCGGCGATCTTGAAACCGAAGACGGATTCCGTGCCATCCTGAAGTGGGCCAAAGCCAACGGCGCAAACATCAGCGGTCCGTCCATCTCCGGCGCCCCCAACAACTACTCCGAGCTGAACCACCAATGGCAGGCGGATCTGGTTCACGAAGCCGGAATGCTCAATCACCCCTATTCCTTCGACTCACTGGAGCAGATGGAAGAACAAACAGCCCGCTCAGACGGCTTCTTCACCAACCGCTCCGACCTCACCCTGCAGTACCTCATCGACAACGGACTCCGTAACGCTTCCGGCGCCCCGGACACAGTCCCCGACCCGATCGCCACGCTGGAGAGGCTGGGGTACTGACTGCTTATTTCCATTCCTGAATCCTGACATCGTGATTCTCAGGGGAATATAAACTATTTCGTGCCGAAAATGTGGCGACCATCAATTGAGTAAAAAGAAGTCAATTGTTTGTTTTTTACAAACCGGTGCGATATTTTACGAATTTTAACACGGATTTTTATTCTTTTTGACCTCGAATCGTACAAAAGTCCTCATCTTTGATTCTGGTCAAATCAATCAACTTAGTAGTAGTGTAAGTAGTGATAGTGTATTCTTTTATCAAAACCGAGACGTTGGTATATCCTCCGTATTTGCAGATGGCGTAGGATAAAAACTCTGAAAAACTGTTTGAAATGCGGGTACAAAGTGCGAACTTTGTGCCCGTAATGATTTATACTTTCTCCGAACTCGTATTCAGCGCTTCACTGGCAGTGTTTATTGCCGTGAGCCTGTCTATAGCTGCCGTGCGGTGGGGCCACAGGTGCGAACCGTACGCCAGGCATATGGATTATTACTTCCCTGCGTGGAAGGTGGTTGTGTTCAGCTTCCTCACCTGCCTCGTGCTCATTCCGTCCGTCTTCTTGCCCAAGGAGGCCGACGCCGTACTGCATGTAAGGATGATGCTTATGCTGTCTTCCTTTTACTTCAGTTCGATGATTCTGTTTTCCTATTTCGGCAAGGTGTTGAAGGTAACCTGGTGGAGACGGCCCGTCTACGCCCTGTCCGTGCCTTTCGGAATCATGATACTCTCCGGCTGTGCTTTTACACTGATCCCCGGAACACAGCTTGAGGGCGCTTTCTGCCGCTTCTATTTCTCGGTAGGTGGCATTCTGGCTATTATTTTCCTGCTCTGCTTTGCTTTGGCGGTCCGGATGATAGCACGCGCCATACTCCGCGTGTCTCAGGAGAACTACTCCAATCCTGAAGATTTTCCACAGCGCTATGCCATTCACGTGATATGGATTCCTTTCACGCATGTCGCTGTAAGCTGGCTTATCGCTTACATCGGCTCGCTTGAGGTCCTGTCAGGTGGAATGCTGATCCTTTCCATAATAAATGTAGCATTCATCATCGGCGCACTTTCTCCGCATCGGGCGAAAGATGTCAGGCTGTTCGAGTCTGAAGCCCAAGCCTCCGAACCTGTTGTCGAGGAAGCCGGTATATCGCAGGAATTTAAGGATGAACTGGTGCGTACCATACGTCACCATGTGGAGGACGAGCAGGCATATCTGGACTGTCACCTTACTCTGGCCAGTCTTTCACGCAGCTGCGGAGCCAACCGTACCTATGTCTCACAGGTCCTGGGCGAGCGTCTCGGCGGTTTCTTCCTGTACGTCAACCGTTGCCGTATGGCGCATGCCGCACGCTACAGGCTGGATAATCCGAATGCGTCGGTGGAGGATGTGGCCATTGCCTCCGGATTTGGCTCCAGGCAGTCTTACTATAACGTCCGCAAGCAGCTGGAAAAAAAATAAGGGGCTGAAAAATCAGCCCCTCATCATTAAACCGGAATCCCGCTATTCTGCGAGTTTCTTATAGGTGTTGTAGCGTATCTTCGCGAACTCCTCAGTCTTGGCAAGCAGTTCACCGGCACTCTCTGGATAGAGTTTGCTGATTGAAGAGAAGCGGACTTCGCCTTTGAGGAAATCCTGGAACTTGCTCCAGTCGGGTTCCTTGCTGTCCAGCGAGAACGGGTTCTTGCCGGCTTCCTCGAGCAGAGGATTGTAGCGGTAGAGATGCCAGTAGCCGCATTCGACGGCGAGTTTCTCTTCCTTCTGGCTCAGACCCATTCCGGCCTTAAGACCGTGGTTGATACAAGGGGCGTAGGCGATGACCAGTGAAGGTCCGTCGTATGCCTCGGCTTCCTTGATTGCATTAAGATACTGTACGGGGCTTGCACCCATTGCCACCTGGGCGACATATACGTAACCGTAGCTCATGGCCATCATTCCGAGGTCCTTCTTGCGAATCTTCTTTCCGGAAGCGGCGAACTTGGCGATTGCACCTGCCGGAGTTGCCTTGGATGACTGGCCGCCGGTGTTGGAGTAAACCTCGGTGTCGAGCACCAGGATATTTACGTTCTCACCGCTGGCAAGGACGTGGTCCAGGCCGCCGTAACCGATATCGTATGATGCACCGTCGCCGCCGAATATCCACTGGCTGCGTGCAGGAATGTACTGCTTGAGCGCAAGCAGGCTCTTGCTGGTCTCGCATCCACAGGCCTCCATAAGGGGCACGAGCTTGTCGGCCACTTCGCGGGTGACTGCATAGTCGCCGCGGTTGTCGAGCCATTTCTGATAGAGTTCCTTCATCTCAGGGGTGCACTTCTCGCATTCGAGGCCCTTCTTCATGAGGCGGGCGACAGTTTCGCGTATGCGCTCGCTGCCGAGCCTCATTCCCAGACCGAACTCGCAGAAGTCCTCGAAGAGGGAATTCTGCCAAGCCGGGCCGTGGCCCTTGTCGTTGGTGCAGTAAGGAGAAGCGGGGAAGGAGGCGCCGTAGATCGAGGAACAACCGGTAGCGTTGGCAATCATCATATGGTCGCCGAAGAGCTGGGTGATGTTCTTGATGTACGGAGTCTCGCCGCAACCGGCACAGGCGCCGCTGAACTCGAAGAGAGGCTGGGCGAACTGTGCGGCCTTGACATTGCTCTTGGGATCGAAGGGACGCTTGTATCCGACCTTGGCGTTCAGGTAATCGAAGTTGGCCTGCTCGGCGGCGTTGTCCTGGTAGGACGCCATGCTGAGAGCCTTTTCCTTGGCAAGGCAGACATCGACGCAGTTGCCGCAACCGGTACAGTCGGCCACGGAAACGGCGAGCGCGTACTTGTATTCTTTCAGGTTGGCCTTGCCGTCGGCAATCTTCAGTCCGGAAGGAACTGCTGCAGCCTCGTCGGCGTTCAGTAGGAACGGACGGATGGCGGCGTGAGGACAGACGAAGGCGCAGGTGTTGCACTGGATACACTTTTCTGCATCCCAGACGGGTACGTTGACCGCCACGCCACGCTTCTCGTAAGCGGCCGTGCCGGCGGGCATGGTTCCGTCCTGCCAGGGCACGAATGCGCTCACGGGCAGGGTGTCGCCGCACTGGGCGTTGACCACGTCGGCAATCTCCTTCACGAAAGCGGGAGCGAGCCTCTTGGCGTTGGGGTTCACGAACTTGGCGGTGATATTTGCCCATTCGGCAGGGACCTTGACCTCGGTGTACTCGCCGCCGCGGTCGATTGCCGCATAGTTCATGTTCACCACGTTCTCACCCTTCTTGCCGTAGCTCTTAAGGGCTGCGTCCTTCATGTATTTCACCGCATCCTCGGCAGGAATTATGCCGGTGATACGGAAGAAGGCGCTCTGGAGAATGGTGTTGGTACGTCCTCCAAGGCCGATTTCGGCAGCGATCTTGGTGGCGTTGATGATATAGAGCTTAATGTGCTTCTTGCCGATGATGGCCTTGGCATGGTCGGGGATGCGCTTGAGCGTCTCCTCCTCGTCCCAGAGGGAGTTGAGCAGGAGGCTGCCGCCTTCCTTGATGCCCTTGAGCACGTCGTACTTCTCAAGATATGAAGGCACGTGGCATGCCACGAAGTCGGGGGTTCCTACAAGGTAAGGCGCCTTGATCGGGGACTTTCCGAAACGAAGGTGCGAGCAGGTGTAACCGCCGGACTTCTTGGAGTCGTAGTCGAAATATGCCTGGCTGTAGAGGTCGGTATGGGAACCGATAATCTTGATGGTGTTCTTGTTGGCGCCCACGGTACCGTCGGAACCGAGACCGTAGAACTTGCACTCTGTGGTGCCGGGCTTCACGATGGATATCTCCTCCTTGACGGGAAGGCTCTTGAAGGTTACGTCGTCCACGATACCGATGGTGAAGTCGGCCTTGGGGTTCTTGAGCTCGAGATTGTCGTAAACCGCAACGATCTGGGCGGGAGTGGTGTCCTTGGAGGAAAGGCCGTAACGTCCGCCTATCACGAGGGGAGCGTTGGCTTTGCCCTGGAAAATGGCGCGTACGTCGAGATAGAGAGGCTCGCCGGGAGCTCCGGGCTCCTTGGTGCGGTCGAGCACGGCAATCTTCTTGACGTTCTTGGGAAGCACCTTGAGAAGGTATTTCTCAGAGAAGGGACGATAGAGGTGGACGGAAACCAGACCGTACTTGCGGCCCTTGGCGGCGAGATAGTCTATGGTCTCGCGTATGGTTTCGGTAACGGAACCCATGGCCACGATTACATTCTCGGCATCGGGTGCTCCGTAGTATTCGAAAGGACGGTAGCAGCGGCCGGTAAGCTCGCTGATTTCGCCCATGTAGCGGGCTACGATATCGGGAACGGCCTCATAGACCTGGTTGCGGGATTCCACGGCCTGGAAGTAAACGTCGCCGTTCTGTGCAGTTCCGCGGGTGACCGGAGCTTCGGGATTGAGGGCGCGGGCGCGGAAATTCTCCAGGGCCTTCTCGCTGACCATCTTCTTGAGAGCTTCCTCATCGAGAGCCTCGATTTTCTGGATCTCATGGGAGGTACGGAAGCCGTCGAAGAAGTGCAGGAAAGGAACGCTGGACTTGATGGTGGACAGATGTGCCACTGCAGCAAGGTCCTGGGCCTCCTGGACGCTGCCGGATGCCAGCATCGCAAAACCCGTCTGGCGGCAGGCCATAACGTCCTGATGGTCTCCGAAGATGGATAGGGCGTGGGATGCCAGGGCACGGGCAGATACGTGGAACACGGCCGGGAGCATTTCTCCGGCAATCTTGTACATGTTGGGAATCATGAGCAGAAGTCCCTGTGAGGCGGTGAAGGTGCTGGTCAAAGCGCCCGCCTGGAGGGAACCGTGCACGGCGCCTGCCGCACCGGCTTCACTCTGCATTTCCGTGACCTTGACGGTTTCGCCCCAAAGGTTCTTTTTGCCCTGGGCTGCCCATTCGTCGATGTTCTCCGCCATTGTGGATGAAGGAGTGATAGGGTAGATGGCAGCATGCTCGCTGAAGAGGTACGCGATGTTGCTGGCTGCCTGGTTACCGTCACAGGTAATGAATTTTTTCTCTTTTGCCATATCTTTATAGTGGTTATTGAATTCCTTCGATTATAATGTCGTCCCGCTGTCCGGCGATACGCTTCACGAGGCCCTGCAGTACATTTCCGGGGCCCACTTCGATGAAGTGGTCAGCGCCGTCGGCAAGCATCGCCTTGACGCTCTGTGTCCAGCGTACGGGAGAAGTAAGCTGAAGCAGGAGGTTCGCCTTGATGGTGGCCGGATCGGTCTCGGGGGCTGCACTGACGTTCTGGTAAATGGGGCAGGTGGGGGAACTGAAGTCCGTCGCCTCTATTGCCGCCGCAAGTTCTTCACGGGCGGGCTCCATAAGAGGGGAGTGGAAGGCTCCGCCGACTGGCAGGGGGAGGGCTCTCTTGGCTCCGGCAGCCTTCATGCCTTCACAGGCCAGGGCTACAGCCTCTCTGGTACCGGATATAACTATCTGACCGTCGCAGTTGTAGTTGGCGGGAACAACGACGCCGGGAGTCTCACTGCAGACTTTCTCAACGACTTCCTGCTCCAGTGCCAGAACTGCGGCCATAGATCCCGGTATTTTCTCGCAGCAGCGCTGCATGGCGGCTGCACGTGCGGCCACAAGCCTTAGACCATCCTCGAATGAAACGGCACCGGCGGCCACGAGGGCGCTGAATTCGCCCAACGAGTGACCGCCGACCATGTCCGGAGAAGAGAGATTGCTGCATCCGGCCAGAACGACCGAATGCAGGAAGATGGCCGGTTGCGTCACCCTCGTCGTCCTCAGCTCCTCGTCGGAGCCTCCGAACATAATGTCTGTTATACGAAACCCCAGGATCGCGTTGGCAGTTTCCATCATCTCGCGGGCTTTGGAACTGCTTTCGTAGAGCTCCTTACCCATTCCGGAAAACTGTGAACCCTGACCGGGGAAAACAAATGCGTTCTTCATCAGTTACAAAATTATATATTTTTTATTATTTTTGCAACGCAAAAAACGCGCCCTTAGTTTAATGGATAGAATTTAGGATTCCGGTTCCTACGATAGGCGTTCGATTCGCCTAGGGCGTACGAAAAACAGCTGGCGGAAACCAGCTGTTTTTGTTTACCTCTTGTCGATTATCTTGGCGCCCGGGAACTCGTCCTGGTTGAATTCAACCATTTTGGGATCAACGCCGATTGAGACGTCCCTCAGGATCACGGACACGCCGTTTACGGTTGCCTTGAGGCTTATGGGAAGATTGGTTTTCTTGGAAACCACCAGGTCCATTTTCTTGGGAACGTCTTTATCCTTGTTTTTCTTACTCTTCTTGCAAAGGATGCTCCATGACTCCGGCGTCTCAGACTGTATTCTGACATCGTATCCGTCCGTGATGCTTGCGAACATTTCGAGATTGTCGTCACCGCGGTTTTCAAGGTCCTTGACGTCAAGTTTCTGGATGGTTATCGTGTTGTCTTTGCTGGAATAGGTCCAGGAGGTTTTCAAATCGGTCCATGCTATTACTTTCTCCTTCGCCATGGCGGTCTCTATCCGGTCCTTGTCACCCAGCATGTACATTTTTGCAGGAATGCTGCCGATAATGGGAATCTTCATTTCCATTACCATATAGCATCCTTCGTCGTCGGCGCGGCTCAGGGCCTGATCCATTTTTGCAATGATCTCTTCCGGGCTCTGCGCCGGCAGACTGAAGCTGCCGGCACAAAAGACCAGAATGAACAGCGAAAGAATAGCAATCGTCCGTTTCATATTAATATCCGAATATTTCTTCAAGGGAAACCACCTTTACGGGCCCCAGAGTCTTCAGGTAAGACAGGTCAAGATCCTTGATGTCTCCGAGTATAGAGTAAGTGTAGGTGCGTCCCTTGATCCACTTCTCCTGAGTAGCCTTTACGTCTTCCAGAGTAAGTGCAGGCAGGGCCTCGAAGACTGCCTTGTCGAGGGGCTCGGAAAGGCCGAGCCTGCGGCAGTTGCGGTAACTGCGGAGCACGCTGATGCCGGTCGTGCGCTGGGTGCGAAGACGGCTGTCGAGGGCGTCTTTGGCGATGGCGAATGCAGCATCGGATTCCGGCATATTGTTGATGATGTCGTCGAAAGCATCGATGGCGATGCGCATCTTGTCGTTCTGGGTCGCGATAAAGGCGGAGAAAGAGAAGTCTCCATCTGCAGTAGCCGGGGACCTGAGCCATGCGCTGGCGCTGTAGGCCAGACCGCGTGCCTCACGCATTTCCTGGAATACAATGGCGTTCATGCCGCCGCCGAAATATTCGTTGTAAAGCGTCCTTTCGGGTTCGCTGGCCGCATCGAATTTCTCTCCGCGGTCGGAGTACTGATAATAGTACAGCTGCTTTGCGTCATACTGTGCCAGCACAACGCTGGAGCTGGGAGTCTGAAGCATCTCGGGATAACGCTCAGGAAGCTGTTCGTACTTGCCCTCGAAAGGCACCGCCGCCTTCACCTGAGCCTCGCTCATCGGGCCGTAGTACAGTATCTCGCATCCGTTCGCCAGCACGTCCTTTACTTTCTGCAGCAGTTCGTCGGAGCTGAGAGCTTCCACTGCGGCATTGTCCAGATGGGTTTTCTTGATAAACTCGGGTCCGTAGATAATATAACTCGTGAGGGCGGAGAAGCAGGAACGCTGGTTGCGCTTGCCGTCGTTGCGGGCTTTGATCTCGTCGGCCTTCAGATTGGCAAGGATATCCTCGTCGCTAACTGCGTTTTCGGCCAGGTTGCGTACGATCGAGAAAGCTTCAGCCATATTCTCGCTAAGTCCGCTGAGGCTTATGGTAGTCTGGTTGGCACCGGCCATGAAGTCGAATGAACAGGCCAGTCCGTACATCTTGGAGGCTATTTCTTCAGCAGACATATTGGGAGTGCCCAGATAGGCGAGATACTCGAAAGCCAGTTCCAGAGCGGGATCGTTTTCGGTGCCGGTATTGTAAACCAGGTCGAGCTGGAAGATGTCGTTTATGTCCTTCTTCTTGTAAAGTACGTCAACCCCTTCGGTCAGCTTGAACTTGGACATGTCTTTGTTGAAGTTGACGAAGACGGGCTCGATGGGCTTTACGCTGGAATTCTTGATTTCCTGAAGGAATGCGCTTTGGGCGTCACGGTTGGTAACGATAGGGGTAATCTTGGGAGCGGAAATCTTCTGTACGCTGGTATCCTCGCCCTGGCGCTTGTAAACGACGGCGTAGTTGTCGGATTTGAGGTTTTCTGAGGCCCAGGCGATGATGTCGTCCTTGGTCACAGCCTCGTAGCGCTCGATTTCACTGGCGGCGTCCTTCCAGCTGATACCATTGATGAATGCGTTTACATAAGCCATCGAACGGGAGTAGTTTTTCTCCAGCTGGCGCATTTTCTCCAACTTGATGTTGTTGATGGTGGAGCTGATAAGGGACTCGTCGAAGTCGCCTGATGACAGCTTGCCGACTTCTTCGAGAACAATGCTGCGAAGCTCGTCCAGACTCTGGCCCTGCTTGGGTGAAGCAAGCGCGATGAACTGGCCGTAGTCGGGCTGGAGAGAGGCCCCTGCATACATGAACAGGGCCTTCTGCTGCTGGTTGACATCGAGGTCGATGAGACCTGCCTGCCCGTTATAGAGCACGGAGCCTGCGATTTCGGCCACTGCGCTGCCTTTAAGGTCTGCGGCGCCGGGAAGCCTCCACGCAAGCGCAATCCTTTCAGCCTCAAGCCCATAGACTTCTTTTACGATAGGCTCGGCGATGGGCTCCTCGGGCTCGAATTCGAGTACGGGAATCTCGGGATTGGGTTCCCAGTCCCCGAAATACTTTTCGAGCGCTGCCACCATCTCGTCCGGTTTGAAGTCTCCGGAGACGCACACCGCTATATTGTTAGGCACATAGTATGTGTCGTGATACTTCTTAACATTGGTGATAGAAGGATTCTTGAGGTGTTCCTGGCTGCCGAGAGTAGTCTGCTTGCCGTAGGGGTGATGAGGGAAAAGGGCCTGGTCTATGGTTTCCCACAGCTTGCGGCTGTCCTGGGTAAGGGACATATTCTTCTCCTCGTAGATGGTCTCAAGTTCCGTGTGGAAGCCGCGGATTACGCCATGGCGGAAGCGGTCAGCCTGGATACGGGCCCAGTTGTCTATCTGGTTGGAGGGGATATCCTCGATATAAACGGTCTCGTCACTGCTGGTGAAAGCGTTAGTGCCGTCGGCTCCGATCATGGACATGAGCTTGTCGTATTCATTGGGAATGGCAAGCTTTGATGCCTCGTAGCTGATGGAGTCTATACGGTGATAGATAGCCTCGCGCTGGGCGGGGTCGGTAGTTACGCGGTAGACCTCGAAGAGCTGTTCGATTTCGTCCAGCATGGGTTTCTCCGCTTCATAGTCTATAGTTCCGAAGTGCTCTGTGCCCTTGAACATAAGATGTTCGAAATAGTGGGCGAGTCCAGTGGTCTCGGAAGGGTCGTTCTTGCTGCCGACCTTTACTGCAATTGCAGTCTGGATTCGGGGCTGTTCTTTGTTTACGGACATGAAAACTTTCATGCCGTTGCTCATAGTGTAAATCTTGGTTTCAAGGGGGTCGCCTTTAACAGTTTCGTACTTGTTGCAGGATCCCAACAATAATACCGCTGCAAGAGCAGCAAAAAGAATTTTTTTCATAACGAATACTAACTAATTTGGCGAAAGTTACGAAATATATTTGTTGAAATAAAAAATAATTGTAACTTAGCACCGAAGTTTTTCATAGTTTAAGTTTAGGTTAAGTAGCAGGGCACTCGCAGTGATGCAAGTGCCCTGTGAATTTTTTTATGTTTGAACCGAACTATCGCCAGTCGTATTCCGAGATGTTCTGGATACCTGGGATGCCGTAATAGGATTCCACCAAATCTCCCTTAATAAACAGCTGGCGGCCGAGCAGTTCCGGATTGTCGACCAGGTTCAGAGCATCCCGGACATCTCCTTTGGACAGCTGTACGGAAAGGCAGGAACTCTTATCGGTACAGGATGATTTGGACGCAATCACCAGATTCGTACGGGATGAGAAAGGCGCAGAGAATGAACAGCTCTTGCTGGTCAGGTCTCCGCCAACAATGTATCCATATACCCACACATCCTCTTCTCCGAGATGCTTTTTCGCGTCCGCTATACTGTAGGCTTCGGAGGCATCGGCCCCGCCTTCCTTATCTCCACCTATTATATAACTGTCGTTTATCCAGCTGCGGCTGGTATCGATCTGGACAAGTACGCCGCTCTTGCTCGATGCCTGGGAGCCGACGCCTATATTCAGAGTAAGGATCTGCTGCGCTTCCAACAGCTTGGAGAACAGCGTCTGCTCTAAGTTCGAATCTGCCATCAGAAGGGACACTGTACCGGGCAGGAAGTAGGCGATACGCTTTTCTGAGTATCCGTACATGAGCTTCCCGGTGGTGGATTTAAGATACAGGACGGAATTCGGGTAAGCCGTCAGGAATCCCTGGTCTATCTTAAGCCTTATACCGGCATTCAGCTGCGAGCAGGAAAGGGTCACGACAGTGGTCTTTCCGTGCTTGATCGCTGCAACCTGGGTGTCTCCGTACTGAGGCATGTCAAAAAGGGGAGTAGAAAATTCGCAGGACTTTGCGACGATAGTGTAGTTGCCCTCGTCCAGGCTGAGAGTTTCTTTAATGGCTCCGTAGTTGCCGTCGTAAACGGCATTGCCTTTGGCGTCGGTGATTTTGATCAGGAACTCGTTGGTGTCCGGCAGGGCTGACGCCTTGGTCCCGGGGACTGTGGTTTCGGAAAAACGGATCTGGAGCTCGCCTTGCCGGCTAAAAATCTGCAGAACGTCTTCGCAGGCTGCCGCCAGCGGAAGGGCGGCCATAATGAGAAGGATTGTCTTTTTCATAGTCGTTTTGTGTTTAAAGTGACTCAAATATATGCACAGCCCGCGGATAATAGCAAAAGAATCAGCAAAATGATTTTTGCTGATTCTTTTTATAAAGGATTCGTAAACCGCTTTTTTTACAGCAGTCCGTCTTCCATGAGTTTTGCCTTAAGCTGGGGAACCAGAACACGGACGGTTACGCCCACAGTTACGTCGAGGGACGTGCGCTTGACTCTGGTGGAACCGCAACGCTTGTCTTTCATGCTGATGAACTTGCGGTATTCACCGTGGTCCATGAAGAATACGTCAAAGTAGTCCTGATGGCGCTGACGGGCATTGACTTCCGTCATCACGGGACGCATGTTGTAGTCGGTGTTACCCTTTGTGACGCCCTTGAAAAGGACGTCATATACAGCTTGCTTTTTGGCCTGCTCGAGGGCGTCTGCACGGTTCCTGCCGATACCCCAGACACGCAGCGTGAGGCTGCCGTCAAGTTCCTTGCCGATGCACTCGGTTTCCTGGGCAAACGCTCCCGCACAGAGGAGCGCTGCAAATAATGTAAGAACTATCTTTTTCATAATCACCACCATCCGAAGCTGTTCATATTATAATAGTTGACAGGACGCTTGGCCATTGCCTTGCCGACTTCCGCCGTGGCTTCTATACGGGCTTTTTCGAGACTGACGTTCGCGTCGAACTGTTTCATGGCGAAGTTCCATTCCCTGTTGTCAAGTTCCTTTACCCTTGCCGCAATGGTCTTCGAAAGAGCCATGCCGCCGGCAACTGCGGAAGAGAGGGGATGGATTTTGGAGAGGTATGAGGCAGCCTCTTCTGCGCCCGCCCAGCTCTGATTGGCGTTCCAGACATGGGTGGCGGTATTCAGCAGGGCGGCGCCTTCGACGTCTATCTTCTGCTGGAAGATAGCCTCGGCAGCACGCATGGCCTTGTCAAAAGCATCCTTGCAGACCTCGGGAACAGTGAACAGGAGGGCGATTCCCTCGTCGTACTTGCTCTGTCCGGCAAGGGCCTTGGCCTCGCTGATGAGGAAGTCAATCTGACTGTTATACCACTCGATGATACGGGTCTTGCCGGTTTCGATGAAACGCTGTACGGCGGGGTCGTCCACACGTATCATCTTGAGGGCCTGCATGTAAGCCTTGGTCTCGTTGGTGCCTGCGCCCTTGATCTGGTTCAGCGCGCAGGAGGCATAGAGAGTGCCGGTCGCGGCATCGCCGATATAGAGGGTGGGGCTGAGCACGAGCGCCTGCATCACAGGCGCCGTAGCGGTGCTTTCGTGGCTGATTTCAATTACGTTGGCGGTAATGATGAAGCGGGGGTCGAAACTGTCTGCTGCCAGACCGTTCTTGGTGACCATCTGGGTGAGTTTGTTCAGCACCACATTGCTCGCAGAAGCGGGAATGGAGCTTTCCTGAAGGATGACCGGAGTGAGTGCGATGCGGCTGCGGTCGTCCATCTTGCCTTCGTTGTTCTGTGCGGCCGCCAGGAGGCACGCCGAAATGAGAACTATACTTGCGATAATCTTTTTCATATCCTGTCGATTATTTGTCGCCAATGGTAATCCAAACATCTCCGAGTCCTCTGGGAGAGGAGCCTACGGTGAGGCTATAGGGTTTCTTCTTGAGCATCCTGACCAGCGGCTTAACGAAAGCCTCTGCGTCAATTGCGACGTCTCGGCCATTCATGTTCTTGGCATAGAGAGGTATGCGTACCTGATTGAATCTCATGCGGTTGGCGGATTTGGCGGCGGTGGTATAACGTCCTTCCACCGTGTTGTCGGCCATCCATGCCTCGATGATTTCCGCAAGTTCGTACGGTTCACCGTTGACCTCGAATTCCTCTTCGAAATCGATGGGGCAGTTGTCGTACCGCAGCAGGGTGACGGAAACCTCGCGTCCATTTGCGAAGAGGTCGTCGAAATAGTGCTGCAGGCCGCTCAGGAAGTTGTCCTTGAAGCTGAGTACACACTCCTCGAGGAGGGTGGTCATGGGAACGTTGGCGTCGGAACTCACACCCGTGTTGCCGGAAATCAGCTTGGACGAATAGGCGTCAATAGCCTGGAGGTTGAAACTGACCTGCTTGCGCGGACCGTTGCGGTGGATCTCGTAATCCAGGTCGAGGATGATGTCGGCCTTGGCGCTGCGGCGCAGTCTCTCGAGAGGGGTTTCGTCGATTTCGCCGCCGCTTTTGCCGGTCATCATGGCCAGTTCGGCATCTTCGGTCTGAAGACGCTTGAGCTCCTGCTCAAGGGACTGGATAGGGAAGTCGTTCTTGGCCATAAAGTCGCCCATTGCGGAAACCAGGGTGCGAATATCGCTGTTCTCCTTCATTGCACGGGCGTAATCTGGCGAAGAAACGGTTGCACCTGTAGTCTGTATCTGCTGCACAAAGCCGTTGCGCTCGCAGAAGGCGTCACTTGGAACAACCATGATCGTAGGCTTTTTCGCCTGCGACCAGCCTGCTACTGAGCAGGCGAGCAGCACTGCTGCCAATACAAAGATTTTTTTCATATCCTAAAATCCTGAACTGAGTTTACGGGCGATACCGTCGGCTTCCAGCTTGCTCTTGAGGTTGTCGTACATAACCTGAACATATATGCCGACCTTGTAGCCGCCCTTGACCTGACGCCTGTCTGTACCAGAAGGGACACCGTCCGTGGTCATGTTTACATATGCGAGATAGGGACCTCCGGCAGCGAAGAAATTCTGGAAATAGTCCTCATGTGCATTGAGGGTCTCGGGATTCGGGCAGATAGGAGGCGTGCTCATTGCAGTCGGTCCGCCGGGGAGTCCCCTGAAAATGCATGCATGAACGGCATTCTTCTTGGCCTGCATTACGGCAGCGTCGACATTTTTGCCGAAGCCCCAGACCTTGACGAACTTAGTCCCGTCAACTCCGACCTTTTCGGTGCTGATTTCGTAGTTGTCCCAGCTCTTGAAGGACTTTCTGCGGTCCTTGTTGGTCTGGGCGCTGACTGTAACCGCAGATGCAGTCACCAGCAGTGTCAGTGCTATTAAAAGTACTTTTCTCATATTGTTGATGATTTAGAAAGTCCACTTGACTCCGGCAGTGAAGAAAACGCCGGTCTTATGGCCCACGTAGGTATTGTATGTGTTGTAACTGTCACCAAGAGGCAAGTTAAGGTCTACGCCGAGTTTGCTTACCAACTGCAAGGGGTATGCCACATTGATCGATGCCCTCACACCGGGCTCCAGTACGAGAGCGGACTCGCGGAGAAACTGAGAATCGCTTGTCGAACTGGAGTATCCCAAATGGTCGAGGCCGAGCATGGCGTAAGGAGCCAGTTCGAACAGACGGGTAAGGTGAATGCCATAGGCGTATCCTGCCGCCAGATACATGGGAACGTAATTCGCGCTTTTGAAATCAATATACGCTGTAAACAGGATATACTGCATAATGCCGTTGGTCTTGACGTTCAGAAGGTAATCCGCGTCAATCTCCGCTCCTGTTCCGAGAGATCCGAAACGGGGGCCGGCATAGACGCCTATCCTGGCGTCGTTGCTCTGCTTGATGGTCCAGCCTTCATCTATGTTGGCAAGGCCGGAAATCTGATAAAACTCGGAAGGATCGGTTTCTCCCGTCGACATTCCGGTGTTGTCGGCAATCTCGGTGGCGCGCAGGTATCCGCGTGGCACGGAAATGAGATTCCCCTCCTCATCTTCCTTATAAGAATATGAACGGAAGCGGGCCCCGTTTACGAGACCCTCCTTCTCGCCGATCTTTGCGCGGAGGGGTTTCTTGGCAGAAATAGTTACGGCCACTTCCCAGTCGGACAGGTTGTTTTCGAACGCCGTTATAAGGCCGTAAATCGAGTCGGAGATGGCTTCCTGGGTGGTGGCTCCGATACCGGAGGCAGAAACGACTGAAACGGCGTTCAGAGGAAAGCTGAAGTCGTAAAAAGCACGGCGCTTGGTATCCTTGGTGGCGTTGTCGTCGTCCTCATATATCCAGCACTTGTCGTAGAAATCATTCAGTTCAGCCGGTGTAAGGTCCAGCTTGTAGGCGAAGCCGGAGGTGGAGGCGGACCATGTAACCTTGCCCTTTTCGTTCACGTGCCTTTCCAACATATACGGGTCGACGACCACGATGTAGCTGTGGCTGATCAGGTCATGCCCGGCATCTCCGAGGGCTTCGAGTCCGACTCTGGCGGCACGGGCGTTTATGACGTCCTGATCCTTTGCGTCATAGTTCCCGCGGTAACGTATAAGCTTGTCGTTCATGTAGCCGTTCGCGTCACGTCCGAAGATGTAGGATACCACTTCCCTCGACAGGGCGTTGTCGCTCACGGCCTTGCTTACCGATTCCAGGGGAATAGTATAATCGGAAGAGTAGTTCTGGGAAGACAGGGACCTGGTCTTGCGCACCGAAATGCTCTTCGTAGGGATGACGTTTATGTCGAATTTGCTTCCGGGATTGAATTCCTTGACGGCCGACAGGACGCTGGAATCGTAACTGTCCCCGCGCTGCAGGGCCACAAAAGACACGCTGTTACGGTTGTAATTGCTGGTGACTACCTCTTCTACCTTAGCCTGGGCTCCGGCGTCGATGCCGGGAAGCAATGCCAGGACGGCAAGAGTCAGAATGGTTCTTTTCATAATCGTGTGTGGTTATTATTTTACAAATGTAAGTATTTTTTTGTACTTTTGCGATATGACCACACACGTTGTTATCATGGCCGGGGGAGTGGGCAGCCGCCTGTATCCTTTGAGTACCCCGGAGCATCCCAAGCAGTTCATAGACGTTCTGGATTGCGGCAAGACCCTGATCCGGCTGACGTATGAACGCTTCCTCGCGATGGGCGGAGACATTCGTTTCTGGGTGGTTACATCCGGATCTTATACCCATTTTGTCCGCGAGCAGATTCCGGAAATTCCTGCGGAGCAGATACTTGCCGAGCCGGAAGCCCGCAATACCGCACCCTGCATAGCCTACGCCTGCTGGAAAATAAAAGAGAAGTATCCGGACGCCAACATCGTGATTACGCCGGCAGATGCTTACGTTCCCGATGTCGAGGCATTCGCTGCGACCATGAAGACGGCACTGGATTTCACGGCCTCCAGCGAGTCCATTGTCTGTATCGGAATCGCTCCGGATTTCCCTCATACGGGATACGGATATATACATGCTCCGGCTGAGGTCGGAAAGGTCGTCAAAGTATCGGAATTTAAGGAAAAACCGTCGCTGGAGGTGGCCAGGGCATATCTTGATGAGGGGGAATACTGGTGGAACGCCGGCATTTTCGTGTGGAATGCGGGGACTATCGAGAAGGAACTGAGGTTGCATGCGCCTCAGATCTGCGGGATCATGGACAGGCTGGCGCCCAGCCTTTACGGAGCGGGGGAGGAAGCAGCTCTTGGAGAGTTGTTCCCTCAATGCGAAAAGATTAGTATCGACTATGCCGTGATGGAGAAATCGTCAGAAGTTTATGTGCTTGCCGCCGACTGGGAATGGAGCGACCTGGGCAGTTTTGAGGCCATTGCAAGGATTACCGGGAAGGAGGATAGAAAAAATCCTTAAAAATTTTGTTAATTCCGGAAATCATTCTATCTTTGCAGTCCCAAATACGGAGGATGACTCGTTAGCTCAGTTGGTAGAGCATCACACTTTTAATGTGGGGGTCTCGGGTTCGAGCCCCGAACGGGTCACGAAAAATTGAAAATTTGCTTCCTTAGCTCAGTTGGTAGAGCACCTGACTCTTAATCAGGGTGTCTAGGGTTCGAGCCCCTAAGGGAGCACTTTTTATGAGGGCATAGCTCAGTTGGTTTAGAGCGCTTGCTTGACAGGCAAGAGGTCGACAGTTCAAATCTGTCTGTTCTCACAAAGCTGGCTTTTCGCCAGCTTTTTTCGTTTTTACATACCCCGTTCAATGACGATCCGGTCGCCATCTTTTGAAGTATCCAAAATAAAGATTATATTTGCTTGGATATACTGCCTCCCCGGCAAACATTTGATACAGTGAAAAGATTATTCGTCATTGCCTTTATTCTGGTGTCGGCATTGTTTACGATGGCCGCTCAGGACAACCCCTATGAGATCGACGGGGACTGTTACGTTCTTTTACAGAAGGCAGAACTGCTGTTGGGAAAGCCCGGTTTCAATGAAGCCAACGCCGCGCTTCTCAGCAAATCTGTCGAAAAAGGGGACACCAAAGCCCAGACCCTGTACTATGTAGAGCGTCTGAAGAACGCTACTGCGTTGCTGGAAGACAAAGAGGTCACCACTCAAAAAGAGGACGAGCAGGTACTCAAATATATGGAGGACCTGAAACGTGTGGCGACCGATTTGAATCAGCCCAGCTTGTACTACTACGCCTACGACATCGTACAGAATTACTACTACAGCCATAACAAGATCGTGCATACGATGGAGCTCGTGCAGAAAATGCGCGACGACGCCATCGCCCGTAACGAGCCGTACGGAATCTGGATGGGCAATCGTTATATCATTGCACTGTACATAGCCCAGAACGATTATATCTCCGCCAAGAAGTACATACAGGAGGCTCTGAGGGTATATGAGACCACTACCGATCCCATCATCAGAAAGGAGTCTGCCACACGTCTGTACTGCGATATGTCCGATACTTATCCTATCGGCAACGATTCCGTCCCGTACTATCTGAATAAAGCAGATGCGGCCCGGAAGCACCACATGGATACGCTCCGCTGCGAGTACCATCATGCAAAACTGGCTGCTTACCAGCGGGACATTGCCAGGTACGAATCCGCCAGGGATTACTGCCTTGCCGATCAGTTCCTCCCGCAGATCAGCGCTACCGCGCCCATGATGTTCGGCTACATCGACAAACTGGTTTACGGCGAAGAAATAGAGGAGTTCGATTTCGTTACGATGTCCAGGCACCTGCGGGAAGTCAAGTATATCGCGAACATCGCGGAGGAATACGGCCGTAGGGACCTGGCTTTCAAAATAGAGAAAAACCTTGTGGCATACGAGGAGAAGGTGCTTGCCTCCGCCAACCAGTCCAAGCTTACGGAAATTGAAGCGAAACTGGGCAACGACGTCCTTTCCGCCCAGGTGAATGTTGCGTCTCTGAGGGCTCAGAGGGCAATGCGGGTCGTGATGCTCCTGATCATCGTGATCCTGCTTGTCATTATGGGATTTCTCTTCGTCTATACCCGCCACCTGCGGAAAACCAACGAAGAAGTCCGCCTTGCCAATGCCGCCAAAACGCGCTTTGTCCAGAACATGAGCCACGAAGTACGCACGCCCCTGAATGCCATCGTAGGCTTCTCGCAGCTGCTTTCACTGCCTGACGGAAGTTTTACGGAAGAAGAAAAGGACGAGTTCTCCGGGCACATCATCAACAACACCAAAATGCTGACCATGCTTCTGGACGACATCCTGAACGCTTCGGCGATGGACAGTGGCAATTACACCATAACATACGAAGAAGGAGAAGTGCATTTTATGGCAAAAGCGGCCATCTCCAGCGCCGAACACCGGCTCCAGCCCGGAGTCCGCATGTACTACGATCCGGAAATTACCGAACCATACACTTTCATTACTGATCCGCGCCGTGTGCAGCAGATACTCATCAATCTACTGACGAATGCCTGCAAGCATACTTCCAAAGGCGAGATCAGGTTGTCAAGTTCTTTGACCGAAGAGCCCGGTTACGTATGCTATTCGGTTACCGATACCGGCACGGGCGTTCCCCCCGAGCAGGCGGAAAGAATATTCGAACGCTTTACCAAGCTCGACGATTTTGTTCAGGGAACGGGACTCGGTCTGAGCATCTGCCGCGACATAGCCGGCAGGATGGGCGCAAAAGTCTACCTCGATACCACTTATACAGCAGGCGGAGCCCGATTCGTACTTGCCCTTCCTTGTAATCCTGAGACTTCCAGACAATGAGACGTTTTGTTTTAACATTGACGGTTTTGCTGATGCCGGCAATCTTCGCTTCAGCCCAGAACAATCCCTACGACATAGACGACGAATGCTACGTCTATTTTACCGCAGCCGAGCATTCGGTCGACGATTATTATACGGACGCTTTCGAAACTGCCCAGCAGAACCTTCTGGAGACCGCATTGCGCAAGAAGGACACAAAGGCCCAGACGCTGTACTATGTAGAGCAGCTGAAACATACCTCACATCTCGGCCAGTACGAAAGGAAAAAGAATCCGAGAACCTGGGACTGGCAGACGTGGAATTTCAGAGTGGAAAAGGACAGAGAAACGCTCCAGCGCATTGCAGAGGCAACCGGCTACATGCAGTACTACTATTATGCGACCGAACTCTGCCAGACCTATTATTTCAACACGGCACAGGATCTGGCGGCAACTGCTATGTTGCAAAACGTGATGTCGGAGGCTAAAAAAACCGGTGACGATTATGCTCTCTGGAAATCGCTCATGTATCTGGGCAAACTGTACATGCGCATAAACGACAAGTATAACACGAAAAAGATAATGCTTGAGGTCGTCAGGATCTACGAAACCAGCCAGGATCCGATGATAGTCCGCCAGAGCATGGCCAATCAGTATTGCGACCTTGCCTGTACGTATCCGGTCGCGTCCGATTCCGCCAGGCTGTTCTTCAGGAAGGCGGAAAACAGTTGTGCCACAACTCTTGACTCCCTTCGCGTGACATACTTCAACGCCCAGCTAGCTGCCTGGGACGGTAAAATCTCGGAGTATCGCAAAGACAGAGATATATGTCTCTCCGCGGCACCTTTCTCCGGTATGATTCACGGAGGAGTATCCTGTTTTGAATGCATAGACGCGGTTTTGGGCGGCAAGCCTGCCAAACAAGTATTGGAAAAGGCGGGCGGACTTAACAATAGTCAGCAAACCGTGTATCTGTACAGTCTTGCCGAAAAGCTTGGCCAGTGGGAATGTGCGGCTCTGCTTATGGACAAGCACATTAACCGCTTATACACCGACATATACCATAGCAACGGCAGGAGACTGGATGAGACTGCGGCCCAGTACGGCAATCATAAATTGTCGGCCGACCTTGCCAGCGCTTCCCGTAAGGCTACCCGAAACACCATTCTGGTGGCGGTACTGCTGACGCTCCTTCTCGTGGGAGCACTGCTGGTGGTGCTCAAGCATCTAAGATACCTCAGGAAGGCCTACGATAAGGACGAGGCTCTGATAGCCGGGATGAAAGAAAAGAACGAATAAAAATCAACTTATATGACACCGATTTACGCTCAGGATCACGATTTCTCAAAGTTTAACGTCCTTGCAGTGGATGATGTTCCCCTGAACCTGCTTCTTGTAACCAAGATGCTGTCGAAGTTCAATTTCCAGATACGCACTGCGGCTAACGGAAAGCAGGCGCTTGACGCTGTAGCCGAGCTCAAGCCGGACCTGATCCTTCTGGACCTGATGATGCCGGAGATTGACGGCTTCGAGGTTATCCGGCGTTTGCGCGCAAACCCGGAAACTGCGGATATCCAGATAGTTATTCTCAGCGCACTGAACTCCAACGAGGATGTGGTGAAGGGTTTCAACCTTGGCGCGAACGACTTCATCATGAAGCCTATCATAATGGAAAAACTGTTGACTTGCGTTATCAACCAGCTTCGTATCGCGGGGGCGAATAAACAGTAGTGAAAAGGCTTTTATTACTTCTGCCGGCGCTTATGCTGAGCCTGCTGTCGCAGGCGCAGATAGTCAACCGTCTGAATGTCGATGCCGACACGTTCGAGCGTTATGCATGGGGCCGGATGCAGGCGTACAATACCGAAAACCTGGCTTTGGCCGACTCGCTTTATACAGAAGGTGTAAGGACCGGCAATTTCCGTTACAAATGTCTTGGCTTGTCGCTGGAGTTTCCGGTACGATTCGTTCTTGGAGAATACGACAGGATGTCCGAGGCGGTCGCCGAAATAAAGGAGCTGACGGTTGACAAGAAGGATTTACGCTCGTTCTATTACCACACCCTACACGAGTATTGCCAGTACCTGGTGCTCTGCGGCCGCGTTTCCGACGCCATGCTTGAAGCCAGGGACATGCAGAGAATAGCTTCGTCTGAGAAGAATCCCCTCGGCAAGATGTATTCCTGCAGGATTCTCGGCCTGATCCAGAGTTACCGTGACAACCACTACCTTGCGGTCAGCTATTTCGAAAAAGCGATAGGCTATTGTTCCGAGGCTCGTTCGGAGCAGGATCTGCCCAACCTGTATATACTGATCGCCCAGGAATATGTGAAGATGCAGGATTTTCCGGCCGCGGAAAAGTACTGCGCCCTTGCAGAAGAGTATCAGGAGTACTCATACGCCGTAAAGCTGAAATGCCGTATGACGAGGGCGTACCTGTATTACAACAACGGCAATACGGAAGAGTTCTGGAACTTCTACGGGCTGCTTAAAAGCGACCGGCGTTATCCTCACCAGACTGATGTTGACGCCCGCCGAATGCTGGATATATGCTATCTCCGTTCACGGGGGCTACTTTCCGAGGCTCTCGGGTCCGCCGACTCTCTCGGCACCTCCCTTGCCCGCTACGAGCAGAAACATTCCATTTATGCCGATATGGGAGAATTCGGGGATGCGTACACCCAGATATCCGGGCTGATGTCCGAAAAGGACTCGCTGTACATCAAAGTCCAGAACGAGGACCTTGCGATCCTGGATGCGGAAATGAACAACGCTCAGCTGAGGGAGGATGCCCAAAGGCTTAAGGCCCAGAACCAGATTACCATTCTCGTCGGTTTCCTGGTAATGTTTGCTATAGCATTCTTCTCCATTATCGTGCAGCAGTGGAGGCTTAGGGAGAACCTGGACCTTCTGAAGCGACGTAACGCCGAAATGCTCCGTGCCCGCAGGGCTTATCAGAACGCCCTGGACTCCAAGGAGGCGGAGAATTCCATGAGAATCAAGATACTTCAAAACAGAAAATCGTCAACTATCAAATTATGAAGATTTCTTCAATCATAAATCACCATAAGCACGAACTGATTGCGTTGCTGCTGTTTTTCGTCGGCGGCACTCTCGGAATGCTGGGGCTCATCCAGCGCGTCCCCCTTGTTCTCGGAATAGCCGGTTTCGTAATCCTGGCCTCAGGCCTGTTCTACTACTGCCTGAAGTACACCTCCGAGAAAGTGTACAAAGATTACTATAAGGAAAGCTACGATATAGAGCACGATACCATCGAGGAGGAAATCCACAAATCCATGGTATATCACCGTTATCAGGAAGTTGTAATCAACCGCTATGAGAGCGCCTGCCGTGACCTTGGTCTTTCCGAGGAGCAGAAGGACTGGCTGTTGTCGCTTTTGATGGATGAAAAGAAAAAAGTTGACGAAGAATTGAAATCTCAGGGCGGGGGATATATTTAATTCAAAATTTATTTATATATTTGCAAAAATACGCCCATCTGATTATAATATGAGTTTCTGCCGGCCACTTCTACCGACGATTTTTCTGGTGTCACTCCTGACACTTTCTTCCTGCATAGATTCACTGGACGCCTCTTCACCTGCCGGCAAACAACGCAAGGTCGGTTTCGACGTGCAGGTAACCCGCGAAGGTCAGGCTATCTCTTCCGAGCGCAGGGGAGTTATGACGAAGTCCTCACCTCTGATCGACGAGTCCGATAAGATCAGCACCATGAGCAGCGATATACCGTTCGGACTTATGGGTATTGACGATGACTCCAAGGCTCTCGTGGTCGACAACCTCATGGTGGCCAACAGCGGCGGCTCATACAATACATTCCTCGATCCCGCATATTGGGAGGGCATGGGGACCATCGCCTTCAGTGCGTACTACCCCTATGTCAACGACGTTACTTACAGCCAGGACCTCGTATCATACGTCATCCCTTATTCGGTCGAAGAAACGGATGCAGGTCCGCTTGTCTCCAAAACGGTCAAGATGGCAGTGGCTTTGCTGGATATGGTTCCACTTGAGTTCCAGCACATTACCAACGATATCGGTTACCGTATATGTGACGTAACCCCGGCCCCCGAGCTCCAGGGCCTCGTGCATCTCCGGAAGATGACGGCGTACAATGTGGCTTCCGCCGGCGTATTCGTAAACGACCTTACCCTCAGTACCGGTGTCTGGCACCGCCAGGGTTACTACCGTAACGTAGTGATTTTCGAGGGTGACGCCAAAGTGGGCGTGGGATCCAGGAACGAGAAATTCGTCGGCTTCAATACACTTGAGGACCACATGGCGACCTCCCACCGCTATTACTCCATCCCGGACGAAATAGAAATGGGTAAGCAGTACGTGGAGGTAATCTACGATATCGAGGGCTTTACACTCAACGGTTTCGAGTATCCTCCACTTGAGAATCAGGTAGCTCGCTATATGCTTTACGGCCTGCTTCCCAACAATGTGTTCGTGTACGGCAAACAGTACACCTTCCATGTCGGAATCGACCTGAGTTCTGTCTATTCGGAAATAACCTTCACCGCCAGCGTCTCAGGCTGGGAGAACAGCATCTACGAGAACAACGACGAGTTCTGATGCTCTTCAGGCTGGTGCCTGTAATATTTTATGAAAATTTTATTTAACCGTAACGCGCTGAAAATCAGGGGCGCTAAATAAATATTAAAAAATTTTCAAAAAATATTTTGCAAATTCAAAAATTGTTTTTACCTTTGCAGTGGGTTGAATGATGAGGGTTCTCCTCACAGCCTATTGGTTATTAGTTTTAGTGTTATTAATTATGTGGTTAGTATGAGTTGTTGTCGTGAGACACCAACTCATTTCTTTTATACCCCTTCCCCAAAGCTCATTGGTCTGCCGTCCTCTGGATGGAAGAAGGCTAGTCCGCATGCGCGTAGCCACAGGCGGTCGTCCGGAGAGCAGCTTCCGTAAAGCCTGTCCCCCCGTACCGGATGGCCAAGTCCTTCACTATGGGCTGCGTGTACCCTTATCTGGTGGGAACGGCCTGTCAGGGGGCGGAAGAGTATGTCTATACCGCCGTCGGGGAGTATTCCCAGCACTTCATATTCGGTAACGGCCAGTTTGCCGTGTTCACGGTCGACCATCTGCCGGGGACGGTCGTAGTAATCCAGCATGAGTGGCAGGGCGACAGTGCCCTTCAGCGCATGGTGCCAGGGACCTCCGTCCAGGCGTGCGCGGTATGACTTACGTACCTCGCGGGAAGCGAACTGTCTTTCCAGTTCGGCTTTAGCGGCAAGGCCTTTTGCGTAAACCATTATGCCGGAGGTGTCCATATCCAGCCTGTGACAACTCTCAACACTCTCGCCAAAGCGCTCCCGAAGCCATTCCAGCAGGGATTTGGCGCCTATGCGCCCCGGGACCGATAGCATGCCGGCTGGCTTGTCAACCACTATTATACTGTCGTCTTCATAAATAATTGCTGGCTCGGCAGGGGAGTCCAGCTCCGTGTCGAGCGGATTGGGGTCTACATCCAGACCTCTCATCATCCAGCTAAGAAGAGGCCCGCATTTTCCTGTGCAGGACGGGTAGAAGCGTCCTTGTTCACGCACCTCGCGCAGGGGGCTGCGTCCGTACCAGAATTCGCCCATCGCCAGGGGCTTGAGTCCGTTACGGTATGCATAATTCAGCAGTTTCGGGGCTGCGCAGTCACCTGTTCCGCCCGGAGGTACAAGCCCCCGTTCGGCAAAGATCTCTTTTACGCTGCTTTCAGCCCCGAGGGCGTTCATGATGCGATACTGGGAGAACAGCCAATCCTGCAGCCGGGCGGATTCCGATGCCTTCTCCGGTCCGTCCGGCATTGCCGAAATCTCCCTCTCGCGTTGCTTGAAGTAACCGGTCGTAAGGTCGTAAACAGGAGGTACAAAGCCTGGCAGCACGGACGATCCTCCGGCCAGGCCGCTGAAGGCGTAAAGGGGGCCTTCGCCGGTAATCAGCACGCCCAGCATCTTGCCTTCCTTCAGAGAGTGTAGCGGATCACCTTCAGGAGCGGCATCAAGCCTGGCAATCAACGCTTGTGCCGCCTCCACGACAAGCGGATGCGGCACATAACGGAAGGGGTATGTGAAGCGGGAAGGCGCCTCCATCAGGCAAGCTCCTGTAATAATTTCCAGACCTTGTGGACGGGGAAACCCATTACATTGTAGAACGAGCCTTCGATACGCCCAATCGCAGCATAGCCCAGCCACTCCTGGACGCCGTAGCCTCCGGCCTTGTCGTACGGCTTATAATTATCTACGTAATAGGCTATTTCGTCATCCGTCAGAGGGCTCACCCAGACTATAGTTGAGTCAGTATCGCAACGTTCCTGCTCCCTGGTGCGGAAACAGATTGCGGAAACTACGGTATGCGGCCGCCCGGAGAGCTCCCGGAGCATCGCAATCGCATCCTCCCGGCTGTGCGGCTTGCCTAGCACCCGGCCGTCGATTACCACTACGGTATCTGCGGTTATGAGCAGTTCGTCCGCCTCTAGCTCCCGGTGAAAGCCATGGGACTTGCCTCTGGCCATCAGCAACGGAACCTCCTCGGGTGACGACCCGGGAGGAACCGACTCTTCGAAAGTGTTGCCGGTATCAACGGTAAAATCGACTCCCAGTCCTGCAAGCAGTTCGCGGCGTCTGGGAGATCCGCTGCCGAGGATGATACGCCTGGAGAATGCCTTCATCTTTAGGACTTGTTCCCGTTGGGATTGAAATCGGCCAGGTTGAAAGTAGCCTTAGGAGAGCCAGGAAGCTCAATGGTACCGAACTGGGACTCGTATTTGCCGATATTGTCCGCCAGGGCGTTCAGGAGCCGTTTTGCATGCTCGGGAGTCATAAGTATGCGGTTGCCTATCTCGGGTTTGGCGAGACCGGGAAGCATGGTCGCGAAATCAATGATAAACTCGCTGTGGGAGTGGCTTATGATAGCCAGGTTGGAATAGCTGCCCTTGGCCACTTCGGGCTTGAGCTCAAGCTGTATCTGTTTATTCTCTTCCATAGTATAAAAATTAGCAGTGTCTGTCCTACAAAATTAGTGCAAAAATGTTATCTTTGCAAGATATGGAACTAAATGCAAAATACAATCCCGCAGAGGTTGAAGACAAGTGGTACGCCTACTGGCTGAAGAACAGGTGTTTTCATTCGGAACCCGATTCCAGGGAACCCTATACCATTGTCATTCCGCCGCCGAATGTGACCGGAATACTTCATATGGGCCATGTGCTCAACAATACCCTTAACGACGTCCTAATCCGCAAGGCCCGCATGGACGGCAAGAATGCCTGCTGGGTACCCGGAACCGACCATGCCAGCATAGCTACCGAGAGCAAGGTGGTGGCGCGCCTGGCCGAACAGGGCATAAAGAAAGAGGATCTCACCCGCGAGGAGTTCCTCAAGCACGCGTGGGCATGGAAAGAAGAGCACGGCGGCATTATTTTGCAGCAGCTCCGCAAACTTGGCGCCTCCTGCGACTGGGACCGCACCAAGTTTACCATGGAACCCGCACTGAGCGACGCCGTAACGGCCACTTTCGTGTATTTCTACAAGAAAGGGCTGATTTACCACGGTTACCGCATGGTCAACTGGGATCCCGTCGCCCATACCGCTATTTCCGACGACGAGGTCATCCACCGTGATACAAAGAGCCACTTCTACCACCTCCGCTATTTCATCTCCGACGGCAAGGGCAATCCGACCAAGGAATTCCTGACCATCGCCACCACCCGTCCGGAAACCATAATGGCGGATGCGGCCATCTGCGTAAATCCTGCCGACGAGCGCTATCACTGGCTACGCGGCAAGAAAGTGCTCATCCCCCTGATCAACAAGGAGATACCGGTTATCGAGGACTCCTATGTGGAGATGGATTTCGGTACCGGGTGCCTCAAGGTCACCCCTGCCCATGACGTAAACGACTATGCCATAGGCCAGCGTCACGACCTGCCCATCCTGGAGATTCTGGACGACGACGGCCGCCTGAACGAGAATGCACAGATCCTGGTTGGCGAAGACCGCTTCGTCGCCCGGAAGAAGATATGCAAGATGCTGGAAGAAGCCGGCAACCTGGTAAAGGTGGAAGAGTACATCTCTCCGGTCGGATACAGCGAGCGTACGGATGCGGTAATCGAGCCCAAGCTCAGCAAGCAGTGGTTCCTGAAGCTTGAGGACCTGGCAAAGAAGGCCCTTGATTCCGTCGAATCCGGCAAGATAAAGCTGATACCCGAAAAGTACCGCAACGTGTACCGCCACTGGATGGAGAACGCCCACGACTGGTGCATATCCCGCCAGCTCTGGTGGGGCCAGCGCATTCCTGCCTGGTATCTGCCGGACGGCAGCGTAGTGGTGGAAGAGACCGCGGAAAAGGCGCTGGAAGCCGCCAGGGCAATCAATCCTGCAATCACTCCCTCGGACCTCAGGCAGGACGAGGACGTGCTGGACACCTGGTTCAGCAGCTGGCTATGGCCCATCAGCGTGTTTGATGCGGAGCGTCCCGGTCATCCCGAGCACAAGCCCAACCGCGACCTCAGCTATTACTATCCCACCAGCGATCTAGTGACAGGCCCCGACATCATCTTCTTCTGGGTGGCCAGGATGGTCATGGCGGGCAACGAATTCATGGAAGACATCCCGTTCCGCAACGTATATTTCACCGGCATCGTGCGCGACAAGCTGGGGCGCAAGATGAGCAAGACCCTCGGCAACAGTCCGGATCCTCTGGTGCTGATCGAGAAATACGGCGCCGATTCGGTCCGACTGGGCATGCTGCTCTGCTCATCCGCCGGCAACGACATACTGTACGACGAGTCGCAAGTGGAGCAGGGGCGCAATTTCTGCGGAAAGATATGGAACTCCTGGCGTCTTGTAAACGGCTGGAGAGTGGCGGAAGGCGGCAGGCAGCCGGAGTCTGCGAGGGTGGCGGTAAAGTGGTTCGACAACCTGCTTTCCCGCACCATCATCACCGTTGAAGACCATTACCGCAAATTCCGTATCAACGATGCCCTGATGGCGATTTACAAGCTGTTCTGGGACGACTACTGCAGCACCTACCTGGAGCTGGTGAAGCCCGCTTTCGGCGACGGCATCGACAGTTACACTTACGATGCAACGGTAAGCTTCTTCGACAAACTGCTCAAGCTAATACATCCCGTGATGCCTTTCATCACCGAAGAGATCTGGCATGCCGTTGCAGAGCGCCGCGCAGGCGAGACCATCATGTTCGAGCGCACTCCGGTCGCCGGTCCTTGCGACGAGGAGTTCCTGGCCGCCTTCGACCAGGCACGCCAGATAGTCGCCGGCGTCCGTGCCGTCCGTGCTCAGAAACAGATTGCCCCCAAGGAAGCCCTTAAGCTGAAACTTGAAGGGAACGTTCCCGAAGAGCTGCTGCCTGTCATTGCTAAATCCGCAAATATTTCCGAGTTCGTGAACGAAGCGGCCGGAGCGGCAGTAAGCTTCATCGTCGGCACGGTAAAGTGCAGCGTGCCTCTGGAAGGCCTTGTAGATACGGGTGCCGAGCGCGCCAAGGTAGAGGCCGAACTGGAGCATCAGCGCAAATTCCTTGCGGGTGTACGCGCAAAGCTGGGCAATGCCAACTTCGTAGCCCATGCGCCTCAGGCCGTGGTAGACAACGAGCGTAAGAAAGAGTCCGACGCCCTTGCCAGAATAGAGGCGCTGGAAGCATCGCTGAAAACACTTTAATCACTTGATATTATGTTAATTTATCCACTCGGCGTCATCGGCCCCTGGCAGATAATTATCATCGCTCTTGTTATTTTGCTGCTGTTCGGCGGCAAGAAGATTCCCGAGCTCATGAAGGGACTCGGAAAGGGCGTAAAGAGCTTCAAAGAGGGCATTAACGAGGTCGAAGACCAGATTAACGACGACCAGAAAGAAGAGAAAAAATGAGCTCCAAGGAGATGAGCTTCTGGGATCATCTCGAAGAATTGAGGGGAACTCTGTTCCGTTCAATCGTGGCTCTGTGCCTTCTTGCGGTCCTTGGCTTCATCTTCAAAAAGCAGCTGTTCTGGCTCATTTTCCTTCCTGCGTCGCCTGATTTCTTCCTCTACCGTATCCTGGGCTGGAGTTTCAGCCTGGATATGATAAACGTAGAAATGGCAGCGCAGTTCTTTGTTCACCTCCAGGCGGCTTTCGGTGCGGCGCTGATTATCGGATTCCCGTACCTTGTCTGGGAACTGTGGCGTTTCGTGGCTCCGGCCCTTTACGACAACGAAAAGAAAGCTGTCGGCGGGGCCTTCCTGATGGCTACGGGCTTCTTCTACCTCGGTGTGGCTGTCGGATATATGCTGGTACTGCCCGCGTGCGTCCAGTTTTTTTTGAACTACAGCGTAAGCCCCATGGTGTCCAACGCCATAACCATAAGTTCCTATATGTCCATGTTTACGTCAACGGTACTGCTGACGGGCGTGGCATTCGAATTCCCGACGGTTATCTGGGCCCTGTCGCGCCTCGGCGTCCTGCAGCGCAGTCAGTTGCGCAGTGGCAGGCGTTACGCCTTGGTCGCAGTGCTGGTGCTGGCGGCAGTAGTCACTCCGGCCGACCCGCTCTCTATGCTGATAGTGGCGGCGCCGCTGTATCTTATGTACGAATTGTCCATTCTGATGTGTCCTGCAGGCCATGGTATCGATTGACGACGTCAGCGTGGCATACGGAGGCTTCGTCCTCCTGGACAAAATCAATTTCCACATCAGCGATGCGGACAAGATAGGACTTGTCGGACGCAACGGCGCAGGCAAGTCCACCATCATGAAACTCATCATGGGACTGCAGAGTCCCAGTTCCGGGCATATCGACAAACCGTCCGGCATCAGTATTGGATACCTGCCTCAGCTGATGGAGCACAACAGGGGCCGCAGCGTTCTGGAAGAAACGATGACGGTCTTCGGCGAGACCAACGGTTTGGAGGAGGAAATCCGGCTTCTCACTGAGCAGCTGGCGGAAAGAGAAGATTACGAATCGCGGGAGTATGAAGAGCTGATCGAGCGCCTGGGCGATCTTAACGACAGGCTCGCCGTCTCCCACACCGAACCGCCAGAGGTCCGTGCCCGCAAGACCCTGAAGGGCCTTGGATTCCGGGACGACGAACTCGGCCGTCTTACGGAAACCTTCAGCCAGGGCTGGAACATGCGCATTGAGCTGGCTAAGATACTACTGCGCCAGCCCGATCTGCTGATGCTCGACGAGCCCACCAACCATCTTGACATAGAATCTATAGAGTGGCTGGAAGATTATCTCAAGGCCCGCCGAGGCGCCCTTATGCTGGTGTCTCACGACCGCAAGTTCCTGGACAACGTGACCAACAGGACGGTGGAGATTATGCTGGGACATATCCACGACTATAAGGTCCCGTATTCCAAGTATCTGGAACTCAGGGAGGAGCGTCTTGCCCAGCAGACCGCCGCCTACGAAAACCAGCAGCGCATGATACAGAAGACCGAGGAATTCATCCAGGCCTTCCGTTATAAACCCACCAAGAGCAATCAGGTGCAGAGCCGCATCAAGGCTCTGGAGAAACTGGAGAGGGTAGAGATAGACCAGACCGACAAGGTGCGCCTGACCGTCAAGTTCCCTCCGGCACCGAGGTCCGGCGACCTGGTGTACAAGGCGAGCGGCCTAACTGCCGGCTATCCTCAGAAAGTGGTCTTCCGCAATGCCGAGATAGAGATAAAGAGGGGAGAGAAAGTGGCGCTTGTCGGACGCAACGGCGAAGGCAAGACCACCCTTATGCGCGTGATAGCAGGGGAATTGGAACCGCTTGAGGGGGAGAGCCGTCTGGGACACAATGTGGATTTAGGCTATTTCGCTCAGAATCAGGAAGATATTCTCGATAAATCGGAAACGGTATTCAGTACTCTTGACCGTATTGCGGTAGGGGATATACGGACTAAACTGCGCGACATACTCGCCCAGTTCCTCTTCCGCGGAGAAGATATCGACAAGCGCGTGGGAGTGCTGTCAGGCGGCGAAAGAGCCAGGCTCGGAATGGCTAAACTGATGCTCCAGAATCACAATCTCCTGGCCCTCGACGAGCCTACCAATCACATGGATATCAAGTCGAAAGACATACTCAAGCAGGCACTTGCATCCTATGATGGCACGCTGATTGTTGTTAGTCACGACAGGGACTTCCTCGACGGGCTTGTGGACAAGCTCTATGAATTCCGGGACGGGCAGGTCAGGGAACACCTTGGAAGTGTAAGCGATTTCCTTGCCCGACGCAAGCTGGAGACGCTTCAGGAGCTCGAGAGGAATGCCGCTCCGGCTAAGGCTCAGTCAGTAAAAAACGACAGCGCCTTTAAGGAGCAGAAAGAAAAAAACAAGCTGGACCGCAAGAAAAAGAACAGAATTTCTTATCTTGAGTGCGAAATTGAAAAACTGGAATCGCGGATGGCCGGAATTGAAAAGATTCTGGCCGCTCCCGGACCGGAAGATGATATAATGGAGCTGACCCGTTCCTACCTTGAATGCAAGCGGGATATGGATGCGAAAACGGAAGAATGGGGCTCCCTAATTGATTAGAGTTATGAAACAGTCGATTCTTACCGCGTTGCTGCTCTCCGTGCTTTTAAGCCCCGGAGCCTTTGCGGCGACGAAGCAGACAAGCATCAACCTGACATCCTTCAACAGTATCAGCGTCTCTGGGCCATTCAAAGTCAGCCTCGTCAAAGGGGCAGACTACAGGATCCTAATTACGCTAGAAGAGCCGTACATGGACTACCTGGTCTGCAACGTAAGCGGCCAGACCCTTCAGTTAGATCTGGACGAACGCAACGTTCCCGTCGAAGTCAAGCGTCAGTTCCGCGGCAAGGGGAGTCCCGACCCTGTTTTTTCGGCTGTCGTTTATGTGCCTGACGCCGTCCGTTCCGTAGTCTTGAACGGCAAATCTGTGCTTCACGATACCGAGGACGTATTCGACAAGTCGGAAGTGTTCTTCACCCTGAACGACAATTCCAATGTCAACAATCTGGATGTGGACTCCCGGCACGTTCACATCGTTATGCAGAACAAGAGCACGGCGGATTTTTCAGTAGTTTGCGACAAACTTGAGGCAGAGACTTTCAATTCTGCGTCGCTCAGCATCAGCGATGCGTCAGCCGAATCCAATTATTACCTCCAGAATTCTTCTTCCGTCAGCGCGGTCTGCCGCACATCCACCCTTAATGTGAACTCCAGGTCTAATTCCGCAATGACCGTTTCCGGCACGGGGGATAATGCAAACTATAACCTTGGCGGTACATCCGAAGTGCATGCGGACAAGTTTGAAGTCCCGGATGCCAAGGTGACGATGTCCAGTCTGTGCGTCCTTTCGCAGAGCGCTTACCGCAAGCTTACCGTCAACCTGAGCGGTGGGGCAACCCTGGTCTTTGCGAACAATCCTCAGATAGATATAGAGATAGTCAAGGCATCTACTATCACCAGGGCAGAAGGTGATGTGAATACCAATAAAAGTGAATAACCTAAAAACCAATGGATAATTCTGTAATTCAACTGCTCGACGGCATTAACGTCACAATGAATGCCGGCGGGATGAATACGATCAACATCGTACTCGCCTTCGTGATGTTCGGCGTAGCGCTTGGAATCAAGCCTCGCATGTTCGTAGAAGTGTTCAAAAAGCCCAAATCGGTAATCCTGGGAATGTGTTCGCAGTTGATTCTGCTGCCGCTGCTGACTTTCTGCCTTACGCTTCTGTTTGGGGATGCGATAAGCTGGTCGATGGCCCTGGGAATGATCCTGGTCGCTTCCTGCCCCGGAGGCAACATCTCAAATTTCATGTCTTCCCTATCCAAGGCCAATGTGGAGCTGTCTGTGAGCCTGACGGCAATCAGTACGGCTCTCTGTGTCTTCATGACTCCGTTTAATTTCTGGCTGTACGGCAACCTGTATCTTCAGTTTGCAAGCGTATACGCAGATGTCCCGCAGCTGGTCATTCCTCTCTGGGACGTATTCAAGACTATAGTTATCCTGCTTGGCATTCCTCTGGCACTCGGTATCCTTACTTCTCAGTACCTGCCCAAAGTGGCCGAGAAGCTTAAGAAGCCCATGCAGTGGCTGAGCATCATTTTCTTTATAGCGATGGTAATCCTGTCCTTCTGGAGCAACAGGGAGGCCTTCCTGCAGTGCATACGCTATATCTTCGTTGTAGTCCTGATCCATAACCTGCTCGCGCTGTTGACCGGTTTTACCGTGGGAAGCGCATTCAAGGTGCCCAAGCCTGACCGCAGGACCCTTACAATTGAGACCGGCATCCAGAACAGCGGACTTGGTCTGGTACTGCTGCTTGGAACCAGTATTTTCGCAGGGCTGCCGCCTCATGGCGGATTGCTGGTGATTACTGCGTGGTGGGGCGTTTGGCACATCATAAGCGGCCTTACCGTCAGCGGTATTTTCCTGCTTTCCGACCGGAAGAAGAAGTAACTTAGACTCTATACCTATCCCGCTGCGCTAGATCTCCGAGAGCTCCAGCCAGCGGGTTTCTTTTGTGTCGATGATAGCGCGAAGCTCTTCGTAGCGGGCGGAAGCGGCCGTGATGCGCTGGTAGTCGTCCGTACCGCCTGCCAGCAGCGCCTCCAGCTCTTTCTGTTCCTTGTTCAGGACTTCGAGTTCGGCTTCCAAGGCTTCCAGTTCGCGTTTTTCCTTCCAGCTCAGCTTGCGGGGAGCCTCGCTGCGGGGCTCTTCGGGAGCGGGTTTCGTTTCGGTCTGCTGTTTTGCAGCCCTTTCCTCCTTTCGCAGATCTTCCATAAAACTGCGGTACTCGCTGTAGCCTCCTATGAAGTCCTTGATGACACCGCCGCCGCAAAAGACGAAAAGGTGGTCGGCCAGGCGGTCCAGGAAATGACGGTCGTGAGTTACGATTATCAGGGTGCCCTTAAAGTCCAGCAGATACTCCTCCAGAATGTTCAGGGTAACGATATCCAGGTCGTTGGTAGGTTCGTCGAGTATCAGGACGTTAGGCTCCTGCATCAGCACGGTAAGAAGATACAGACGGCGTTTCTCGCCTCCGGAAAGACGGTCCAGGCGGTTGTTCCACATTTCGTGGGGGAACAGGAAACGCTCCAGCAGCCGGGTGTCGCGTACGGTTTCCATCACGGTATCGTCTTCCCGGAATTCTATTCCGCTCTGCCGATAGTAGCCGATGCGTACGGATTCACCCCGCTTTACGGCGGGATTGTCGCTCAGCGCAAGCAGGTTTAGCAGGGTGCTCTTGCCGATGCCGTTGCCTCCCACTATGCCGACCCGTTCGCCCCGTTGGAACTTGTAGCTGAAATGGTCTATGAGGGGCTTGCAGTTCCAGCTGAAGGAGAGGTCGTTACAGTCGATTACCTGCTTGCCCAGGTAGCCGGAGCCCTGGAGTCCCTCCATAGACACGCGGCTGATCGTGTAGGCGTTCTCGGCCCTGGCCTTGATTTCCTTGAAGGCCTCCTTACGGTACTTGGCCTTACCGCTGCGGGCGCAGGGAGTGGCGTGAATCCACTCCAGTTCGCGCCGGAGTATATTGCGTACCCTTTCTGTCTCCGCATTATAGTTGCTGATGCGCTCCTCACGTTTGCGAAGGAAGTTCTCGTAGTCGCCCCTGTAGATGTATATCGCTCCACGGTCCATCTCCATGATGGTGTTGCAGACGCGGTCCAGGAAGTACCTGTCGTGTGAAACCATGAAGAGGGTGCAACGGGAACGTTTGAGGGCATTCTCCAGATACTCGATCGCGTCGAGGTCGAGGTGGTTGGTGGGCTCGTCCATTATAAGGAAGTCTGCCCCCGAGGCCAGAAGACCGGTAATGGCAACCCGCTTGACTTCTCCTCCGGAGAGCTCGCTCATACGCTTTTCGGGGCTCAGACCAAGCTCGTCAAGAATTCGCCGTATCCTCAATTCATGCTCGAAGTCATCTGTGGCAAGCTGCTCGGCAACAGTGAGTTGCGGATTATAATCATACTCCTGTTCGAGAAAGGCGATACGTACATCCCTGAGGAACTTAATGCAGCCTCCAGAGTCGGAGCGGTCTTTGCCGGCGAGTATGCGGAGCAGTGAAGTCTTACCCGTCCCGTTTGGAGCGACAAGGGCGATTTTGTCACCTTCATTTATGTTGAACCCGATATGGTCGAACAGAACCTTGGTACCGTACGACTTGGAGATGTTTTCTATTTGAAGGTAGGATGGCATGGCTAGGGAAGCAACGCCCAGGCGGCAAATCCAACTATCAAGGCGACGACGCAGTTCACGGCCTTAGCCCGCAGGAACGCCCCTTTGGACTCTGCCAGCAGGGGGAGGGAAGCGTGTCCGTCCTGGCTGATGCAGCTGGCAACAAGCACAGGCGCCGGTACCACTCCGGCGGCGAAAAGCGTCACGAAGATAAGGTGAGGGCCCGATTCGGGAATGATTCCTATCAGCGTCGCCAGCAGTATCATAAGGGGCGTGTTGGCGCTAATCCAGGCGCTGATATCGACTACTTCGGTTATGAAACTCAGCAGCACCAGGACTCCGAAGGTCCATGCGAATATCCTGGGCACGTGGCGCGCAATGACGTGGCTCAACAGGTGCCCCTCCACGAAGTGGTTGGAACCGAATGCGGCAACCGCCAGCATTATCACGCTCAGGCCTGCAAACAGGATGTTCATCCAGTCTTCGCTCAGCAAGTTGAAACCGTGCTCGTCGTGAGTTCCCGCCCCTTCATGCTCATGTTCCAGCATGCCGCTGGCGAGAGCGGCGATATACAAGGCTATGCCGGCGAACAGGATTGCCCTCTTCCAGCCGAAACTGCGCTTGCCGTGCTCGTGACTGACATCTTCCTGATGAATCTCTATATGGCCGCAGGGTTTGACAGTATAGGGCTTAAGACCCAGTTTAGGGCCGGCAAAATCGATAAAGGAGCCGACGGCTATACCGATTATCAGGGTGGCGGCGGAGATCAGCAGCGCCTTCCCGGGGAACATGGTGAGCATGACGAAGGATTCATCGCCGGCCGTAGCTATCAGCATGGCTACAAGAGCTCCGAAACTGATCATCCCGTGTGAGTACAGCGACACCGATGCGAAGCCTCCCATACATCCCGGTATCCACCCCAGCAGCGCAGAAACCACAATCTGCCCGAACTTGGAACCCTGGAGCCTCTTGAAAAAGCGGCCGTTCGAGCTGATGTTCAGGCTCTCGATCATCATCATCATTATCACCACCATACCCGTGATGAGTACGGCGGCGCGCAGGGCGTCGAGAAGAATATCTGCGATATCCATTTTCGGAATCTATCTCTTGTAAATGTAGTCCAGGGTTATACTGGGCCAGACCGGCAGGTCGGGATCTGTTATCGAGGCGTCGATTATGCGCTTCTGTCCGCGTATAACATTGGCTTCCAGGAAGCGTTTCTGTTCCGGCCAGGTGGGCTCCATGCTTCCGGCAATATCGTGATTATGGCCGGGGTACCTGCAGATATTGTAAACATATCCGTTCTTTGCCAGAACATCCTGTACAAGTGAGCTGCTGCCATAATAACCGAGATTACCGAAGGCCAGCTTGGTGTATGTGACCGCCTGGTCAGCGTCTCCGTGGAAGAGAAGTTGCGGGGCCGGCTCGCTTTGATACTTAGGCGTACCGGAATCGGACATGATAGCTCCGGCGAAAGACATTACTCCTTTGAATCTGAAGCCTTCCGGAAGTATTGCCGTGCGAACGGTAGGGGAGCAGGTCTCCAGTTCGGCGGAAAGGGATATCATGGCACCTGCGGAACTGCCGCTGACAACAATGTTGGCGGGGTCGATGTTAAGGGCCTCACTGTTGTCCGATATGAATCGTATGGCGGAGAAAACATCCTCCACGCCCATGTCCACGGCCCTTTTTACCTTTTTGGCCGTGCCGGCTATACGGAAAAGCGAGAAATCGATTTTTTCGCCTTTAAGTCCGAGCCGGTAGTCCACGGAAACGAAGGTGTACCCGTCTTCTATGATACGCTTGATCCAGGGGCGCAGGTAAGGGTCGTTCCGGGTTCCGGTGACGAAGCCCCCGCCGAAAACATAAAGAATAGTCGGCTTTGCCAGGCTGTCGAGCATAACAGGCGCTCCTTCCGGCGGATAATAGACGTCCATATAGAGTTCCTGACCGTCTTTTTCGGCAAACAGATAGGTCCCGGCAGGCTCCTGGCCCATCGCAACGGCCGAAATGCAAAGCAAAAGTAATGTCAATTTATAACGCATAGCGCAAAGATAGTAAAAATGAACTAACCGGCAACAGCGGCAGTCAGTCAGAATAATTACTGAAATGATCAGCGGACTTGAAAAGAATCGCTATATTTGAAAAATGAAGAGAGTTTTTTATATCCTGCTGTGTGTAATTGCCTTCGTTCAGGTGGAGGCGCAGACCACCCATCGCGATTCGGTCCTGACCCATGCACGTTACTTTAAAAGCATATACCGCACCGATGATGCCGTCGAACAGTTGACGTCACTGCTTCAGCCCGGCGTGATGGATGAGGCCGTGCTGGCCGAACTGGCGGACTGTCATTTCCAGAGCGGCAATTACGAAGATGCGGCGGAAACGTATTTAATGCTCTCGTCTGTCTCCCGGGAGAACATACTGTACAGGATACGGCTTATGCAGTCATATTACAGACTGAGGGCGTATACCCAGAGTATCCAGGCTGGCCAGTCCGTGCTGCAGCAGGACTCCATTCCCGCTGTCTTCAGCTTTGTGGGAGATGCCTTCCGGCAGATAGAGCAGCCTGATTCGGCCCTTCTTTACTACCGCAAGGCACTCTCTCTCAAGCCCATGTATGAGCCGGTCGTTGCCAAGGCCGTCAACATCCTGATTCTGAAAGAGGATTATGACGGGGCCGTAGCCGTCACCGAACCCTTCCTCAAAGAAGACCCCGACAATACTACCATCGCTCCGCTGAAAGGGCTTGCCCATTACCGCAAAGGTGATTATGAGCCCGCCGTCAAGGTTTTCCAAAGGCAGGAGGATATCGGCAACGACACTTACCCCATCCACTATTACCTGGGGCAAAGTTACTGGCACACCAAGGTGATTTACCGGGCCGAACAGGAACTTGTGGCCGCCTGGCAGATCGATTCCAGCGACGTTAATCTGGCCTACTCTATCGCAGCCGTTAAAAACGAAGCCTTCCGTCCTTTCGAAACGGATGTAAAACCCTGGCTCGACAAGGCCGTGAGCATGACTCAGCCAGACCCGCTCCTGATGTCCCGAATACATCAGCAATACGGCCTGGGATACTGCCAGACTCAGGATTCCCTTGACAAGGCGATAGAGCATTACAAGGAAGCATTCCGCTGTAATCCCAAATACATCTCCGCCCTCTCCACCATTGCCTACTGTTACGAAAGGAAGAAGGATTACAAGCAGGCTCTCCAATGGTACGAAAGATATCTGCATTTCGCCCGTCCTGGTTCACAGGGCTACGATTTCGCCACCAAAAGCGTAGCCTACATCAAGGGCGAACTGTTCATGGAAGAGCAGTAGAAACAAAAACAAGGACTTAAGTGCTGCCTTAAGTCCTTGTTTTTGTGGAGCATAGGAGGGTCGAACTCCCGACCTCTAGATTGCGAACCTAGCGCTCTGCCAACTGAGCTAATGCCCCAAAAGCGGATGCAAAAATACTAAATAAATGGCAATCCGCAAATATTTATTGAATAATGCGGCCCGGGCTTAGAACTGGAAATAGATAAATGGCTGTGTGTCCGCGGTGACGAACTGATAGAGCACAAATACGATTGCAGCTACAGCAAGTGCCATAAGCGGCAGAGGCAGGGAAGCGAAGCCGAGCCGGTAGCGGCGTTTCCAGCGGGCCGGCAGAAGGTGGATAGCAATTCCTGCAATCACAAGCGCAAATACCTTCCAGTAACTGGCCACTATGTCCGGAATCACGGCCGTGTCCCAGGCGGAGCCTATCTGCGTCACCATATTCCGCGCCGTCCGCCAGGCCACCTCGTTGGCGGTGGCCGGGTCGAGGTTGGATCCGCTTCGGAAGAACAGGCGCGTGAATGTAATGAAGGTGAAAGTCTGCGCGATTGCCCATACGGTGCCCAGCCATGCGGTGAAAGCGTTGCGGCCCTTATAAGGTTTGCGTACGCTGTCCATGCCGGAAGACGGGGCTCCTACGGCATCGGGACGCCACAGGTGGTACAGGAAGCGAACCAGGGTGCCGATGAATATCACGGTCATCCATATACTCAGGATGTTCCATACGGGAGCCGGCTCCAGGCGGCATACTGCAGCCAGGCCGGCCGCACACAGGCCGGTAAGCAACAGCCTCAGCCCCCATTTCATGTCTTTCCAGAGGATATAGACTATCATTCCTATTCCGTTCAGCCCGCCCCAGATAATGAAGTTCCAGCTGGCGCCGTGCCACATGCCTCCAAAGAGCATGGTAATGAAGCGGTTGATATTGGAGAAGAGCTTCTTGCGACTGCTTTCGCGGAAGCGGGCCAGGAGCAGCATTGCAATGCCGAAACTGACCAGAAGCACTGAAACCACCCAGCTGCCGGAAAGGACAAGGGCGATAAGGGCGAACAGTATAATCCAGAAGTAGGTGCCGAAAGATGCCCTGCGGTTACCTCCGAGGGGGATATACAGGTAGGCCTTAAGCCACCGGCTCAGCGACATGTGCCAGCGCCTCCAAAAGTCCTGAGGATTGGGAGCCTTGTACGGAGAGTTGAAGTTGACAGGGAGGTAAAAGCCCATCAGCATAGCTACTCCGATAGCGATATCGGTATAACCGGAAAAGTCGGCATAGACTTGCAGGGAATAGGCGAACAGGGCGGCAAAGTTCTCGAAACCGGTAAACAGCAGGGGATTGTCGAATACCCGGTCGATAAAATTGACGGCGATATAATCGCTGAGTATCAACTTCTTGGCAAGACCGTTCAGTATCCAGAACACCGCAACGCCAAACTGCCTGCGGCTGATTGAGAAGACCTTGTACAGCTGGGGAATGAATTCCGACGCCCGCACGATGGGGCCTGCAACCAGCTGCGGGAAGAAGCTCACGTAAAAGCCGAAGTCAAGGATGTTGTTGACGGGCTTGACATCCCCTCTGTAAACATCGACGCTGTAGCTTATTATCTGGAAGATGAAGAAGGAAATACCGACCGGCAGCACAATTCTGTCAACATCGAAGCGTTCAGCCCCGCAGAGCATATTCCCCAGGACGGCAAAAACATCTGTTACCTTAAGCTCCAGACCGGTCAGCTGGCCGATAACGTCCGCGAAAAAGTAGGCATACTTGAAGTAGCAGAGCAGACCGAGGTCAATGCATACGCTCAGAATGAGCAGAGCCTTGCGCTTCCAGCTTCCGCTTTCCTGCCTTGCCATGCGCCTGGCGATAAAGAAGTCCGAAAGAATAACGAAAAGCAGTATCAGTATGGACAGTCCACTGGTCTTATAATAGAAGAACAGGCTGGTGAAAAACAGGAAGGCGTTGCGCATGTGGCGCCTTTTGCCGACAAGGGCGAATATCGCATATACCACTCCGAAGAACGCCCAGAAGTAGAACTGGGTAAACACCAGAGGGGAAGAGGGATCGTATGCGAAGATGCTGCCCATAGACTATTCTACCATAATAGCATTATAGAGCATATCGCCTAGAAGCTGGTATCCCTCTTTAGTAAAATGCAGCCTGTCTTTCTTCATCAGTCCTGCATCCCGCCAGGCCTCGGCGCTGAAGTTGCCGCCCATAATATCGAAAAGGTCCCACACGGCTCCGCCGTATTCGGCAGCCAGCTCGAACATCGCATTGGCGACGGCAGGGCCGTTGTCATTGTGCACCATACGCCGGCGAGCATACCGCCACGAGTCGTTATTGGTAATGAATATAAGGGCGCAGTCGGGCGCATCTTTCATCATGATAGAAAGCAGCCTGCGATAGTTCTTCTTGAATTTCTCCGGGTTGAAATCCTTAGGCGGGCATGCGGAATCGTTAATGCCCAGACCAAGGACCAGCAGGTCGGGATGAATGAATGCCGCCTCCCTTTCGAATTCCGGGCAGCGCTCCATCCAGGTGGTGGTCCTGGCCCCGTTGACTCCGGTCGAAATATAGCTCAGTCCGCAGCGGCCGGGAGTACATGGCAGTAGCCCGGTGAGCATAAAGTACTCGCCGCTCCTGAGTGCCGGGAAAAGCTGAATGGAATCGACAGCCTCCGGGAACTCAGCCAAGAACCCGTTATACAAAGTGTCCCTCTCGCAGCGGATGGTATCACTCGCAGCGACAACGTAAGGAATTACTTCGGGGGACGCCTCTCCCAAAATATGCAGACGGGAGCAGCTCTGGTCCAGCCCGGTAGCAAAGAAGGCGGTTGTGTCCGCTGTATATGAGGCAATTCCAAGTATGCCCCAGGAGGGCCTGAGGGGCATGTTCTTATTGGGATATGAACTGCGGCTGCCTGTCCATTCGCCGGCATAACTCACATTGTAAGAACGGTCGTAATTGGTCTGTGCGAGAGGATAGGGGAAGATGAAAGCCCGGCCTGCGGAGGGGTAGTGTCCGAGGGAGTCGAAATTATGCCTCAGCCTGGAAGAGAGGTAGCCGGCCTGCACGTGCGAGCCGCCGATATGCCAGATGCATACGGAGCTGTCGGGGCATTCCCTGCAGGCCTGCAGTTTCGATCGGAAGCGTTCCATCCGCTCTCGGGATCCGGGATACTGGAGGCGGGAGCGGTCGGGGCGGGCGCAGGGCGGCAGCTCCTGTGCGACGGATGCGAGCGTGCAGCCCAGCAGGACGATGATAAGCAGGAGCCGTTTCATTTACTGTCTCCGTATTTGCGCAGACGGTACCAGTCGTAGTAGAGCATAAGCGTCTCGAAGAGCATTTTGCCTACTGCCTCGGCTCCCTTCGGAGTGAAGTGGACGTAGTCGCTGCCGGCAAGCTGAGGACGCGCCTTTACCCATTCGACCATAGACCCTTCGCCTCCCATCGCACTGTACATATCCCAATATGCAGCACCGGCATTATTGGCGGCGGCCTTGAGGGAATCAACCATCATAGGCAGGTGGGGATAGGTCTGCATCTTGCCCTTCACGTTGGTGGACATATCCGACGGCCCTATGAAAAGGAAAGCGGCGTCGGGCGCAAGCAAGCGCAGGTGGCGTATCTGCTTTTCGAGGGAGCTTTTGTATTCTGATATGGACTTGCCGTTTTTGCGGTAAGGCATGGCGTTGCCGCCGAACTGCAGTATGATGAGGCGTACGTTGTCGTTCTCGACGTATTCTTTTATCTGAGCCGAGCTGATGCGGGTGAAGATGGTGCCGGAGCAGCTGCGCATGGGGATATTGTCCATGCAGATGCCGTCCGTGCCGTCAAGCTGGAATCCGTAAACATCGGCGCAGCCCCAGGTGCTGAAACGAACGTTGGTGCTGCTGTCCGGCAGTTCGACCACGATACGGCCAACACCGGAAGCGTTTTTAACTGGTTCAAGTTTACGGGTGACGGAACCGCATTTCAAGTTGACGGCGCCGCTTACGTTACCCGCCAGCAAGGTAAGACGGTTGAAGCGGCGGCTGGGCCGGTTGTTGGCTTTGGCTGGAGAAACAGTGGTAAACACGCTGGTGTCCATCCTCGCGCACTGGCCCATGATTCCGTAGCGGGAATCGTTGCGCCGGGCGCCTTCTCCGAATATCATGGTCTTGCGCAGTTTGGCCGTGGAAGTTTCCGAACAGTCATGCGTGTAATAAGGATTGCCGAACGGCAGTATGCCGGGACCGCAGCCTCCGAAACGCTCCTGCAGGCCAGCCCGGACAGTGCCGGTAATACGGTCTTCCTCTATCTGGGAATCGCCGTAATGCAGTATGCGCATCTGCTTGAGGCGGGCGCTGTCCATTGCGGCAAAAAGGGGATCGAACAGGGTTACATCGTCGCCAGGGAACCATATCCGGGCTGGATTCTCCCTAAAATAGGCTTCGAATTTCTGCTTCTCGGCCTGCCTTATGTCGTTCATGCGCTGCTCAAGCAACTCCTCGGGACTTGGCGCGGGGGCCTTGTCGGAGGGGGATAGGGATTCCCTTATGTCTGCAAGACTAGGGAAGCCGAGGGTAAGTTTGCCTACGGTAATACCGTCTGCCGGGAAAACCAGACAGATTCCGGCCAGTAGGGCATAGACGGATACAAGGAACAACAATATCTTTCGTCCGGACATACAGGCAGCAAATTTAAGATAAAATATCTATATTTGCAGAGTTAAACAAACGTTTTATTATGAAGACATCGACCAAGGTTATCAGCATCATCGTAGCAATACTGCTCGTGGTTGCCGCAATTTTCTGCTATTTCAAGTTCTTCTTTGTGTTAGGTGAAGGCGTGAAGGCAGGAGAGCTCAACCGTCTGGTATACAAAGGATGGGTATTCAAGACTTACGAAGGCCGCCTCATCCAGGCCGGTTTCCGCGGCTCCAAGCAAGGCAGCATTCAGTCCAACGAATTCAACTTCTCGGTTGTAGATAAAGCCGTGGCCGACTCGCTGATGCGCTGCAGCGGCAAGATGGTGGAATTAAAGTACAAGGAATACAACGGCATTCTGCCATGGCGCGGAATGGAACGTTTCGTCGTATATGAGATTCTCTCTATAGACAGCGGCAGGTACTCTTCCGAAGTGCCGATTTTCTCCTCTGGAGAAGAAATCTAACGCTTCCAGAAACGGGCAGTGATATCGGCGCCGTGGTAATAAAGGCGCTGGTTTGTGTCCCTGTTGTTAAGCGGACCGCGGGCCTCGATATAGGGGCCCGTTTTTACGTAGTCGAACACTGTGAAAAAGTCATCTTCCACCTTTTCCCGGCCGCTGTAAACAGCCGTTTCCACCCCGGGGTGGGCTGATTTGATGTGGCGTGCCAGGTTCAGCAGGGCGGCGCTGTCGGAACCTTCTCCAAGGAAGAGGAAACAGTTAATTCCGAAATTGTCGTCCAGCAGTTTATCAATAGCTGACGCAGTCAGTTCCTCGCCAATATCGTCCCGAAGGAAAGGGGAGTGGCACCCTGGGCAATTACCCCGGCAGTTGCTTATTTCTACTGCCAGGGTAACGCGGTCGGGTATTTCTTCGATGACGGTGTCCGTCAGCGAGGGAATGTATTTAATCATTCGCTCTGCTCCTTGGGAGTGTAGAAGCGCTTGTCGGCTTCTATCTGGCGCGGCTCGGCGAAGGAAGATATCCTCTTGAGGTAGCCGATTACGCGGGTGAGGTAGTCCAGATTCTCGCTGCCGCACTTGGGGCACTTGGTCAATGTATCCTTACTGATGTAGCCGCAGTCGTTGCAGACGGTGTTGCGGCAGTTGAAGGTAAAGTAATTGGTGCCGTAATGCGCCGCTACGCTGAGAAGCCTGCGGTACTGTTCTTTGCTGAGGTGTTCGGCAATGTTCATGTGGAGGGCGGAACCGCCGTCCAGATACTTCACAAAGTCCTCTCCGTGCAGCTTGAACTTGTCAATCATCGATACCTCCACATCCTCGGGATTATAGAAATAGGAACTGTAGAGATTGTGCTTGTCGGACACGAAATAGCCGTCCTTCTTGTCCCATTTATAGTTCTTGGCGGCGAGGTTCTCGGCGGGTACGAACTCGGTGTTGAACATGGCGTCCGCAGTCTTGTCCTTGCGGTTTGCCACGTTGATGGTCTCGAGAATGGTATTCACGAAGGCGCCGTACTCGGGGTTAGGGGACACTTCGAGTCCGAGGAACTCTGCAGCTTCGGTAAGGCCGTTGACGCCCACGGTCAGATACTGGCGCTTCATGTCGATGAATCCGGCCTTGTACACATCCAGCATCTCCGCCTTCAGGAAGTCCTTGATGATTTCGTTGAAAGCGATCTGGTACTTGTGTACGCGCTCAGTCATCTCTCGGATGTCCTTGGCTATGAAGTTGGTATAGAGGTCGTCCTTGTCGTAGAAGTTGCTGACGGGATTGAGAGGCTTGCCGGATTCCAGATGCACGCCGCGGCGCTCCGCGAAGTAGCGGCGGACGGAGTCCTGGATGAGCCTGTTGAGATTGATGGTCATCACAGACTTGGAACCGGTACTCACGGACGCTGTACCCATGGAATACTGATGGGTGGTGTGGTTGTGGCTCACATCCTCCATGTCCTTGAGAGAGTTGCGCAGGCGGCAGCAGCTGCTCAGGGAGTCGGGGCTGTTGGAGAGGTAGCAGAAGAAACTGTGCCCCTTTGCCCACATCTCGGCGGTGAAGTCTGCGTAGTCCTTGTCGGCGAAATCGTCTCCGCCGTCGGTCAGCAGCGCCATGGTCTCCACAGGGAAGGTAAGGATATAATGGTTGCGCTCCTCGTTGAACCAGTTCATGAAATGCCTCTGGAGCCAGTCGAGAGTCTCCCACTTGGGGGCGGTTCCGTCGGGGAAACGGAAGTCGCCGAACACGCCCTCGAAGTAGGGCTTGTCGAAGTATCCGATGTTCCAGAACACCGTCTGGTAACCACGGTTGCCGGCGGGCATGTTCATGGAGTGGACGACCTGCTGGAAGTAATTGTCAATCACCTTTACAAGCGTCCTCTTCTTGACGTTGAGTTCAACTACTTCGTCGAGATGCTCAATGTAGTCGTCGCCGTAATCCTTGCGTACGAAATAGTCGAAATACATCAGGAACTCGGGGGTGGCGACTGCGCCCATGAACTGCGAAGAAACAGAGTACACCAGGTTGATGAACTCGCCACAGTAACTCTTCAGGTCGGTAGGTGCAACCGACACTCCGCCAAGCTCTTTCAGACCGCTGACAAGGAACGGATACATGGTGATGGCAACGCAGTAGGGGAACCCGGGAGTGCCGCTCTCGTCGTGCTTGTAGAGCACGTGGGAATTAAGGTCCTTGAGGTACTGGTCGGCAAGATGACGCCCGTAGAGGGTTTTGATCTTGTCGCACATGATGTAGCGGTTCTGCTTGATGTTGTTCTCCTTGTAAAGCTCGTTGCCCAGCGTCACGATGTTCTTACGCGTAACGTTGGCATTTGCGTCGAATTTGGAGCCAGTGGCCGCATTGGTTGCAGCAATATAATCTTTAATAAAATCCCGCTTCTTGCGGAGGTCGAGGTCGGCGTCGAATTTCTCGATGTAGGCTAGAGCTACCTTCTTGTTGATGGACATCAGGGAATCCACCACCTGGCGGCGGATTTCGCTGCTGTAGATGCCGTCGTAGATATACAAGTTGTTTATTATGGAAACAACTATTGCGTCATCACAGTACTGCCCTGCGGTCTTGTAGGCCTCGTGAATGCCACGGGCCAGCTTCGCCTTATCATACTCTTCTATCGAGCCGTTGGTTTTACGTACATCCATTATTTGTGGTAGTTTTAGAATCCTGTTATTTTCGGACTACAAATTTAGCCAATAGAAACCCGTAAAACCTGAATTTTGCATAGAAGTTATCAACATAGATTTCAACATTGACAGATTACTCCGTCCAGTGCTCGAAAGAGGTTATGTTTTTCAATAAATTAGAGCTATCTTTGCGGAAAACACACAAAATTATGTACACAAACAGCAACGGACTATATGTAGCTCACGGTCCCGAAGGACCTATCAGTATTACAGGTAAAATGGCCAACCGGCACGGCCTTATTGCAGGTGCTACCGGAACGGGTAAAACCGTTACCCTCCAAGTACTTGCAGAGACTTTCAGCCAGGCCGGAGTGCCTTGTTTCATGGCTGATATGAAAGGCGACCTGAGCGGCATCAGCCAGGCCGGGCGCATGTCAGGATTCATAGAGAAGCGCTGCGCCGAGTTCGGGATTGAGAACCCGGTCTTCGCTCCGAATCCTGTACGCTTCTACGATGTTTACGGCAAGCAGGGTCATCCCATGCGCACCACCATATCCAATATGGGGCCGCAGCTGCTGAGCCGTCTCATGGAGCTCACCGACGTGCAGTCCGGAGTGCTGGACATAGTCTTCCGCGTCGCCGACGAAAAAGGTCTGCTGCTGATCGACCTGAAGGACCTGCGCGCGATGCTTACGTACGTAAGCGATCATGCAGAAGAAATAAGGGTTACATACGGCAATGTTTCCTCCGCCTCCATCGGAGCCATACAGCGCTCCCTGATAGGACTGGAGAACGAGGGGGCTGAAGAGTTCTTCGCCGAACCGGCATTCGAAATCAACGACCTGCTGGCAGTGGAGAACGGAAGGGGAGTGATGAGCGTGCTTGCGGCCGACCGCCTGATGCAGAATCCAAAACTCTATTCTACATTCCTGCTCTGGCTGCTTTCCGACATCTACGCCACCCTGCCGGAAGTCGGCGACTGCGAGTTGCCCAAACTGGTGTTCTTCTTCGATGAGGCGCACACCCTGTTTACCGACACGGCACCCGCGCTCGTCCGCAAGATCGAGCAGGTAATCCGCCTTATCCGAAGCAAGGGCGTCGGCGTTTACTTCGTAACCCAGAATCCGACCGATATCCCCGATACCATCCTCGGGCAGCTTGGAAACCGTATCCAGCATGCTCTCAGGGCATTTACGCCGAAGGACCAGAAGGCGGTGCGCTGTGCTGCCGACACCTTCCGCGCCAATCCTGCCTTTAAGACCGAAGATGCCATCACCAATCTGGAAACCGGAGAGGCGCTGGTGAGCTTCCTGGACGAAAAAGGCGCTCCCGGTATCGTTCAGCGTGCCCGTATCCTTTTCCCGCTCAGCCAGATAGGCGCTATCACCGATGGCCAGCGGCTGGACATTCGCAACGCCTCGCCGCTTACCGGCAAATACGATACTGTCATCGACCGCGAGTCTGCATTCGAGGTGCTGCTTGCTGACCGTCAGCGTGCTCAGGAGGAGCAGGCCCGCCAGCAGCAGGCAATCGAAGCGCAGAAAGCCCAGGCAGAACAGCAGGCAGCTGCGGCAAAGGCTGCAGCCGCTACAGCTGCAGGCAAGAGTAAGAAGAACAAGTCACTGGGGGCCGTAGTCGCCACCGCTGCCGCCGGAGCCATTATCTCCACCGTCTCCCGCAGCGCGGGCACGGCGGTAGGCAATGCGGTTACCGGCAAGAAGGGGAAGAAGACCACCGGCAAGGACGTTGCCGGCAGAGCTGTGACCAACGCGACCTCGTCAGTCATCCGTACGCTTACCCGCTCCATCCTGGGCAGCCTCATCAAGTAATATGCGCAGATTCATTATTCCGGCGCTTCTGCTACTGGTGCTGATTCCTTCTTGCAAACGCACGCCGAAAGGAACTCCGGAGCCCGAAGAGGTGCCCGTCCCTCCTATAGGTTTCTTCCCCGAGCGTTATCAGGCAGATTCCACCAGGGTACGCGAGGGGGAAACCTTCACCGGCCTTATGTCGCGCATGGGACTGGGCCATTCGGCCGCCCTCACCCTGGTCAGCCGCAGCGACAGCATCTTTGACGTCAGGCGTATGCGTGCCGGGAATGCCGTGGAAGCATATTACAGTACGGACACCACCGGCCGCAGGCTGGAGTATCTGGTTTACCATAACGACAAGATACGGGCTACCGTATTCAGCTGCGCCGACTCCCTCTATGCGTGGGCTTTCGAGAAGCCGGTCCTGTCGGAGCGGAAGAAAGCCGACGTGACCATCAGGAGCTCCCTCTGGAACGACATGCTCGCGGAGGGCATCTCACCTCTGCTCATTGTCGACCTGGCGGACGTGTACGCATGGACGGTCAATTTCTTCGGACTGCAGGACGGCGACCGCTTCAGGGTAATCTTCGACCAGAGCGTATGCGACGGTGAAGTCGTACGCATCGACAGTATAGAATTCGCCTTATACGACAGCGGCAGCTACAGCGCCTGCGCCATACGCTTCGATCAGGGGGACGGGGGCAACAAATACTGGAACGAGAAGGGTGAAAGTATGCGGAAGGCCTTCCTGAAGGCTCCGTTGCAGTACAACAGAATCAGCAGCCGCTTCACCTACCACCGTAAGCATCCCATTACCGGCAAGGTCCGTCCGCACACTGCAGTGGATTATGCCGCGCCTGTAGGAACCCCGGTGCATGCAATCGGAGACGGCACTGTCACGCTCTGCGGCTGGGATGGCAGCGGGGGAGGCAACCGCATAAAGATCAGGCACATAAACGGATACGAGACCTGCTATATGCATCTCTCCAAATTCGCCTCCGGAATAAAGGCGGGCGCCCGCGTCGCCCAGGGCCAGACTATAGGATATGTAGGCTCTACAGGCCACTCTACCGGCCCTCATTTGGATTTCAGGGTATGGAAAGACGGTACGCCCGTGGATCCTCTCAAGATGATTTCGCCGCCATCCGAGCCGCTCAAGGCAGAGAATCTGGATTCCCTGAAGAAGATTTACGCCGCTTATTTGGACGAACTGGCAAAATGAATATAGTGCCCGTTGCCTATTATCACTCACCCCTGAAGGGGAAATTCGGTGTGCCGCGGCAGGCCGGGCTTGCTCCCGCATTGAAAGGAGAGGTACGTTTTGTACCTCCTTATGATGCTGCAGAGGCTGTCCGGGGGCTGGACGGCTTCGACTATTGCTGGCTGATTTGGGGCTTTTCCCTGAATCCCGGGCAGGAGACTTCGCTTACTGTCCGGCCTCCCAGACTGGGCGGCAACGAACGTGTCGGAGTATTCGCTTCGCGTTCTCCTTTCAGGCCCAACGGTCTGGGTCTCTCCTGCGTAAAGATCGAGAAGCTGGGCCCGGGCATCCTGGAAGTCTCTGGTGCCGATCTTGCCGACGGCAGTCCCATATACGATGTTAAACCCTATCTGAGCTACGCTGACAGCAAGCCCGGAGCCCGCGGCGGTTTTGTGGACCGGTCGCAATGGGAGCCCGTTCCGGTCGATATTCCCGGGAACGTAGCCTCCGTGTTAGGCGAAGAGCGCACTGCGGCATTGGAACAATTGCTGGCACAAGACCCCAGGCCAGGTTATCACGATGATCCTGAGCGGATTTATGGGTTATTGCTGGACGGATACGATGTAAAATTCACTGTAGGGGACGGCAAGGTATTTGTTCGTTCTCTGGAAAAGTGTTAATTTTGCATCTCATGCAGGGTTCTATCAAAGACATACTTGACTCCAGGACAAAGGAGGAGATAGAGGCTACGCTGGATTATTTCGACGCGCTTCCGTTCCGTATGATGCGCAAGAAAGATCTGGTGCGTACGCTTTCTTCTTATCTGTCTGCCCCCAGGGTATGGCTGGACAAGTTGATGGAACAGGACCTGCGTCTGCTCCAGTCCCTTTGCAAGGCCGGCCCGGGCAATTCCATCGATATCATTCCCGGCGATTATCCTTCCGTAGTGGAGGTGCTCCATTTTGTGGACGCAAGTCAGCCTGCTTCCGGCGACGAGATGCAGAGTATCAGCATACCTCCTGCATTTTATGACCTGATATCCGGAGAGATAGATGAAGTTATCTCAAGAAAGGAAAGAGATGGTTCGTTCGCCCTTGAGCACCTGATTCTTGGTGCTGTTAATATCTACGGAGTCGTGCCTCTGCGCACTTTCGTAGATTGTATCTTCATGGATTTCGACGATTTGAAAGCCATGCGGGAGTTTGCTATGAATGTAGCAAAGCATCCTGTCATGCGTATATATCAGGAGGAGTACAAGGGAGAAGCCTACCTGGTGTCTCCGTACATCGATAATCTGGACGATATGATGAAAACCCGGCGGGAGCGTTACAAGCAGGTGCGCAAATATGCGAAAGCCGGGCGCGCTGAGGCTGAAAGCTGCGGAGCCAAGGCACCTTTCTGCTGCTACGGGCTGGACACCGCCGAGGGCAAGGCTCTCCTGGAGATGCTCGGATACATAGGATACGAAGGGGAGTCGCTATATGTCGCCGCCCATACCGTTTGGCTGAACTCTCAGTTCGAACCGGATGGTCACAATCTCGACATGCTCATGTCGGTGCTGTCGGAGGCCGCTGCGGATGTGGATACCCTGGAGCGCTTTACCGATTTCGTGCAGATTGTGCTGGATTACGCCAATTCGGTGCCGAAATGGCTGCTCAAGGGGCATTCCGCACAGGAAACCGGTCTCATGATGTATAGCGCCACGCAGGAGTATATAGAAGAAATATATGGTGCAGAACTCTCCGAATTCGAGAACGAAGAGGTCCTGCGTTTCTTCGACAGCGTACACAAAGTGCGCCCGGTGGCTCCGGACGAGCCCTGTCCCTGCGGGAGCGGACTCTCATACCGGCTTTGCCACGGGCGCTTCTGCAGTTAATTCTGCTTTTTTATTCTAAGGTTCTCCTCGATGTACTTGGCCCATTTGGATACCTGTTCGTCGTCGGGAGCGACCACGCTGCATATCATAAGGCCGCCTTTTACGATTTCCGAGCACATAAGCAGCATAATGGAGCCGTCTTCACACTCTCCTGAGAAACCGAAGGCCTTTTTGTTCTGGAATTTCCACTCGGCAATGGGATTGTCTTCCTCATCCTCCTCGTCCCAGCCTATGATTTCTGCATAATTAGCATAGGCCTCATCCTCAGCAGTTGTGTCGGAGGGGAGATCGCCTACATACAGGTCAATCAATGCTTCGTCGCTCTTTCCGTCGCCTTTGGGAAGATGGCACTCTATATGGGTGATAAGTGCACCGTCAACCTCTTCATAGCGGTCCTGTTCGCAGGTCCAGTCCTTGGAAAGAGGTAAAGTAATATCGTAGGTCATATACTATAACTGATTGTATGGCAGCGAGAAAGTGTCTCCGTCTGCCGGATTTCCGCTGTAGAATCCCTTCTTGAGCCAGCGAGCACGCTGCTCAGAGGTGCCGTGGTTGAAGGAATCGGGAACGGTGTAGCCGTAAGCCTTCTTCTGGAGGTAATCATCGCCTATCTTGGAGGCTACTGCAATACCTTCTTCCAGGTCGCCTTCTTCAAGGGAACCGAACATCTTGTTGTCGTGATGCGCCCAGATTCCTGCATAGAAGTCTGCCTGCAGCTCAAGCCTCACGCTTATTCGGTTTGATTCCTTCTCGCTCGAGCGGCTCATCTCCCTGTGGGCTTTGTCAAGGGTACCGAGAAGATACTGGACGTGATGACCTACCTCGTGGGCGATTACATAAGCGTAGGCAAAGTCACCGTCTGCGCCTATCTGCTGCTTCATGGAAGAGAAGAAGGAGAGGTCTATATAGACGGTCTGGTCGGCGCTGCTGTAAAAGGGGCCTGTAGAGGCGGATGCAGTGCCTGTAGATGTCTGTACGTAGTCATTGTAGAGGACAAGCTTGGGAGGCTGATAAGTTAATCCGTTTGACTTGAAGATGCTCGTCCATACATCTTCGGTACCTGCAAGTATTTGTTTTGAGAACACCGCCAGGGCTTCCTCTTCCTCGGATGGAGTGTAGTTTGCACTGGTAGTCTGGCCTTCCGTAAAGGCCCCGCCTTGCTCAAGGACAGTTGTGGGATCGACCCCGAGCAGTAAATAGAGTAATCCGGCAATGATAATACCGCCGAGGCTCAGTCCGCCGGCCTTTCCTACAGAGATTCCGCGCCTGTCATCCACGTTTGTGCTCTGTCTTCTTCCGTCTAGATTCATAATAATATAAGTTATTGATTATTAATTTTCGTAACAAATATGTTTATATGGTTAACAAAATTGTTATATCAGTTTTATCCCGGCTTTTCTGCATTTTTGGCGCTGTTCGTCCGGCCAAATGCTCGCCTGTATCTCACCGATGTGGGCTTTCTGCAGGAAAAGCATGCAAAGCCTGGACTGACCTATACCTCCTCCGATACTTAAGGGCAACTCGCCGCGCAGCAGACGGCCGTGGAAGTACAGCGACTCACGAGCAGTATTGCCGGAGAGTTCCAACTGACGCTTCATGGCCGAAGGATCAACCCTGATACCCATCGACGACAGCTCAAAGGCTCTGCCCAATATAGGATTCCATACCAGCAAATCTCCGTTCAGGCCCTTATATCCATCTTCGTTGGGAGTACTCCAGTCGTCGTAATCAGGAGCTCGTAAGTCATGAGGCTTCCCGTCGGAAAGGGCTCCTCCTATACCAATAATGAATACGCTGCCGTATTTTTTGCATATTTCGTCTTCGCGCGCCTTCGTGTCCAGGCCGGGATACATATTAAGCAGCTCCTCGGCATGGATGAAATGCACTTTGGGAGCAAGGAACTTGCGCAACTGGGGATAGCAGGTACAGATAAACTGCTCGGTATCCAGAAGGCAACCATATATCCTGCGGACAATTTGCTTGAGAAAACGGACATTACGCTGGCTTGCGGTCATAGTGCGCTCCCAGTCCCACTGATCCACGTAAAGGGAATGCAGGTTACCCAGGTTCTCGTCAGCACGTATGGCGTTCATATCGGTATAAATGCCATGTCCGGGGCGTATCCTGTACTCAGCCAGGCTCAGCCTCTTCCATTTGGCCAGTGAGTGGACGACTTCCGCCCTGGCGTCGTCCAGATCCTTTACGGGGAAGGAAACCGCACGTTCGACTCCGCTGAGATCGTCGTTGATACCTCGGCCCTGAAGGACGAAAAGGGGAGCCGTAACACGTCTCAGGCCCAGGGCCTTGGAGAGGCTCTGCTGGAAGAAGTCCTTTACGAGCTTGATGCCGCGTTCGGTCTCTTCCGGTGTCAATGCCGACTTGTACTCCCTCGGGATAATCAGGTAACTCATTTCAGCCCTGTAAGTTCACTGTCGTTGAAATAATCGATGCGCATGGCCTTGCGAACGTCTTCAAGTGTGGCTGCAGCCTCCTTGACGGCCGCTTCGGTACCTTTGCGGAGAATCTCCCAGACAGCCGGAAGATCCTTTTCCAACTCGGCCCGGCGCTGTCTCATGGGCTCCAGGGTCTCGTTCAGCACTGCTGCAAGGAAGTTCTTGAGCATCATGTCGCCGAGGCCTCCGGCACGGTACTGCGCCTTGGCTTCATCCAGGGAATGGAACTCAAAGCTGGACTTCTTGCCCACGAAGCAGGAGGCATACTTCTCGAAATGCTCGGGGCGGCAGAATGCATCCAGATAAGTGAAAACCGGATTGCCTTCAACCTTGCCGGGATCGCTTACCTGAAGGTGCCCCGGGTCGGTAAACATTCCCTTTACCTTACGCGTCACTTCCTCTTCAGAATCAGAAAGATAGATGCAGTTCCCCAGAGACTTGCTCATCTTTGCCTTACCGTCCGTTCCGGGCAACCGGAGGCAGGCGGCATTATCCGGAAGAAGGATTTCCGGCTCAACCAGTGTAGGACCGTAAACGGAGTTGAACTTCCGTACGATTTCCCGGCACTGCTCCAGCATGGGCTCCTGATCTTCGCCTACAGGCACCGTAGTGGCCTTGAAGGCAGTAATATCGGCAGCCTGGCTGATAGGATAGCAGAAGAAGCCCACCGGAGTTCCTGCCTTGTTGTCGGAACCGTCGTCGGTCTCGGAAAAACCGCGGAGTTTGATTTCCTGCTTTACTGTAGGATTCCGCTGGAGCCGCTGGACCGTAACCAGATTCATATAATAGAAAGTCAGCTCGGTCAGCTGAGGGACCATAGACTGGATGAAAATGTTGACTTTCGAGGGATCCAGACCTGCAGACAGGTAGTCCAGGGCGACCTGGATGATGTTCTGGCGCACCTTCTCGGGATTGTCTGCGTTGTCGGTTAGTGCCTGGGCGTCGGCAATCATGATGAAAATCTTGTCGAAAAGCCCGGAATCCTGTAGCTCAACCCTTCTGCGGAGTGAGCCGACATAATGTCCGAGATGCAGTCTGCCGGTAGGACGGTCGCCGGTAAGAATAATCTTTCCCATATATCTTTCTTTTACTTTATAAACCAGTCGCACGACGCCGATTCGCCGGCAATCCACACCGTATCGCCTTCACTGAGCCGGAATTCGGCGCCGGGATTGGCAATCAGCTTATCATCGTGCAGTACACTTATTATCATACATCCGCTCTTGCGCATGTCGATTTCTCTCAATGTTTTTCCAGTAAGATAGGATTCCGAATCCAGCAGGGCGGCCTTCACTGTAAAATCGGAGGAAGGGGAGACCGGAGCGTGGACGGTGTTCTCGTCAATAATGGCCTTGAAAGCGTTAATCTGCTCATCCGTTCCTACCGCTACCAGTCTGTCGCCGGGGTAGATCGGAACGTCTCCGGACGGGACTATGATGCTGTTGCTGCCCCTTTGTATCTTGATGATATTAACTCCGGAATGCTTGCGGAAGGGCATCTCCTTAAGCGTCTTACCGATGTAGGAAAAATCCGGAGACACCTCCACCAGCGCAGTGTGGATATTGTAGGCGCTCATCTTCTCCTTGACGGAAGAGGTCACGGGAGCCTTCTTTTTCTCAAGCTCTTCCTTTTCGTTGAAGTTCTCGATGAAGCGTTTTTCCAGGCCGGAGAAGCGCTTGAAAGCAACTTTTGCCGTAAACAGTACCACAAGACCGGCTCCTATGACAATCAGGACGCCCCAGGCGCCCAGCTTGAAGTAACTGGTAATTGCGGCAATGATAAAGGCTATCGCTATCAGGATACGGAGTACCAGCAGCGACAGGATGGGCCAGCGGTTGACGTCTTTCTCCTTAAGCAGCTTTGACGCATGCGTGCTTATATTGCCGTTTATAATGGCAAGGCCGTACAGGAAAGGCGTCATGACTATGAGCTGGATAACCAGGCAGATAGCTCTTCGTATCGAGTCGTCCAGATCTGGCAGCAGAGATTCGGCGAGTCCCGTCAGCAGTTTGGGTGCCGCCAGGAGTATAGCCAGAAGAATCACTCCGTACAGCACTACACGTATGGCATAGCTCTTCATCAGCTGGCCCCAGGCATTGCTCTCCGCAGCGGAAGAAATCCCCGACGGAGCCTGCGTCGGATTGATTCTGGCCAGCACCGATGCCGGCAGGACCTTCTGCAGCCAGTTGCTCACAGGGTCCGCCGCCTTTATCATATAAGGAGTTGTGAAGGCTGTAATGACGGAAACCGTAATGATGACGGGATAGATAAAGTCCCTCATGACGCCCAGGCTGCAGCCGAGGCTTGCTATGATGAAGCCGAATTCGCCGAGTTGGGCGAGGCTGAAGCCGGTATGCACGGCGGTATCCAGGCCCCGGCCGGCAAGGAGTGTGCCGGCGGTAGCAAAGCAGAGTATACCGAGTACCACCACAATGGCAAGAACCAGAATGGTCAGCCAGTGGGCCCCTATGACGGCAGGATCTATCATCATTCCCACCGATACGAAGAATATGGCGCCGAAGAGGTTCTTAATGCTTTTAAGCAGGCCTTCAATGCGCTCTCCCTCGACTGTCTCGGCAAGGATGGAACCCATCACGAAGGCTCCCAAGGCGCTGGAAAAACCGGCCAGCGACGCCAGAGATACCATGCCGAAGCAGAGGCCTATGGATATGATAAGGAGGATCTCGTCGCTCAGGTATTTCTTGGCCTTCTTTAGCAGGATAGGGATGACGTAAATGCCCACCAGGAACCACAGGATCAGGAAGAATGCCAGCCTGGCAAGGCTGAGCACCATCTCTCCGCCGGCAAACTTGTTGGAGACGGCCAGGGTGGACAGGAGAACCATTAGGAGAACCGCCACCAGATCCTCTACCACCAGCACTCCGAACACAAGTCCGGCATAGGGCTTCTGTTTCAGCCCCATGTCATCGTAGGTCTTGATGATAACGGTTGTGGAACTCATGGAAAGGAGGCCTCCGAGGAAGATGCTTTCCATGTTTGTCCAGCCCAGGATGTTTCCGACAACTATGCCGATGATAAACATCCCCAGGAAGTTTGTGCCGCAGGTTATCAGGGCGCTGCTGCCCACCTTCAGGAGCCTCTTGAAACTGAATTCCAGGCCAAGGGCGAACAGCAGGAAAATAATTCCGAGTTCAGACCACTGGTGGACCGATTCGGTGCTGGTGATGTTCGGGAAAAAATCCAGGTGCGGGCTGATGAGGAAGCCGGCGACAATGTATCCCAGGATGAGCGGCTGCTTGAGCGCCCTGGATATGACTGTAAAGACTCCTGCCGCTATAAGAATCAGCGCAAGGTCTTTTACGAGGTTAATCTCTTCTGACATCAGAGTTGTACTTCTTTAAAGCTTCTGCAAGTATATTCATGGCCTTTATCAGCCGGGGAACTTCCAGCACATAGGCTATACGGGCATGCGTGCGCCCGGCCCCGGGGGTCTTGTAAAAGGATTCGGCTGGGGTGATCATGAGGGTTTCGTTGTCCAGGCGGAAGTCTGTCAGAAGCCATTTCGCAAATTGGCCGGCATCGTCTACCGGCAGCTCGGCAACCGTATAGAAAGCGCCGTAGGGGACAGGGGCGAATACTCCGGGCATGGCATTCAAGGCCTCCAGGACATAATCCCTGCGGCGAATGTATTCGTCGCGGACTTCCCGGAAATAACTCATGGGCGTGTCCAGAGCGCCGATGGCCGCATATTGGCCGAGAAGGGGAGGGCACAGTCTTGCCTGAGCGTACTTTAGGGCGCAGGCCATTACTTCCGGATTGCGTGATACTATGCATCCGATGCGGGTTCCGCAAAGATTGTATCGTTTCGATACCGAATCGACCAGAATGACGTTCCGCTCGCATCCGGGAAGTTCCAGGGCGCTGAAAAACGGCTCGTCGGTATAGCAAAACTCACGATACACTTCATCGCAGATAAGGAAGAGGTCGTGACGCCGGCAGAATTCTCCGATCTCCAGCATCTCTTCTTTGGTGAAGAGTTTGCCAGAGGGATTGCAGGGGTTGCTCAGCAGGACGGCACGTGTGGCCGGAGTCAGTATTCTTTCGAATTCTGAGATATCGGGTACCTTGAAAGCGTCATGTATATCGGAATGAACCGCCTTCAGGGTTATGCCGTTCAGGAAAGCATAGGTCTGGTAGTTGGTGTAGAACGGCTCCACGACTATGATTTCCTCTCCCGGGGCGGCGGCGATCTGCATTGCTACGGCGAACGCTTCGCTGCCTCCGACAGTGATGAGGATCTGCTCCGGGCTTACGTCAAGCCCTATCTTCCTGTAGTACTTTTCGGCCATCTCCTGACGGAGTTCCTTCAGGCCGGCAGAGTGGGTATAGGAGACGTGGTGCAGCTCCCTGCTGCGTTCGACGAACGTCTCTACCGCGCAGTCGGGGGACTTGATGTCGGGGGCTCCTACATTTAGATGATAGACGTTTACGCCCGCTGCCTCTGCCGCTTCGGACAGGGGGACAAGCCTGCGTATGGCAGACGCCGGCATTTCTTTGGCGCGGGAAGATATCTGGAGCATACTGTTACTTCTTGCTGAGTAGGTATTCTGCTATCTGGACTGCGTTCAGGGCAGCTCCCTTTTTGATCTGGTCGCCGGACAGCCAGAGCGTAATCCCGTTGTCGCAGGCAAGGTCTTTACGCACGCGTCCTACGTATATGTCGTCCTTGCCGCCGGTAAACAGAGGCATAGGGTAGGTCTTCGTGGCCGGGTCGTCCTGAAGGGTAACTCCGGGAGCCGCTGCAAGGGCGTCTTGGACCTGTTTTACAGTCAGGGGTTTTTCTGTCTCGATCCAGACTGCTTCCGAGTGGGAACGGAGGGCGGAAATTCGTACGCACATGGCAGAGCAGCGGACATCGGAATGAAGGATCTTTCTGGTTTCGTTGAACATCTTCATCTCCTCCTTGGTGTAGCCGTTGTCGGTAAAGACGTCAATCTGCGGAATGACGTTATAGGCAAGCTGGTAGGCGAACTTCTCTACCTTGACCGGATTGCCTGCCGCGATGTCTTTGTACTGCTGCTCGAGCTCGGCCATAGCCTGGGCTCCGGCGCCCGAAGCCGATTGATAACTCGCTACGTGTATGCGCGTTATGTGCGACAGCTCTTCAATAGGTTTAAGTACCGTCACCATCATGATGGTGGTGCAGTTGGGGTTGGCGATAATATGCCGGGGCGCGTCGAGTGCGTCCTCGGCGTTGCACTCGGGGACCACCAGGGGGACGTCCGGATCCATTCTGAATGCGGAGGAGTTGTCTATCATCACTGCTCCATATTTGGTAATGGTTTCGGCATATTCTTTTGAGGTGGATGCGCCGGCGGAAGTAAAGGCGATGTCAATGTCCTTGAAGTCGTCGTTGTGCTGAAGGAGGCGGACCTCAAGCTCCTTTCCCTTGAACAAATATTTTCTTCCGGCGCTGCGGGGCGAACCGAAAAGAACCAGTTCGTCTATAGGGAAGTTCCTCTCTTCCAATACTTTAAGAAATTCCTGGCCAACCGCTCCGCTGGCTCCTACAATAGCTGCTTTCATATCTTGCAAAGATAACAAAACTCCTTCGTTTTTCCAACGGTAGCATTTGGACACTAAGGGCGAATCTTCAGCCGCTTGGCTTCATGCAGGCGCAGGGGAGTTTTTTTTGGGGGGGGGGATTG
>Ga0310690_10000155_pt1 | contig 157566 bp, 146 predicted proteins | sample AusTroGonzalo_MG_2_FD_207661 | JGI IMG/M metagenome (GOLD analysis project Ga0310690, IMG submission 207661) | Bovine rumen microbial communities from tropical cattle in Woodstock, Queensland, Australia - Gonzalo_04 (v2) (version 2) | ecosystem: Host-associated > Mammals > Digestive system >...
AAGAACAAGTATCAATCCATCAGCAGGTTTGATATCTACGGGTTGAGGATTATAGAGTTGTTCGATTTCTTCCACTGTTCTGATACCTCTTTCCCATTGATCATAACCAGACTGAATATTGGATAATTTGGCAACATCTGCAAATTTGGGATACGTTAAAAAATCTATCAAAAGAGATTCTAATTCGTATGCAATTCCTTCTGAAACATTGACTTTGTTATTGGTATTGTTTTTAACTGCAATATTATCGACAGAAATCCCATGCCGTAAGATATAATATAATGGCTCAACGTGCAAAGTCTGCCATAAATCTATAATAATGCTGATTTTAAGACTAGCTTTTGTTTCTCCATCGAGAATACTCATCTGCTGCCTTGCACTTCTTGCATGGTCAAAAACCCTATTACCACTGCCTTTCCCAATGTAAAATATTTTTCCATCTCGAGGATCAATCAGTGCATATATATAGTATTGTAATCGTTCACAAACAATACTAGAAAACCTTTCCATAATACATAAAACTGTACTTTTATTCTTTTATATCACCTCGTAAATCACCATCACCGTCCAATTATTCCAATCAGGGCTGTCGTGATTAACCTCTGTCGTTGTGTATTTGATGTCTTTTACGATGATTTTGCCATCATTCTCCTTGAGGAAAGCATTCACTTCGTTCTCCAATTTTTCACGAGAACCATAAACACTCTTTGTGTTCATGAAAAACTTAATTTGTGTCATATTCTTCTACGATTGGCCTTTACATCGCGAGGTTATTAAAGGTTCGTATGATTCGATTTGACGCTACTAATATAGGAACTATTCCATTATTTTTCCGCTTCTATAATTGTCTTTTGTTCCGTCCAGCCACTTTTTATCTTCCTCCGTGAGAAGACTTTCATATAGCGACTTGTCGCCATATTCAAAAATACTATTGACACAGTATTGACATTTGCGATCCCCTTCACGAGCCCGTCGGATCATTTCCGCCACACAGTCCATGGGGTGTAAAAGCAATGGTTCTCTACCATTAATCCACTTCAAGGAGTCAACATCTTCAATTAAGATGACCGAGATGCCTTCATCGACTGACTCCATTTTCACCTGACCGTCTTTTGCCTTAAATATCTCACTTATTTCGTAATAGTAATCATTATAGTCATAATAATATACAAGCAATTCGACATCTCCCAAATTCCGGCTAAGTTTTTCCGCCAGACCCTTCGTCAGATTGTTGAGTTTTTCCTTATCTTTGGCGTCATCTTCTTTCAACTTTTTGTAAGTCCAGCACACCTGATGTCCCCTTTCACATAATTTCATATCAAGGTTTTTTGGCATAACTTCATTCTGTTTCGCAATGGCCAACAAACGCTGATAATCGGATTCATTCTCCGTGTAGGCGACAATGATCCACGGCGTGTATTCCTTCCAATGACCGTCCACAATCATATAAGAATAGCCATTACGACCATCCCACCAACTGTCCAAATTCATATCGACGTCGGGAAACTCCTTGACAACACTTTCAGCTATCAGGAAGAAATCGAGTCCGTGATGACCGTAGTTGTGCCAATAGACCTCGTTTTTTTCTTTGTCGATTCTAAGTCCGGCATAATCGCCGTCAACCGACAGGTCTTCGCCCAGCAATTCCAAACTCTTTTCGCGCACCTGCTGTTTGACGTATGCCGCAACTTTTTCAAAGTCCTCACGATGTTTCAATGTGAGGCTAAATCCGATTGTTTCACTCATGTTATTCTGTTTTTAGTATTTTCCGACACAGCAAATATAGAAACTTCTGGCGGGAAATTCAAAAAAAACAGGAAAAAAATTGCTATCTATTTTGCATTATACAAAAAAGATAGTATATTTGCATCGAAAAAAGATAATAAAAAGCATTATGAAAAACCCGTTTACCATTGTTCCATACGTATCTAAGGAATATTTCTGCGACCGTGAAAAGGAGACAGAAACCATCATTGAATACCTTCAAAATGGATCAAATATTACTTTAATTTCACCACGTAGATACGGAAAAACAGGTCTGATTTATCGTGTATTTGATGAGCTAAAACAACAAAAAGCCGATATCGACACCTGCTATGTGGACATCTATGCCACCGAAAGCCTGGACGATTTCATCAAAGTATTTTCGGAAGCCGTCATCGCCTCATTGGAAAAGAAAAAAGCCATCAAGTCGTTTTTCCAGTTCCTCAGCGGCCTGCGTCCCAAGCTTAGCTACGACCCACTCTCTGGCAACCCCGAGTTGACGCTGACTTTCCTCTCCGACCACGAGAAGCAGCAAACACTCGCCGGCATCTTGAAATTCATTGAGCAGCAAGACAAAAAGACCATCGTTGCCATTGACGAGTTCCAGCAAATCAGGAACTACAACACCAACATGGAAGCCCTGTTGCGTTCACACATCCAACCGTTGCGCAACGTGCAGTTCATCTTCTGCGGCAGCAAGAAACACATCATGACGGAGATGTTCATCGATGCCAAAAGCCCATTTTACGAGAGCACCCGTTGCCTTTACCTTGAGAAAATCGACCGCAAAACTTACGCTAATTTCATTGTCAGCATGTTCGCCAAAGGGAAAAAGACTGTCACACAAGAAGCCCTGGATTTCATTCTCGACTGGACAAGACTACACACGTTCTATACACAATCGCTCTGCAACCACCTGTTCATAAAAAACGCAAAAAACATCGGAAAAGAGGAAGTTCTCCGCTCGGCAAGCCAAATCCTAGAGGAAAACGAGCAAACCTTCCTCCAATGGCGTGACCTGCTGACATCTCACCAATGGAATTACTTGAAAGCCGTTGCCAAGGAGCAATCTGTTGAGAAACCTTACGCCGCCCAATTCCTCCAGAAATACAACATTGGAACCTCGGCCAACTCGCAACGCCTATTGGAAGCGCTCATCGACAAGGAACTGATTCTTGCCACTTCCACGCTCGAAGGTGTTTCCTACAGCGTTTACAATGTGTTTCTGTCACGATGGCTGGAAAACTTGTGATTTGAGGTCTTGATTTGGTATTTTGAGTTAGTCTCTTTCATCCTCAAGATACTCAATCTCATAATAGTTCCAAGGCTCCGCAGCCTCGTATTTTTCTTTTGCTCCCTTTGGGACAAAAAGTCGGTCATGGGTATTGGGCGGATAGCCTTCGTCGGATTCAAAACCGTACGTTATGGGCTCGAGCATATGACAATAAAGGTCCATGCCATCGTAACACGAGCCGTCGAAGGCATCGCCAAGCTTTTTCAGCGAGGCCGGAAGATGCAGCTCGGCAAGGCTGGGGCATTCCCAGAATGAATAGTCACAGATTTCCTTCACCGATTCAGGGATAACCACCTTGGTCAGGTTTTGGCAGCCTTGGAAAGCGCTCACACCAATCTTCGTCACCGTGTCGGGGATGACGATTTCTTCCACGTCGTTGCGGCAGCAGAAAGCCTCCTCTCCTATCTCGGTCACGCCCTCAGGGATGAGCGTATTGGTAGCGGTGGTGGCCACCAGCTTTCCAGTCGCCTTTTCTACAATATGCTCTCCTCGCACCTCATAAACAGGGTTGTCGGGCGAAATCTCCACTTGAGTCAGGTTATCGAGATGCGTGAAGGTACCAGGGGCAATTTTGGTGACCGTGCTGGGGATGACGAGGTGCTGCAAGCCGAAGCAGTTATCCCCAAACTCCTTATAACCGTGAAACGCCCTACCGTCCAACTCAGTCACTCCCTCGGGAATGATGACTTCTGAAACGTTGGGTTCGGCCTTGTAGCCCGTGTATGGTTCGCACTTGGGCGGCTCGTATTCCCTCTTTGGAGCTTTGCGGTATTTCACGCTCAAGCGTACCAACAGGGCAACCATGGGAAGATAAAAAATCCACAACAGCACGCGAAGTACCTTGCGCCATCCGATGCCTTTCCTCTCCCTGTTAGGGTCAAAAAATTCCTCGTCCATCCACCGCTCAACAAACACGCCAGCAAGGATGTAACCTGCCAAAACGGTGGCAAAAATCGCCGTATTCCAGTCAAAAAAGTTGTTCATAGCAATTCATATTTAATGTTTATCCCCCCCATAATAAGTCTCAGGCAGCAAGAGCCTTGGGCTCCTGCTGCGCTTTGGTAAGGTGATTGGCCTTAATAAAGGCTTTGATGAACTTTTCTGTTTCTGAGCTGGTGAGTCCGGAGATGGTGATGGTGTAGACCCCGTTCTCATGGGTGATGGAACTGTAGATTTTGTTTTTCTTGGTGAAACGATGGATCTGGTCCATTTGTTTTTCCGAAGTGGTTCTGATTGTGGTACTCATATTGATACTGTTTTTATTGGTTGAAGTATAATATAGTAATTTTTTCCGAAAAATTCAAAAAAACAAGCAAAAAAAAGTGGAGAAACTTTTGGCGGAATTTTAACTACGTTGAATCTAACGATTTCAAAAACGATCCTCATACTGCTTAAAAAGCTGATAATAAGCCTTCATGTTTTCCAACTCGTACCACGCTCTCTCCATAGACGGACGAGCATCGAGGTCGTAAATCTTTGCATTGGGTATCGCAAGCAAGAAGGGCGAATGGCTAGCGATGACAAACTGGGTATCCAATCGTGCCAGCAATTCGATATGCTGGGCCAGTTGCTGCTGAAAAGCAGGAGCCATGGAGTTCTCTGGCTCATCAAGCAGATAGAACGACTCGTCAAAAAGATGTTCTTTGAAATACTCCAAAGCCGTTTCCCCATTGGAGAAGGCTTCGTTGTTGTTTCCCAACGCCAATCGGGCTGGTTGGAAGGCTGTGTATCGACTCAGGAGGGCATAATCCGCCGCTTTCACCGACTCGGGATCCGTCAGTGCTTTTTCATACAACCTCTTACTTATTCCATAATCTCTCAACACATTATCAGAAAGGACGTCCTTCTTAGTTTCAGCGTATAGTTTCCGTTGTCTGGCTATTTTCACCATAATATCCTCGCTTCGGATAAACGAACTGTCTTCTGGAAGCCCCTCATCATCAATACTTGAGGAACATTTTTTCACGTATCCTTCGAAATACTCATTGTCGTTGCCTAACGTCATTTTCTTAAGGTCAAGATGCCTAGCCAAGACATTTAGCAGTGTGGACTTGCCACTACCATTGTTGCCATATAGGATGGTGATGGGAGCAAAATCGACATGCTCCAACATCATCGGATAGACAACACGATAGGGATAAACGTGTCTGTTTTCCAGACAGGGGAAGAAATGTTTCAAATATGTTTTCATAGTCTCTTTGTATTTGATGGGTATGGCATAACATAGATACTTTTGTCTAAAAATTTAAAAATTGCCGCAAAAAAAGTGGAGCGGCTTGCGCCGCTCCTCCTGAGACAGTTTAAAACCCAATCCTCTTTCGTGTGACGGTATTGCTCAACTGCTCGCTGCGGCAATAGTTCTCGAGCACGGGCAGCACCTCAGTGCTGTCGCCATAGAGGATGCTGTTGATGGCGTGCTTGCGGGCGATGTTCTCGATTTGACCGCCGCTGAAGTCGTAATGGCTGGCCAGGACGGAAGCATCGCTGTCGTTCAGCTCGGGAATCATCTGCTGCCAAATCTTCTGGCGCACGGCAGCATCAGGCTTCTCGAACATAATCTTGTAGAGGAAACGACGCTCGAAAGCCGGGTCAAGATTCTCAGTAAGGTTAGTGGTGGCAATCATAATGCCATCCAAGTTTTCCATCTCCTGAAGGATGATGTTCTGCATTGTGTTCTCCATCTTATCGACAGCATTTTGTGCTCCGCTCATACGGGTACAGATGAGGGCATCAGCCTCGTTGAAGAGCAGGATGGGCGCCAACGTATTGCGTTTCACCAACTCACGATAACGGTCGAAGACGGCCTTGATGTTCTTCTCCGACTCCCCTACCCACTTGCTGCGGATACTCGGCACATCCACCATCATGATGGCCCTGCCAGTCTGTCGCGCCAACTGATACGCCGTCTCTGTCTTGCCCGTGCCGGGACCGCCATAGAAGAGGCAGGCGAATCCCTGACGGAAACCGCGTTGCTTCATGCGCTCGTAGATGGCTTGGTAACGCTCCGGCTCGAAGAAGCCCTTCAACTCATCCACCTGCTTGCCGACCGTGTCGCTGAAAAAAAGCGTCTTCGAAGTAATATCTTTAGGATCAAACACACCAACAATCTTTTCTTCTGTGGCGTTGATATTCATTTCAGCCAAAAGGTCGCGCTTGGCGTCCTCGGTCAGCTTGAAACGGGTGTTGTCGGCAATGCCGTCAACGCAGAGAAATTCGATCAGCTTTTGCTTTTGAAGGGCATGAGTGCCTTTGCGCAAATGCCCCTTGGCCCTTGAAAACGCAGCTTCACCCTCATACACATCATCCATCTGATTAAAGCGAATGTCTTCATCGTTCTTGTTAATCAGATAATGACAAAACTTCACAAGAAGCAACTCGCTTTCAGGACACAATTCCTGCTGGCGAACCTTCTTAACGAAATTCAGTTTTGAATTGGCATCAAACAATTCTTGCAGCTCTTGGCTAAGTTCCTTGGGACCGACAGCAGAGTCGCCAAGATCTTCAAACCATTGTGACAACAATTCAAACACTGCTGGACAGTCGAGGCCCTTGAGAGATGGAAGTTGATACACCTCATTGCGTTTCAGACAACGGATGACGGCAACCGACACGTCAAACGAGTCTCCATCCTTTACATCGCGGTAACGCAGGATACGCCGATGCACCAAAGCATCAATGTCAGATGCCAGTGCCAGCACGGCAATGCGGTTGATGTCGAGATGCGAAGCAATGTCACGGTAATCGACGTTGTTGGGACCTTCGTCCATGCACACGGCGAAGAGCACCGCCTGACGCTCAGTAATGCCGTATTGTTTTGCCAAAAACTTCGTCTCGTTCTTGACGGACTTCATGTAATTGCTGCTCAGCTTGGAGTCTCTCGAGCTCTCAGCCAGGGTCTCAATGGCCTGCAAAAGGGTTAATTGATCTTTGGTTCGGTTTTTCTTTGTGATGGTGCTCATTGTTTTTGAATTATTGTTACACCATCATTAATAGTAACTCTTGCCCAAAAATTCACAAAAAACACACAAAAAAAGAATTAGAGATTCGCAAACCCCTAATTCTCAATCGGTTGACTAAATGTCAATTTTTATTTCCTGATCTTTCCAGGATACTCCTTCAAGGCTTCTTCGAGGCACTTGATGGCGGCCTTCAGGTCGTCGATGCAGATGCAGTAGGTGATACGGGCTTGGTGACGTCCCTTCTCGGGATCGGCGTAGAAACCGGTGGCTGGAGCCAGCATCACGGTGGCACCGTTGTAGTTGAAATCGGTGAGCAGCCATTGGCAGAACTTGTCGCTATCGTCGATCGGCAGGTCGATCACAGTGTAGAAGGCACCCTTAGGCATCGGGCAGAAGCAGCCCGGGATCTTGTTGATGCCCTCAACAATGACATTGCGGCGAGCGATGTACTCGTTGTAAACGTTATCGAAGTATTCCTGCGGAGTGTTCACTGCAGCCTCGGCAAAGATCTGACCGAAGCTCGGTGGCGACAGACGGGCCTGAGCCAGACGCATGGCGATGGCATAGACCTCGCTGTTGCGAGTCACCATGCAACCTACACGGGCACCGCAGGCGCTGTAACGCTTCGAGACGGAGTCGAACAGGATGGTGTTGCGCTCCAGTCCCTCAAGCTGCATCACGCTGAAGTGCTTGTGACCGTCGTAGCAGAACTCACGATACACCTCGTCGGCGAAGAGATACAGGTCGTATTTCTTCACCAGACCGGCCACCTTCAGCAGCTCCTCGTGGGTATAGAGGTAACCCGTCGGGTTGTTGGGGTTGCAAATCATGATGGCTTTGGTGCGTGGAGTGATGGCCTTCTCGAAGTCCTCGATGGGCGGCAGGGCAAAGCCTGTACGGATATCGCTCGGGATGGTGACGATCTTGGCATCGCACAGTTTGGCGAAGGTGTTATAATTGGTGTAATAAGGTTCCGGGATGATGATCTCGTCGCCAGGGTTCAGGCAGACGGTGAATGCCATCTGAAGGGCCTCGCTACCGCCGGTGGTGACGATGATCTGGTTAGGCGTAACATCGATGCCGTGACGGTGATAGTAGTTGCACAATGCACGACGATATGACGGGATACCTGCCGAGTGGCTGTACTCCAACACACCATGGCTGGCTGGGAGTTCCAAAGCGGTCTCTGACAGAGCTTTCAGTGCGCCTTTGGGAGTTTCGATATCAGGTTGGCCGATGTTGAGGTGATACACATGGACACCACGCTCCTTGGCGGCGTCAGCAAACGGAACGAGCTTCCGAATCGCCGATTGCGGAAGCTCTAAGCCTTTTTGGGAAATTTTTGGCATAAAGTATTAATTTTCAATTTTCATTTCTGGATTGTTGTTCACCGGCGATCCTTCCATTTCCTTCTCAGGCATGATCTCAGTGGGTTGAGGCAGCACGGTACCTTTGATACGAAGCACCACAGTGCCGTTGGTCTTGGCGTTTGAAGTCACCGTAACGGTTTTGTTGATAGGACCCACTTTGGTGGTCTTATAGGTTACTTTGATCACCTCCGAGTCACCTGGAAGGATTGGCTCTTTTGGCCAGGTAGGGACGGTGCAGCCACAGCTTGACTTGGGCTTCTGAAGAATCAGAGGCTCGTTGCCGGTATTAGTGAAGCGGAACTCACACTCACCGTTGCCGTTATAGGGCACCTCGCCGTAATCGTGAACCATTTTTTCAAATTCAATTTCAGGACCATTTTCTGAAACTGTTACTTCCTTGTCTTGGTCTTGAGCCAAAGCGAAACCGGCCATCATCATGAAGACACCGATCAATAATACAAACTTTTTCATTCTATACTGGTTTTAAAGATGTGCAAATGTATAAATAATTCTTTTAATAGGAACAAATTTTTAAAAAGTTCAAAAACCATACCAAAAAAAATCGAAAAAGTCTTGCACGAAACAAAAAATGTAGTACTTTTGCACCCGCAATCACGGCGGGATAGCTCAGCAGGTTAGAGCGTCGGATTCATAACCCGGAGGTCTCGAGTTCAATTCTCGATCCCGCTACATGGACAAAAAGACGGCTTTTCGGCCGTCTTTTTTAGTAATATTCCATTCATTCAATGCCATCTGCTACTGAAAGGAGCGAACAAGACGCACTGAATGTCCACCATACCGAGAGGTATAGTTTTGCGGATTGAGTTGATTATAATAATAGTCAACATAAAATGCATAATATTCATTATTGTAGGATGATGACCAATAACCGCCAACTTCAGCAACATCAACAATATGACTTTCAAAACGATAACCCGCCGCAGGAAGGAATATTGCACCATATTGCTCCAAAATCTCCCATTGAGAAGCTGAAATAACATTAGAATTAAAAGCTTCGTAGTTATAGCCAGTGTTTTCAACAGTTTTTAAGCTATAATAGCTAGTGCTCCAGTCATCTGGCAACAATATTACACCATTCACATTGTTTACACATGCCATAGTATAACGCATCCCAGAAGCAGTGTGACGCATAACAAAAACATACTTCCACTCTCCACTGGTAAGCGTACGCCACAATCCAGCTTCATTACCGCCATTTTCGATGGCATTGTAAACACCCCAATCTGCATTGGCAAAGTCACCTGTCAAATTGTTTGAATATGATCCCCCTGGATAATAATCATAATAATCGCCGCTTATTGACCAAGGCTGATAGCACACTGCACCGCTATACCACCCACTCGTACCCCATCCGAACAGGTCAATCCAACCATTATAGTCTGGTGATATGTTGCTATTTTGAAATCCTAAATAGTCGTATTGATGCTCTGCAAAGCGCCACAATTCTGTAGATGCTTGATACTGAAGATTTCCCTTAGAAAAATAAACCTTTCTATCTGAACTGACAGAAAACAATCCACTCATAACTCCTTCCATTAGAGTAGTAAATTCAAAATCTTCACTATAGCTAGTGCCTTGCTCGTTGATAGCATATACGCATGCGTAATAGGTAGTCTCGCTATTTAGGTCGCTCAAAACACATGGAAAAGCACCAGATTCCATCGTTGATACCACCACTTTTGTACCTGTCTCTGCTGGATTGGGACTAGTACCGAAATAGGCTCCCCGTTCAAGCACCTCAATGCCACCATCGGAAGTCAAATTGCCTTCACAAATCGCCTTGTTCCATGAAATACCTGTTATTTTTTCCAAAACCACAACAGGCAATTCCGGGGCTTTCGTTACGAAACTCACCTCATTGCCATAACCTACTCCTGCATGGTTTTTTGCGTAAGCACGAACGTAATACGTCGTTCCTGCTGTCAAATCGGTCATGTCAACGGAATAACTTCCAACACCTGTCCCATTAACACAATAACTGCCGGTAATCTCAGGATCGTGACTGGCACCCCAGCAGAGGCCACGTTCTGTGACCGTAGCATCACCGTCATCAATCACCTCACCACCGCCCGTGGCCGTCCTCCAGTCTATATCAGTGATTTCCATAGTGGTCACTGTAGGTATCACAGCATCGCCAGTGTTGAAGCTCAACTGCTCACCGTATGCTACACCCTTCTCGTTGACTGCATAAGCACACACATAATATGTCCGACCTGCTTCGAGACCAGATAGGGCAATGGAATAAATCCCAGTTCCGGAGCCATTGTTCAAATGGTAGTTATCCATGGTTGGGTTGGGGTCAGTGCTCCAACATACACCACGTTCCGTCACCGCAGAGCCGCTCTCATCTGTCACTTCAGCGAGGATCTTCGCCGAGGTGCGTGTCACGTCAGTCACCTCTACCGTCTTCACTTTCGGGACATCAGCCTTCGTCTTAAAGTTCTTCACTTCCATCAGAAACTTGTTATCCAAGTAGTTACGGTTCCAAACCACATATCGATAGTAATATTTCGAAGACTCCCTCAGTTCCGCTGCTGTCGCCGTAAAATTCGGGTTATCCGTCTCGGCATCGGAGCCAAAATAACGAGACACACTCATGTCGGCATATTCGCTTATCTCAACCACCGAGGAGAACTTACCCAGCCAGTCCACCGTCCATTTGAAAGTGGCTTGGGTAGCAAGTACCTCCACCGTTTTCTCCAGTGCTTTCGGTTCCTTGATTGTATTTTCATCCTTGTGACAGCTGGGAAGGAAAAGGCTTGCCAGCAGAGCAATTGTGAGGTAGCGATTATTCATGGTTTGTATGTTCAATAGTACCAATTTTCAAATAAACTCTCTGATCATCGAGGTCTGTGGGATCTCCTTGTCGGGAACCGGCGTGAAATAATGGATGAAATGCAACAGTCGGTGCGCCTCGGTGTAGGCCGAACAGTTCTTCGGCACGCTGGCGAGGATGGTCTCAGCGTGGTTGCGCATCACGGCAAACTCAATCAGATAGGATGAGTTGAACATCATGTCGGCATTTTCCTGATAAGGATAGATCCACTGCTCCTCGGCGGCGATGACGTTGGGCCATTGCTCAATGGTTTGGCGAGCCGTGAACGCACCTTTGTTATAATCGCGAACAATACGACGCAGCAAACGGTTGTCACAGGTGGGGATAATGTTATGGTCGTCCAACGAAGTGCTGGTCAGAGTGTTGATGAAGATGCGGAACTTCAGCAGATCGTCAATCTGGTCGGTCAGCTTGGGGTTGAGGGCGTGGATGCCTTCGAGCAGCACCACGGTGTTTGACTCAAGATGCAACTTCTTGCCATTGTATTCCTGCCGTCCCGTCACGAAGTTGAATTCCGGGATGTCAACCGTTTCGCCAGTAAGTAACCGTTGCAGATCGCGTTGCAACTCCTCGTGCTTCACCGCCTCGAAATTGTCGAAGTCATAAGCCCCGTTGGGCAACTTCGGGGTATCTTCCCTATTCACGAAGTAGTCGTCGGTGGAAAACGACAGCGGTTTCAATCCGCAGGCCAAAAGCTGGATGCTGAGCCGTTTGCAGAAGGTGGTCTTGCCGCTGCTGCTGGGGCCGGTGATCAGCACCAGACGCACGCCGTGCTCCCCTTGGAAACGACGGTTGATCTCCTCGGCGATCTGAACGATTTTCTTCTCCTGCAACGCCTCCGACACCTTGATCAGCGTACTGGCGTAGCCATTGAGACATGCCTTGTTGACGTCGCCAACGTTGTTGAGGTCCATGATGATGTTCCACTTGAGGTTCTCATTGAACATCTCAAAAGTCTTGGGTTGCGGAATGAAAGGTGCAAGCCGGTTAGGGTCATGCTTATCGGGCACACGCAGCAACAGGCCATGGTAATAGCGTTCAAGGCCCCATATCTTGAGGTATCCCGCCGATGGCACCAGGCGACCGTAATAATAGTCAGCCGTGTTGCCCAGCGTATAGTAATCCATATAGACCTGCCCGCTCGTCTCGATGAGTTTGACCTTGTCGTCATAGCCGAGTTCACGGAAGATGCGCACGGCCTCTTCGGTTTGCACCTCATAGCGGTGGAACGGGATGTCCTTGTTGACGATCTCCTGCATGCGATGGCGTATCTGTTCAATGTCGTCATCGGTGATCTCCGAGTCGTCGGCTTTGTGGAAGTTGCAGAAATAGCCGTTGGAGATGGCGTTCTCCATATAGATCTTGGAACCCGGGAACACGTCGCGGGCGGCTTTGCTGAGCAGGAAGCAGAGCGACCGGAAATAAATGCGCGCGCCTGAGGGATCGCGGCCATCCACATACTCCACATCGCGGTTGTTATAAACCTTGAAACGAAGGCCTTGGGGCACGTTGTTCACGCGGGCCGAAACGATCTGGTAAGGCTTGTCGAATTCAAATTCAGGGAGCATCTCCTGCAAGGTAGTCCCTTCGGGGAAATTCTTGGTGGTCTTGGTGTTTTTGCAATAAACCTGTAACATGGCTGGCAGTTTTCAATAGTGCAAAGATACTGCAATTATCTTGTGTTTTCCAAAAAGTTTTGTACTTTTGTCATTTGAATGCATTAAAATTAAAAAGGAATAACTATGGTTAAAAATTTCAAAAAAATCGCCATCCTGACCATCGCCCTATTCGCGGTCTCGTTTGGTGTCAAAGGACAATCATGGTACGTCATGGGTGAATACATCTGGAGTCCACCCCATCCCCAAGGAACGTATGAAGAGCTTCATTACCAAGGTGAAGACGTTGGAATCAATGGCATGGAGTACCATACCATTTACGTCCAAGGACAAGGCCTTCTCCTCGGTGCCTACCGTAACGAGGACAACCAAGTCTATTACTGCAAATGGAACGGCAGCGCATACAACGATGAGGTGCTTCTCTATGACTACGACCTTGAAGAGGGCGACTTTTTCAACGATCTGGATGATCACCCGATGATTGTCACCAATGTATCGACCATTACCGACAACCACGGCGTTCAACGCAAGAAAATTGAATTCTCTTTCATGGGTCTTGAAAATGAAACTGAGTTCTGGATCGAAGGCGTAGGCAGCAGCAAAGGCTTCGTCAATTCCTGCAACTATACGCCTACCGGCGATGGGGCCATCTTCCACCTGTTGTGCTACCATGTAGGCGACGACCTCATCTACGTCAATCCGGAATACGACACCTGCGACATCACCGAGATTGAGGAAAACAACGCCGAAAACAGCGTCAGCATCTATCCCAACCCGGCAAATAACACCATTAACATACTGAACAACAATAATTTAAGCATTTCAAAAATAGAAATCCTCGATTTGCTTGGTCGCACCGTCATCAGCACTGTCAACCACGAGGCCATTGACATCTCAGGTCTTCCGGAAGGCCAGTATTTCGTGAAGATCATGGGTGAGACCACCATGGTGAAGAAACTTTCCGTTACCAAATAACAAAACCTTTACAAATATGAGAAAACACATTATTCTATCGTTAGCCATGATCACTTGCATCCTTGTATCGTGCAACTCAAATAAGCCGGAAACCGAGCCGAAAGGCAAAGGCAAGATCGGTCCGAAGGAACTCACCCTGACCTCCGACATCATGACCCCCGAGGTGCTCTGGGCCATGGGTCGCATCGGCGAATACAGCCTCTCGCCCGACCACTCGAAGATCGTTTACAACGTGACCTATTACAGCGTGGAGGAAAACCGCAGCGGCTCCACCTTGTACATCATGAACGCCGACGGCAGCGACAACCGCGTGTTGTCCGACTCCGACAAGAGCGAATACAGCCCTCAATGGCGTCCCGACGGACAGAAGATCGGCTTCCTCTGCCCCAACGAGGATGGCGTGATGCAGCTCTGGGAGATCAACCCTGACGGCACTGGCCGCGAGTGCGTCTCCAACGAGGCTGACGACATCAACGGATTCCTGTACTCGCCTGACTGCAGCCAAGTGCTGTTTACCAAGGAAGTGAAGCTGAAAGAGACCGTAGCCGACATCTACCCCGACCTGCCGCTTTCCTCAGGCCGCATCAACAACGACTTGATGTATCGCCATTGGGACCAGTGGGTTGACACCTACGGACATATTTTCGTGGGCAACTTCAGCACCGGCAAGATCACCGAGTCGTTCGACGCCATGGCTGGTGAAAAATGGGAAGCTCCCGTACGTCCCTTCGGCGGCATGGAGCAGGTGCAGTGGCTGCCCGACGGCAAGAGCTTCGTCTATTGCTGCCGCAAGAAAGTCGGCAAGGACTATGCCCTTTCGACCAATACCGACATTTACCAATTTATCATTGAAAGCAAGGAGTGCAAGAACCTTACTTTCGGCATGATGGGCTACGACCTCAACCCTGTCATCTCGCCCAACGGCAAGTATATGGCTTGGGAGAGCATGGAACGCGAAGGCTATGAGAGCGACAAGCAACGCCTCTTTGTGATGAACCTCGAGACTGGTGAAAAAACCGACTATTCAGCCAAGTTCGACCAATGCTGCACGGGCTTCAGCTGGGCCGACGACAGCCAAACGCTCTATTTCATCAGCGACGCCTACGCCACCGATCAGATCTATTCCTTAAATATCGAGAACGGCGAGATCAAGAAGCTCACCACCGGCAAGCACAACTATATTTCAGTGCAGTTCAATGGTGAGAAGCTGATCGCCGGTCGCCAGTCGATGAGCCACCCGACTGAGCTGTTCGCCGTAAGCCCCACCACCGGCGAGACCACACAGATCACCCATGTCAACGACAACATCTTCAACCAGCTCACCATGGGCGAGGTGAAGGAACGTTGGATCAAGACCACCGACGGCAAACAGATGCTTACTTGGGTCATCTATCCGCCTCATTTCGACGCCAACAAACAATATCCTGCCCTGCTTTACTGCGAGGGCGGTCCACAGAGCACCGTGAGCCAGTTCTGGTCATACCGTTGGAATTTCCAGATGATGGCTGCCAACGGATATATCGTGGTTGCCCCCAACCGTCGCGGATTGCCCGGTTTCGGCCAGGAATGGCTTGAAGAGATCAGCGGCGACTACGGCGGACAGTGCATGAAGGACTACCTCAGCGCCATCGACGAGGTGAAGAAAGAGCCTTACATCGACGAGAACCGTCTCGGTGCCGTTGGCGCCAGCTTCGGCGGCTTCAGCGTGTATTGGCTGGCCGGCCACCACAACGGACGCTTCAAGGCATTGATCGCCCACGACGGCATGTTCAACCTCGACGCGCAGTATCTTGAAACCGAGGAGATGTGGTTTGTGAACTGGGATCTCGGCGGTCCATACTGGGACTGGAACAACTCAAAGGTGCGCAAGACCTATGCCAACTCACCCCACCTCTTCGTTGACAAGTGGACTGCACCTATCTTGGTGATCCACGGTGGTTTGGACTACCGCATCTGCTTCACCCAGGGCATGCAGGCCTACAACGCCGCCATCCTGCGTGGATTGGACGCTGAGTTCCTCTACTTCCCCGACGAGAACCACTGGGTGCTGAAACCCCAGAACGGAGTGCTGTGGCAGAGAAGGTTCTACAATTGGCTGGATAAATATTTGAAATAAAACAGAGATTGAAGCAATCCCTAGCTTATCGAGGTACCCCAACGGCACTAAGAAACAAGTTTCTAAGGTGCCTTATGGGGTACCTCGAACGCTATACGGGATTGTTATTCCCGCTGTCGAACCACCTCGAAACAAACAATTCCCGTAGCAACGGAGACATTGAGTGAATCGATGTCACCTGGCATAGGGATCATCAAGTGGGCGTCGAGGCGTTTGAGATAAGCGGGACTGATGCCGTCCTCTTCGGATCCCATCATCACACAAAGAGGGCCTGTGAGATCCGACTGCCACAGGCTCTCTTTGGCTTTTTCAGTGAAGCCCACCACTCGCAGGCCACTGGCTTGAAGGAAATCAATGGCATCCTTCATGTTATCCACGCGGCAAACGTTGATTAACGACAGTGCTCCTGCCGAGGTCTTCATGGCATCGCCATTGATCAAGGCGGAGCCTTTGGCTGGGATGACGATGGCATCGACTCCAGCAGCGTATGCCGTACGGGCAATGGCACCGAAATTGCGCACATCCGTGACACGGTCAAGCATCAACACAAATGGATCGCGGCCTTCCTCGAAAACTGCGGGAATCACCTTTTCAAGCGGCTGATATTCAATCGGGCAGATGAAAGCCACCACTCCCTGATGGTTCTTACGCGTCAAGCGGTTCATCTTCTCCATCGGCACATACTGCACCGGAATACCGTTGGCGCGACAGTGGTTGGCGATTTCCGTAATCTCGGGCGATCGCACTCCCGCTTGGACGAAAACCTTCTCGATTTCTTTTTGTGAACGGATCAGTTCCAGCACGGGATGCACCCCGAATATCATGTTATCCTTCTCATTTATTTCCATAATGGCGTATTTTTTTTGCAAAATTAAAAATAATAACACTAAATTAGCATCGGAAAAACCAATTCTTAATAACAATCACAACAAATTGATTATGAATAATATAAGAATTAAACACTTTATATTGGGCTGTTTCTTCGTGTTATTTGCCGCATCAAGTTCAGCACAGATATCCCCTGCAACGCCAAAGGCAGGCCATTCCTTGACAGAAGATTTCATCCAACAGAACCTCATTTATCCCGCTGCAGACCTTGAAGCCGGAAACAAGGGCAAAGTCGTCATATCGTTCCATCTGGATGAAAAAGGCAACGGCAGCGACTATTCCGTCAAAGAGACCTTCAGTGAAGCCGCCAACGCGAATGCGCTCGACCTGGTGAAGAAAATCCTCTGGATGCCAGCCACCAAGAACATGCTGCCCGTTGCCGACGACATGGAATATGCGGTGGAATACAGCGCCAAGTCCTATAAACGCTATTGGAAGAAGCATGATCGCGTGGAACTTCCCTTGACCTTGGAGGCCGACAGCAGCTACAAGATCTATGAGATGCGCCAGCTTGAAGAGGCTGCAAAACCCTATTTTGCCGATGGTAGCACCATGTCAAAATACATCCTTAACAACCTGAAATACCCCGAGTCAGCCAAGATGGGCGAGATTCAAGGAAAGGTAAGGCTGGACTTTGTAGTGGAAACCAACGGCAACATTTCTAACATCACCATCCAAAACTCCGTGGGTGGCGGCTGCGACAACGAAGCCATTCGCCTGTTGCAAAACACCCATTGGATCCCGGCCGTAAAGAACAACAAATACGTCCGCAGCCACAACCAACAGGATATCACGTTCAGCTTTGGAACAAGGAATTATCTGGATGGAAACTCCTATTAATTGGAAGTCAAACAATTCAACAAATCAAATAAACAATGAAAAAACATCTCATCATTACGGCACTATTGCTCATGATTGGGGCAAATGCCATGGCACAGGAGGAAGAAGCTCCCGCCAAGAAATGGACGAACGAAGGCAGCGTTGGCTTTAACTTCGCGCAAAGCAGCTACACCAACTGGGCGGCAGGCGGACAAAACGCGTTGAACTGGCTTGGAACGCTCAACTACGAAATTGATTACGACAACGATGTCATCAAATGGGATAACAACCTCTACGCCGCTTTGGGCTACACCTTCTATGACTTCTCAATAAGGGGCATCAAGACCGATGACATTTTGCAATTCACCTCATTGGCAGGTATGAGGGCCACCGATCAATTGAACTACAGCTTGGAGTTCGCCTTCCGTTCGCAGTTGGCCAAGGGCTACGACCCACAGGCAAAAGACACCCGCTACAACTCAAAATTCCTTGCTCCCGCCTACATCTCGTTGGGTCTTGGTATGGAATGGACACCCAATGAACATTTTTCCGTCAACCTTGCCCCTCTGACAGGCCGTATCACCATTGTGAACGACTCCCTCCTGGCTTCCATCGGTGCCTATGGTGTGAACGAACTCGACACCGAGGATCCTGAGACCCATGAGTTGATCCACGATGCCAACAAGACCATCCGATATGAATTCGGTGCCCGTTTGGCAGCCAAGATGCAATACACCCTCTTCAAGAACGTGGACTATGAAAGCAAGCTCGAACTCTTCTCGAACTACCTCAAAAACCCACAGAACATTGACGTTGACTGGCAGAACCTTCTCGTCCTGAAAGTCAACGACTGGCTGAACTGCAACTTCGGAACGCATCTCATCTACGACTACGACATTCCGTTCTATGACTTGAATCCTGACACCCAAGAGTATGTGCTCGACCCAAACTCAAAGGTGCAGTTCAAGGAAGTGCTGAGCGTCGGTCTGCTCTTTAAATTATAAAAGATGAAGCGCATCGGCATCCTGTCCGACACCCACGGGGTGATCATCCCACAAGTCCTTGACTTTTTCAAGGATGTGGATGAGATATGGCATGCCGGTGACATCGGAAACATCGTCACTGCTGAACAGCTCGAAGCCTTCAAGCCGCTTCGGGCTGTTCACGGTAACATCGACGACCACATCGTTCGTCTGCAATACCCCGAGGACCTGTTTTTCCAGGTGGAGGACGTACACGTGTATATGACCCATATCGGGGGTTACCCAGGACACTACATGCCCGAGGTACGACGTATCTTGGAGGAGAAACGACCCGAGCTGTACGTCTGCGGGCACTCCCACATCCTAAAAGTCATCTACGACAAGAAACTTGACCTGTTGCACATCAACCCCGGCGCGGCAGGCAACACCGGTTTTCAGAAGAAAACCACCATGATCCGTTTCACGATCGACGGAAAACAATTCAAAGACATGGAAATCTTTGAAAAAGACAGAAGATAGAAGTCAGAAGCAAGAAGATAGAAGGCGAATTACCTAATCCTATTGATTGATCGAACCTTATCGATGTCCTTTTTCAATCCCGAGGAAGCCAGCAGCATCATGACCAGTGCGATGAGCGGCAGGAAGCATCCCCATGACGGCCAGCGGAACGAAGGAGCCGCAGCGATCACAGCCCCAGTCTTCATCAGGTAATACACAAAGATGGTGGCAATCAGCACTACCGTTAAGGCGACATTGATGCGCGAGAGCTTGAAGAGTTTCACAAACTGGTTCAATTTCACCGCACGGAAGATCGACATCGAGATGTAAAAGTTAATCAAGATGGCAGCCACGGTGAAGATAAGCAAGGGCAAAGCATAGATGGAGCTGAACCCAAGCTCAACGCCTGGAGCCACTGAAACGACATTGATGCCATAGACAAACAATTTATAATATGTGCCATACTCATCGAGATAGCTGGTCAGAGGCATGAAGAACAGAAGGCCCAAAACGAGGGCGGAAAAGAAAAACAAGATGGATTGAAGTCTTTGTTTCATGATGATGCAAAATTAATTTTTGAGCTGCAAAGATAATAAAATGCCAAAAAATTGAAGAAAAAACTTGCTAGTTTAGAAAATTGCATTATTTTTGCAGTGATTTTTGAAAGCACCTAAACAAAAATCACATTTCTCTAATTTTTCCCTAACATTTTTCAATCCCTTTATGTACAACATCTATGAACTGAACGATAAGACTTTGGATGATCTGAAGATTATCGCTATCGAATTAGGAATCGACGACGAAGGACGCACCAAGCAACAGCTTATTTACGATATCATTGACCATCAGGTGGAACATCCTGAAAGCATGAAGAAAATCAACAAGGACGACAACGCCCCGAAGAAGCGTGGCAGAAAGCCCAAAAACGCAAAGGCCGAACCGATCGAGAAACCTGCCGAGCCCATCCGTGAGCAAGCTCAGGCCGAAACCGTTCCCCAGCAAGTACAGCAGGGTAAGAAACAACGCCAGAAGAAGGAAAACCAACAGCAGATGAAAGAGGCTCCAAAGACGCAGGAGATTCCTTTCCCAACCGAAGAAACGCCCGCTGCCCCCGCACCTCAAAACGAGCCTAAGAAACGCGAAAAACGACCAAGAATCTCCCGTGAGAACAATAACAACAACAATAATAACAACGCTCCCCAACCAACTGCTACGCCTACCACTCCGGCAGAACCCGTAGCCCCTGCTGCTCCAGCAGTTCCTGTCGTTGAACACAAAGAGCATAAGGAGCACAAAGAGTTTAAAGAGTTTAAGGAGGTCAAGGAGGTCAAGGAGTCTCAAAAAGAACAAAAGGACCAGCACGAGCAAAAAGAGCAACGTGAACAGAAAGAGCAGCGTGAACAGAAAGAACAACAGATGAACGCCGAAAAGGCCGAAAAGCAGCGCCGCGACGAGATCTTGAATGAATTCGACAGCGTGGTGGTGGCTGAAGGCGTGCTGGAAATCATGCCTGAGGGCTTCGGTTTCCTGCGTTCGTCCGACTACAACTATCTCTCCTCCCCTGACGACATCTATGTTTCGACTTCGCAGATCAAGTTGTTTGGACTGAAGACCGGCGACACCGTCCTCGGTGCCATCCGTCCTCCGAAGAGCGGCGAGAAGTTCTTCCCCTTGGTGCGCGTTGACTATATCAACGGTCGTCGTCCCGAGGAGGTCAGGGACCGCATCCCGTTTGACTTCCTTACGCCTCTGTTCCCGAACGAGAAGTTCACCATCACGGGTCACCAGGGCGGCACCATCTCCACCCGTATCATGGACATGTTCGCCCCTATCGGCAAGGGCCAGCGCGGCTTGATCGTGGCTCAGCCCAAGACTGGTAAGACCGTGTTGCTGAAGGAGGTGGCCAACGCCATCGCGGCCAACCATCCCGAGGTTTATCTGATCATCCTGCTCATCGACGAACGTCCCGAGGAGGTCACCGACATGCAGCGCAGCGTCAACGCCGAGGTCATCGCCTCGACTTTCGACGAACCCGCCTCAAAGCATGTGCAGATTGCCAACATCGTTTTGGAGAAGGCCAAACGCCTCACCGAGTGCGGCCATGACGTTGTCATCCTGCTCGACTCCATCACACGTTTGGCACGCGCCTACAACACCGTGTCACCGGCCTCAGGCAAGGTGCTCACCGGTGGTGTGGAGGCCAATGCCCTCCAGAAGCCGAAGCGCTTCTTCGGTGCCGCCCGTAAGATCGAAAACGGAGGATCGCTCACCATCCTGGCAACCGCCTTGATCGACACCGGCTCCAAGATGGACGAGGTCATCTTCGAAGAGTTCAAGGGCACAGGCAACATGGAGCTCCAACTCGACCGCCGTCTGTCGAACAAGCGCATCTTCCCTGCTATTGACATCGTGGCTTCAGGCACCCGCCGCGACGACCTGCTCGTCGATGAGGTCACCCTTGCCAGGGTCTGGGCACTGCGTACCCACTTCGCCGACATGAACCCCGTGGAGGCCATGGAATTCCTGAAGGACCGGGTCGCCAAGACTGTCAGCAACGAAGAGTTCTTGATGAGCCTCGACAAATAAGCCATGAAGCGACTGGTAATCATTTTAAGCGTCTTCCTGCTCGCCTTACAGCTGCAGGCGCAAGACGTTGCATTGCTGAATAGCATCAAGGCCACTAACAGCAAGATCAAGACGTTTGAGGCAGATCTATCGAACACCCTTGTCAAGCCAAAGAAGACCAACACCCAAAAAGGCAAGCTCTATTTTGTGGCTCCTTACGAATTCGCCGCGCTGTTCACATCCGGCCAATTCATGATCACCAACGAAAAAAGGATCAAAATGGATATTGGCCTGTTTTCGGGCACCTTTAGGCTCAGGGATGGCGGCATGATGCAGTCGTTGAGCAACATCTTCCTCTACGGATTCCAAGGCCGCATCCAGCAATTGGCTGACGAAAACGGCTATAGCCTGACCACCAAAACCGAAGGCGGTTACCACATCGTTACCGGCACCATCAAGAAAAAGAAATTGATCGGCATCGGTTACAAGACGGTGGTTTTCAAATACCACACCGACAGTATGCTCCTTAAGGAGATCGTTTTATACGACTATAGCGGCAACGAAGACACCTACACCATTTCCTACGTCAAATACGACGTTCCGGTGGATCGACAAACATTCGAGTTTTAATAGATCGTCTTCAGGTCCTCTGTGGTCAACCCGTTGAAATCGCCCGAACTCATGAAAGCGCCAACGACATTGTTTCGTTGGCCTTTTTCTATTAATGCCATCAGCTCCGCCTTGTTGTGGGCCACCCGAAGGTCATTGCGACCGAATCCCTGGACGATGCGCTCATCCTTCATCAGCTCCAGCTTCTTGATGGCCACGGCATGGGGATCGTAAAACACGATAGCCGTGTCAGCCAGTTTCAAGGCATCGCGGTAATGGTCGATGAAGACCTCGCTCAGGCTGCTGTAGGTATGCAGTTCAAACACCGCAATCAGGTGCTTTTCAGGAAATTGCTCCCTCAGGGCTTTCACACTGGCATTGACCTTCGACGGGGCATGCGCAAAGTCACGGAAAATTAGATTGTCGCCGTTTTCGAACAACAATTCCAGACGGCGTGCTGCGCCTTTAAACGAAGCAATAGCGGCGTAGAACTGTTCATCAGTTACGCCCAATTGACGGCACACCAGTCGTGCTGCATTGATGTTCTTCATGTTATGGCTACCAAACACACCCACTTCCCTTCTACTGCCGTCGGGAAGCAACAAGGTAGCTTTTAAGCCATCGCTCTCAAACGGATGTACGCCATAGCCATATGTTTTACAGGAAGCGCCTTGAGCAATCTTCTCAGCTTCCACATCGGTCTGGTCATAGATCAGGCACCCACCCGGCTCGATGGTGCGCACAAAGATGCGGAACTGCTCCAAGTAGTTGTCAAAGGTCGGAAACACATTGACATGATCCCAGCCGATGCCGCTGATGACGGCAATATGCGGGTGATAATGATGGAACTTCGGCACACGGTCAATGGGCGAAGTGAGGTACTCATCCCCTTCCATCACCATGTATTTGGCCGACTCACTGAGGCGCACCATCACGTCGAAGCCCTCCAGCTGGGCACCCACCATAAAGTCCGTCTCGATGCCAACCTGCTTGAGCACATGCAGGATCATCGAGGTGATGGTGGTCTTGCCATGGCTACCGCCGATCACGATACGCGTCTTGTCCTTGCTTTGTTCGTAGAGGTATTCCGGATAGGAATATACTTTCAATCCCAGCTCCTGGGCACGAACCAGCTCAGGATTGTCGATACGGGCGTGCATGCCGAGGATCACGGCGTCGTAGGTATTGTCGAGCTTCTCGGGATACCAACCCCATTGCGGCGGCAGGATGCCTTCCTTGGCCAAACGACTTTTTGATGGCTCAAAAATCTCATCATCCGAGCCTGTGACTTCATAACCCTTGCGGTGCAAGGCGATGGCGAGGTTGTGCATGGCACTGCCTCCTATGGCGATAAAATGTACCTTTTTCATGTTTGTTGGATTTGATGCCGTAAAGGTACGAAATTTTGACTTAATTTTGCCCCATGGAAGAAAAAGTAGAAAAATATCGGCTTCTTTTGAAGCAGGCGCAGTCGCTCGTCAAAGACGAGACCAACCTGATCGCCAATCTGAGCAACCTCAGCTCGTTGATCCATTTCACCTTCGAATTCTGGTGGACCGGTTTTTATTTCGTTGACGGCAAGCAGCTGGTGTTGGGTCCGTTCCAAGGGCCTTTGGCATGCACGCGAATCCCCTACGGCAAAGGCGTTTGCGGCACAGCGTGGGCAGATAAGCGGACCCTTGTGGTGCCCGACGTGGAGCAGTTTCCCGGCCATATCGCATGCAGCAGTGAATCCAGAAGCGAGATTGTGGTGCCCATTTTCAAGGACGGCGAGGTCTGGGCTGAGTTGGATATCGACAGCAAGGAGCTGAATACGTTTGATGAGATCGATAAGGAGTGGCTGGAGAGAATTGTGGAAATATTAAAGAGTTAGGAGTTACCAGTCGCCCCGAAGGGGCAACAGCTACTAGCCCAGGGCAACGCCCTGGGATTAGATACGGGAATGAAAAAAGGTTTGAATCATAGTATTTTAAAGCTAGCGATCCCCAACATTGTCAGCAACATCACCGTGCCTTTGCTGGGGTTGGTTGATATGATGCTGATGGGGCATCTCGACTCGGTGGCCTATATTGGTGCCATCGGGTTGGGTGGCACCATCTTCAGCGTGCTTTATTCCATTTTCAGCTTCATGCGAGCCGGCACCACCGGCTTCACGGCGCAGGCCTTTGGCGGCAAAGACCATCAGGAGATCTCTTACGCTTTTTATCGTTCCATGGGCATCGCCTTGATCGCCACCTTGATCGTCCTGACCTTGCAGCGTCCCATTGAATGGATTGCCATGCAGCTGTTGAATGGCAGCGCCGAGGTGCTTGCCTATACCTCAGAGTATTACCGTGTGAGGATTTGGGCGGCACCCGCCGTGTTGAGTCTTTATACCTTCAACGGCTGGTACATCGGCATGCAAAACACCACCATCCCCATGGTGATCGCCATCCTGATCAACGTGGTCAACATCGGGCTTAGCGTACTGTTTGTCAACGTGTTCCACATGGGTGTCACGGGAGTCGCCTTAGGCACCGTGATTGCACAATACACAGGTTTGCTGACTGCAGTAATCTTCATGTTGGCCAAATACCGACGTTACCTCATCCCGATCAAGCGTGCCATATTGTTGCAATCCGACAAACTCAAGCGCTTCTTCAAGGTGAACACCGACTTTATGATCCGCAGCATTTTGCTGGTGTTGACCATCGCTTTTTTCACCAACCAGAGCGCCAAGTTGGGCGACGACATCCTGGCCGTCAACATGATCCTGATGCAGTTTTTCTACATCTTCAGCTACTTCACCGATGGGTTTGCTTATGCCGGCGAGGCTTTGGTGGGGCGTTTCGTTGGTGCCAAAGACCAAGACAATCTAAAGAAGACGGTGAAATATCTGCTGCTTTGGGGACTTGGCTTGAGTGTGCCTTTCACCCTACTCTACTGGGTCTTCCCCGACGCCTTCATCCGTCTGATCTCCGACCAGCCCGAGATAGCATTGCAGGCCCGTCCCTACTATCTTTACATGGTTTTGATCCCCGTGATCACCTTTGCTGCCTTCATTTGGGACGGCATCTATATCGGCGCTACGGCAGCCCGGGGCATCCGCAACACCATGTTGATCGCTTCGGTGGTGGTGTTTCTTCCCGCCTGGTATTTCCTGGTGCCCGCATATGGCAACCACGGCTTGTGGATCGCTTTTCTTTTGTTTATGATTGCCAGAGGCGTTAGTATGACCGTTATGGCAAAAAAGAGTATCTTTGCAGCATGAAAGCTTACTCCATAAGGATTTACGGTCGCGTGTTCAACGTCGGTTTCAGGCGTTACGTACACCGTTATGCCATTGATTGCCGCATCAATGGCTATGTGGAGAACGACCGCACCGATGGTTGCGTCCACATCGAAGCCGAGGGCGAAGAGTCCGATTTGGTCCGTTTCAGCATCCTTTGTGGCGAAGGCACCCCTTATTCCAAGGTCATCGACATGAAGGTCGAAGCCAAGGAACCGACGGGGAAGTACGAGGGATTTGAGGAGATCAGGTAAAGAAGAAACTATTTTCAGAAATCACAGTAATCTTTCGCTATTATGTAACATTTTTGGGTCGTTCCTACAATCCCACACCATGAGAATGTAACAAACCCCATATTCATATAGATAAATGATCTTAAATCTTCTAAAAACCAACAAATACCTATAGTTTCGGTTAAGATGCGCACACAATGGTTCTAATGATCCCATTTCGGGCATCATTTCCAGCATATCAGCCCTTCGGAAAACTTCCTCGACAAACCGCTGCGCAAAACGATTTGAATACTGTTCGTAATAATAGCAAAACTTTTCAACGTCATCTTGGGCCAAAGGAGTCCAGATTACTTGTACCATGAACGAACCAAGGATTGAAATTCCGCATTGGAGAGGCAACCTTTACCGGATTCAGCATCTTCCGTTGACTGAATGATTCGACGGAGGGCTTCTTCGGGAGTATATTGACACGGTTTACTATGTTCTTCAGCTTGGCTCATCGAAAGAAGAAGACTTGTTTTGTTTAGTGCAAAGATAGTCAAATTATTCATAGCTGGCAAAGTTTTTTTGGTTTCTGTCGGCAAAGATAACAAGAATATTTTAACTGATACTATTAATTAATAAAGTTTTTTCAACTTTATTCTAAATATTTCATTTACAGGAGTATCTATCTCGATACACCTTTCGAGAGGCTCCTATCGGTAAGGGGATAAAAAAAGTCTCACCATTCACACCATGGCCTTCAAAACAATCTAGACCGATGACATTTTCCACTCACTGCGTGGAAAGCATGATGGTCCTCAACAACAGCGACTAACTCTTTGCCGCCAAATACCTCACCTATATGCCCACCCAAGAGGAACTCCGCCGAGAGATTGAGCAGCAAAAGGAGTTTTCAGATTACAGAACGAGGGATAGAGGTGCACTATTGGTAGGAGGATAAAAAGGCTTACCCTTGAAAATAATCTAGATTTCCATCAATCTTCGGAAAGCGATGAGAAACCAATAGGACATCACCTTTCCCATTGAGCTGCCACTTCTTGACGGTAAGACTCAACAAAGCATGAGAGGATTTTGTCGCGCATTTCAGGTTCAAAAAGGCCCTGCATAATATAATCATGCTCCTCAGAAAAGAAATCAATCACGTATTGGTTCATTCTATCTATCAGTCCAACAGCCTCGCCTATTACTCCATCATAGCTCTGTCTGTTCTTGTCATCAATGATCAAGTTGCTCATACTCAAACCATGGGCATACTGGGACAGATAGGAAAGCAGGTCATAGAACTCGGTTTCCCCAATAAGCGCATACAGATCTTTCCATTTGTATTGATTATCCTTAATGTTCCTGTAATTCCTAAATTCTTTAAACTTCCAGTTCCTGTCAGCGACGATTTTGTGAAAGGCCTCCGGGTCTTGTTGTTTGATCGGCAAACGATCAATGATTTCCCAAGCCTGGTTCATCATTCTCTGCCGATGCTCTCTATTCCTTTGATTCTGCTTTGCAAGCTCTTCCAATTCGTTTTCCGGCATACAACCTTCGTTGATGGGTGCTGTCGGTAAGACTTTCATTCCCTCTTCACAACCATCAATCACATACAAACAATGCCTGAGCCACCGTAAGTTTACGTCTTGCTCTCCATAAACCAAACGAAAAACGGCTACATGGTCTCCCAACATCCTTAGCAAACAATTGGCAGAAACGTAATCGTGTTGCTGCTCAATCACTTTTATAAAAGTATCAAATGATACCAATCGCAGATAGCAAAAGTGAGCCACATATCCTTTGAGATGATTCACTGGAGCATAACTGTATAGACCAGTCACTCTCTTCACAGTATTCATGTAAAGATATAGTGAATACAAATACCTATTGGTGGGAATGTATCCGAATTCTTTTAATCCTTCAACATGAAACAAACCTTTTATTTGCAGCGTCATTTCATTAGCGTGCTATACATTGTTCTTCTTGAAATTCTCCGCCTGCTCAAATATCGCCTTAAACACATCATCCCTTGTCGCTGGAGGGTATTTGTGCTTAGCCAAAGTGAGAATAATTTGAACCTTCAGTTGGGCTTTGATGTCGGCTTTCTTGTCCCAGTCAATGTATTGCGTCTTGTCATCCACCACCTCTTTCACATCTTTGGCGAGGGCGATATACTGCTCTTCAGTGTATTCATTCAGAAAGCCGTATTGTTCTGCAACTGATTTCAAGATATCGTAAAAGGCTTTCACCTCAATATCCGGAATGCCTTCAGGCAACACACTGTCTTTCTTGATCTCTTCGAACAAATCAGCCAATTGTTTAGCGACTTCGGTCACAATCTCATCAGCTAATACAATGTCATCCGAACGATCGTTGTATTGGTCGATAATGCCATTCAAGCGCTCGGTAAAGCTAACCGCTTTCACCTTGTTCACCTTTTTCACACTGTCGATAACACGCTTCAATAGCTGCTCCATCAGCTTGACTTTCGTGTTCTTGTAAGGGAGTTTCTTCAATTTCTCCATATACTGCGTGGCCAGCATGTCAATCTGTTCGTTATTGTCGAGCCGCATGGTGTTGATGGCCACCACCTCTTCGGAAATTAAAGCCTCGTTCACCAACTTCAACACGTGGCGATTCATCTGCGTGGCATCGGGCGATTCGCCTGTGGTAGTCTTGTAGATGATGGACCGAACGCCGGAGAAGAAATGCACATCATTGACCTCATCCTTGGTGATGCGCTCGTCGTTGTTGCACATGTTGTAGGCCGACTTCATGATGATGACATGCTTCATGAAGCGTTTCTCCGTCTCGTCGGTCTGTTGAATGCGTTCGGCAGCCAACTGCAGGGTATCCAACTGTTCGAGCGGCGTTCCTGTGAAGAACTTCAAGTAGTCGAAACCTGTGAACATGCGACGCAGCAGGTCAAGCTCATCCTTGAACAACTTCACAGCACTATCAATAGTCTCTACAGGCGTTTCATTTTGTCCACCATTGGCGTATTTCTTCATCGCCTGGTTGAACTTCTTCTTGATGCCCAGATAATCGACAATCAAGCCCTTGTCCTTGCCGGGATAGGTGCGGTTTACACGACTCACGGTCTGTATCAGCGTGTGCATCTGTAACGGCTTGTAGCAATACATCGTATCCAAACAAGGCACATCGAAACCCGTGATCCACATATCCACCACAATGGCAATCTTGAAGTTCGACTTTTCCTCCTTGAATTGCAAGTCGAGTTTCTTGCGGTCATCGTCGGTGCCCAATAGGTTGTACAGTTCAGGGTCGTCATCTTTCTGACGGATACACACCAACTTGATTTTCTCGATAGGTTTGATCTTCTCAGCTTCCTCTTTGGTCAGTTCCTCGCCATCGCCGCATATCTTCACCTCCGCCCATTCAGGCCGCATGGCGATAATTTCCTTGTAAATGGCGAAACCTATCTCTCGTGTGGCACAGACAATCATCGCCTTGCCTTTTACCGTACTGCCCTCCTCCACGCGGCGTTCGTAATGTTGCAGGAAATCCACGGCCAGACGGTGAATCAGATCAGGACTATTGAGCAAGATGCTCATCTGGGTCATAGCCCGCTTGCTCTCCTCAATTTGGTATTCCGACGAGCCTTCCTCGGCGCATTGGTCGTAGTAGGCCTCAATCTGCTTGACGAGTTCACTGTCGGCAAACACGTGGGAGGCACGGCCTTCGTACATGATGGTCTTGGTGATGCCGTCCTCCACCGCTTCTATCATGGAATACTCATCCACCACGGCACCAAACACATCTAAGGTGGCATCGATGGGCGTACCCGTAAAGCCCACGTAGGTGGCATTGGGCAGCGAATCGCGCAAATATTTGGCGAAACCATACGAGCGTTTCACGCCATTCTCTGTGATCTCCACCTTTTCCTCCAGACTGGTTTGTGTGCGATGGGCTTCATCGCTGATGCAAATGATGTTGGCGCGGTTGGAAAGCAGGTTGATGTCCTTGGAGAACTTCTGTATGGTGGTAAGAAACACGCCGCCACTGGTACGCCCATGCAACTTGTCTTTCAAGTCCTCGCGGCTCTCCACCTGTTCTATCACACTGTCGCCCACAAACTGCTTGGCGTTGAGCAACAGACGCGAGAGCTGGTCATCAAGGTCGGTGCGGTCGGTGATGAGAATGATGGTCGGGCTGCACAGCGCCTTGCTTTTCATCAGCAGGCGCGAAAGGAAGAGCATGGTGAGTGACTTGCCGCAACCTGTAGCGCCGAAATAGGTGCCACCCTTGCCGTCGCCACCTGCGTTAAGTTTGCTGTGATTCAGGATGTTCTGAAACAGCGAACGGGCGGCAAAGTATTGAGGATAGCGGCAGATGAACTTCTTTTCGTCTTTGGATGTGTCGGGGAAATAGACGAAGTTGTGAATCACATCGATGAGCCGGTCTTTACGGAACAGTCCGGCAATCATGGTCTTGAGCGAGTTGATGCCGTCGCAGCCTCTATCCTTGGCATTCACCTTGCGCCAGGCATAGAAGTATTCGTATGGGGTGTATAGCGTGCCGAACTTGTTGTTCACGCCATCCGAGATGACGATGAACGCAGTGTATTTGAACAATGCGGGGATGTCCCTGCGGTAGCGGATAGTGAGCTGCTTGTAGGCATCTTCGATGGTGGTGTTCTGCTTGAGGGCGTTCTTGAACTCAAACACCACTACGGGCAGACCGTTGAGGAAGATAATGGCATCGGGGATGCGATGTCGCTGGCCCACAATGTCGAACTGGTTCACCACCTTGAAGATGTTATATTTCTGGTTGGATTCGTCGAAAGCGATGGGATAGATATAGAGGTTTTGCTTGGTAGGGTCTTCGCGCTTCAACGAAAAGCCGTCCATCAGCAGGCTGAGGGTATGCTTGTTTTCAGCATAGAGGGTGCCACCGTGTTTCTGCGTGATGACACGGATGGCCGCTTCGACCTCCGTATCCGTGATGCCATCGTTCTTATAACGGTTGCGCAGATACTGGGAGAGGTCATCGGGCAGCACCACCTCGTCAAGGTCTCGTACAATCTCCTCCCCTTTGGTGTAATCATAACCTTGTTCTTGCAACAAGGCGATGATGGATTGTTCTAATTGGCTTTCGTTGAAATAGGACATGGTTATTCTTTTTCAATCATTTACTCTCGATATACTCAATCGTCCACACAGAATCAGAGACCTTTTTTAGCTTATCTTTATAGTATGGCAATAGCATCAATGCAGAATCTATTTTTTCAGTATTTGACAAATATATAACGGAAAAAGTAGAATCTCTGCTAATATTATATTGAATACAATAGCGTTTTTCAATCATTCCCAACACAGTTTCTAAATCTCTAATTCTATGCATGTTTTTATTGTATTCGCTATTGAATTCACCCACTAAATTATCATAATCACAAGCTAATCTATTATAATTACTTACTAATGCGTTATATTCTTTAACTAATTCTCGAACAGTAAACACTTTGTCTCCTTGTAGAAATAATAGTTCAGTGCTATCTTGTTGCATGATAGTGAAATTTGCTTTAGTACCTTTTAAAGAATATGAAGTCGTATGTTCTAAAGAGTCATGTTTAATGTCAAAATACTCTTCAACCAAATCACTACGGAATGACAATTCTTGTATTGTTTTGTCTCGCTCCCTAATCTGTTCCTCTAGCTTTTCAATATAAAACACACTGTAAATGAGGGCTATTGACAAACCGATGATAAATATTATTGGCACAATATCCATTACTTTTTTTAAAACCTTATTTTTCATGGCTACCCTCCTTATTTTCTAGTTCTAATAAACGATATTGTTGTTTACAGTCATCCAATTGGTACTTTACCTCCGAGATTTTTTCTTCAAATTCATCATGTTGACGTTGAAGTTCAAGATTATGTTGTTGGTTTAGCTCTATTATCTCCATTTTGTGTTGCTTGTCGTTGATGAACAAACCAACAGTTACGGGCACAGCAAGTACAGCTATACCTCCTCCAATAATTCCGACCCACTCAAGAATCTCTCTTATTTTACTTTTCTTTTTCGATTTTGCCATATCTCAACATTTCTTCAAAGCTGCGTTTATCTATCTCGAAACAAGCAAAGACTATAATACCATTAATCTCTTGTTAATTAACTGTACAACTATCATTATAAATGACACTCGTGAGCATATTTATCAAATTCAGATTTGTTATAGAAGCCAAATATTTGACAATGTGGACAAGAGTATTCTCCATACGATTTACGCATCTGAATCAGTTTCCTATCATTGTCCCAGCAATGTGAACAATAATAGATGTCGTCCTCCTCGTCCTTTAGAGTTATGTAAAGCTCTTGATGGCGTTGGATACGCTCTTCTATATCTTGCTTTTTCTTAAGATCTGCATTCTCTTCAGTCAATTTGTTTATAGTTGCTTGCATATCCAACGCTTGTGCGCTTAAATCAAGTAGTTGACGATACAACTCTAGGTTGTCTGCTTGCTGTACTATTTTTGCAACATCTTTTATTCCTTCATAAAGTCCCATATTATCATTCTCTTTTTATTTCCCCATCCTCGCCAATAGCAAAGACTGTAATTCCGTTAATTTCAAGTTTTCTTGTTTGTACAAACTATTCGCTTGGTCAATTGTTTGCATTTGTTCATCTATTTCATCAATCACATCCCTCTTTGGAATTATTATTGGTATGTCTTCAATTGTTTCTCTCTTTGCAATATTGACCTGCGCACTCCCATGTGCATCCTCCAACAGCATTTTGTGTCCTTCTTTCGACAAAAGAAAATACCTTAACAATGTTGGAGAGTATTTCTGTTCATCTACTCGTAGTATCAACAATGCCTGATTTATAACTCCTGTTGGGTCGTTGTTGTTAATTTGGATTATTCTTCCAATTGTTCCGCTACAACTGATGACCAAATCATTTTTCTTAACAGTGAACCTTTTTAGTGATTCATATTTTGATTCAGAGATATAATACCTGAATAGTCTGTGTTCGTCAATCACATGTTGCTGTTCATACACTGGTATGCCCTGGGGTTGCATGTCCTCTTTCTTTAAAGCAGAACCGAAAGGCCCTCTTATGAACTTTTCCAATATTTCTCCGAGTGTCCCCATTCGCCAACCTTCGGGGAGGTTTTCTTTGTCGATGTTGTCCACAAACATCTTCCAATACAACGCATGCGCGGTGGCTTCCAGTTTCTCAATCATTTGCTCGTTAAGACGGATGCGGTTGGCAAGCGTCTCGTATTCCGCCACGATTTCACGCTGGCGAGCGATTGTGGGTACGGGAAGACGCATATTGCAAAAATCTTCCCAAGTCAAGCTGCCACGCACACCACCAACAGCATAATAACTGGCCTCACGGTCAAACTCACTGCGAGAAAACCACATCATCAAATAATGAGGCAACAACACCGTTTTGTCTATGACCTCAAACATCGGATAGGCTGGCGACATAATGGCCTCGTCCTCCTCAAACATAGCAACAGGCATCTTTCCATCGCGACTCACCTGCATCAAACTGCAAGCAAACTGCTCACGACGAATCACCTTATAGTTTGAAAGGTCGGTGCCTATGACATTGGCCACAGACGGAATGAAAGCCTTGTCAATAGTAAGACCAACAAGCTTCGTAACCTTCAAATCTCGGTTACGGACATCAATAGGGCGTATATAGTCGCCTAAACGTTTGTAGTTCATTAATGTATCTCGATTAGATTACAAAAATAGTAAAAATAATCGTGAATAACGAAAAAAAGATGGGAAAAGATGGGAAATTAAAGGAAAATTTCCTCTATTTTTGGAAAATAATGTATCTTTGCCACAGAAAAAGAACTGAACAATGAAGATTGAGCCAACTCCAAAATCAAATCCTGAAAAGCTTGCAGACGCCTTGCAAATGCTATATAATCCCGATATTCAGCCCCTGTTCCAGAGAATCAGCAGCGAGTATCTGTATTGGGACAAAGTGAAATACCTGGGGCCCAAAGACATCGATAAGGAAGTATTATGGCAGGCTGTAAAGATTCAACGCGGACTGAATGCCCAAAACATTCGGTTTGGCAAGCACACTTTTCACTTCACGATCACGAAATACATGCTGGCGCTGCTCCATGATTTTGACATGAACCTGGGAGGAAGCCTTGGCACCAAAAACATCATCCCATCCACTGACAAGAACTACTACCTGATTAGCTCCATCATGGAAGAGGCCATAGCATCCAGCCAAATGGAAGGAGCCTCAACAACACGGCGGATTGCCAAAGACATGCTTCGCAAACAGTTGAAGCCTAAAAACAAAAGCCAGCAAATGATCGTTAACAACTATGAGACCATCAGCAAAATCTCAAAAAACTCACAAGAGGATTTCTCCGCAGAAAGTTTGCTTGATATTCACCGCTCAATAACAAGCAAGACTTTGGACGATCCCGAAGACGAAGGTGTGTTCCGCAAGAACGATGATATCTACGTAGTGGATGGCATCACCGGACACGTTGCACACACCCCTCCTACCTATACCGAAATTGATGGGCTGATTCATGATTTATGCGATTTTGCCAATAACGACGATGGCGACAACTTCATCCATCCCATCATTAAAGGCATCATCATCCATTTCATACTGGCTTATATCCACCCCTTTGCAGATGGCAATGGAAGAACCGCTAGATCCCTCTTTTATTGGTATATGATCAAAAAAGGCTATTGGTTGACCGAGTACCTTTCCATTTCCAGAATCATCTATGTCAATAAAAAGGCGTATGAAAAGGCCTATCAATACACTGAGAGTGACGGCAACGACCTATCATACTTCATCCAATATCACTTGGATGTAATGAAAAAGGCTTTCGAAGAATTGAAGAAGTATCTCCAACGCAAAATCGATGAACAGCAGAACATTCTCAGATTCGTTGGAATATTGAATATCAATGAACGCCAAAGGTACGTCCTCAAAACCATTTCCGATAGCAAGCGGACCATATTCACTCCAAAAGAGTTGGCAACACAATTCAACATTTCAACCAGAACAGCAAGAACCGACCTTCAGGAATTGGTGGATATGGGCTATTTAAGCACAACGAATTTGAATAAAAGAGCGATTGGATATATTAAATCAGCCAGGTTTGAAGAACTGCTTCAAGCTTCTTCCAAACTATAATTAGAGGAAATTAGAGGAAATTTAGGGAAAATTTCCTCTAATTTTATTCTTATAACCCGTACCCCAACTTCTCAAAGAGCACTTTCAAATCTTCTTTGCTCTTTTCCTCCTGCTGCAACAACTCGCGCATATCGGCTTGCAGTTCCTGCATCTTAGTGTCAAAGTCAATCTGCTCATCGCGGTTGCGGAACTCAATATATTTACTAGGCACGAGGCTGCAACCTTTATGCTCAATTTCATCACGAGTGGCGGAATAACAGAATTCGGGGATATTCACATAGGTCTGTTCAAAACCCTTCTGCTGCCAGTTGTGGTAGGTGCGGGTGACGGTGTCGCGCGTGTCCTGGTCCAATTCCACGTATTTCTTTTCGAAAGGCACGCCCATCTGCCGCAGGTCCATAAAGAGGACTTCGTTCTCGCGGTCACGATAATGGATTTCCTCGCTGTTCTTCATCGCCACGTGTGCCTTTTTGTTGTTGTTCAGTATCCACAACGTCACGCTGATGTCAGTGGAATAGAACATATTGCGGGGCAAGATGATGATGGCTTCCACCTTGTCGTCCGCAATGAGTTTGCGACGGATGGCCAACTCAGTGCCGTCGGCACTTAAAGCACCATTGGCAAGCAGAAAACCCGCCACGCCATTGGTGGACAACTTGGAGAGGATGTTCAAAATCCAGCCGTAGTTGGCGTTCGAGGTGGGTGGAATGTCGTAGCCACGCCAGCGCGGGTCGTCGGTGAGCTGGTTGTCTTCGCGCCAGTCCTTTTGATTGAACGGTGGATTGGCCATGATATAATCCGCTTTCAGGTCTTTATGCTGGTCGTTGTGGAAGGTGTCGCCCTGCTTGATGTCCGCCGAGATGCCTCGAATGGCTAGGTTCATGCGCGCCAACTTGAAGGTGGTGTTAGTGTTCTCCTGTCCATACACGCTTACGTTCTTCTGGTTGCCGTGATGCGCCTTCACGAACTTCATCGACTGCACAAACATACCACCCGAACCGCAGCAGGGGTCGTAGATCTTGCCGTCGTAAGGCTCAATCATCTCGGCGATGAGGTTAACCACCGACTTCGGCGTGTAGTACTCTCCCTTACCCTTGCCTTCGGCGATAGCAAACTTGCCGAGGAAGTACTCATACACACGCCCAATGAGGTCGTTTTCCGAATCCTTTACGGTTTCCAACGTGTTGATTTCATCAAGCAACGAGGCGAACTTGGTCTTATCCAAACCCAGGTTGGAGTAGTAGTTGTTGGGAAGCGCCCCTGCCAGCTGCTTGTTCTTCTTCTCAATATTGGAGAGCGCGTCATCGATAATCTGGAAAATGTTCGGCTGCTTGGCGTTCTGCATAATGTATGACCAGCGGCAACCCTCCGGCAGGTAGAACACATTTTCCGCAGTGTAGAACTCCACCGTGTCGACATACTCCTTCAGTCCCTGCTCGATAAGTTCCTGCTTGCGCTGCTCGAAGCGGTCGCCCGCATATTTGAGGAAGATGAGGCTCAACACAACATGTTTATATTCGGCTGGCTCCACGGCACCGCGCAACTTGTTGCACGACTCCCACAGCGCCGCCTCCATGGATTTCTCCATTTTTTTCGGTTTTAAGGAATAGTTCATTTGTATCTCTAGGCTTAAAAAGCGACTTCAAAGATACAAATTTCACCTAAAAAACCAATTGATTTTTTGAAACATTCCGGGGTGAAGTGCTACTTATTGTATTTTGGTTTTTCAATCGTACCATTTGAATGTATTGTACCTCAGCGACATTTGGCATTTACTTCTGAACATCCAGGAAGACAAGAAGCAACACGCCGCCACACTCTATTCCATCACCAAGGAAATAAACAAAGCCACCCCCGAAAAATGAGAGTGGCTTTGTTTGATAAAAAGTTAACCGCCGGGTGGGTTGGATACTCCCTGTCGGTCATGCATTAACTTTTACGCTGCAAAGATACATCAATTTTCTGAAACCGCAACTATTCCATCGAAAAAAATCCTAAAACCACTTGTCAAGGGTTTCTTCAGTCTGACGTTCTATTTCAGGCGTGATATATTGACGCCCTTTTCGATAGGCGATGGCGATAGCAGCGATTTCATCGGCCCATCCGAGAATGGGATGACGTTTGCTTGAGATGAAGTTTATTGGGAGGACCAGGTAAGCCAGTGCACCATAGATGACCGCTTTGGCCGACTTGGGGGTAGCATCGCTTTTGAGCACATAATACATGAGCAGAGCCTGTTTTGCGGCATAGCGTCCGTAACGCTTTGCGTTTTCCTTGATTTTCTCCCACAGCAGCGGCAGGTTGAAGCTTGAGGTGTTTTCCATAGGGTTTTGAATTTGGGCGCAAAGATAAAGAATTTCTTTTTTTGAAAAAGACCTTGGCATGCTGCTTTTCAACTCACATTGTAAGAAAACATCCACTACGAAAATAAAACCAGTCAGTGATTGGAAAATGAAGGATTGTCCCATCAATGCCGGGACAATCTAACAAAAAAAGCTATCTTTGCGGCATGCATATCCTCTCGAAATCGACATACATCAAAGGCCTGCAATGCGAAAAGGCCTTGTATATGACCAAGAAACACCCCTACTTACGTGACAAACTGAGCATCGAGCAACGGGCGAAGTTCAAACGAGGGTCGGATGTGGGCGTTTTGGCACACCAATATTTCCCAGGTGGGGTGAACATGACCCCTGCTTCGCCTTCGCAGTTTCCGAAAAAGGTGGTGGAGACCATGCAAAACCTCCAAAATCCTTCGATCAACGTGATGTATGAGGCCGTATTCCAACACAACGACACTTTGATCATGGTTGACCTGTTGGTGCGCGACGGCCAACAATGGCGCGCCATCGAGGTCAAAAGTTCCCTGAGGCTGAGCCAGACCTATTACAACGACGCCGCGCTGCAATACTACGTCCTGCACGGCTGCGGGGTGCCACTCTCCGACTTCGAGCTGATGCACATCAACGCCGACTACGTCAGGCATGGCGACATCGACGTAAAGCAGCTGTTCAAGCTGGTCTCGGTGCTCGACTATGCCAAGGAACAGGAACCGACCATCGCTGCCAACGTGGAGCGGCTGAAAAGCGTGGTAGCCCTCCCCCACGCCCCACAGGTGGCCATCGGGCCTCACTGCCACGAGCCTTACACTTGCGACTTCCTTGGCCATTGCTGGAAGAACGTCCCGAAAGAGAACACCGATTTCACCATCGACTACAAGGCCCTTTTTGCCCAGGCACCCAATCCCAAACCACGTAGCATCGCCTACCTGAACGTCCTGCACCATTACCCTGCCGTACCCGAACTCGAAGGCACCAAGCCCTACCAGGAGATGCTATTGGCCTTTGCCCTCAGCGGGGATCAAGAACCCGACGGATACACCTTCTGGAACTGCTACGACGACCATAGCCGCTGGCAAGATTGTTATCCATTGCTGGAAGAACGCTTCGCTAATTACAATCTGATTGTGTGTTTTGATTCCACCAATCCCAATTTAGGATACAAGCTATTCAATCTTTGTGAAGTACTCCAAAATGCCCAATTGTTACACCCCAAACTGAAAGACGGATTTAATTTACAACATACCGCCGAGGCACTGTTTCACGGGGCTAAACTCTTTGAACACAGTAGGATACTTGTTGAAGCCCTTGCACAAGAGTTGACAAGTTATGAACAATCGAAAGATGATTTACTGGCTGAAAATGAGATGATTAAACGTATTTATCAACAATTTTTCAAATAAAACCCTGTTCATAACTTAAGGCATTTTCACTCTTCGAGGGACTTGATAAAGCCATACCTTTGGCTCACAAAAAAAAGCGGATTTATTCACTTTTCAACTCGAGATACTTCACATGCCTACAGATACCATTACCAGACCGTTTTCCAACAATTTGCAACGGAGAACGCCAGCCACGCCTGAGCAACTTTTAGCCAACCAGGGACGCATCCCACCCCAAGCCGTTGACCTCGAAGAGGTGGTCCTCGGCGCCTTGATGCTTGAAAAAGAAGCCGTCAACGAAGTCATCGACATACTTACCCCAGAGGCCTTTTACAAAGAGGCGCATCAGAAGATTTTCAAGGCCATCAAGGACCTGTTTGGCAAGTCGGAGCCCATTGATATCCTTACGGTTACCAACGAGTTGAAGCAGACTGGCGAGCTGGAGTCAGTGGGCGGTGCCTATTACATCTCGAAGCTCACCAACCGCGTCGTGTCGGCCGCCAACATCGAGTACCACGCACGTATCATCATGCAGAAGCACATTCAGCGCGAGCTGATCGTGATTTCCTCAGAGACCATCAACCAGGCTTTTGAGGACACCACGGATGTGTTCGACCTGCTTGACAATGCCGAGAACAAACTGTTCCAGATCAGTGAGAACAACCTGCGCCGCAGCTACAACTCGATGCAGGACTTGGTGAACAAGGCCATCACCGAGATCCAGAACGCCAAGAACAGCGACCAGAAGTTGCGCGGCGTGCCCTCTGGCTACACCGAGCTTGACCGCATCACCCAAGGCTGGCAAAAGTCAGACCTCATCATCCTGGCGGCACGTCCATCCATGGGTAAGACCGCTTTCGCCCTCAACCTGGCGCGTAACGCAGCCGTTGATTTCCAACGTCCCATCGCCTTCTTCTCGTTGGAGATGTCATCAGTGCAGCTGGTCACCCGTCTGATCTCCACCGAGACTTCGTTGACTGCCGACAAGCTCCGTTCGGGCGACCTGGCCGAGCACGAGTGGCAGCAGCTGAACACCAAGGTGACACCGCTCATCGACGCACCGATCTATATCGACGACACCCCGCAGCTCTCCATCTTTGAGCTGAGGGCCAAATGCCGCCGACTGAAGCAACAGCACGACATCCAGATGATCTTCATCGACTACCTGCAGCTGATGACCGCCAAAACCGAACGCGGCGGCAACCGAGAGCAGGAGATCTCCACCATCTCGCGGTCACTGAAGAGTCTCGCCAAGGAGCTGGAGATCCCCGTACTGGCACTGTCACAGCTGAGTCGTAGCGTGGAGCAGCGTCCCGGATCGAAGAAGCCCATCCTCTCCGACTTGCGCGAGTCGGGTGCCATCGAACAGGATGCCGATATGGTGATGTTCATCTACCGTCCGGAGTATTACAAGAACGAACAGGAGAACCCCGACCTCCCGCAAGGCTTCACCTGCATCGACATCGCCAAGCACCGTAACGGAAAGCTCGGCGAGGTGAACCTGAAGTTCGTCGGCCAGTACGCCCGCTTCGAGGAGTTCGGCCAAGACCGTCTCGCCTCAGCCGATGAGATCACCCTCGGCCCCAACCCCAACTTCAACAACACCATGATCGTAGGATCAAGGATGAACGACGACGATCCTTTCGGGCCACAACCTTCAATTACAGAAGACTTTAACCCTCCGTTTTAATTCTCGCCCTCGCTCCTCTCGGGCTGGGTGTTTTTTTCGCTTGGAACAGCTACCGAGCGAGCATCCCTCCGGGATGCCAGCTCAGTAGAACATTGTTTGAAATAAACCTAAAGAAACCATTGGTATAAATAAATTTCGTATCTTTGCCGTCCCAAATATTAGGAATATTATATCAAACAATTGAATATGAAGAAATTAGCCGTTATCGCCTTTGGCGGAAACGCCCTTCTGAGAGGCGGACAAAAAGGAACTTACAAGGAACAGATGGAAAATGTCACCGAGACTTGCCATTCGTTGCTCCCTTTCCTTAAGAATGATTACAACCTCGTTATCGGTCATGGCAACGGTCCACAGGTAGGCAACGTGATGTTGCAGCATGAGGCCGGTCACCATCAGTTTGGTGTGCCGGGCATGCCCATCGACTTCTGTGTAGCTGAGACGCAAGGCCTCATCGGTTTCATGATCGAGATGGGTCTGGGCAAGACCTTCGCCAAGGAAGGCCTGAAGCGCAACGTGGTCACCCTGGTGACCCAGGTCGTGGTTGACAAGAACGACCCGATGTTCCAGAATCCCACCAAACCCGTCGGTCCATACTACACCAAGGAAGAGGCAGAGAAATATGCGGCCGAGACGGGTTCCGTTTACAAGGAAGACCCCAAGGGGCGTGGCTGGCGCAAGGTGGTGGCATCACCCAAACCGATTGCCATCCAGAATGTTGACCTCGTGAAACAACTTGCCGAGCAGGGCAATATCGTCATCACCGTGGGTGGTGGCGGCATCCCTGTCATCGAGAAGGCTGACGGCAGCCTTGGCGGCGTTGAAGCTGTGATCGACAAGGATTTGGCTTCAGCCATGACGGCTATTAACATCGGTGCAGACGAATTCTACATCCTTACCGACGTTCCGAAGGTTTATATCAACTTCCGCAAGGAGAACGAGCAGGCGCTTGACACCATCACGGTTGCCGAAGCCAAGAAGCACATGGCCGACGGTCAGTTCACCGAAGGCAGCATGGCTCCTAAGGTACGCGCTGCCATCCTGTTTGTCGAAGCTACCGGCCACGAGGCCATCATCACCGAAGCCACCAAACTTGGCGATCCTACCTGCGGCACAAGAATCATCCCGTAAAAAAAAAGCCAGCATCATGAAAAAGAGAGTGCTTATCATAGCCTTAAGCCTGATGATGGGCTTCGGCTTCACCGCTTGCAACAACGCATCCCTCACCGGGACTTGGGTTGAGCCAGCCGATGAGAACAGCGTCTTCGGTGAATGTGGTTTCACGCTGGAAAAAGACGGCACCGTGACCCCCATCAACATGGGCTTCCGCGCCTACAATGCTTGGGAGAGAAACGGCGACCAACTGATCCTGAAAGGCAACTACACTGGCACCAATCCACGCGAATTTGCCGACACCATGTGGATTGACGAAGTCACCAAGGAACATTTGGTGTTGAAGGATTTCGGAAACTATTCCGTGACGTATCAGAGGAAGACGGAATAAGCGTTTCACTCCTCGCAATGACGTATTCTACCGATTTCTCCTACCCACAAAATTACTGAGGTTCCGAGGATAATGCGGAGCCAGTCGGAAAGGGAAAGCGGCACCACCTCAAACATCTCGCCGCCCAAGGTGACGATGATAATCTGACCCACAAAGATCATAGCCAAGGTCACACAAAAGCCCTTGGCTATGTTTTTTGTAAACAGACCTTTGAAGGCCGATTGTCCCGTCATGAAAGCCTTGGCGTTGAAGATATTCCAGAACTGCATGAACACGAAGATCGTGAAGAACAGGGTGTGTTCCCTCGATGTGACCACTCCGTCCTGACGGAAATAATAATAGAGTACCAGAAACACCGCCACGAAGAGCAGTCCAACGCCAAAGATCCTGATTGCCATGGGGCGTGTAATGATATAGGCATCACGGGAACGGGGCTTCTCGCGCATCACCTTAGGATCGGGCGGCAACGAAGCCAAGGCCAAGGCCGCAAAGGTATCCATGATCAGGTTGACCCATAGCATTTGCGTCACGGTAAGCGGCGACTCCGTGCCGAGTAAGGCACCGAGAAGCACAATGAGGCAGGCAGCGACATTAATGGTCATCTGGAAAAGGATAAAACGCTGGATGTTATGGTACAATGAGCGTCCCCAAGTGACTGCCCGGGCGATGCTGCGGAATGAGTTGTCGAGAATGGTGATGTCGCTGGCTTCCTTGGCCACGCTGGTGCCATCGCCCATCGAGAGGCCGATCTGAGCCATGTTGAGCGCGGGTGAATCGTTGGTACCATCGCCGGTAACGGCCACCACTTCGCCGTTTTGCTGCAACAGTCGCACCAACCGTTCCTTGTCCATGGGTCGGGCACGCGACATAATCTTGATGTCACCTACCCTCTGCAGCAATTCCTCATCGCTCATCGCACCAAAGTCCTTTCCTGTGATCAGGTTCAGTGTGTCGCTATCGGCATCGGTCCACAATCCTATCTGTCGTCCGATCTCTTTGGCTGTGGCCGAGGTATCACCCGTGACGATCTTCACCTTGATGCCCGCATCGGCGCAAGCCTTGATGGCCTCAGGCACATCTTCACGGACAGGATCGGATATCGCCACAGTGCCAAGATAACTCAACTGCTTGGTTGCCAGCTTCTCTCCGTCGAAAAGGGCATCCATATCCTTGGCTTCAAAATACAAATAGGCAAAACCCAGGGTGCGCATCGCCTGGTTTTGTGCCTTCAGCAGATACTGCTCCACCTCGGCCTGATAATCCTCCAGCGCCGCCTCGCCTTCCTGCATCCTGATTTTGGAGCAATGTTTCAAAACCAGCTCCGGAGCACCTTTCACGTACATCAACAACAGGTTGGGATCGTCGGTACCCACGATGGTAGCCATGTATTTATACTTGGTGGAGAATGGCACCTGCTTGACGATCTTGGTATGGTCGCGATAGCTGATAAAGTCAACGTTTTGCTTGAAGAGCCAGGTCAGCAGTGCGGCCTCCGTGGGATTACCCACTGCTTTGGCCTCCTGTTTGTTGGTAAAGTCAAGAAACGCCGTCGAGTTGATGGCGATGCCTTCCTTGACCAGCATGGAGGTTTGTGAGTCGTCCAGCTTGTTGTCGTGCAGACCATAGACTTTGAATTCGCTGACGCTCATTTTGTTTTGGGTCAACGTACCCGTCTTGTCAGTACAGATCACCGTTGAGGCGCCCATGGTCTCGCAGGCGTGCATCTTACGCACCATGTTATTGGTTTCAAGCATCCTGCGCATGCTCAACGCCAGACTCAGGGTGACGCTCATCGGAAGACCTTCAGGCACGGCCACCACAATCAAGGTGATGGCAATCATGACGGTATTCAGGAGGTATCTCGCAAAAGCCATCCATTCGAACGGAACGCTATCGTCAATGACAAGATACATCAACAGCCTGAACGCAATGATCAGGCCTGCAATCACGTAACTCGCCACGGTGATGGTATGTCCCAGTTTGTCGAGCTGTTCATTGAGTGGTGTTTTTATCTTGTTGTCGATTTGCGCACCTTGATACACCTTGCCCCATTCGGTGGCATCGCCCACTTTTTCCACAATGAAGATGCCGTTGCCGTCGATGACCGATGTGCCACGGCAGACAAAGTTCGACGGATATGTGGCTTCAGGCTCAAACTCCTCCTCGACCACGGTCTTCCGAGCCATAGGCTCGCCCGTCAAGGCCGACTCATTGATTTGAAGGGCGATGGCCTCCATCAAGGTGCCATCGGCGGGGATCTCATCGCCTGGGTTGACAAACACCATGTCGCCCACCACCACGTCTTTTCGCTCGATCTGCGTTATATGTCCGTCACGCATCACCGTCACCTTTTCTTCATCTTTGGCCTTGTTGAGGATATCGAATTTCTTGTTGGCACTCAGTTCAAAGGCGAAGCCAACGGTGGTGGCTAGCATCACCGCGATGAAGATGCCCAGCGGCTCCAGCAACACGCTTGACGTTGCCGTACCCGTAAACAACTGATACAAGGACACCCCTACCGAAAGCAACAAAGTGATCAACAGGATTCGGATGATGGGATCCTTGAATTTTTCGAGAAACAAACGCCATACCGGCTCCTTTTTGGGAGGAGTCAGCAGGTTGTTTCCGTGTTCGAGCCGACTTTGCTCGACTTGTTCGGAAGTGAGTCCCTTATTTAAGGAGGAAGGTGACATCGGTGTTCGGCTCGATCTCAACGGCTTCCTTGCCGTATTGCATGACGATCATCTTCTTGCCGCCCTTGAGCATCATCTTGCCATCGATGACCCACAGTGAGGTGGCCTCACGCAAACCAACCACCACCATCTTCTGGTTGACGGCCAGATATTCGTTGATACGGTCCTGACGGGTCTCACCGCCGTGTTTGATCATCTTGTCGATCTCCGGATGAGGATCCAGGTAGTGAGGATTGATCTGGAACGGCACCAGGTTCAAGGTCTTGAACGATGCGGGTTGCACGATAGGCATGTCGTTGGTGGTGCAAAGCGTCGGGCAGGCCACATTGCTGCCAGCGCTCCAGCCGATGTAAGGTATGCCATCGAGGGCACGTTTGCGGATGGCATCCATCAAGCCGTATTTATGCATCTCAGCCACCAGATGGAAAGTGTTGCCGCCACCGACCACGATACAGTCAGCCTCATTCACGGCAGCGACCTTGTCGTCGAAATGATGTACCGACACGAAGTTCTTGAAGCCGAACTTCTCGAGGAACACCTTCTGAACCCGTGCCTCATAGGCATCGTAGCTGTCAGGATAGGCTTTCCCGGCGATGTTGACGCCAGCGAAAGGCACGAAGACGATACGGCTGTTCTTTTTTAGCTTGTTTTGAAGGCAGAAAAATTCAATCTGGTTGCAAGCCCAAGCCAGATAAGTCTCACCGAAATTGGTGGAATTGCTGATTAATAAGAGTCTCATGATATTGTTGTTTTAAGTTTGTGCAAAGTTACTATTTACTATTGAATGATCACACCAAATAGTCCTCCAAATCCTTCAACGCTTTCCTGACGGGAAGACCCTGGTGCAAGATCTGATATACCTTTTCGGCGATAGGAAGCTGCCCATAGTGTTCCTTGGCGATCACAGGCACCACCTTCGAGGCATAATAGCCTTCGGCCACCATGGTCATCTCATTCAAGGCCGTCTTCACCGTGTTGCCCCTGCCGATCAACACGCCCAGCTGACGGTTGCGGCTGTGGCTCGAGTAGCATGACACCAACAGATCGCCGAAAAAGCTGGAGGGGTTGAACTTGGTGAGTTCATTCATGCACTGGGGATCGAGCAATAGGTACATCTCTTTGATGCAGCTCGACACCAGGACGGCAATGAAGTTGTCGCCATAGCCCAATCCCACAGCCATGCCCACCATGATGGCATAGATATTCTTCATGACAGAGGAACGCTCCAGATAATCGATATCCCTCAGGTAATTGACCTTGAGGAAGCTCGTCTTCAGCTTATCACCCACGATACGGGCATTACGCACATTACGGCAGGCCACCGTCATATAGGTCAGGCGACCATGGCCAACCTCCTCGGCGTGCGTCGGTCCGCAGATGAAGCACAACCGTGAATCAGAGAGTCCGTAGTGTTGCTTGAGATATTCCGTAACAAACTGATTCTCATCAGAGATTACACCTTTGACGGCGGATACCACCATCTTTTCCTTCAATGACACCTTGAGGTCGGCGAGATAGCTCTTCAGATAGGCGGCCGGCATGACCAAAAACACAATGTCAGCCTCGTTGACGGCAGCGTTCAGATCGTTGAAGAGACGGATACGGCTCATGTCGAACTCCAATTCCGAGAGGTAACGGCAGTTGCGTCCCTCTGTTCGCAACGACCCGAGCACCTCCTCATTACGGACATACCAATTTACAGGCAATTCGCTCATTGTCAATACGTTAACAAGGGCTGTTGCCCAACTGCCGTGTCCAATGACGGCGCAAAGCGATGTTTTATGGGTAGCGTTATTGTTTTTCATGGCTTGATCGGATTGGCATAAATTCCCAAGAAGATCTCGCGCAGGAGCTTGCGATCCATCTCTGGATACTCGTCCATCCAGTTCATATACTGAATAAAAGCCGCTTTTTGCTCCGCTGTGTAACGGTCTGCATAAGTGTCTGTGCCATCACGCAAGTCATGGGCGATATAGTTGTTGGGATGGAGATAGAAATACGGGTTGATTCGTTGGTCGATCAACAAGGCGACATTTTTGTAATAGTCGTTTGACGTGCCATTTTTGAGTGGGATCAAATCCGCTTCAGTCACAGGCTCGCCGATATGGAAATGCACATGACCTTTAGGCTGCATGATGCCCGTCAGGATGCTGTTGAGGTCTTCGCCAGGTTTCTTCTCATAATGGCCATTCATGCGGCGGGCATAGAGTTCCAGTGTTTTCAGCTTGTCGCACGACTCCCATTCATACGACACGGCAACGGGCACGATATTCAGTTCCGCCAATGACTCGACACTGTCCTCCTTTCGGCTCATGTCAAACATCTTGACGATGGCCGGATCAGTGGCATCGAGGCCGTCCTTGGTACGACCGTTGCGTTGGGCGATCCACACCGATTCATGCAACTCAGTGATGACATGGCGCATGTATTCCGACATGTGCATCAGGCTATGGTAGAACTCTTTAGGAGTGCCACCGCGCTCGGTGCGAAACATCTTGTTGACTTTACCGAAGTCGATGACAAAGGGATGGCTCATCAGATTGCTGCCAAAGGTGATCTGGCAGGTGTTTTGCCCCGCCTCGTTGAGGATGTATTGCAGGAACATGGCATCCATCACGATGTCGCGATGGTTGGAGATGAAGAGATAAGGCTTCTTTTCGCTGATGTTTTCCAATCCCGACCATTCAAAGGCGGTGGTGGTCTTTTCCAACAGGGTGTCGATCACCTCCTTGACCAGTCCCAGCTGGAATTCCTGAAGGGTTTTGATGTTTCTGATACGATCCCGAAGTACCTCTGGGGGAGTTCCAGGCATGAGGTATTGTGCGATGGCAGGTATCACCTCGCTGTCGGCCATTCGTTGGGTCGCAGCTGGAATCTCTTCCGCATTATAGGGCCTTATGTCATCGAAATTGGTCATCATTTATTCCTTAAATCAATGAATTTGATAGGCTTACGACTTTTTGCCGGATAGTTGATTTTTTGGATTTCCTCAACGGGATGTACCTCGATCTGCGGAGCCACACGGATGCGTGAGCGGAAGCTGTCCTTCAGCTCCTTGACCACGTCGAAGTCGGGCTTGTATTTCAAGCCGATCTTCACCACCACGTCGTCGGTACCGGCTTCGCTCTGATGCACCTCTATGACATAGTTCTCAACATATTCCGTATTGTCGAGCACATCGTTGATCGCCGGTGGATAGAGCGTAGTGCCTTTGAGTTTGATCATGTTGTTTTTACGACCCACCAATGGGGTCAAGCGATAGGAGTTTCGGCCACACTTGCATTGGTCCATGATCTTGGCGGCGATGTCGCCCGTGCGGAAACGCAGTAGTGGCATGGCTTCCACGCCGAGGGTAGTCACCACAATCTCACCCGGCTGGCCTTCGGGAACTGGCAGTCCGTCCTCGCCGATGATTTCCACGATGATCAATTCAGGATGAACGTGGCCACCCAGTCCATATTCACACTCCGAGAAGGTGGCACCCATCTCCGTCGAGGAATAGGTGGCAAAGAGCTGCACATCCCATTTCTCCTTGATCTTCTTGCCCAACAAGTTGAGTTCAAAGTTCTGGTCGCGCAGTCCTTCACCGATGCCGATGATGCGGCGGATGCTGCTGTTTTGGTAGTCGATGCCGTGTTCCTCGGCATATTGGATCAGCTTCAGGATGAACGAAGGCACGCACATGATGGTGTTCGGCTTGATGCGGCGGATGGTATCCCATTGCAGTTCAGGGATGCCGTTACCCACACGAATGACACCGGCACCCAACTCACGCAAGCCCAGGAAATAGGCCAATCCGGCCATAAAGCGCTTGTCGAGGGTGGTCATCAGCTGCACCACGTCGCCGGGTCTCACACCGGCACACTCGAACGACTTCTTCTCGTTGAAAGCCAAGCGTTGCAGGTCTTTCTCTGTGCAGCCAAAAGTAACGGGATCTCCCAAGGTACCAGAGGTGGTGATATAATCGATGATCTTATCCTTGGGGCAGCACAGGAACTCGTCGTTGAACAATTGAAGGTCTTTCTTTTCGGTGAACGGAATCTTCACCAGATCCTCAATATGCTTGATTTTATCGATGTTGATGCTGTAGCTCTTGAACATCCGTTGGTAATAAGGCGAGTGTTCTTTCAGATAAGCCAAGGCCTCATGAAGCAGATGCTCCTGGAAGGCTTTGATTTCTTCTACTGACTGATATTCTATATCGTTGTTTTTCATTGTATTAATAGATTTCATGAATCCATTTTAAAAAGGCTTTTCTCCATTGGCGACATTCCTCGGTGCCTTTCTCCTCGCTGGCGCCGAAGCCGTGTCCACCTGTCTGGTATTGGATATACCGATGGTTGACGTGGTTGGCCGTCAGGGCTGAGTCGAGCAGCATCGAGTTATGGTATTCCACCACGGGATCGTCAACACAGTTGACCAAAAAAACGGGTGGGCAGTTGGCGGGGATATGGCGTTCAAGCGAGAGTGAGTCGATCATCATAGGGTCATGGTGGCGCTTCTCGCTTAGCAAAGCGCGACGCGAGCGTTTGTGGACGTAAGGCTTCCGCATGGTTACCACAGGATAGATGGGAGCGACAAAAGCCGGACGGAGACTGACTTCAGTACCGATGCCTTGTGCTTTCAGGAAATCATGTCCTGAGAAACATGCCGTTGACATCACCAGATGACCGCCAGCCGAGAATCCCATCATGCCTACCCTTTCAGGATTGACGTGGTATTCCTCGGCGTGTTCACGCACCCATTGCAAGGCACGTTGCGCATCGGTGATCATGTCGGGATGCTGCTTGCCACGAAACAGGCAACGATGATGCCAGAAGAAGGCTCCAAAACCGATGGTGCGATAACGCAGCGTAAAAGCCGTGATGCCGTTAGCCTGAAGCCATTCCGACACCTTGTCGCCTTCATTCTCTTCATCAAGCCAGCAATAGCTGCCTCCGGGACACACGATGACCGCAAGACCTGTTTCGTTATGCTCTGCCACATAAGGCGTCAACGTCACTTGACGGCCATGGTTGACCTTGTAACCATCCCACAAGTGAATGCATTCTTGAGCAAACGATTGCCCAAAAAACAGCAGCAGACCGAATAACAAAAGCAGGCGTTTCATCACTTCCCTAAGACTTTCATCACTTCCTCCTTGGAGAGCTGGCGATACTTGTGTTGCATGTCGGCGAAGAAATCCACTTGGAAATACTCCTCGTCGTAGAACGACAGTTTGGAATTGGTATTGGGGGTACATTCCAGATAGACGATGTCCTCCAGTTTAAGGCCTTTGGCTTCGCAGATCTGATCGGCGAGTTTCTTGCCCGCGTAGGTCACTGAGGAGCCAGGGTTATCTTGATACAATTCCGTCACGATGACGTATTTTTTGCCTTCCACTTCACGGATTTTCAGGCCACAGGTGGATTCCATGTCCCATTCGCCTTTGAAGGGGAAAATCTCGTCGTAATATTCAGGTGATACTTTCATTCTTTGTTTTTTTGAGCGGACGCATGCGATGCGTCCCTTCGTTAATCTACACGAACGTTCACATTGCGTTTGCTGCGGTCCACGTCACGGCCGAACGATTTGTTGGCCAACCTACGGTCACGCGGGCGGTAGGTGCCGTCCTCCATCTCGCGCAAGGCCACGTTACAGAACAGGCGGAACATCTTTTGCTCCTGACTCTCGGAGGCATAGAAGCTCTTCCAAGCGTACTCGTAGAGGTCTTGCAGCTTCTCGGGCGACATGTGCTTGGGCTGATACACCACTTGACCAGCGTTGTAATGATCCCAGTCGAAGTCGAAGATACGGCCTTGGCGCAGCAGGTCGTCGTGTCCCTTGGTGTGCGGGAACGGCGCAAAGATGGTGAACTCAGCCAAGTCGAGGTCGATCTCACCCAAGAAGTCGATGAGTCGCTTGATATCGTCTTCCGTCTGGTTATCCAGGCCAAACAAAATGGTGCCTTCCACCCCGATGCCATAGTCGTGATAGCGTTTCACGCGCTCCTTGATGTAATCGGAGGTATCGTAAACGGCCTGATAGACGTACCATGCACCTGCTTTGGTTGCCAAATCAAGCACTTCGGGGTCGTCCTCGATGGTGTGGCTGATCCATTTCTTCTTGAGCGGAGCGATGGCGCGGAAGAGGTCCATCTCCCATTGTTTGTCTTGCGCCAGCGAGTTGTCAACAATAAACAGGCGGTTGTTCTCGATGCCGGCCATGTCCTCCACCACTTTATCGACAGGACGGGGACGGAACTTGCGTCCACCGAGGTACGACACTGCGCAGGGATAGCAGCTGAAGCGGCAGCCACGCGAGGCGTTGAAGAGGTCAACCATCTGCACGCCCTTGTGGTTGTACAGCTCACGCTTATAAAGGTCGCGACGGCAGGGACCCACCGTGGCGATATCCGGCATGTTGCCGATGAAATTGTAAATCTTCTTCAAGCAACCGTTTTTCCAGTCTTGGATGACCTGCTCGGAGCGGCCTTCCGACTCCCCAAGGAAAACGCTGTCCACATGGTTGACCATCTCTTCGGCATGAAGCATGGTGGAGATGCCTCCTGCAAGAACCATCTTGCCGCGCTTATGGTATTCGTCGGCAATGGCCCAACCCCGCTTCACTTGGGTGGTCAGCATCATGGAAAGCGCCACCACGTCACATTCCTCGTCAAAGTCGATCGGCTCGACGTTCTCGTCGGTAAACGAGATGTCAACGTACTCGGGCAAGGTCGCCGCGAACGCCACCGGACCATGAGGAGGCAAGTTGAAGGTCGTTTGACCCGGCAACTTGTTCCATTTTGGGTATATCAATTTTAGTTTAATCGTATCCATATTTTGCAGTTGTTCTGCAAAAATACAAATTATGGATGATTCAAACAAAAAATATTGATTTTACTGACAATTGCATTGCGCCCCACCAATGCCTCGACGGTTTCGATGGCCGTCAACGAAACGCCGCACAAGCCGTGGATGTTGACATTCTGTCCTGTCAGGAACAGATTCTTAACTTTCGTTGACACAGACATCTGCGACAGCATCAGATCGTTGCTATCCTTCTGGAAACCGTAGTTGGAGCCATGCTTGTTGCCGAAATAATCACGAATCGTAAGCGGCGAAGAGGCAAAAACAAATTCAATCTGGTCACGGAAATGAGGATATTGGCGTTCCATGACCTCCAGCACCTTGTCGGTCATGGTTTGTTTCCACAGCTCATAGGCTTCACCGCGATGGCCTGTCAAGGTGTCCTCCCAAGGCTTCACCTGGTCGAAATCCATTTCAGTAACAGCCACCATAGTCTTGGCAAACTCGCCTTGATGCTTTATCGGAGGAGTTACATACATCATTTTTTTCGGCCATGAATTAGCTTCCGACAAGCAGAAGTTAGCGTGGTTCAGGTAAGGGAACGATTTCTCCTTGAATTTGATATAGACCTTGAAGCTGGATGGCGTCTCAGGAATGGATTGCACACGATGCTTAAATGCCGTGGTAAACGCCTGTTGATCAGCGATTCGGAGCAAGACATCGGGATGTACATCCGAGATATAGCTATCCGCCTGATAATGGTTCCCCTTCCTTGTGACCACTCCAGTCACGACATGGTTCTCCACTTCGACCTTCACCACCTCCTCATTGGCGATCACCTGACCTCCATAGGTTTCGATCACTTCCTTCAAAGCATCAGCCAGTTGTTGGCTACCGTCGATAAATTGGAAGGTACCGTTGATATGCAGCGTGCTGAGCAAGGCATGGATATAAGCCGGAGTAGTCTCTCCCGCCCCTCCTGTCAAGCCGTTGAGATAAGCCAACAAGGCTTTCAACTTGGGATCTTGAATAAATTGGTCCATCAGCTGGTTGACCGAATTCAAAAAATCGTCACTATGCTGATAGCTGTTTTCGTTGGTCTCGCGCAGATAAAACAGGTCTTCCTCCTCCGAAAGCTCGAAAAGCATGTTTACATAAGCCTCAAGATGCTCTTTTTCAGCAGGAAACAGCTTCGAAAGATATGAGATAAACCGCTCTTTCCCTTGAGGCAAGCGATAGGTCGTTTGATCATCCACCATGGTGACCACATCAGAGGCATCGGCATCCATCGACTGAAGCATTATCTTGTCCATAATGCCAAGATACTCAAACAGTTTCCGCATATTGCCACCTTGCTGGAAGCCGCCAAAGACATGCATCCCCGTAGGGAAACTTACGCCATTCCGTTTGAAGGTCTGCAATCCTCCCCCGATAATAGCGTTTTTCTCCAGTACCGTCACCCGATAGCCTTCCTTGGCTAGCAAGGCACCAGTGACCAGTCCGCCGATGCCACCACCAATAATCACACAAGTTTTCATTTCTTCCATATAAAATGCAGATTTTCAGGTATATAACTTGTATGCGAGGCAACCAGATGCTTATCCTCGTCAGATTCCATGGCGTAAACTTGCATGTCTCTGTGAACCAAGGCAATCGTCCAGGCCAACTCTCCAATTCCACTGTCATTCAACTCGATGCTTTCGCCTTGCATGGCATCGATTTCGGCGGCACGGGCGCGGATTCGTTTCAAGTTTCGGCGGCACTCACGCTCAGCCTCACGACCTTTATAGACATACTTATATCGAACAAATGGCAGCACATATTCGGTATTCTCACGCTGACGGCGGATCTCTTCGTAATGTTCGATATAGTACTTATGGAACTGCGACGTCAAATCGCGAGCATCAACGGCCTTCACCTCATCGACAGGCATCCGTTTGCCGATCTCCACATAAAGTTGACCCTCGCGCAATACAAAATCCTTCTTGGGCATCACGTCACGGGCACCATGGATAAAGACGGAAAGGATATCGACATTCAGTGCCTGCGCCAGCTGGAAAGCCCCCTTGTGGAAACGCAGAATCTTGCCTGTTTCAGAGCGGGTTCCCTCGGGGAAAACGATGACGGAATAGCCACGATGAACAAGGTTTTGCAGACGTTCCACGTTCTTGTCATAGCCATCCGAAATGGGATAAAACTCCGCATAACGAATAATGAGGCCGTATATCGGGTTTTTCCATACCCAGTCGGTGGTCAGCAGCACCACCTTGGGATGGAGCATCATCATGCAGAGCAAATCGAGGTGCGACTGATGATTGGCGATGATGACGGCTGGTTTATCGAAGGTCTCTCCCATCGCGTTGTTGAGATGGTATTTCACGCCTGGCAACAGCTTCAAGGCAGCACGCATGAAGGCTGTGATCATCAGGTGGTAACGATAGCGTTTCTTCTCAGAAGGCGGCACCAAAAGGATATACAGCAACGTCAAGGGCGTGACAATCACAAAAGCTGCGATGAAGAACACCAGCAACGTCAGGAATGTGTAAAGCATCCGTTTCAAAGTCAATGGCACCTCGCGGAGTTGGCCTTTCTTCTTGGTCAGCCAGTTGAAGACGAACGGCGGCAGGTAGCAAGCCATGAAGACCACTGTGGCCATGCCAATGATGGCCACTTCGGCCAACGACCGCATGGCAGGATGCTTGGCAAAGATCAGCGTGCCGATGCCAATAAACATCAGGATACCACTAAGGATCACGCTGTTGCGATAGTTCTTCAGCATCTTCTTGCCATAGGCGTATTCATAAAGCAAACCTTCGGTGATGAAGATCGTATAGTCGTCGCCCTGACCGAAGATGAAGGTGGCCAGAATCACGTTCACGATATTGAACTTGATGCCACCTAGATGCATGATACCCAAAATCCAGGCCCACCCAACCGTCAGCGGCAGGAAGGCCAGCAGCGACAGCTCCAGTCGGCCAAACGAGAGACAGAGGAAGAAAAACACAACGATGCTACACACATAGAGGATGTAGTCGAAGTCGTCCGACAAAGCGGAAACAAGATTGTTGCCCACGTCGCTAATGCTGAAGGCAAAGCCCGTGTCAGGCAAAGCCTGTCGCAGCTGCTGTTTCAAAGGCTCCGAAGCCGAAACGGGCACACGTATGAAGTTAACCACACGTGCCACAGAATCGTGCTGCAAAGTGTAGGTCTGGCACAAGGCACCTAATGGTGCCATCTCCGCTTCCAGCAAAGGCTCGTACGACTTTGTGATGCCATTGATGAACGGCGCAAAAGCATCTTCAGTGAAGCCTGTTTTCACCGACTCCCGCTTGACCGCATCGGCGACATCGGGGTGCCGTTCCCAAAAAGCCGTCCATTGCGTCAACGAAGCTTTTTGTCGTTCCATGGATGGCAACAACCCATCAGGACCTGAGACCATTAATGATACGCTATCAGCCAACATGCGACGGCAATCGGCCATCATCGTTTCGTTTTGAGCCAAAGCCTCCTGCAAATCAGCGCCTTCCGAAACCAGATAGATCAAGTCGGTCTCCCCTTCCTTTTGCAGCGACTCACTCAGCAGTGCCAAGTCGTCCTGTTGCTGCTGCGTCATGTAGTTGATGTTATGCAGATCGGAATCAAAAGCTGTATCTTGACTGAAATAACTGAGTATCAACGTGATGATCACCAAAGGCCAAAAGGCATATAATTTAACCTTGCGCCATGTCTCAGAAGGAGCCCTGCCATCATCGACAAACAGTTTATTGGCCTTTTTGGGTGAAACGGCAAACAGCGGCAGAAACACCATCACAAAGAGGATGGTACCCACCAGCATCAAGGCACCGAAAAGTCCTAAGTCACGCATGGCCTCAGCCTTCACAAAGACAAGACAGGCAAAAGCCGCCACGGTGGTGATGTTGCCAATGATGAGCGGCTGAATGACGTCTTTCAAGGCCTCGCGCTTGTCAGGCTGCTGCTTGATATGGTCAAGATAATGCAGTGGATAGTTGACCGCAATGCCCACGATTACAGAGCCGATGCCCACCACGATAATGGAGATGCTCGTCTTGAACAGCGCGATGACCGCCAAGGCGAAGATCCAGCCGAAGAGGACGGCGTTGCCCAACCAGATCAGGTTGCGCTTGCGTGCCATCGTAAACATCAAGATGCCGAAGATCAACACGAGAGCCAGAGCCACAGAGAGGTAGCTATCCCGTTTGATTTGCTGGGCGTTGGTGACAGCGATGGTAGGTGCTCCCACGACGGAGATATGCACATCAGGTGCCGACTCAGCGGTAGTTTCGATCACCTTATCGATCAAGGCCACCAGCTGCCCGTTGCCTTTGGTGTCGCTCCCTGCAAACGGCGAGGTAAAAAAGGCAAATCCCTTGTCGCCACGCTCGTTGAAGAGGTATTCGTCCTCCATACGGTAGCCCTCGGTCGGGTTCAAGGCGTTGAGGCGTTGCAGCGAGGGAGAATAGAGGTTCAACGGGTCGGCCTTCACCCCTTCGACCACGAGGCTGACCGTCGGCATTGACAGCATCCGCTTGATGTTGCCCATGCAGGTAGCCACATAGTCAGGCTCGGCCAGCAGAGAATCCATGCGGCGATAATCGCCATCGGTCAGAAACAAGGGCTGGTTTTCGCGGATGAAGTCAATGGCTTCAAACACCTGACCGTCGTCAACCTTGCATTGCAGATCCTTGACCAACGAAGCCGTATCCAAAGCTCTCCAATTCGTTTCAAAGGCATCCATGGCATCCATCATGGCATCGATGGCCTCATCGCCAATGAGTTTGGAAGTGTCGGCTGTGAAGATGACGGTAATCTGTCCCTGGTTGCTGAGGTCGTCGTAAACCGAGGTATAGCGTTCCTTCTCGGGATCGGAAGGCAGGAAGTCGGCAATGTTCTCCTTGTAGTTGAGACGCAAAGCCGACATCACACAAAGCGCGGTGACCACCAACAGCAAGACGATGGAAAGCGGCTTATTGCGCGACAGCTTGTCGTAAATGGCGAGGAAGAGCTTATTCATGGCACCTCCTTGCTTTTCGTATGAGACGTGAAGGCCAGCCATACACCAGTGCCACGATACACAGCACGGTGTTCAGCAGGCTGATGCGGAAAAAATCCCAAAATGGCCTAAAATGCGTCACGCGCTCCTCCCCTTTGGGATAATACACGTTGATCTTGATGGGGATTAGGTCGATGGCCCGCCAAGCAGAAAAGACGAGCAGCTCCAGCTCGGCCTCGTAACGCGAGGTGAGCAAAGCCAGACTGGGCAAGCGTTTCAAGGGATAAAGCCTATAGCCCGTCTGGGTGTCAGGCAGGTTGATACCCGTCTGAATCCTAAACCAAAAGTTTGAAAACTTGTTGGCAAACGTGTTCTTCTCGGGCATGTTCTCTTGGTTCAGATTGCGGCTCCCCACGATCATGGCACCGGGATGTTGCCCCAAGGTCTCCATGAACAACAGGATGTCCTCAGGAAAATGCTGACCGTCGCTATCAATAGTGATGGCATAGTCGAAACCCTTGCTTTTGGCTTTCTTGAAGCCTTGTTTCAAGGCATAGCCCTTGCCTCGGTTTTTTCCGTAGTCCACCACCGTGATCCGATCGTTAAACGAGGCCAAAATGTCTGCTGAATGGTCCGTACACCCGTCGTTGACAACGATGACATGGTCACAGTAGCGAAGCACACGCTCCACCACATCGTGCAACGTACCACCGTTGTTATAGGTAGGGACCACCACACAAACATCAGACCTGTTCATAGCTCAAAACCAATGACATTTTGGTATAAACGACGTTCTCATCGGCAATGACGACCTGCGCCTTGCACTCCGTCTCGCTTTCCACCACATGCGAGAAGCTAAACTTGACCTCCTTCCCTGCCTCAGGGATCAGGATGGAGAGGTATTTGATGTTTTTGGACGACTTCAGAAACAGCGGCCTGCCAATGTTACGCTGCAACAAGGTTCCGGCTGTCTTCAGCAGACAAGCCCCTGGCGTGATGGGATTGCCCGGAAAATGTGATTGATACACCGGATGGTCAGGATTGCATTGTACCACAGCAGTGAAGCCTTCGTCCGTGACAAAGGTTTCCTTTTCTATAAACAATTGGTCCAAAAAGCTCATAATCAATCTTTTTTAGTAAAAAACAACTTGATCTCCTCCTCGTTCATGTTACGCAAGCCATATTCATGAACCACCGTCCCATGATCCAAAAAAGCCATGGTTGGGAAGTTGCCATTAATCACCTTCAACAGGCCATGGACATCTTCATACAGCACACTGCGGTATTCCGCTGATTCCGACTGCTCGTAAAACTCTTTGATGCCTTCCTCGTTACCCATGAAAACAAAAGTGATGTTCTCCGATGGAAAGCCATATCGCTGCTGCATGATGGACAGCTTATGCGCGGCCAGTTGGCATAGCTCACAGGAAGTGGTAAAAAAACAAACCACCTGCTTGCCATCCTGAAGCTGTAACGCATCCAATGGCGGCTGGGAAAGTATTTCGTTAAACAGTGTTTCATTCAAGTTTTGTTCAGGGCTGGAATTGTGGATATAGTTGTCAGGTGGCGACACGATGAATACTGCCAACGTTGAGGCGATCGCCACACCTATCAATGCCAACCACTGGCCTTTGAAAGAGCAACCTTTCACCTTGTAAACCAAGGCAAAAAGCCCCATCAGCACTAAGTTTTTCAGGATGCTCTGCCAGGGATTGAACGGCAAAAAAGCGCCAAAGCAATGGCAACTGTCATTACGGCCGATGGTCAGTGTATAGACCAAAAACAAGGTATAGGCTGAAAGCATTGCCATGCCGCCCCACCACATCAACCGATGGAAACAATTGGAAATCAATCCAATACCAAGAATGAACTCAATGATGATTGCGACTCGAGCTACCAGAAATGACTGATTGAGGCTGAACCACTGAAAGCTATAGACATAGACTTCAAACCGATCCATATCCATCATCTTCAGGATGGCTGAGACGATGAACAGCAGCCCCAGTAGGACTTTCAGGATCAGCGGCAATGTCTTTTTCACTTCCCAACCTCCACTTCTTCATTCACCTTGATATCCTCAAAACGGATCGAGGTCACGTCGCCACCGGCCTCCACAAACTCCACATGGCTGATCACCTGTGTCGTTTTGTCGAAATAAAACACCAGTTGGCTAAACATCCGTTTCATGTCGCGACGTTTAGGCGTCATCTCTGCCTTCCAGCAGTTATTGTCGTCAAACATGGCAATGTCGAACGAGGAGGTGTCGAACAGTTTCTTGCCCGAGGCACTGTCCAAGATCATGCTCAAAATGCCTTGATACATCCGGCCTGATTTGCCGCTGAGCACCTCTTCCTTGCCGTCCGTCACCTTGACGATGCGGTCGCCATTGACGACTAGGGAGAAGGGATAAGGCGTAGTGTATTCCCAACGCAGACGGTCAGGGGCGACGAAAACCATCGTTCCTTCTGAAACGGTAGGTTCCGCCAGCATCGCCATGGTCTTGGTTTGGACGAAACGGCATTGAATGGACTGCATCGATGCGGCCGACTCCGTCAATGAGGCCATGATATCGTTGCATTGGTCAACAGAAAGCGGTGTTTGAGCCTTTGCACACAGGCCCATGACGACGAACAATATGACGATCAAGCGTTTTTTCATCTCATTTCATGATTAAGAAACAACCTGAAACTACAAGAATCAAGCCAATCCATCGGGAGAGCGGGATGCTCTCGCCAAACACGAGCCAAGCGGCGATCATGCCGAAGACGAAAGAGAGGCTGGTCAAGGGATAGGCTTGGCTGAAAGGGAATTTCTTCAGGATATAGAGCCAGAGCACCGTAGCGGCACCAAAACTGATGCCACATGCCAACAGCCACCAATCAGTAAGGACACTTTTGAAGTAGGCCCAGGTCCATTCAAACTTGCCCAACTGCTGCATCGCCAACTTCAGCAACACCTGTCCTCCCGAAAGGAAGAGCGTTTGCAGGGCTACTAAACCAAACATTTTCCACATAGCTATGCCTCCAACATTGTTAATGAACAATTCTTGCCGTCGGAACGGTTATATAAAAGGATGCGCTTCGGCTTTCTATCATCGGCTTCCTCTGGGTTGACAAACAGCGATGGGGGAACAAAACCTGCATGAAGGCATTGCGCTGCCACATAGAAGCCGAGTCCGGATGACGTAAAGCTCTCACCGAAAAGGTGCTTGTATTTCAGCAAAGGCTTGTCGCCGAAAAGAGCCCGAGCCTCATTGAGATAGGCTTTGTCGTTTTCATGGTCACCACTGATGCCGGTAAGGACGTAATCCACATCAGCGAATTCGTCTTTCAAGGCTGTCAATGAGGGTTGATGAAGCATCTTGAAGCTCTTCAGCTTACATAAGGCGTTGTCGTTTTCAGTGCTGAGAACCACCGAGACGGCGGCTTCGCCGCAGAGTTCATCGTCCTTGCCCATCACCCCGCCTTTTTTCAGGATGTGATAAAAAGTCTCCGTCATCTCGTCGTGACCGCCCACCAGCGCCGAGTTGATCTTGCCGAGACGGAACTGCAGCCATACGTCCTGCAAGGCACTGTCGAACGAGATGCCTTTGTGGGCATAAGTGACGTTATAGCCATGGTTCCTCGTCTGGATGGCCACCAGCGAGCTGATGGTATTGTGGGTGGATTGCATGAAATAAGTGGGTTTCAGCAGCTGCTCGCCGTCTTTGGAGAGAGCGTCGAGGAAGAACTCGGTATTCTCGATGCACCCATAGCCCGTTCCTGTAATGATGGTGTCAACGGTCTCAAGTCCAGCGGCCTTTAATGCCTCTTTGGACGTGGCCAGGGCACGCTTCAAGATCTTACCCATCCGTCGCGCCTCAATGGGCGACACATAGTCCTTGAAACTCGGATCGATGGCACGGGCAAAGGGCACGTCATAAACCACAGGATCCCGCATCCAGTCTTCGCTCAACGGCTGTTGGACGGAAACCTGCTTGGCCGACAAAACGTATATTTCCTTGCTTTCCATCATGATTCAGGTTTTGAGAGTAATAGCGACGAGTCATTGCCGCCGAAACCAAAGGCGTTGCACAACACATGCTTAAGGGCTTTTTTGGTCGGCTGGGACACGGGGATGATGCCGTCTTCCATGGGTTGCGACCAGTTCAGGTTGACGGGCAGGAAGCCTTGTTGCAGTGCCATGATGCAGAACACCGCCTCGATCGATCCCGAGGCACTGGTGGTATGACCCGTAAAGGGTTTGGTCGAGGATACAGGTGGTACTTGATCGCCGAAGAGCCGCTTCATGGCTTGGCTCTCGCTGGCATCGTTGTTGGTTGTCCCTGTGCCGTGAGCGTTGATGTAATCCACGTCGGCAGGCTTGATGCCAGCCTCTTCCAGAGCTTCTTTCATGGCTCGGTAAGCACCTTCGCCGTCAGGCGACGATGCCGTTTGATGGAAGGCATCGCAGGCGTTGCCGTAGCCCGAGAGCATCGCTTGAGGCTTCACGCAACGCCTTTTGGCGCTCTCTTCCGATTCCAAGACCAGATAGGCCGCACCTTCACCTAAGTTCAAGCCACGACGGGTGGCATCGAAGGGTCGGCAAGGCTCCGTGTCGAGGATCATCAGCGAGTTGAAGCCGTTGAGGTGGAACTTGGTGATGCACTCACTGCCGCCCACCACCACAATGTCGGCCTCTCCGCAACGGATCATGTTGGCACCCAAGATGATGGCATTGGCGGCTGACGAGCATGCTGTCGAAAGCGTCGTCGTGAAAGCGAACTTGCCGAAACGGTTGGCGGTCATCTCAGTACAGCTGCCGCAGTCGTGGACAGCGATATACTCTTTGTGCGCCTCGCTGCTGATATAGTCGAGATAAAACTGCTCGCTCATATCCATGCCGCCCACGGTGGTACCTGAGATGAAACCCACCTGAGGCAACATGCCGGGTGTCAGATGGGCATCGCAAAGCGCTTCTTCCAAAGCCAGCATCCCCATCAGCGCAGTGCGAGTGGTGATGGCAGTTTCGGGTATGCCAAGACGCGCCCGCATCTCGGCATCGGTCAGCTTCACCTCCCCAACGGGAAACTCCTTGTGTTCCGTCTTCAGGTATGCCAAAGGCCCCACGCCTGAACGGTTGTTCAGCAGCGCGTCCAACGTCTCGGCCTGGCCTACGCCGATGGCCGACACAACGCCCATCCCGGTGATCAGAATAGGAGCCATCGTTTATTTGGTGCGGTTCTTCGAGATGAAATCGGCCATCACCGCCACCGACTTGAAGATCTCCTTGCCTTGTGCCGGATCCTTCAGCTTGATACCATAGTTCTTCTCCATCAGCACGATGAGTTCAAGGGCATCGATGGAATCGAGGCCGAGACCTTCGCCAAACAATGAGGCGTTCTCGTCGATGTCTTCAGGGGTCATGTCCTCAAGGTTCAAAGCTTCGATGATTTGCTGTTTAAGGGTGTAAATCAGTTCGTCCATGATTTTGTATTTAAAGATTTAAAATTCAAGTATGTCGTATGTAGGTAATTTATCTAAAATGAAAAGGTGCGCCTCAAAGTGGTCTTCGTCGAAACAGTCCACCCAACCGTTGAGAATACTCAATGTCTTGGGGTCTTGGAAAGCGTTCACCAATTGCCTTGAAATGACGCTTGCGTCGTCATTCTCCATGACAAAGAACGAGGTTTCGCCGTAATATTTGTTACGGATGGCGATCTCACCCGTCACGATGTTGGGCAAGGTGTAAACAAAGGCCGCTGGACTGGGGAAAAAGTTGTCAGGGTCTTGGATGGTGGCTTGATAAGCGGTATCGGCTTGCAATGATGCATTCCTGTTGAAGAGGATGACGGCGCGGTCTTCACGGGGTACAAACCGAGGCTCACCTTCAGCTTGCAGCAGCAGTTCAGAGGCTACAAAACCCAACTTGCACAGGGTATCCATCTTGAAGAACTTCGGATAGTCGCCCACATAGGTACGATAAAGTTCGGTCAGCAAAGCCGCACCGTTTTCCTTGTGCGCCAATGGCTTGCCGTTCACCATCACGCTATCAGGCGTAATCATCACACTGTGTCTCGTCATACCGCACCTCCTTTCGCCATCAATAGTGCCGCATTGCAGCCGCCGAAGCCCGACAATAGTTTGATGAAAGCCCGCTTGTCGGTAGGTTGGTTTTGGTTGGACAATATCAAGGGATGGGTGACACCGATGGTCTCAAAGCCCTTGGTAGCCAATATATTGCAGTCGTCGATAGCTTGCATTGAGAGGATGGTCTCCAAGATGCCGGCGGCACCCATGGTATGGCCGTAATAGCCCTTCAATCCATTGACGGGAACTCGTGCAAGTCCTGCCCTCTCGATGGCCACCGACTCCATTTCGTCGTTGTAAAGCGTTGCGGTGCCGTGAGTGTTGATGAAAGCCAGCTTTTCGGGATTCAAATCGCCTAAAACAGCCCGTAAAGCGCGATAGCTGCCTTCACCGGTGCGCGATGGACCGCTGATGTGGTTGGCATCGTTACGGATGGCACCACGGAAGGCCACCCAATCGTTTTCACTTACCGAATCACGACGGGTAAAGATTATCGTCGCAGAGGCATCGCCGAGATTAAGGCCTGAACGATTGGCATCGAAGGGCTTGCACGGATCAACCGACAAGGCCTTGAACGACTGGAATCCCGACACGATGAAGGCCGATTGCACATCGGCACCAACAGTGATGACATAGTCGAAGTTGCCGCTCTCCAGTTCACGCATAGCCTGAATCTGGGCGCAGACACCGGAGATGCAAGCGTTTGAAACCACGATCGGTGCATTGGGATTATGGAAATAATCCGTCATCTGCTTGGCAGCCATGCCCAATCTGACACGCTCAGCGGGGAAACCCGTCTCACGCTTATCCAGCAAAAAAACATTGCCTTTGGTGGTGGAAAGGATAAACAAGACCTTATCAGAAGCCGGATCAATGGAGGTTTGTTCCAAAGCCTTGGCCACCGACAGGACGATCATCTTCTCGAAGAAGGTATATTGGTCGTCAATACCCTTTTGCTTTGCCATTTCGTTAACCGCTTCGCGATTCATCAGCGAGGCTGTGAACGGCTCAGGCAAACCCCATAGCCCATCGTGACGCTGCAGCTCGGATCGACCCTCCTTCACAGCCGCGTAGTTCTCGGCCGTGCTCATGCCCAAAGGCGAGATGATATTGTCCGACACCTTGACAATCATAGGTTTACCCCCCATTTTTGTTTCCATTCCTCGTAGAAATCGGGACTTGTCAACACAAGCTGATGGCTTTTGGCATCCATGAAGACCTGCACGGAATGACCCGTGACCACCACTTCGCCCGTCTCCGTATCGCGTATCTCGTAGTCGAAGATGATCTTGGCAGCCTCACAAGGACGGTAGGTGATGGTGATTTCAGGCTTCATGCCGTAAATCAGCACACGCTTGTATTTGAATGTCAGTTCGACGAGAGGCTCGAAATAGCCTTTGCCGTACATCATCAGGTATTCCAATCCATATTTGGCACCAAACGCTTCGCGGGCATCCTCGAAATAGACGGCGTAATGGCCATGCCACACCACCCCCATCGAGTCCACCTCGCTGAAGCGGATCTCAAAAGGCTTTGTAACCGATAATAGCTTCTCCTCTCCCATGACGTTTAATCTTGCGAATCCATATCCATCAATGCAATTTTCATATTGGCTTGGGCGATCAGTTCGTCGCCACATCTGATGACAGCCTTGGCCAACGTGATTTGGAACAGTTCCTCAATCACTTCGATGGTGGTAACAATGCTTTCGCCAACCATCGGGGTGCGGATCACCTCGAGACTATTCACTGCTCCAATGACGCCGATCTTCACCTTTTCTCCCCGGTTCAAATTGATGTAACCCATACGGGCGGCACAGGTCTGGGCCATGTTCTCCATCAGTCCTTCGGCTGAAAAATGGCCATCAACGACAAAGACATTATCCCCCCTGACCTCCAGTTCGGTAACGGTGATCACCATGTCGCACGACAACAGTCGATCAATCATCACAAAAGGAGGCCTTTGCGGGATCAGCTCTTTCAACGTTATGTCCTCAATCGCTCTCATTGCTTCCAGAAATCAAAATAGTTGAACCATTGCGTGGGATAACGACGTACGATTGTCTCCATACTGCTGGCGAAGCTCTGGGCCAACTGAGCCATCTGTTCACGCTTGCCTGCCTGCCTGTCACATTTCACCTCCATGACGTAGGCATGGTATCTTTTCATGCCTTCCTTCATCACGAAAACCGCCAACACGGGGACTTCTTTTTGCACCGCCATGGCGAAGGTGCCTAACGGGAACCTTGCTTTCGCTCCAAAGAATTGACATTCAACGCTTTTTTGCGATCCGAAGATGCGGTCGGCAGGCATGCTTACTATTTCACCATTATCGATAGCGACATTCAGCGTGAAGAGGTGCGAGAGGTCTTCCTTGACGGGAATCATCTGGATGTTATTGCCCGACAACACCCGTTGCCGGTTTTCCATCACCGTAACGGTCTCGTCGGCATATACCAAGGCATTCAGTTTCTTCTTCTTAGGCTGCAAGGTATAGCCTGCCATCTCATAGTGACCCACATGGCTGCTCAGCATCATAAAACCTTCGGGATGTGTCTCATATTCATCCATAAGATGCAAGCCGTCAACCGTAAACTGGTATTTCTTTCCTGCATACGCACCGAAACGATCCAAGATGACCTGTCCGAATTTGAAATGGTTGGCATACACCGACCAGAACGACTTCCACCTGCCATAACCCATCCGATCACGGAAGAAATGGAATATGGCTCGGTAACCTTTCCGATTGAAAATCATATAGAAAGGCACCACCAATGCCATGAAGCCGTAGAGCAGCCACAGCGGCAGCACACGGAACATCGCAATGAGCGAGCGCTGCATCCAGGGCCTGCCGTCGGTCTTCCCCGACCATTCCTTATGTTGCAGGGTGTCGGCCATCTACAGTCAGGCAATCTTGGTTTCAATATAGTCACAGAACTGGCTGAAGGTCTTTACCTTCGACATCTCTTCGGTCTTGATCTTGAAGCCAAACTTCTTCTCGACGATGACCACGATATCCACGAAATCGAGGCTGTCAATGCCGATGTCTTCCTTCAAACGGGCTTCAGGGGTGATCTTTTCTTCATCCAGTTCAAGGTCTTCAACAAGGAAATCCTTGACTTTTTGTTCTATCTCTTGTCTGTTCATATTTTGGAATTCAAAATTCAAGATTTAAAAATTTAAAGTTTACAAACCATAATGCTGTGGCCTTGGCCGAGGTTGTCGTGGATTGTTTCCACTTTCAAACCGGCCTTTTCGACCAAACGGGTCATGTCGTCGCTGTGATACATCTTGCTGTTGCCGTTGGCGATGGCGGTAAAATACAGGCTCGTCATGGTGAGGCAGAACGCAGCTGGTTCAAAGCGCTGGCGATCCCACAAGGTTTCCATGATGTACAAACGACTGTCTTTGTCCATGATCTTGGCGGCACGGCTCACGATGCTCACGATTTCGTCTTCGCCGAAACAATCCAGGAACTGGCTCATCCAAATGGCATCATAATGCTTGTTGGTGGGGAAAGGCTGCGATGCATCCAACAGGTTCATGCCGTAACCGTCGATACGGTCGGCACCGGGCTTGCCAGCGGTTTCCCGACGCATCATCTCCAGTTGTTGTGGGAGGTCCACAATGGTTACTTTCACCTCGGGATCGTAACCTACGCACTGCAAGGCCCAACGGCCAGTGTTGCCACCTACATCCATCAACGTCTTTGGTTTGTTGGCAAATACCAATTCCAATGCTTGTTGGAACGAGCTGTCGCTATAGAAGTGGTCGAAGCCGAACCAGCTTTTCTGCACCTGGGGTGGCAGTTGTGAGAGGCCTTCATAAACCGTAGGCCACGGACCGAAATGCTCCAATCCTGCAGGACGGCCTTCTTTCAGGCTCTCCTCTAGATGGAACCAGCCTTCGTAGTTCACGTCGTGGTTGAACTCCGTGTTCACATCGGTAGCACGGTCGGTGATGAAGCACCAGCCCGTTTTGCTCAACGTGTAGCGATCGGTCTCAGGATTGATCAACACTGTGCCGATACACAGGCTTGCCTCAAGCATTACCTTGGCGGCATAGTTGCTGATATTGGCTGCTTTGGCCACCTCAGCTTCGGTCATGCCGTTGTCGCTGTTGCGCAATAGCTCCAGGATGCCGAACTTTTTCATCAAGCGGCTCACCTGGAACACGATGGGTCCCCAAGCAATCCATTCCGCCTTGGCCTGAGCCTCGCGAGCGGTGAGATGTTCCTTGCTATAGGCTTCTTTTAATATTGGATTAAGATACATAACTGTCTGTTTTTATTTAAGTGTGGCTACTTTTTTACCAACTTCTCTAAAGCATTTTGCTATTCTATCATTGGTTACATAATCAGGTTCGCCCCATATTTGATCAATGCTGATAGTACACACAATATCTTCTGTATCAATATCTTGTACGCTTATTACACCATAACAAGACATATATAATTGTCCCCAATATCCACCAGCATGTTGTTCAATATTATCTACTTTGAAGGTTATTTTATACTTTGCACCCTCGTTGTTATCATTAAGCCTAAACTTTAATCCTTCGCTATTTTTATTAAAAGCTATTATAAAAGATTCTTTTGATAATTCAATACGTTCTTCGTAATCATCTCCACACCAACGTTTATATGTTTGATCTTCCTCCCATGTAGTTTCCGAGTAATCGAACACAATCTCTGCGATAACCTGTTCTTTTAGAAAATCAGACGATCCAGAAGTTATTTTAATTTGTGCAAACAATGTCTGACAGAATAATGTCATTACAACTATAAAGACTATCCTTTTCATGATTCTTGAAATTTACGAATTACCAATGCAGAATTAGTACCTCCAAAGCCGAAGGAATTGGAGAGTATGGTGTTGAGTTGCTTGTTAGTAGTGACATTGACGATGTTGAGCCCTTCGGAGTATTCGTCGGGATGCTCGAAGTTGATATTCGGGGCGATGAAGCCTCCCTTCATCATCAAGATGCTATAGACGATCTCGCTGGCGCCTGCCATCCAGCACTCGTGACCCGTCATGGACTTGGTCGAGGAGATGGGCGTCTGGTTCGCAGCGAAAAGCCGTTTCAAGGCCAAGGCCTCAAACATGTCGCCTTGTGGCGTTGAGGTGGCATGGGCGTTGACATAGTCGATATCATCGGCCTTCACCCCTGCCTCGTTCATGGCGCGGGTCATGGCGCGGAAGCAACCGTCCTCGCTGGGTTGTGAGATATGGCTCTCGCCGTTCGAGGAGAAGCCGTAGCCACACACCTCGGCTAAAATCGTTGCGCCACGGGCCACAGCGTGGTCATAGTCTTCAAGCACCAAGGCCGCCGCACCACCACTAGGCACAAGGCCGTCGCGGTCTTTGTCGAAGGGACGGGAGGCTTTTGCGGGTTCATCCATGCGGGTCGAAAAGGCACTGATGCCGTCGAAGCTGCCCATGGAGAGGTAGTTGGTCTCCTGTGCACCGCCGCAAAGCACCATGTCCTGCAAGCCGTTGCGGATGAGCAATGCACCTAGTCCGATGGCATGGGAGCCGCTGGCGCAGGCCGCGCTGATGGTCATGTTGACACCTTTCAGGTGGAAGATCGTGGAAAGGTTCATCGTCACGGTGGAGTTCATCGACTGGAAGATGGCTGCCGAACCCACGAGGGTGGTATCTTTCTTCTCCAACACGGTCTCGTGTGAATCGATGACCGCCTTAGCCGATGAATCGTTGCCAAACAGCACTCCCACCTCGTTTTCGAGAAGATAAGCATCATCGACACCTGCTTGTTTGAAGGCTTCAAGGGTGGCCATAAAGGCATATTCTCCTTCCTCGGCGAGATACATACGTAGCTTACGGTCAAGCACGCCTTTCAACTGGGGTTTCTCTACAATCCCTGTCAAGGTAGATCGATAGCCGTATTCCGCCCTTTTGGGGTCGATGCCGATGCCTGAACGTCCTTCGCGCAAGGCATCAGCGACTTCTTCCTTGTTTTTTCCAAGGCATGACCAGATACCCATGCCCGTGACGACGACTCTTCTTTGGGTCATAAAAAGTTGTTTATGAATTGATTACCATTCAATACCGATACGGAGGGAGATACCAGAAGGATTCATGATGATCGGGCGATCTTCATAAGTCTGGGTTGTTTGATTGTAGTATGAATCAATTTCCTTGATCTTATCGTAGTAGGTACCAGCCACCAACACTGTAAGCGCGAAGTCACGCTTGGAGGCAAAACGCACACCAAAACCAAGATCGCCATAGGCACCCATATTCGATGACATGTATGAACCCAGACGCATAGTCAACACCGGACTTACAGTCTTGTTGTTGACAAATACATAGCGCATGTTGGCATAAACCGGAACAATGACACGGTCGCTGTTGAAATCAAAGGCGATACCGATACCGGCATAGATGTGCTCGCTGAAATAAAAGCCATGGGTGGTGGAAAGGTTGATGTTGTTAGGCATTTCCTTGTCGAATACATGCCAAGTGTTACCATACTCCAAAAAGCCTTGATAGCCACTGGGGATGCGAACTTGGTCTTGTGAGAAAGCTGTGATGGCGAAAACAGCCAAAACAATAGTTAAGATACTCTTTTTCATTGTGTTATGATATTGATTTGATTAATAATTTCAAGTATAAAGTCCTCCATTGATGGAAATCACCTGACCAGTGATGTAAGCCGACTCCTCAGAGGCCAGGAAGCTGGTCAAGGCGGCCACCTCCTCAGGCTTGCCGAAACGTCCCAATGGGATGAGTTTCTTCAGTTCAGCCTCGTCGAGATCCTTGGTCATATCGGAAGCGATGAAGCCTGGAGCGATGGCATTGACAGTCACCTTACGGGCAGCCACTTCTTGCGCCAAAGCCTTGGTAGCGCCGATAAGGGCTGCTTTGGCGGCAGAGTAGTTGGTCTGTCCAGGCAGACCTTTCAAGCCAGACAACGAAGCCATGTTGATGATACGGCCGTTGCGGTGGGTCATCATGTCCTTCAGCAGACGACGGGTGATATAGAAGAAGCCGTTCAAGGTGGTGTCCAGCACTCGGCTCCATTGTTCTTCCTGCATGAAGATCATGAGGTTGTCCTGACGGATGCCCGCATTGTTGACCAAAACGGAGATATAATCGTCAGGATGCGACTCCGACCATGACGTTAAGGCTTTTTCAATGGCCTCAGGATCCGCCACATTGAAAGGCAACAGCTCGCCTGAGCCGCCTGCTTCCACGACTTGTTTCAAGGTATCTTCGGCAGCCTCTTTGTTCGACTGGTAGTTGATAATCACGGCAAAACCGTCCTTGGCCAAGCGCAAGGCGATGGCTTTGCCCAAACCTCGTGAGGCGCCAGTGATCAATGCGTATTTCATTACTTCAGTTTCAAAGGGTTGGTTTTCAGATAATTCTCAACAGCGGCAATTTCCTTGTAGAATGGCGTATCCTCAATGAAGAGCGGCACCATCTCGCGAACCTTGTCATAGACCTTGCGCGAAGTAGGACTCAACTTGTCAGCAATCTTAAGGCAGTCGGTGGCCTGAGCCAATGCGATGTATTGGATGGCCATCACCTGGAAGCAGTTTTCCACCACTTGCTTGCATAGCAAGGCCGAGTTGGTACCCATGCTGACGATATCCTGGTTGTCGTTGTTGTTCGGGATGCTGTGAACATAATTTGGCATCGCCAAGGTCTGACATTCAGCCGTCGTCGAGGTGGCGGTGAACTGGCAGGCTTGCATGCCGTAGTTCAGTCCCAGGGTACCGAGGTTGAGGAACGGCGGCAGGATGCCGTTGATGCGGTCGTGGAAGAGGTAGTTGAGCTGACGCTCAGCCGTCATGCAGAGACGCACGAGAGCTATCTTTACCTTGTCTTCCTCCAACGAGATATAGTCGCCATGGAAGTTGCCCCCATGATAGACGTACTCTGTCTCAGGATCGACAATGGGGTTGTCGCAAGCCGAGTTGAGTTCATCTTCAAGGATTTGGCGGGTGTATTTCAACGTGTCGTAAATGGGGCCAAGGATCTGAGGCGTGCAACGCAGCGAATAGTAGGCCTGTACCTTATGTTCGAACACTTTCACGTCGGAATGGCCATAGTCGTATAGCTCATGGGCACGTTTCTTGAGGCATTGCGAGCCTTCGGAAAGCTCTCGCATACGGCGAGCCATCACCTGCTGGCCTTCGTGACGGCGGCAGTTGTTCTCCCCTTCCGACATGTAGTCGTCAAATGAAGAGGCTATTTCGTTCATCCACACTGCAGCCAGGGTAGCCCAGTCAAGCAGCATCTCGGCATGGAACTGGTTGATGACGCTGATGCCCGTCATCACTGAGGTTCCGTTAGTGATGGAAAGTCCCTCGCGGATGTGCATCTTCAGCGGCGTCAGTCCGAGCTGTTGCATCACCTCGCCGGCATTACGCCATTCGCCTTGATAGTGCACCTCTCCTTCACCAATGAGGCAAAGGGCAATGTGAGCCAACTGTACCAAGTCGCCACTGGCGCCAACGCTGCCATGCATGGGAATGAAAGGATATATCCCGTTGTTGATGAACGCCACCAACAGCTTCACCACATCGGTATGCACGCCTGAACGGCATTGCAAAACCGTGCCCAGGCGGGCAATCATGGCCGATTTTACATAGATGTCATCCAAAGGATCACCAGCACCGGTGGCATGGCTACGTATGATATTATATTGTAAATCATTCAAATACTCATCATCAACACGCCATTGGGCCATAGGGCCGAACCCAGTGTTGATGCCATAAATGACTTTCTCGGCTGCAAATTGTTCCAGAAAATGGTAACAAGCATCCACACGATCCATGCATGCCGATGAGACTTCAATCTTCTCATTGCCATACAACACCTTTTCCGCAGCTGACAGAGTGATTCTTTCGTCAATAATCATAGTGAATTAATTTATAAAACACCTCTTTAATAAATAAAAATGCAAAGAAACGCAAAATTACGGAATAAAAGAAACGCCAAAGCGAGAAAACTCAATATTTTTTTCAGGCTTTCAGCTCGGTTTCGATGCTTTTGAGTCGGGCCATCTCATCCCTGTAGGCGGCAGCCGCGATGAAATCCATCTCCTTGACGGCTTTCTCCATGTTCTTTTTGGCTTCCATGATGGCCTTCTCAATCTGTTTCTTGGTCTTGTATTCCAGCTGTTCAGCCGCTATGTTGGCCACACGCTCATCCTGCTGAGGATAAGCCGTGAAGCCCTTTCTGCCAGTAGCTTCGGCGAGCGACACGTCGATGGCTTTCACGATGGTCTTTGGCACGATGCCGTGAGCTTCATTATAAGCGATCTGCTTGGATCGGCGACGGTTGGTCTCGTCAATGGTTTTCTGCATCGACTCAGTGATGGTGGCGGCATACATGATCACCTTGCTCTCGGCGTTACGGGCGGCGCGTCCTGCGGTCTGCGTCAACGATCGCTCGGAGCGCAAGAAACCTTCTTTGTCGGCATCCAAGATGGCTACCAGACTCACCTCAGGCAGGTCAAGGCCTTCACGCAACAGGTTGACGCCCACAAGTACATCGAACTCGCCAAGACGCAACCCGCGAAGTATCTCAACACGTTCCAAGGTATCCACGTCGGAATGGATATAACGCGACTTGATTTTCAGGTTGTTAAGATATGTGTTCAGCTCTTCGGCCATGCGCTTGGTGAGGGTGGTCACCAGCACACGCTGTTGCTTCTCCTTCACCTTGCGGATCTCCTCTAGCAGGTCATCGACCTGGTTGACGCTGGGTCTCACTTCAATCTTGGGGTCAAGCAGTCCCGTGGGACGGATTAGCTGTTCCACATACACGCCTTCGCTCTGCTGCAACTCATAGTCGGCAGGAGTAGCGCTGACATAGATTTTTTGACCCGTAAGTGCTTCAAACTCATTGAATTCCAGTGGCCTGTTATCCAATGCCGAAGGCAACCTGAAGCCATACTCCACCAAGGTTTGCTTGCGCGATCGATCACCGCCGTGCATCCCCCTGATCTGAGGCACCGTCACATGGCTCTCGTCAATCACAGTGATGAAATCATCGGGGAAGTAGTCCAACAAGCAGAACGGCCGTGTGCCAGGATTGCGCCCGTCGAAATACCGGGAATAATTCTCGATACCTGAGCAATAGCCCAATTCGCGCATCATCTCCAAATCGTAATTCACACGATCCTCCAAACGTTTGGCTTCCAAATGTTTACCAATCTCACGGAAATACTCGGTCTGTTTGAACATATCCTGCTGAATCTCATCAATGGCTGATTTCAGCTTGGCTTGCGAGGTTATGAAGATGTTTGCCGGGAAGATGGTAACCTCTGAGATCTCCTCGATACGGCTGCCAGTCACTGGATTAAAGCTCTCAATGGCATCGATCTCATTGTCCCAAAACACAATGCGATAGGCGATATCGGCATAGGCCGGAAACACATCGAGGGTCTCCCCTTTCATCCTGAACTTGCCTTGCGTGAACTCTATCTCATTACGTGTATATAGCGAGTTCACCAAGGCTTTGGCGACATCGTCGCGACTCACCTGTTGGCCTCGGGCGATATAGATGACGTTTTCGGTGAAATCATCAGGATTGCCGATACCGTAAAGACATGACACTGAGGATACTACGATAATATCCCTCCTTCCTGACATCAAGGCGGTAGTCGTGCTCAAACGCAGTTTTTCGATATCGGAGTTTATCGAAAGGTCTTTCTCAATATAGGTATTGGTCGAAGGGATGAAAGCCTCCGGCTGGTAGTAGTCGTAATAGGAAACGAAGTATTCAACGGCGTTTTCAGGAAAGAACGCCTTAAACTCGCCATAGAGCTGCGCCGCCAAGGTCTTGTTATGGCTGAGAACCAGTGCGGGGCGGTTGAGTTGTGCCAACACATTGGCGATGGTAAAGGTCTTGCCCGAACCCGTGACACCCAGCAAAGTCTGGGCATGGTCGCCACGTCTCAAGCCATCCACCAATTGCTTGATGGCTTCAGGTTGGTCGCCCGTAGGCGCAAAATCCGATACCAGTTTAAAGTCCATGGTTCACATTGAAATCCATCATCACCGGGAAATGGTCTGAGCCTCTGACTTTCAGACGTTTGAAAATCATCGGCTGGATCCGCTCATTGCCCCAGACATAATCGATTCGCAGCATGGGAAGCTTGCCTGCATAGGTACGTCCCACGCCCCATCCTGCCTTGACGAAGCCGTCGATGAATCCTGCCCGCTTGATCTGATGGTAGGTGTATGACAACGGCGTGTCGTTGAAATCGCCACAAAGCACAATCGCCCGACCGTCATGCGACACATCCTCCAACATCTTGCTGACTTCTTGGCTGCGCTTCTCGTAAGCTTTCCTAAGCTTCACCAAGATGGACTTGCCATAGGTCTTCACTTCCTCCTTGCTGTTACCCTTATCCGAGAACACTGTGATCTCATCCTTGGTCAACTGGTTAGATGTCAAATGCACGCATATCACGTAAAACACACCTTTTTCGCCTGCATCCACTTGAACCACAGGACCATACTCCTTTTCTTCTCCCAATGGCCCATCTTCAGGATCCAAGGGCGTGAGTGGGTATCTCGAGAAAATCACATTGCCGCCAAAATGATGCTTGGTATGGTAGTATTGGTAGGGCAACTGCATTTGTTTTCCGAGTTTTTCGATACATTCGTCTCTTCCCATCTTCGGCAAAAACTGCGTAAATTCCTGAATACAAAGCACATCGGGATGATTCTCCAACACGATCTCAGCCACTTGGTCGGCCATCTCCTCCTTGCTTTTTCCCGATTCAGTATAATCCCCAAAAATCATCACGTTATATGACATGATCCGCAACTCGCCTCCGTCTTGGGGCTTCCCAACACAGAACGACTTGTAAACCCCCGGAATAGCAATAAGCAAGGCCAAAACCGCCACCCAAACCTTGTTTGACCACATTAGGAGTAACAAGGTGAAAATGACAAAATTATACAGGAGAACGACCCAAAATGCCAATCCAAAATAAGCTACCCAAACGAATTTTCCAGGATCGACACAGCTACTCAGCACACTCAATGCCATGGCAATCACTCCGATAACGGCCAGCACTGTGAGTAGGAAAACGACGATTCTTCCCAACAGGCTCCGTTTCTTCTTGCCTTTCTTGGCTTTCTTCTCTGGCTTGTCTTTCTTATCTTTTTTCATATCAATACAAACGGCCTTTCTTTTTCCAAACCAAGATGATAATCAAACCAACCAACATACCGCCAAGATGCGCGAAATGCGCCACTTGGTCACCCGATGAGAAAATACCCGTCAACAACTCGATCACCGCATAGCCAATCACGAACCACTTGGCCTTGATGGGCATCACGAAATACAAGTAAATCAACGAATTGGGAAACATCATACCGAACGCCAACAACAGTCCGTAGATGGCACCCGAGGCTCCCACCGTGGTCATGTAGTTGAGGTATTCCGACATTGGGATGACAGCCGATCCAATGTTAACGTTTTGATAATGTGACAATTGAGTAACATATTCAATGTATTGGACACCTTCCTGCAACAATGCAGCACCCAGTCCACAAAGGATGTAATACATCAGAAAACGCTTGGGACCCCAAATGTTCTCCAGCGTATTGCCGAACATCCACAGGGCGAACATGTTGAAAAACAGATGCGAGAAGTTGCCATGCATGAACATGTAAGTCAGCAGCTGGAACGGCATGAAACCAGACGCCATGAAGAAATGCAGGCCAAGGACGTTGCTCAGATCGATGCCAAAACGAGTGAGGACGATATCCGCCAAAAACATGATACCGTTGATAATCAGCAAGTTCTTGACTACAACTGGCAGGAATGAAAATCGGTTAGGGCTATATTGGTTATCCATGGTTACGATAGTTTAGTGTTCAATTCATCGAGGGTGACGATGGTATAAATCTTTTTTCCGTCAGGGGCCATCTCAGCCACAGAACAGGCGAACAGTTGGTCGGCAATGCCCTGCATCTCCAGTTCCGTCATGGGAGTTTGCGCCTTGATGGACAGTTGCGAAGCCATGGTCTTGGCCATGACCAGTTTCCTATCCAGCTGTAAATCAGTACGATTGATCTTAAAGTTTTCCAACATCTTCTCCAAAAGCTCAATGGGGTTGCCCCCCGCGAGGTCGGCAGGCGTTCCGTTGATCATGAAGGTCGTGGGGTTGGCCTGTTCCATGACGAATCCCAAGCGTTGCAGTTCGGGAAGGATCTCGCGCAGGATGGAGGCGTCGTTGACGTTCAAGGTGAAAGGCTGCGGAAACAGCTCCTGTTGAGAATGACCCGAGTCGTTTTCCATCTCCTTGAGGAACTTTTCGAACAAGATGCGGTAGTGCGCCAGATGTTGGTCAATGACTAAAATTCCAGACTTTACCGTTGTGATTATATAACTTTGATTCAGCTGAATATAATGTGTCTTTTGAACCGTTTCTTTAAATATGTTTTCGTTGGTTTCCTGATCGGTTCGCTCTCCATAAAGCAAGCGCCAATCACCGGGATCATCCTTTTTCCCATGAGATTCGAAACTCCCAAACGAACCTTTGGTGAACTCCTTTTTCTGGCTGAACGGATTATATGTCGGATCGATGGGAACGCTTGGCTGAACGATGGGATTGGACGACTTGACCACCTCGCCGAAGTCGATGCCCAAGTTGGTCGGCTCATCGAAATCAATCAAGGGCGAGAGGTTGTTTTGGCCGATGGCTTTCCGAACGGCGGCGTGGAGAATGGCATATACCAGCTTGACATCCACGAAGTTAACCTCCGTCTTAGTTGGATGGATATTGACATCAATATCCGATGGATCCACCTCAATATCAAGGAAATACCCTGGGAAACTGTCTTTCGGGATCATCTCCACGAAGGCGTTCTCGATGGCATGATGCAGGTAAGGCTGCTTGATGAAACGTTTGTTGACGAAGAAATACTGCTCACCTCGGGTCTTTTTGGCAAATTCCGCCTTGACGATATAGCCGTGGATGCTCACACGGTCGGTGTCCTGGTTGACCGGCAGCAGCTTGCCGTCGTAGTTGTTGCCGAACAGCCCCATGATACGTTGCTTGAGGTTGCCCGGATAGAGGTGGTACAGCTCCTTGCCATCGGAAGTCAGGGTGAAGCCCACCTCGGGATTCATAAGGGTCACACGGGTGAATTCCTCCACCACGTGCCGCATCTCGGCCTGGGGTGATTTCAGGAAGTTGCGCCTGGCCGGCACGTTGAAAAACAGGTTCTTGATGGTGAATGTTGTCCCCACGGCCATCGGTGCCAGCGTCTGTTCCTTGACGACGGAGCCTTCATTAATGATCTTCACCCCCACCTCGTCGTCCTTTCGGCGCGTCTTAAGCTCCACCTGGGCGATGGCGGCGATACTGGCCAGGGCCTCGCCACGGAAGCCCATCGTGCGGATCGAGAACAGGTCCTCCGCCTTGCTGATCTTGGAAGTGGCATGACGCTCGAAACACAGCCTGGCATCCGTCTCCGACATGCCGCAGCCGTTGTCAACCACCATGATTAACGCCTTTCCAGCGTCTTTCACGACAAGGTCGATTTGGGTGGCGCCCGCATCGAGCGAGTTCTCCATCAGCTCCTTGACCGCAGAGGCTGGCCGTTGGATGACCTCGCCTGCAGCGATCTGGTTCGCCACACTGTCGGGAAGCAACTTGATCACATCGAGCATGGCGGCATCATTTACCCATCAAACCAGAGACGATATTGGTGAACATCGGGGTGCAGAAGATGTAATAGAAAGCCACCAACACAACACCCACGATGACCATGGTACGCAGCATCTTGGAGCGACGCTCGCTTGGATCTTCCTTATCCTTGTTCACGCCCCATTTCTTGCGCATCTGAAGGCGCAATTCCTCCTCATGACTCAGGTTGGAGCTGAGTCCGGCCTCGGCCTTCTTCTGTTCCCAAGCCTCCTTGTCAGGGTCGTAATAGCGTGGAATATAGTTGAAACCTCTCGGTTTATGTTTATAAAAGAATCCCATTGCGTTTAGCATTAAATAACCTGCAAAGATACGGATTTTTCTCAATCCCACATGGCAAATGGGAAGATTTCTTATCTTTGCACCGTCATGAGCGAGAGAAAACAGACACGGTTATGGCTTCCGACCTTGCTGATCCTGCTTGTCGGGGTGCTGCTTTTCGTCCTTAACTTGGTGGTGGGAAGCGTAGGCATCCCCTTATCGGAGTTTAGGGATGTCTTCATGGGTGGCGGTGACGAGACCTATCGCACCATCATCCTTGAGTATCGGCTTCCGCAGGCCATCACGGCCTTGTTGGCCGGCATTGGGCTTTCGGTCTCAGGCCTGTTGATGCAGACCTTGTTTCGCAATCCCTTGGCCGACCCGTCCATCTTGGGTATCTCCAGCGGTGCCAGTCTCGGCGTTGCCATCGTGGTGCTGTTGACTGGAAAGCTCAGCGGCATGGCGGTCAGCGCCATGCCGGGATGGTCCACCGTAGGTGTGACCATCGCCGCGTTCGCGGGAGCTTTCCTGGTACTGCTGCTCATCCTTGCCTTGAGTTCAAGGCTGAAGAGCATGGTAAGCCTTATCCTCGTGGGCATCATGATCGCCTACATCGCCGGTTCAGTGACCGATGTGCTGAAGTTCTTCAGCCAGAAGGAAGACATCCACACCTTCGTCATTTGGGGCTTCGGCAGCTTCTCCAACGTCGGGAAGGCCCAACTGCTCTACCTGGCCTCCACCATCACGGTCGGCACCGTCATGGCATTCCTATTATCCAAATCCCTGAATCTCTTCCTCTTAGGAGACAGATACGCCGAAAACCTCGGCCTCAACCTACGTCATGCCAGCCTTCTGACCATCTTGGTCTCCGGCTTCCTGATGGCAGTGATCACTGCTTTCTGCGGCCCCATCGCCTTCATCGGTCTGGCCGTGCCGCATCTGGCCCGTTTCACCTACCACACCAGCAACCACTTCGTGCTGACGCCCGCCACGGCCGTCATCGGCATGGATCTGGCCTTGCTCTGCAACCTCATCGCCCGTCTGCCGGGCTTCGACGGCAACCTGCCCATCAACTCCGTCACCGCCTTGATCGGCGCACCTATCGTCATCTATGTGATCTTCCACCGCCAAAAAGTGTTGTCAAGATGAAAGAAGTGCTGAAAATCAACGGATTGCAGATCGGCTACAAGGGCAATGCCTTGATGCCGCCCATTAATGCCGTTTTGCGCGAAGGCGAAGCCGTGGCTTTGGTCGGTGCCAACGGCAGCGGCAAGACCACCTTGTTCAAGACCTTGACGGGCAACCTGAAGCCCCTTGAGGGAGGCGTAGAGCTATGCGGAAAGCCGTTGGAGAGCTACTCGCCCAACGGGAAAGCCAAACTCTTCAGCCTCGTCCTCACCGAGAAGCCCGACGACCTCTTCCTGAAGGTGTTCGACATCGTTGCGGCAGGACGATACCCCCACTCGGGACTGATGGCCAAGCTCCGTGACGAGGATTATGACATAATTAAAGAAAAACTTCAAGTAACAGGAGTTTATCATTTGATTGATAGAGACTTCATTTCGTTAAGTGACGGCGAAAAACAGAAGGTGATGATCGCCAAAGCTTTGGTTCAGGACACTCCTATCATCTATATGGATGAACCCACCGCCTTTTTGGATTATCCGAGCAAAGTGGAGCTGATGCACCTCATCGCCAAGCTTGCCAAGGAGGAAAACAAGACCATCCTTTACAGTTCCCACGACCTGGAGTTGCTGATGAAGCACAGCGAGAAGCTTTGGGTGATGGCCAAGGGCAAGCCGATGTTGGTTGGTAAACCGGGAGAGGTTGACGTGGAAGAGTATTTAGAGATAAGAGAAAAAGATAAAAGGTAAACGATCCAAAGAGCCAAAAGAAATAGCCCGAAGGGCTAATAGCAACTAGCCCAGGGCGTTGCCCTGGGTAATAAGGATCGAATAATAATAAAAACGGCCTGAAAGGCCAAAAGCAGACCAAACCATGAAATATCCGTTGCCCTTTCAGGGCGTAATTACCAATCAAAACCGTTTTCCCAGGGCGTTGCCCTGGGCCAATAGCTTGCTGCCCCTTCGGGGCGCCTTCGTCATCTTTTTAATCACCCTAATCATGTCCTCTTGTAACCATAAATCCCCTGTGGACCTCATCGTCCACAATGCAAATATTTACACCGTCGATAACGATTTCAACATGGCTGAAGCCTTCGCCGTAAAAGATGGTAAATTCATTGCCGTAGGCAGCGAAAAAGATATCCTAGGCCATTACCAAGCTGCGGAAACCATCGACGCAAATGGGAAAACCGTCTATCCGGGATTCATGGACGGCCACAGCCACTTCAGCGGCTATGCCGAGAACCTTGTCCGCTGGTGCGACCTGAAAGGCTGCCTCTCGTACGACGAAGTCATCGATCGGCTGAAGGTTCATGACAGCCTCCACCCTGCCGAATGGTTGCTCGGGCGAGGATGGGACCAAAACCTTTGGACACCTGCGGAATTCCCTGACAACCAACGGCTTGCCGAAGAATTCCCTGGGCGCAAAGTACTGCTTACCCGCGTGGACGGCCATGCCGTGTTGGTTTCCAAAGAAGTGTTGGACCAGGCAGGCATCGACAAAGACTACCGTCAGGAAGGCGGCAAGGTCATCCTAAAGAACGGACAATGTACCGGCGTGCTGTTGGACAACACCGCCGATGTGGCCAAGTCGCTGATCCCTCCGATGACGAGGGATGAACGCATCCACGCCTTGTTGCAAGCGCAGGAAAAGTGCTGGGCAGTTGGCTTGCGCAGCGTCACCGACGCAGGTCTCGACATCGAAACCATCGAGTTGATCGACAGCCTTCAAGAAGCCGGTTTGCTGAAGATTCACGTCAATGCCATGGTCAACCCCGATGATGAAACCATGGATTACTTCATGAACAAAGGCATTATCGACAAGGACAGGCTCACCGTCCGCAGCGTGAAGATCTATGCCGACGGCGCTCTGGGTTCCCGTGGTGCCAAGCTCCTGGAGCCTTACAGCGATGCTCCCGAAACCAGCGGCATGATCCTGGAGAGCGACGAGTTCTACCGCCACGTCTGCCAGAAGGCCTACGACGCTGGTTATCAGGTCTGTTGCCATGCCATCGGCGACGGCGGCGTTCATCACATTTTGGATATTTACAGCGAGTTCCTGAAAGGCCCTAACGACCTTCGCTGGCGCATCGAACATTCACAAGTGGTGGCTGAAGAGGACTTCCAGAGGTATCATGACTACAGCATCATCCCTTCCATCCAGACCACCCATTGCACCTCCGACATGGACTGGGCCGGCGAGCGTCTGGGACCGGAACGCATCAAAAACGCATACGCCTACCAACAGTTGCTACAGCAGAACGGCTGGGTGATCAACGGCACCGACTTCCCCATCGAGGACATCGACCCGCTGAAGACCTATTATGCCGCCGTGACACGAAAACATCTGGACGGCACTCCTGCCGAAGGTTTCCAGATGGAAAACGCCTTGACCCCTGAACAAGCCTTGCGTTCCATCACCATCTGGGTGGCTAAGGGTTGTTTCCTGGAACACAGAAAAGGCAGCATCGAAGTCGGCAAGGATGCCGATTACGTGATACTTGACAAAGATTTCATGAATATGTGAAATTTTGACTATTTTTGCGATTGTTAAACAGCGTTTTGCCAAAACGATCAGTTACCAATGAAAAGACTTTTGTTTATACTTATCTTTGCCCTGTTGAGCCTGACAACGGCATTTGCAGGAATATATACGCCAAAAACAGTTCCCAATCCAAAACAATGGGGACAGGACTATTACGTAAGCAATCCTGACGGCATCCTCTCCCAGGCCGCCGTCGATTCGCTCAACCGCTTGGCGTGGTCGTTGGAACAGGCCACCGGCGATGTTGAGCTTGCCATCGTCGTTTTAGGAAGCTATCGGCTCAACGAAGAGGAGGAACCCAACACGAGCGACCTTTTCCAGTTCAACCTAGAACTCTTTGAGTTATGGGGTATCGGAAAAGCCGGATCGGATCGTGGACTTCTCATCACCGTTTCGTACGATTCGCATCAGATGTTCATTTCCACGGGTTCCTCTTTGGACTCCGACCTCCCCGATGCAGCCTGCCTGTATATTCAAACCCACTATATGCTGCCCCATTTCAAGGAGGACGACTACGACAAGGGGCTTATCGACGGTGTGATCGCCATATACGGCTATCTTGTTGACGAAGGGGTCAAGGCCAAAATCGACAAAGAGGTGGAATCAGGTGGCGACGGTGATGGATGGACCCTCTTCATTTTGATCGCCGCCGTTGTCGGTGTTGTCTTTATCAAGAAAAAGTTAGGCGGAGGCACCGGCTCGGGAGGAAGCGGTTACAGTTCCGGCGGATTTAGAAGCTCGGGGGGATCAAGCAGCTCGAGAGGATCATGGGGCGGCGGTCACACTTCCGGAGGCGGTGCAGGAAGCCGATGGTAAGGATTGGCTCTTTCCCGTTCGGCTGTTTTTGTTGATAAATTAATACACGTTTCCCCCTTGACAAAGCAAAACAATCCTGTGTAGCTTTGCAAACAGAAAACGCATCCCTTTTTCTATTTATTAAAGATCATGAGAACAATCCATCTTGCCATATTCATGGCAATGGTTGTTTTGGCGTCTTGTACTTCCAAAACAACCAATGTAGGCACAACAACGACCCAAGCCGAGCAACACGGCAACGGCATCTATTATTGGAAAACGATGTTCGAACTGAACGATGCCGAACGAGGTTTCCTTAAGGAACACCAGGTGAAACGGCTCTATCTGAGACTCTTCGATGTGGTTCCTGCCGAAAACGGTGCCCGGCATGAATTTGAAGTGGTACCCAACGCCACCATCGTTTTTCGGGAGCCTATGCCTGAAAACGTTGAAATTGTACCCGTGGTTTACATCACCCTCGATGCACTTCGCTTGATCAACAGCCCGATACACAACTATGCCGAAATCATCACCCAACGCATCCTGAACATGGCCGACTTCAACGAATTGGGCACTATCCATGAGATTCAGCTCGATTGCGACTGGACACAACAGACTCAGGACGGCTATTTTGCCTTCTGCCAGGCAATGAAGGATGAATTGAAGCCCTATGGCATCCAGCTCAGCTGCACCATAAGGTTGTGGCAGCTGGCTTGCGCTTGTCCACCAGTCGATCGAGGGGTGCTGATGCTTTACAACACAGGAACCATAACCAATCCAAATACAAACAATTCCATCCTCGACGTTGAGGATGTGAAAGCCTATTTGAAAGGCGAGGCTTACGACTTGCCTCTGGGCCTCGCCTACCCCACTTACAGCTGGTATGTGTGGTTTAGGAACGACAAATACATGGGGCTGTTCCACGACCAACCCGGAAAGAAGATCGAAGCAGGCGACGTGGTGCGTTACGAACATGTAAGCTTCAACGAGCTTCAGCAATTGGACAGCCTCGTTCGCCTGAAACTGCCCGGTGCCGACCAGGCTCCCATCATTCTTTATCACTTGGATTCAGCCAACCTTTCAAACTACACCAACGATGAGATACGCCAGATTTATAGCCGCGATTAGCCTCCTGTTCGCCACAGCCCAAGCCTTTGCCTGCGGTCCCTTCATCTATCCGCCTTCGGAATACTACATGTTCCATTTGGTCAACCTGCCCGACAGTCCCGATGGCGACTTCAACCGGAACAGCCGCGAGAACTGCCTGTTATGGCAGCAGCAAACCATGGAGGATATCCCCTTGGATGACATTTATCAGGTGGTGTATAAATACAACTTGGAGTTGATCACTACGTTGGGATCGGGCATCCTGCCCATGGAGGCCAAGGACAACAAGATGGCGAGATGGCTGCACAGCTATCACGGTGAAAAAGCACTCGAGTTTCTGGTTCTCGCCAAGAACTGCGAATGGCTGCGCAACGAAGCCCTGTCGCCATGGTACTATCCCAGCAAAAACGACCAGGTGAAATACACGCTCAACGAGGTGGCCGAGATGGCTCGCCAAAAATCCAAGGATTATTATTACGGCGACCGTTATGCATTGCAGGCCGTAAGGGCCATGACCTCACTCCAGCAATACGAGGAGATCGTCAACTTCTGGAATGAGATTGAAAGGAAACTTCCCGATGGATTAATGCGAAGGATGACGATATCGTATGTGGCCGGTGCCTATATTCACCTCAACGATGTTGAACAGGCCAAGAATCTTTACAAGTTGGCCAACGATTTGAACGGCCTGTTGGAGTGTGACTTGCGCTACCAGCCGAAGATGAATCGGGTGGAAAAGATGGAGCTTCTTTACGAGGTTTATCCCGACTGTCCCGATTTTCGTCGCCAGATTTGGGAAATACTGGGGCATGTCGAACCTAACCGTGACTGGGAGGACGATTGGCGTTGGGACTGGATTTACAGTGATGAACGAGCCACGATTGACCAGCTTGGCAAGCTTTGCGACAGAGTGCTCAACGACAAGACCTGCGCCGACAAAGCCTTATGGGCCTACGCGGCCACCTATATCGCTCACCTGAAAGGAGACGACAGGAAGGCCGACCGTTACTTGAAACTGGCCGAAAATTGTGTTAAGGATCGCAACCTTTCGGATGCCATCAAGGTGATGCGCATCTTTATCGACTCCCAGATCAGCACTTACGACAAAGCCTATGAGCAAAAGCTCTTCGCCCAACTTCGATGGTTGCAGCAAATGATTGAGAAGAACCTTGACGAGAAGGTAATCCAAGGCTTTTGTTTTTACGACTTGACCAGCTGTTTCAGCTATTACTACTGGAACGATGCCATGCGTTGCATCTTGCTGGGAACGGTATGTCCGAAAATGATCCAACAAGGGAATACCACGCTGGCTTTACAGCTTGCCAACATGTCGAGCTATTCGCTGTTGAACGAGATGCCCATCAACCTCTACCAGTACCGCCACAGCAGGTCCTTCAATGGATATGACTATTGCAACCACTTTGCCAGGATGGCCGACTCCTTGTCAGCCAATGCGATGATGGCCTATACCGAAGTGGCTTTGAGACCGAAGACCGAGTTCCAGCGTTTTCTCAACGCACACTCTTATATCGAGCGAGACTATCTCAACGAGATGATTGGTACCCACTGCCTGCGTGAGATGCGTTACGCCGATGCCGAGCAGTATTTTTCGAGAGTCTCATCCGGCTATTTTGTACGTACCAACGTCTATAAGGAGGGCTATCTGAACCGCGATCCATTCAGTGTGAAGCAACGCAAATGGAACCATGGCGTCGATGCAAAGCTTTGTTTTGCCAGGAAGATGAACCAGTTGGAGCATGAAATCGCTTCGGCAACCGACCCCAACCAAAAAGCCATGCTGATGATCGACTTCGGCATTGGGATACGCAATTCGTTCGACTATTGTTGGGCATTGACGCAATACTATCGCGGCTGGGTGTATGGCTTGGGAGAGGATGGGGAAAATGTTGATTTAACACAGCAAGCCGAGAAGCGTGTTGATCGACTATTCAGCCTAGCGGTCAATTCCTTTACCGACAATGAGTACGCCGCCCAAGCCCAGATGCTCTTCGGCAACTTCAAGACCATTGCCGAACGCTTTCCTGAAACCCTTGCCGCCGTTATTGTAAAAGGCCACTGCGACCAGTTGGTTGATTACCATGCGGAGATGGGATTCTGAACATACAAATCGTCAGCCATGTGAAGGATGAGGTCGTGCATCTCCAAGTCGTCCTTGAAGAACTGAGGGATGGCTTTATAACCAATGGCAGCCCCAAGGATGTTTCCAGTGACGGCTCCGGTACTATCGCTGTCACCAGCATGGTTCACAGCGGCAATCATGGCATCTTCAAAACTATCGAAATGCTTCAAAGCACAATAGAAAGCAATGGCCAAGGCCTCGTCACCGACCCAACCGCCGCCTAACAATACCACTCAATATACGCCCTGCAAATCCCTTGTTTGAACGGAATGTTCTGTTTCCTGGCGTTCAGCAACCCATTTGCCGTGAAGAGCGTCATTTGGGTGTCGTCTGAAACGACCGCCTTCCCCGCCTGTTCCGACCCACCAAGCCAATGCTGATGCGTGTCAAGCCGAGTGATTCCACGCTCTCCATAGCGTTTTTGTATCTCCTCAAAAGAGTAGATAAACTCCACGGGATACCCCAGTGCGTCGCCGATGGCGCCGCCAACCAGCGAACCTCTTATTCTATCTTGCAATGAATACATCTATTCACATTTTAGCATCAAATCTTTTAGTAGATTCTTTCAACCTGAAATCTCTCAATACAACACCTGTTCTGCTTTGTCTCCCTGTCATATGTAATGCCAACAAGCAACAGATTATCGGTATATTGGGTCACCTTGGCAGGATACCGTCTATGTTTGATCTGTTCAATAGCGGTGTCAACGGCCTTGTCATATTTCAACTCAATGACCATCGCCGGGCTGTCGATGTTCTTTCGCGGAATGAGTACCAAGTCTGCAAAGCCCTTACCTGTGGCCAACTCACGGTGGATGATGTAGTCGTTGGAAGCGTAATAGTAAGCGATACTTAACACGCAGGCCAATGAGTTCTCATCATTGTAGCTTAGAATGCTGGTGTTCTCATCGTGGGCGGCATCCACGCCTCGGGCCACGGCATCCTCATCACCACGGAGTGTAGCCTGAAGAAGTCGTTCCGAGGCTTCCAAAGCCTTCACCACAGGAGCCCAGTTGTTGGCTTCCACTGCATTAACCATCTCCCCTGCCACCTCCTTGTTGGGGATATAGCATTCACTCTTGCGCCAATCATAACTGAGGTAACCCAAGTGGATGAGCACCGTCAGCACATCGTCCTTACTCCGGATAATAGACATATCGTTTTGGAATTTGGTTGGATTAACCTTGCAGCGTTCACCCGCCAACATCCCCAACACATCATCCTTCAAACCTTCGTAGTTCATTTGGATATAGTTCGCCACCGCATCGTAAGCACCTGTGGCAGCCCAAAAACTACGGCAACGGCCAGCGTCAATGGCTTGCATCACCGAATTTGGATTGAAGATGGAGAGTTCATCACCAATTTGATAGCCGTCATACCATTTCTCCAATTCATCGAAATCCATGCGATGCTTTTCGGCTAAAGCTTTCACCTCGTCTTTGGTGAATCCGAAACAGGAAGCCATCCGTCTTGGTTCCACCATGGAGTATTCCGTGAAGTTGTTCAGCGCCGATTCAGTCTTGTATTTCTTGATGGGGAGAATACCCGTCATATAGACACCTGCAAACACTTGAGGGGAATTGCTTCCCTTGAACATTCTGCGCAACCAGTTGACGAAGTCGTCTATGGCACGAGTGCCAGCCTTGAACTCACGACAGATAGCATCCCACTCGTCGATAATAAAGATAAACGGTTGCTGGGTGGAGTCGGTTACACGAATAAGATAGGTCATCAGGTCATCGTCGTCCATGACAGGAATGTCCGAAAATGCCTTCTGGATGTCGGCCATCAACTCTTTTTGAACATGCTCCATGATGCTGTCATCCTTGAAACGCGTAGTAAAATTGGTCAGGTCAAGGAAGATGACTGGATACTTGTTCAGATGCTTTTCAAAAGAAGGGTCAGAGGCAATTTCAAGATCTGTGAAAAGGCTGCGTGAATCGCACGACTGGTCGAAATAGGCGCACAGCATCTTGGCGGCCACCGACTTGCCAAAGCGACGGCTACGTAACACGCAACTGAAGCGTCGTTCCGTGAAAAGCGAACCGTTTACAATGGAGATAAGCCCCGACTTGTCAACGTATTCACCGTTTCTTACACTTTGAAATCCTGCATTGCCAATATTGATATATGCGCCCATGACACTACTATTTTGCTACAAAGATAACAATAATTGAAATTAGCAAGGACATAAAGAAATCTTTGGTGCAAACTTGGTTCAAATGAAAAGGCCGTATCTTGATTTTCAGCAAGTTACGGCCTTATTTGGTAGCCCATAGCGGATTCGAACCGCTGTTTTCAGAATGAGGGTCTGATGACCTAGCCCCTAGTCGAATGGGCCATTAAAAAAGGTTCTTTTTGCGGAACCTTTGTGAACTAGGCGGGAGTCGAACCCACAACCGCCTGATCCGTAGTCAGGGACTCTATCCAATTGAGCTACTAGTCCATTGCCTTTCGACGGTGCAAAAGTACAACTTTTTTTATTCACCGCAAGGATTTTTTTCATTTTTTTTGTTTTTGTGCTCCATGCCCATGTCGTACAACTCATCAAGATGACGCTTCAACCTCCTCGCCATAGGCCTAAAGGTATAGTAAGTGATTGTGGCTGAGATCGGTGCGCCAACCAACGGCAACACCTTGCCCATCCCCTTGGCAAAACCCTCCTTGGTCATGTTGATGCCGATCCACTGGGCAATCTTCACAACGTAATGGGCCATCACGGTCTCAGAGATCTTCGCTCCTGCGTTCTTCGACACCTGGGTCACCACCTTGGTCAAGGCCTCCACTGCCATCTTGTTGCCCATCATCACACCCACAAACAAGGTCATGATGTTCTTCGACTCGTCATCCAACTGGTTGTTGACATCCGTCAACGATGGCCAACCGTAAAGGTAGATCAGCTTCTGCATCAGCGAGAGGATATGGCCGTAAAACTGCGTCAGGTCGGCAGGAATGGTGCCAGCCATCCACCAGCCGCCCGGCAGCCCCATAAGCGCCGATGTACCACAAACCATGGTCAAGTGGTAGCTGATGCACTGGTTGGCCAACTTGTCGATCTCCTTTTTGTTCAGCACGCCAAGAGGCCCTTCCTCAATGGCATTCAGCACCTCCATCGGGGTACAAAACTTCGAAAGCTCCTTGTTGAGGAACTCCTCACGATTGACTTTCACATAAGGCAGCTGAAGGCTTTTTGCCAAAACGGCATTCCATATCGAAAGACTCTTTTCGTTCGTGTTTTCAGTAGCCATATTTATCCTTCCATTTAGATTTCAAATAGTTACGCAAATCGCGTTCACGCGGGTTATCCTGAGGCACATACAAAACCGTGCCAGAAATCGCATCGGGCATGTATTCCATATCCACAAAATTGCCTTGATAGGAATGGGCGTACTTGTAACCATCGTGATAACCAAGGTCTTTCATCAACTTAGTCGGGGCATTGCGGAGATGCAAGGGCACTGGCAGATCGCCAGTTTGCCGCACCAAGGCCTGAGCCGCGTCAATGGCGGCTACAGCAGCATTGCTCTTGGGCGACGAAGCCAAATACGTCACGGTTTGCGACAGAATAATCCTGCTCTCAGGCCAGCCAATCTTGTTGACGGCGTCGAAACAGGTGTTGGCCAGCAAAAGCGCATTGGGATTGGCGTTGCCGATATCCTCCGAAGCCAGGATCAGCATACGACGGGCGATGAAAAGCGGATCCTCCCCTGCCTCGATCATCCTGGCCAGATAATACAGCGCCGCGTTGGGATCGCTACCGCGCATCGACTTGATGAAGGCCGAGATCACGTCGTAATGCATCTCCCCTTGCTTGTCGTATTTCACCAGATTGCTCTGGATCGTATCCGTGGTAAAATCGTTGGTCACCACCAGTTCCTTAGCCTCAGGATTGAGGTCATCCAACGACGAGACCACCAACTCCATGGCGTTCAGCAGCTTACGCCCATCTCCCCCGCTGATGCGCATCAGGGCTTCGGGTTCCTGAACCTTAATGGGTTTCCCGTAATCGTATTCCAAAGCCTTCACCGATTTATCAAGCATCACCTCCAGATCCTCCTTTTCAAGCGACTTGAGCACATACACCTGACAACGCGAAAGCAACGGCGAGATCACTTCGAATGAAGGGTTCTCAGTAGTGGCTCCAATCAGTGTGACCAGTCCTTTTTCAACGGCACCCAACAGCGAATCCTGCTGCGACTTGCTGAAACGGTGGATTTCATCAATGAACAGGATCGGAGCCTCGGGAGCCATCCTCGCCCGGTCGATGACCTCACGCACCTCCTTCACGCCACTGCTGACAGCACTCAGCTGGAAAAACTGCCGTTTCACTTGCTTGGAGATGATGTAGGCCAAGGTGGTCTTACCCACGCCGGGAGGTCCCCAAAAGATCATCGAAGGCACCCTGCCGCTCTCGATGGCGCGGCGCAACACAGCGTTCTCACCGATGATATGCTTCTGCCCGATATAGTCATCAAGCGACGTGGGACGAAGGCGTTCTGCCAATGGGATAGTTGATTTCATCACGGATAATTTTACGCAAAAGTAACATTTTTTTAGGAAAAGACCTATTAATAGTATATATTTGCCCTTTAAAACAATCCTTTTCACCATGAAAATCACCGATTACATCCTCCGTTACAAGGAGCATACCGAAGGCGAAGACAGCCTTTACCGCAGCGTGGAGTGGACTTCCAACTACGACTGCCCCGTCAGCGACCTCATTCCTGGCGAAGACGTGCCGTTCAAGCCCGACAAAAGCCTTAGTGAGCCAAGTATAAAATGCATTGAAGTAACTGACAATGAAGTTGTTATAGCATTTGAAGGCTATACTGGCGACGGCAATCAAGGCCTTAAGAAGTTTACCATTCATCTTAGCCCCGACGGTGCCCCATGGAGCAGCTATTTCGGCGGAGGCCGTTACGATACCGACCGTTCCCTCATGTTGATCAAACCTGAAGACAAATAACCATGAAATCCATCAAAACCCTACTCATAGCCTTGCTGGTCTTCATCTTCGGCCAATCGCAGGCTTGCACCAATTTCTTGATCACCAAAGGCGCCAGCGTGGACGGTTCCACCTTCATCAGCTACTGCGCCGACTCGCATATCCGCTACGGTGAGCTTTACTTCACCCCTGCCGCCGACTGGCCAGCGGGCAGCATGCGCGTGTGCTACGACCGTGGCACCAATGCTCCCCGTGGCAGCGTGCCACAACCGCCCCACACTTATCAGGTGGTAGGCTATATCAACGAGAACCAGGTTGCCCTCGGCGAGACCACTTTCGGTGGCCGCGAGGAGCTTGTTGACCCCAACGGCATTGTTGATTACGGCAGTTTGATGTTCATCGCCCTTGAGCGCAGCCGCAACGCCCGCGAAGCCATCAAGATCATGGCGGACTTGGTCGAGGAATACGGCTATGGCAGCGACGGCGAGTCGTTCTCCATCAGTGACCCCAACGAGGTGTGGTATATGGAGATCATCGGCAAAGGCGCAGAGAAAGGTGCCGTGTGGGTAGCCATCCGCATCCCCGACGGCTATGTGAGCGGTCATGCCAACGCCGCACGCATCACCAACTTCACATTAAGAAACGGAAAGACCTCCATCACAGATAAGGATTGGAAAAAGCTTTATAATGAACAAGTTGAGGTCATCTATAAGCACGACATCATCGACTTCGCCCGCCGCAAGGGCTATTTCAACGGCAAAGACAAGGACTTCGACTTCAGTGCAGCCTATGCTCCAGTGGATTTCAGCGCCGCACGCATTTGCGACCTCCGCGTATGGACCATGTTCAACAAGGTTTGCGACGGCATGGACGAGTATTGGGACTACGTCACCGGCAAGGACCTCACCCATCGCATGCCGCTGTACGTGAAGCCCAATCGCAAAATCAGCCTTAGCGACATGATGGCCTTCCAGCGCGACCATTTCCAAGGCACCGAGCTGGACAAGACCAAAGATCCCGGCGCAGGTCCATTTGAATCACCCTTCCGATTCAACCCACTCTACTGGAAGTATGACGACAACCCCTATTTCAACGAGCGCAGCATCGAGGTGGTGCAGACCGGATTCTCCTTCGTCGCACAATGCCGCAACTGGCTTCCCAACTACATTGGCGGCATCATCTGGTTCGGAGTCGATGACACCAACTCCACCGTCTATACCCCCTTCTACTGCTCCATTAGTGAGGTGCCGATCGAATACCGCGTGGGTAACGGTGACATGCTGACCTACAGCGACAATGCCGCCTTCTGGGTATTCAACCGACTGGCGCATTTCAAGTACCTCTATTACAATAGGGTTATCGGCGACATTCAAGCCAAACAAAATAGCTTGGAAGACAGTTATCAAGAGCAGGTAAACTATGCCGACAACGAGGCCTTGAACCTCTTGACGGAAAGCCCTGAGAGAGCCATCGCCTACCTCACCGATTTCTCCAACAAAGCAGGACACAACACCGTGGAAGAATGGCGCAAACTTAGCAACTACCTCTTGGTGAAGTATTTGGACAGCAATGTAAAGCAAGTGGACGAAAAAGGACAGTTCCTCCGCAACCCTTACGGATATCCTCTCAAGCCGCAACAGCCGGGCTATCCGGATTCATGGAAACAGCAAGTGATTGAAGGCACCGGCGAGCGTTTCAGAAGGCCGGAATAAAAGGTTTACACAGCAAGCAGCACCAATAGTTGCGCTGAGAAAATTCGTAAGAACATCGTCAAGGGATACACCGTAGCGTAACCCATGTTGGGTAATTTGCACCCATCGGGAGCGACGGTATTGGCAAAAGCCAACGTAGGCGGGTCGGTATGCGATCCACCGATAAAGCCCATCAGCGTATAGTAATTCATCTTCAGGACCAGACGGCCGAAGAGTCCAAGCAGCACAGGCGGTACCACGGTAATGACGACACCGTAAACGACCCACATGTAATGCTCGTGAACCGTAGCCACGAATTGGCCTCCAGCACCCAAGCCTACTCCGGCGAGGAATAATGCTATACCCACCTCACGGAGCATCCATACGCCGTGACTGTCGGTAAACTCGGTTGTAAACCAGCCTTTGCGAACACCCAGCCAACTGCCAATGATTGCCACTACCAACGGTCCACCTGCCAATCCGAGTTTGACAGGTGCTTTCATGCCAACCGGAATCGGTATGGATCCCACAATGATGCCGATAGCAATAATGACAAAGATAGGTATCAGATTCACCTTATGGCGTTGGGAGACAGGTGTGGCTTGCTTTGCCCCTTGGGGTTCGATGGAAGCTTCGCTTGACGGCTCTTTCTTCAGATCGATGCGACAGAGTGGACGCAACAGGATGCAGGTCATGATCATGCCCACCACAGCCAAGGGATAAGCCACAGCATAGCCAGCAGCCAAACGGTCAGAGGCACCTTCGATCCCCAAGTCGTTGACAGCCTGTTGTGCCGCCGAAAGACCTGGGGTATTGGTGATAGCACCGGTATAAACGCCCGCCATGTCAGCCAAGTCCTGATGAGCCACCTTAGCAATAATGAAGGTGATCACCACTCCTAGTGCCACGTTGGTTAATGCCATGAGGTTCATGGCTAGACCGCCTTTCTTGAACGAGCGGAAAAAGCCTGGTCCAACTTGCAAACCGACTGCGACCACAAAGAGAATCAACCCAAACTCCTTGAGTACATGTATCATATCATGGTTGAGCGACACGCCCAAGGCACTGAGCAGGATGCCCACAAAAAGCACCCAAGTGATGCCTAACGACACTCCTTTGATCTTGATTTTGCCAAGCAGCAAACCGGCAAAAATGGAGATGGACAAATACATGACGGTCGGACCCACTCCCGAACCCGTGAAAAGATTGACAATCCAGTTCATCGTTTATTTACCCTCCTTAAACCTCACGATGGCATCAATGATCTCATCGTTGTCATCTGAAATGGTCAGCAACATATTCTTGAAGATGCCTCGGTCGCTGAGATCCTTGAGCACCGCATACGCCGGCATGTAATTGGTGTAATAGTCCTTGCCCATAAAGATCATCGGGCTGGCAAAACCCTCGGTCTCGTAATGGTTCTGGCCCGCATCCTGGAAGATCTCCTGCATGGTACCGGCACTACCTGGAGTGTAGATGATACCTCCCTTGGCCACAGTGACGATGCCGTCCTCACGCACGCTGTTGTCGAAATACTTGGCGATATCAGTGGCAAACGGAGCGGTAGGCTCGTGACCGTAAAAATAGGTTGGAATCGCCAGACTGCGATATTCAGAGGTCAATGGGAAGCGTTCCATCACCTGGAAGGAACGGCAGAGCCATCCCGGATCCTTGAAGGTCGGCGACGGAATGATCATGGCCAAAGCCTCCTCCACTTCAGCTTCGGTACGTCCCGCCATATAAGCGCCAAGATGCGTGGCTTCCATGGCACCCGGACCGCCGCCGGTGACCATCAAACGACCCATCTCAGTGAGTTTCTTGCTGAGATAGACGATTTGGCGATACATCGGATCATCACGTCGGCGGGCATGGCCTCCCATCACACCGACCACCATCTTCTCGTCGTACTGACTCAGCAATCCATATAGGTAATGCGTAATGAAATGATCGTGAAGCGACCTTGCCAGCGTCTCACGGATATCCTGGCCACGCTGACCAAAACTCATATAACTGCGGTAAACCCTGGTATCGTAACAAGTCTCAAAGGTCTTTTCATCGTGCCAGTCGTAACCATCATACAGCATCTTACTGGTATAAAGCGATTTAGGATGCGTCGAGAAGGGTTTGTCCATCTTTGGGATAAACACGCTTAGATCGTCCTTCCCAAATTCCTCAAGCACTCGGTTAACGATGCCTGCTGAATCCAGACCGAATTTGTGCATCAAGGCCGTGGCTTGACCCGACTCGCCGAAGGTATCGTTCATGCCGATGCGGCACACACGGATAGGATGACATTCCGCAAGGAATTCCGTGACGGCACCACCCAGTCCACCTGCTGCCTGATGTTCCTCAACGGTGAAGATCATGCGCGTTTCCGTAGCCGCCTTCTTCAGGATTTCACCATCCAAAGGCTTGATAGTGTGCATATTGATGACCCTAGCCGAGATTCCCATGTGTTCCAGCATGTGAGCTGCCTTAAGCGATTCCCAAACTTCATGACCTGTAGCCACAATGGTAACGTCAGTGCCTTCAAGCATCAGCTGGGCCTTTCCTATCTGGAAATCCTGGTTTTCATCCGTGAAGTCAGGCATGGGTTCGCGTCCGAAACGGATATAGACCGGTCCATTACATTCAAGAATGGCTTTTTCCGTGGCGATCTTGGCCTGGGTGGCGTCACAGGGTGAGATCACCGTCATATGAGGCAGCACACGCATGGCCGCAATGTCTTCCAAGGCTTGATGCGTAGCACCATCCGGTCCAACCGACACTCCCGCATGGGCACCGCCGATGACCACATGGGTATTGTTGTAACAAGCTGAAATGCGAATTTGATCATTGGCTCGATGTGCCGCAAACACGCCGTAGGTGCTGAACACCGGTATCTTGCCGCTCAATGCCATTCCAGAGGCCACCGCCACAGCATCTTGTTCTGCGATTCCCATGGAGAAAAAACGTTCAGGGAAAGCCTCTTTGAAGAGGTTCATTCCCACCGAAGCGGTGATGTCAGCCCCCAGACCGACCACACGCTCGTCTTTCCGTGCCGCTGCCAGTACACCTTCGCCAAAACCCTGTTTGGTGGCTTTATTGCCTTTATTAACGTAGTTCATGTAAAAAATCTGTTAATTGTTCCTTTGTTGGCACTTTACCGTGCCATTGATTGTTATTCTCAATGCTTTTGACACCTTTGCCCATCACGGTATTGGCGATGATCACCGTAGGTTTCCCGTCGGTCTTGTCGGCCATATCCAAAGCCAATTGAATCTGACTATAGTCGTGTCCATCTATCTCGATGGCGTTCCAGCCAAAGGCCACCCATTTATCCTTGAGCGGGTCAATGCCCATCACTTCTTCCGTCCCACCGTCAATCTGAAGACGGTTGCGGTCGATGATGGCGCACAGGTTATCTGCCTTATGGTGTGCAGCTGCCATGGCTGTCTCCCAAACGCTTCCCTCCTGCTGTTCGCCGTCACCCATCACGCAAAAGACTCGGTTGGGCTTATGATCCATCTTGGCCACCATCGCCATGCCAAGGGCCACCCCAAGACCTTGTCCAAGGGAACCCGAGCACGTCTCCAGACCAGGCAGATGGAACTCATAGCTTGGATGACCTTGAAGACGGCTGCCAAGTTTACGCAGCGTCATCATCTCCTCTTCTGGGAAATAGCCTGCCGCCGCCAAGGTGGCGTAGAGCACTGGTGCTGTATGACCAATGGAAAGGATCACCTTGTCGCGATGCTCCCATTGGGGATCCCTAGGATCATGGTGAAGATGACCAAAATACAAAACCGTGAAAATATCCACCAAGTCGAGCGAGCCGCCCGTATGGCCCGATCCGGCCTCAGCCAACGATTTCAATATGAGTTCGCGAATATGTCTCGCCTTGTTTTCAAAATCCATCAAATCAAACTGATTAAGTCCTTAACAACATAGAATATACACACGATCGCATAGATTGTCTTGATAAAGGTGCCCGCCAAAAAACCGAGAAACGATCCAAAGGCCGAGCGCCAAGCCAGGCGATCTGCGGTACCTGCGTTTTTCTCACCGATATAAGCCCCGATGAATGGACCGAGCAGCACAGCGATAAACCCGATCGGGAAGATGATCGTGATGAGAAGTCCCAGGATCAAGCCGATGGTGCTACCACGCGTCCCCGCCTTGGTTCCGCCCAAAGTCTTGGTTCCCCATACTGGAACCACATAGTCGAGCACGAAGATGATGGCTCCGATGACACCCATTACCACCAAAAACTCAGTGGAATGGTTGATTTTTTCAACAAACGACAGGGCCAGCACGCCAAGGAAGCTGAACGGAGGTCCGGCTATGCCCGGCACTATGGCTCCAATCAGTCCGATCACGACCAACAAGATGGAAACGATGATGAGTACGTAAGTCATTACAATAGGAAAAATGCAAATTTACAAATAATATCGAATATTTTGTGTTTTATTGAAAATTTTTCTTTGAAATCTTTTCAATAGTTTTTTAACATGAATTATATTTTTTTCATATATTTTTGCATCATGATTTAAAAAAATGAGAAAAATCTATTTCATATTAATTATTTACCTATTAATTAATAGGTGTTACGCTAGCGACATCGTCAGGGTGATTGGTGGAAGGGCTGTCGCCATGGGCAGGACGTCGGTCTGCGAGCAGAGCGTATGGGGGTTGCAGAACAATCCAGCGGGCTTGTCCTACCTGAACGGATGGAATTTCGGAATTTATTACGAGAACCAGTGGATGATGAAAGAGACTGCTTTCAAGAGCGGTGCCATCGCAAAAGCCATCCCCAAAATAGGCTGTATCGGGTTATCGGTCAACCAATTCGGCAGCAGCGAATATAGCGAAAACAAATTCGGCATCGCTTACGCTCGCGATTTCGGTCCCTACCTTCAAATGGGACTGCAATTCGATTACCTTTTGCTGCATTGGGACCACGATTATCCCAATCGCCGATCGCCCGGATTCGAGCTTGGCATCCAATCACAGGTCACTGAACGGCTGCGTTTGGGAGCCTTTATTTTCAACATTCAGGTCATGCGCTTGGGAATGGCTTACCAAATTGCCGATAATTTCATCACCCAATGCGAGCTGGAGAAAAACAACGAACAACAAGGCATGCAAGTCCGATGTGGCTTTGAATATCTCGTGTTCAACGCCTTCGGTCTCAGGACAGGGGTGCAATACAACCCAAACATCCTGACTTTCGGCCTTGGCTATGAGTTCAAGCACGTCCATGTCGATGTCGCCGCACAACTGCATCAAATGTTAGGTTATTCCATACAAATCGGATTATCAGGAAAGGTTTAAGTCATGATTCTATTGGCATTTTGGTTACAAATCACGGCTTTCATGCCAACGGCGGACACCTTGGGCCATGCCGACAGCCTGCGAATTGTCCAGGAAAACACCGAGTTTCTATACCAATTGTTAGTAGATCAAGCTGAGAATCAAAATCTTAACGAGTTCACCGAAAATGAAACCTTTGAAGACGACTACGAGGAACTGCTCCTGGCTTACCACTATTACCAAGAAAACCCGATCAATATCAACAGTGATGAGATCACGTATCTTGAAGAGATGGGGCTGTTGGGGATCTTTCAGGTGGAGGCACTCCGAAAATACCGGCGACAATTCGGCGATCTCCTCTTCGTGGATGAATTGCTGATGTTGGAAGAGTTCAACGAGATCACCGTGGCGGTCATCACCCCGCTCGTCTATTTCGGGAAAAGCGAGAAAACGATGGAGCGGGAGCATGTGTCGCCCCAAAAGATGCTCACTCGGGGACAGCATCAGGTGACGTTTAACTACGTCGAGAAGTTCGGCGGCGAGAATAACGGGGACTATATAGGCAGTCCTCGGAAGATCCAGATGAAATACACCTACCGCTACAGGCAGCGGTTTCGAATCGGTGTCGCAATGGAAAAAGATGCCGGTGAGCCTTTCTTCTTCGGAAACCTCAGCGACAGCATCCACGAGATGGTAAGCCAATACCGCAGTCCCGGATTCGATTTCTACGGCTTTCACTGCCATGCGTCAGACCTTAGGCTCTCCGAGGGTGAACAGGGGGCACTTGTCGTTAAGGACTTGGCTTTGGGCGACTACCAGCTCAGCTTCGGGCAAGGCTTGACGCTGTGGTCGGGGATGAGCATGGGGAAGGCATCGGGCGGCAGCTCACCTATGAAGAGGGCGGCCGGGGTACGTCCCAAGGCTTCCTCCGGAGAGGGAAAGTTTTTCCGGGGAGCCGCAACCACGTTGAAATACAGGAATTTCTACGCCACCACCTTCTATTCTTTCCGTAAGATCGACTCACTTCAAGAGACAGGCTATCACCGCACCTTGAACGAATTGGTGAAACGCAACGCCATACGGCAACAGGTGTTTGGCGGACATCTGTGCTATGCCGGACCGCGACTGGAATTGGGCTTCACGGCTTACCACTTAATGCTAAGCACTCCTTTGGAACTCAAGCCTTCGAAATACAATCAATTCTTCTTCCAAGGCGACCGCCTGACCAACTACGGGCTTGACTTCCGATGGCTATTGAACAACTTCGTCTTTTTCGGAGAACTATCCCGTAGCGACAACGGGGCGATGGCCGGTTTGATTGGGATGACGGCCAAGCCCAAAGGCTACGTCAACTTCTCCGTTTTATACCGCAACTACGCCAAAAGCTACCAAAGCCTCTTCAACGGTGCTTTTGGCGAAAGCAGCCGGGGCCAAGGTGAAGAGGGTGTGTACCTTGGCCTTCAATGTACACCTGCGCCGAACTGGGATCTACTCGCCTATTGCGACTTCTTCCGGCTCAAGTGGCTTAGCAGTCAGGTGTACACCCCCTCGTGGGGCGAGGAATACAGTTTGAAGCTCAACCATCAAATCAGCAAAAATGCCTCCATGCAAGTGCTGCTCAAGTCGAAGACCAAGATGAAAAACTCCATCGACGACCATGTATATTGCCACTATCCTATCTTTTACACCAAACGCTCGGCGAAACTCCAGGTCAACTATGGCATCACCGAGGCGCTAACATTCAGCGACAAAGCCGCTTACAGTCATTATTTCAACGACGACGGCATGGAGAGCAAGGGCTACATGCTTTGCCACGACATTGCCTACAAGCCTCCCAACCGACCTTATGCGGTCACCTTTCGTTATGCCCTTTTCGAAAGCGACGACTACAACAGCCGCATCAGCATGTATGAGAACGACGTGCTTGGTGCCTTCTCCATCCCCAGTTTGAGCGGAATAGGCAATCGTGTCTATCTGCTGGGAAGGATCAAACTTTTCGACAGCCTAAGCCTCTATTCGAGAGTAGGATGCTCATTGCTCTCGGATGAGACCAAAATAGATGTAAAATTTGAGGTGATTTGGAAAGGATAATCCTTGTTTTCTTCAAAAAATTTGATTATCTTTGCAGGTTGAAAAAAGAATTATTCACCTTTTAAAAACTATAACATGGATACAGAAAGAAAAAACACCTTCAAGGAAGACTTGATGCGCAACTTCAAACAGTTGAAAGAGAGCAGGGCCGAAAGCGTTGCCGAAGAACTGGAAATCATCTACAGACGTAAGATCGAGGATCTCTGCCACCTGATCAGGAATTACGACAGGGACCGTGAGAACATCATCCTTGACCTCTCGCCCGTCAACGCCCTCAGTGGTGCCGTGGTGCCTTCCGACTTCAAGGCCGAGGACTTCATGAGAAAAGACCTTGAGATTGGCCGCAACAAGCGTGATGCCTTGATCAACCTGCAAATCATGGTTGAACGTTACGGCGAGCTCTTTGGCGACTTGGCCGATGGTGGCGTTGCCCAGAAAACCCTTGCCAGCAACAAAATGGAGGGCTGATCATGGGAGGCGGCTTTTATTCCTTCGATAGGGCTTCGGCCAGATCGGTAAGCTATAAGACCCAGAGCAGGGAACAGATCTTCAGCAACCGGAGAATTGACCCTTTGATGGTGATCAAAGGTAAGATCAGGGAATCATGCGACAGCGACGAACACCCCAACTCCTACCCCATCATCATCGGCCTCGACGTCACCGGCAGCATGGGGCAAATCCCTGAAAACCTCATCAAAGAGGCATTCCCCGAGATCATGAAGACCATCCAGGAAAAAGGTGTTGAGCATGCCCAAATCTGTTTCCTCGGCATTGGCGACCATTACAGCGACGAGGCACCCATTCAAGTGGGACAGTTTGAGACCTCTGACGAACTGACCGAGAAGTGGCTGAAAGCCATCTATATCGAAGGCGGTGGCGGCGGAAACAACGGCGAGTCGTACCATCTGGCATGGTATTTCGCCGCCTATCACACCAAGATCGACTCCTTCGAGAAACGTGGCATCAAAGGCACCTTGATCACCATCGGTGACGAACCCTGCCACAAATCCATCTCCAAGGAGGTTTGCCAAAACCTGTTCGGCAACGGAGAAGCGGAAGTCACCGCATCACAACTCCTTGAGGATGCCAAGAAGAAATGGGACATTTATCACATCAACGTCAAAGACTGGACAAGCGACCGGTATGAGTCGCCCAACAAGTGGAAGGGTCTTATCGACGACGACCACTTCGCACTCTCCGAGAGCATGGCTTCCAAGGAAATCGGCGACATCCTCTCAACGATCATCGTCTCCTCGTACAAGAGAAACATCGGTCAAGGCACATCCAAGATCGGATCCCTCTTCGGGAGCCTCAACGGCAAACACGAGCTGTGATGAGACGTTCCATCGTTGTAGGCATGGCTTTCGGCGATGAAGGCAAGGGCGTTACCACACAATGGCTTTGTCAACAATCGCTCAAACAAGGCCGGAACCCCATTGTGGTGAGGTTCAACGGCGGAGCCCAGGCGGCTCACACAGTATGCCATAACGGCATGGAACACATCTGTTCAACGTATGGAAGTGGGGTACTCCTTGGAGTCCCCACTTTCCTTGGGAAAGACTTTTATTTCGACCCCATTTGCGCCTTTAATGAGTATCAAACCTTGAAGACGCTGAATCCCGTCCTGACCGTCGATCCCCGATGCCGTGTGGTGACCCCTTATGACGTAATGGTCGGGGTCAGCAATGCCAAGGTGCTACGCGACGGCACCTGCGGCAAGGGCATCTTCCAAACCTTCAAGCGCTACAACAACCAGTCGTTCGAGGAGGTCCTCAACCGCAAAGACCTGGAGGATCATCTTAGGATGTTTCTTTACCATGTCAGAAGCTACTATCAGGCCGAGAAAGACGATGAACTGGAAGACCTGTTTGTTCGATCAATGCTTGAAGTGCCCTTCACCGTTGCCGAATCACCTTTTACGAGCCATGGAGAGGTCGTTTACGAAGGTGCTCAAGGGCTATTGCTCGACATGGATTACGGCTTCTTCCCCAACGTCACGCCGTCGCATACTGGATTGGACAACATCCCGTCCGACCAACTGCAAGGCGCCGATGTTTATCTGGTCACACGAACCTACACTACCCGTCACGGTAACGGCTATGAGCCGAGGCACAAGCTACTCTGGGATTTGAGCGACAAACATGAGACCAACGTCAACAACACGTATCAAGGTCATTTCAAGACCGGTATGCTTGAGTTCGGTCTGCTTCACCGGGCCATTGACCGCCATCATCTGGATGTCTGGCAAAAGAAATACGACCTAAAATTCCATCTGATGGTGACCCATGGCGACCTTGCCTTGAAGCACGGCTATTTCGACTACCTCTTCAGCGACGGCCAATGGGGCAAGGTGGAGGTTTATGACCTCCACAGCATCAAGAACGTTTTCATCCATGAGATGGATAAAACGCCGCTTAAGTTCCAGTCTATCAGGGTGAATGATTCTCCTGAAGGGAATTATCAATAGACGTTTCAGCCTAACTTGGTCATCAACTCCTGTAACTTCCTAGAAAACCGCTCGATATCCTCTACTGTGGTGTCGAAGGCGCACATCCAGCGGACGACATCCTTGTCTTCGTCCCAATCGTAGAAGAAACAGTACTCCTGAAGAGTTTTCCAGACCTTGCGAGGAAGCTTGGCAAAGACGCCGTTGGCCTGGACAGGATAGACCACCTCCACGCCGGGGATGTCTTTCACCGACTGATAGAGCAGCTGCGCCATCTTATTACTGTGCTCGGCATTGCGACGCCATAGGTCGTTCTCGAAATAGGCATCGAATTGCGCAGCGATGAAACGCATCTTCGAACAGAGCTGCATGGCTTGCTTGCGGCGGTATTTGAAGTCAGGGCAGATACCGGGATTCAGCAAGACCACAGCCTCGCCCATCATCAGGCCATTCTTGGTGCCGCCAAACGACACGGCATCCACGCCGAGATCAGTCGTCATCTCCTTGAAAGTGCAACCCAAAGCCACCGCGGCATTGCCCAGACGGGCGCCATCGATATGGACGTACATGTTGTATTCACGAGCCAAAGCCACCAAAGCCTTGATCTCGTCAAGGGTGTAGAGCGTTCCGAGCTCTGTAGGCTGGGTGATGGAAATCAGCTTCGGCTGGCTATGATGCTCAAAGCCAAAGCCATGCAAGCGAGTCTTCACCAACTCAGGCGTCAGCTTGCCGTCAGGGGTATCAACGGTCAGCAAGCGACAACCCACCACACGCTGGGGAGCGCCACATTCATCCACGTTGATATGGGCAGTCTCAGCACAGACCACAGCCTCGTGTGAATGTACCATAGCATCGATGCACAAGGTGTTGCATCCCGTGCCGTTGAAGGCGAAAAACACCCTCGCCTGTTCACCGAATTGCTCACGAAACTTCGCTTCCGTAGCAGCGCAATATTCATCATCGCCATAGGCTAAAGCGTGTTCCTGATTGACACGCACGATGGCTTCCAAGACCTCCGAGCACACGCCCGAATGGTTGTCACTTCCAAATCCTCTTTTCATTTCTGACAGTTTAGTTATAGGCGTGGACACCTCCTAAAATCAGGTTGACACCGAAATAGGTGATCACCACGCTCAGAAATGCAAAGATACTATAAATTCGGAAAAAACGAGGTTTTTGAAATGATTTCCAGATGGATCCGTGCAGTGGAGCGGCATAAATCAACAAGGTGATCAGTGCCCAGACCTCCTTTGGATCCCACGACCAGTAGTTGCCCCACGAGATGTTGGCCCACACGGCACCGATGAAAATGCCGATGGTCAACAGTGCCACTGCGGGATAGAGCAACATCGTGCCAATGTTCTTCCAGAAGCTGACCAACGTGTGAACCAGCAGCAAAGCGTAGGCAGTGACGATGGTGGAGATATGCAAACTAAACAAAGGCGATCGTAACACAGGCATCAGTTGATGGGTAAGCATTCTGATGTGAAGCACCACCATCAGGATGATCAGCCCCGCTATCCAAGAAATGGTGACGGCACGTGGAGTCTTAGGTTGTTTAAAGAGCATCGCTACCAAAGCGACAAAAAGCAAGACATAGCCTGCGTAAGTGAACCCGATGCCCCATGGATCACGTGACACCGAGAGGGTGGAGTTGCCTTTCGCGTCGTAATCGGTCTGATAGAAACGATAATGCTGGCGTTTCAAGATATGGTTCATGGAGATGGTGGCCTTCTCTTCCCTTTCCGAACCTGCGTCGATAGTAACATGGCTTACATAATCCATCGGCTTTAGGGTTCCCGGATAAGGCACCACCTCGAAACGGTCCAACGTCAACGTGAAAGGCAACTCGCCACGCATCGTCACACCCGGTTTCAGCATGATCTCGCCATGCATTCCAGTGAGCTTGGTGAGCAAAGCTCCCACAAGGATCAGCAGGATGGCCAGATGAAGGCTGAACACCGTCAGGCGTTTCCACATCTTGGTCTTCACGGCGATCCACACCATGAAGATGGCCACCAACGCCCACAAACCCACAAACCACCATGTGCCATATACATGATTCAAGGCGAATGCAGAGCCATGCAAGCGTTCCACGACGGTGCCGGTAGCCATGACAACCACCAGCACGATCATCAAGACGGTTAGGATGTGACGAAGCGATTTCATAGTGCAAAGATATTAAATGGCATCAATAAATTTCACGACAGCATCACGATCTTTCTTTTCCAGTTGGCGGAACTTCTCCACAGAGTAACGTGCGTCGCTCTGGGCGTTGCCATGCCACATGATGGCCTCAATGACCGTACGGGCGCGGCAGTCATGCAGACGGTCGCTGGCACCGGTACAGATGGCAGACAGACCCCTACCCCACAACGGCGTAGTGCGGCACCAACCGGTACGGATGTCGTTCTCCATGTGGAGCTTATGCTGAATATAGTCGCTATAAGGCCAAATCTTTTGGTTGGGATAACGCGGCAGACGCGGGTCACTGTCGGCGAAGAAGCCCGTTGGATCGGTGAAGTCGTCGTCGCCAGTCTGCCACGAAGGACGGTGGCAGTAGGCACAACCGATCTCACGGAACACTTGACGGCCACGTTGGATCTCCTCATCCTCGAGGTTTCGGGCAGCAGGCACGGCCAGTCCACGGTGCCATACCATGAAGTCGGAATACTCCTCGGCACTCATCTCGGGCGTTTTGAGGCTATCAGGGATATTGGCCATCATCAAGTAGTTATAAATATCTGTCTCCACATCGCCAGTGAGGTTGTATTGCGGGAAATAGTTGTAGAATTCCGCTTGCACCTCTGGATCTTGCGAAGCCTTGGTGGCGTAAGCTGCAGTCATGTAATGACCCATCTTGGTAGGATGCGTCACATTGGTGATGTTCCAAATGGCATTGGCACCCGGAGCGTCCTGCAAGGGACCACGAGTCAGCGCATAGGTATAGCGTTTGGGGTGCGTAGTGTTGCCATAAAGGCCTGTTGGTGCCCAGTCGGTGCCATTCCACATGGCAGGATTGATGCCATTTTTCATGTAGCCATCGTTGTATTCCTTCAGGTATTGAGCCTTCAGCGAATCGTCAGGGATGGCGTCGATCAAACCCGTGCCATAGATGCCGATGGTTGACTCCAGACGGCATACGAAATCGCCGTATGGGATTGGATTGCCACCCACTTCAAGCGGCACGTAGAAGGCATCCTCAGGGATGGTGACTTCAGGATAGATCAAGCTATAGGTCTCACCATCAGGGAATTGGTTGCCCCATTCATCCACATAGCCCAGCCAGTTGATCTGAATCTTGGTCTCATCCAATGGTGCCTTGAAGGGTGCCACAGCCTTGGTCTGAGGCATGCCGGTATAAGAGCTGAGATAGGTGTCGTTACGGTCGGTGAAGACCAGCAGATAGCCATTGCCCCAGTCGTCGGCGCGATAGCGGTTCATGCGCTTGCCATGGCCGTAGCCGGGATGGCAGGCGATACAGGAGCTACGGATGTAAAGCGGTCCGAGTCCATCGAAAGGCTCGTTGTTTTGGGTGTAGGTACGCTCAAAGAAGTACTCGCCGTATTTGAAACGAGCGTCCAGTCCAGCTTTGACAACGGCTGGTGTAGGGTCTTCGTAAGCGGTTTGGGTGTTGTTGAAAGTGGTACCCAGCTCCCCTCCAGCATAGGTCTCTTCAAGGATCTGCGGGTCGGTAGGGATGGGTTCCTTGCCGCCACAGGAGGCCAGTAAGGCAAGAAGGATCGCGGAGGCGGGAATTAGTTTAGTTTTCATTTTTTATCGATTTTTGAGAGTTCTTCTTTGACCTCTGCCATCACGTCTGACAGTTCCTGGCAAGCTTCCATGGCAGCACCAGCAGTGGCATCGGCATAATATTGTACGAAAGGCGCTTTCATGGCGTTGATCTTCTCCAGAGCATTGTTGATGGCAGTAACGACGCGAGTGTCGAGGTCGGCGTTGTAAGAGGCAATGTAAGCATGGAGCGAGCGGTCCTCGTCGCGGCCTGTGTCGGCACCGCCCATGTAGGCGTTTTGGACGCTGATGATGTTGTCGTGAAAGTCTTCCCTTGATTTTTGGCTGTATGGCGACTCTACATAGTGAGGATCCTCACCCGTGTGAGGCTTGCCGATCTTAGAAGTGCCCACCTCGTCGGCGATGTCGATGCAGCCGTCGGCGATGGCTTGCAGGGCGTTGGTCAAGGTGGCGTAGGTGCTGCCCGCCTGACCGGCGAGACGCATGTTGGCACCGTAGGTGTTGTTACCGCCATTGACGGTGGTGTTCAGCTCCAGTTCTTCCATTAATTCGGCATGGTCGGCGGGAGCGTTTTCATTCCAACTCACTTCCAGTTGGAAGCAGCGGTTGCGAAGGTCACGCGACACGGCCACCACATAAGTCAGCTGATCCTCAGTGAGTTCACTGGCATTACGGGGTTGACCCTCACGGAAGAGGATGTACTCGATGCCATGGAAGCCCAGCAGGGCGTTGCCAAGCTGCTCGCCTGCCACGGTGCCGTCTTCGTCAGCAGCGAGTTGGGCAATCATGTTGGGACTGGCCATCAGGTTGTTGAAAGCATCCTCGTCCAAAGGCCAAGAGTCGATGTGTGGGTCGATGCCGAAGTCAGAGGCGGCACCAAACAGAAAAGCCTCGCTCCTCTCCCACCATTTGCGGGCTTCAAGGAAGCTCGCGGCAGACTGATCAAGGTTGTTCTGATTGGTGTTTTCTTTCAAGGCTTCAAGGCCATCCACAAGATTCCGAGCTTCAACAGCCAGTTTCCCGTAGGTGGGATAAATGGTCTGGTTGAGGTACTGGTTTACGATGGCCCCTTTGGTTTCTTTGTTTTTTTCTTCGATGGAGTCGTCTTTGCCACAGGAGGTGAAACTCAGGGCAAATAGCGCTGATACTGCGATCAAGGCTAGGAATTTTGATGATTTGTTCATTGGAAATATTATTAATGTTGTTAATATGCTTTTGCCCCTACAGGGCGTTAATTCTATTCGTTTTTTAAACCCAAGGCGTTGCCCTGGGCTAGTTGCTTTTGGCCCTCCGGGCCGTAATTGTTCACCTCTCAATTAACTTCGTTGAGGGCTTCGCCGTTCTCACCTCTCATCTCTCAAAGAATCCTGAATATGCGACCCCGATGCTGAAGCTAGGCTCGTCGTTGTATTGTTCCTTGAGGAAGCGCTTGGCGTACTCGGCCTTGATGACAATTTGGTCGGTGGGATAATAATTCAGGCCAAGGGTCATCACATGACGGTCGGTCCATTGGTAATCGGTCAAGGTCAAGGGCGATGGAATGTAGCTGTCGTAATAGTCGTAACGGCCGAACAAATAGAGTTTTTGATCATTATCAAGATTCCGAAAGATGTCGTAAGCTGCCTCGCCGCCATAGGCGATGGACTTTTCGCCCACCATGCTCCTCGGATAAGGCGAAAAACTCTGGTGGTTTTGGTTCTTGTTCCATGATGAGATCAGATTGGCTTCGCTGAGATAGCCATAGTCGAAATTGCCGCGTAACACCAGTCCGTTGGACTTATAGTCGAACTCGGCCGTGCCAATCACCACCGTGCCTTTCACATCTTTATAAGGACTGTTCTCGGAGAATTCATTGGTGACCACGTCATTGTTGAAGCAATTGCCAATGTAACCGCTTACACCCAGATGCAGATTCTTGACCGAGTAGTTGTCGATGCGGAACACCCCGGCGAAATGGTTGGCTACACGGAATTCGTAAGCCGATGCCGAGCCGTTTTTCACCCAATTAGCATTATTGAACATGTTCGAATTCAAGGCCGGAATCACCATGGCCTCATAACGCCAGTCGCCTAGCTTACCCCAAAGGCTAATGCCCGTCTCATGCCAAGTGCATGGCATGATGGTAAACTCCCCTTCGGGACGATAACAAGTGAAGAATTCTGTGGGCATGTGCGCTTTGTTGGTCTGCCCGACAGGCACTACCAGATGACCGATGCGGATGTTGAAACCCTTGCCAAACGACTTCTGTATCCAGAACTGTTCTAAAGCCACTTCACCGCCACGCTCAATTTCATGCTCGAACTCGCCGGTCTCTTCGGCCTCGATCTCCACAGCGACCTCGTTGCCGCCATGCTCAAATTCGATCTCGCTACCCATGGTCCAACCCTTGCCAAAGTCGTAGCCCAAGTTGACCACCACGTGAGGCAGGTCAAGTCGGCCGTGCCCTTGGGCGTCTTTGTAAGATGCCGCATGGGAATAGCGGAACATGTTGTCACTATAGAAATTCCGGGTATAGACCGCTTCGCCGTAGCCGCCGATGGTGAGGCGTGGTTTCTTTGCGATGGTGTCTTGAGCTTGTAGGCCGCTAACACTCAACACCATGCATAATCCAATGCATTTTGCAATCGTTTTCAGTTTCATAGTAAACACTATTATTCAATTACGATTGCAAAATTCCCGCTTTTGTCACCGCAGTCCAATCCCCAAAAATGGGTAAATCAAACCTTGCTTCTCACCAATAATGAGGATAGCCCTTTAAAAGCACCATCACGATTGCCGTAGCGAGCCAAATAAAGGGGCTGTGCTGCTGGATCAGTCGTTTTCCTCCAACCACTTCTCCAAGATGGCGCAATACTTGTCGGTCTGTTCGACGAAGCAAGTGTGACGGGCACCTTTGAAGACCTCCCAGCGGCTGTTGGGGATGTTTTCGTAGAGCGAAGCTGCCACTACAGGCGTGCAGATGTCGCGGGTGCCACTGCATATCAGGCAGGGTTGCTTGATTTCGTTGAGACGGTCGGTGTATTCGAAATCGGCCAAGTCGCCCAAAGGCTGGTATTCATTGGGACCCCAGCCATAGAGATAAGCTTCATTACCGGCGCGTTTGGGTCGGCGGAGGCATTCGGGCGAATGCTCGTCGACACTGATGACGTAACGCTCATAATAGTGGTCGTTCGCGCGGAGATAGTCGGGGTCGTCCCACTTGCCCGTGGCTTCGGCACGACGGATGGCTTCCTGGTCCTCTTCCGACATGTACTTGATGAGGCGGTGCTGCTCGCTGGCCCAGAGCGAACTGGATGCATGGCCCGAGGAGAGAATCACCGACTTGATGCCTTTAGGTTGGCAGTCAATGATGTAGGCGATGGCCTGCATGGCACCCCACGACTGGCCGAGAAGGTGGATTTGGTCGAGATGCAGGTGCTCGCGCAGGGCGATGAGCTCGTTGATCCAGGTTTCCTGGGTCCACAGCTCGGGATGGCTATCAAGATAGGAGTTGCCACAACCGATTTGATCATAGGAAATCACCTGACGTCCCGTGTCAGCGATGTGGTCTAGCACCTCAAAATAGTTATGCGTACTGCCTGGCCCACCATGAAGCAGCAATAAAGCGGGTTTATTTGATGGCTCACCGACAATGCGGTAATAAGTTTGATAGCCCAGATAGGGCATATATCCTTCTTGAATGGGTTGTTGTTTCATAAGCTTATTTTTCAAGTTCGATGGTGTTGTCTTCGTTGATGCGCTTGATGGTGGCGAGGGCGTGATAAGGTATCTGGTGGTCACGCAGGAACTGTCCGCCACCCGCAAACCCCTTTTCTACCAGAAAGCCCATACCCACAATTTGGGCACCTGATTGGCGGCAGAGGTGAATGACACTGCCCGAGGCGTGTCCATCGGCAAGGAAGTCATCGATAAATAAGATGCGGTCATCGGCTGTCAAGAAACGTTTGTCAATGCAGACTGTAGTGTTGTCGCCTCGGGTGAACGACCACACCCACGACTTCCAAGTCTCGTCCACTGTTTTGGGCACTTTCTTCTTGATAAAGACCACGGGCAAATTCATAAGATAACCCGTCATGATCGCCGGCGCTATGCCCGAAGCCTCAATGGTGACGATTTTATTAATGCCTTGATCCTTGAAAAGGCGTGCGAATTCTTCCGCACAATGCATCATCAGCTGTGGGTCCAACTGATGGTTGAGAAAACTGTTGACCAAAACGATGCCGCCATCTGCTTTGGCGCTGCCTTCAGTCAATATTCGTTGTTTGATTTCTTCCATGGAATAAAAGGCGTGTTCTAATTCAAAACCAATTTTCCGCAAAGATAGTGGTTTTCGGGAAGAGAAAAACGCTGGATTTTTTCTTTTGCAACGACAAAAACTAATAACAGTAAGACAAAATAAACTAATGGGAGTCCATTTTTGGCGTTAACCTGTTTTAAATGAGCTTGTTGTGATAGCGACTGTTCCCTGAAAAGATGGGAACGATTGAATTGGTACAAATTGGATTTTTTATTGTTTTCTGTAACTTTTTTACAAAAAATGCTATTATTTTTGTTGTTGTTTCAAATTTTATCTCTATTTTTGTAACGAAATAACAAAAATACAAAAAATGATACGAGAATTTTGGGTGGAAAACTTCCTGTCGATTAAGGACCGACAAACCTTGAACTTTGAAACTAAGTCAAAAGAAGACGATTGGGCTTCTGTGGATATGGGTGGCGAAAAACGTGTTAATAAGATAGCTGTAATCTATGGCGCAAATGCCGCGGGAAAATCAAACATGCTTTTGGCCATTCAAAATGTCTTTGAGATTCTGTTTTATTCGAGAAGTAAACGTTCGTCTATGGTACGCACAAAAGGAGCATTTGCACTCTGTTTAGATCAACCCATTAAGATGTATGTGTCTTTTTATGCTCAAGGTATCAGGTATGATTATGAGGTTGAATATACAGAAGAAAACATTATTTATGAAAAGATGGATTGGTATCCAAATAAATCAAAATCATTGTTTTATGAACGTCGTTATGTGTCAGATGAATCTCAGGTGAATTTGAAGTTTGGTCCAAGTTTGGAAATATCTGCAAAAACGAAAGAGGCCTTTTTACAGAATATTTTGAACAATCACTCTGTTTTATCAACATACGAGAAAAAGTCTTTCGAATCGGATGTCAAACCTATTGCAAATCTTTATAATTGGATGGCTTTGTATATGCATGAAGTGAATGGTGTTCAATCTCCAATAATTCGCGCTATGAGAAAAGTGGAGAAGGATGGCAAGATGAGGAAGTTTTTCTTGCAATTGTTGAATAAGGCGGATTTCAATATAATTGATTTTTATACGGAAACAACAACAGAAAGGATCCCAGTTAGTGAATTGAGAATATTAGATGAGTCTATCAGTGCTGCTGAAGAGGAAACGACTCTGGTTGGAAAGACGAGGTTGTTTTTTGTGCACGAGGCAGGTATAAATAGGTTTGTTACAGAGTGGAATGCTGAATCACAAGGAACTAAAAAGATTATTTCCAATTTGTTTGTTTTATATAAAGCGATTACTGAAAATCATATTTTCCTTTTAGATGAAATAGATTCGGAACTGCATGATGATCTGTTGCTGTTCTATCTGAATACATTTGTGATGAATTCAAAAGGATCTCAATTGATTTTCACAAGTCAGGAAATGTCTTTGTTGCACGAGGATTTGTTGAATATGCATCGGGATTTTGTGTTTTTTACAGAAAAAAACAGGGAAGGGGCTTATTCTGAATATACTCGCGCCGACACTTTTGGCCTTCATAAAAACTTGTCTTTGTATAATTCGTATAAAGTTGGTCGATTGGGTGCTCTGCCGCAATTGGGCTCGCCAATTTTGTATTTAGATAACGATGGCAATGAAGAAGATTAAGGATTCCATAGCAGTAATTGGTGAGGGATTGACGGAATATTACTATTTCAACTCGTTGAAAGATGATTTCCGTCAAATCAACATAAAGCCCAGCTATCCCAAGCATTCGACGGGTTTGGACTATCTTGAGCAAGAAATCGATAAGGCAATTGATGCAGGATATTCATTGATCATATGCGTCATTGATATGGACAACAAGAAAAAGGGTGATGAGAAGGATAGATATAATAAGTTCAAAAATCGGTTACAAGGCGTTCATTATACAAAGAAACCTCGAACAAAATATGAGATACGTTTCATCGAAAATGAACGTTGTACCGAAATCTTTTTCTTGTTTTATTTCGCTTCCATATCCCGATGCTTTCAAAGCCAACCGGAATTGCTTAAAGCATTGAACAAAAGGTGTGCTTATGAGAAAACAGAAGAGTTTTTCAAAAAGCACTCACTTCATCAGTATCTTGAGAAATCAGGCGGTGATTTCAAGAAAGCCTTGCGCAATGCGGCGAAATCAATGAAAGAAAAAGAGGAAACAGGAAGAGATTACACATACTCTCAAATGGCAGAACTGTTTGAGGCATTGGGGATTAGAGTTGAATAAAATGTGAATAAACTTAATAAAAATGAGAATCAGGGATTTTATGTTTCTTTGCGTTCTTGAATAAAGTGTTATGAAGAGTGTTATAGAAACATCAAGGACACAGGTCATTATGACTTTCATTGCTACTTGTGTGGAGACCACTGCTCGAGCGCTGAACACTTCCTACAAAGAAGTCTATCAACGGATAAAGCGCGTGGGGCTGATAGAACGGTTTATTCTTCCCCACTACGAAACACTTTGTACTGAGAGTCGAGATAACCTTGCGGAAGTAATGGTGGAATGTCTGAGCAATTGGGAGAACAGAAATACTTGATTTTCGATGGAACAGAAGCAACATGAAGACCCCACCAAGTCGCCTATCATACAGGAGATCATCTTGAGCAACCACATTGGTGCTATATCAATGGAGTTGGCCAAACGACTGAATATTGAACCCGTGAAAGCGCTGCAACTGTTTTACGAAAGTCAGACTTGCACCGATCTGCATGACAAGTCCACGGGCCTTTACCTTTATGGAGACCTGTATGTGGCGGATGAGTTCATGAGGGAAATGGAATATGGGATGTAGGTATTGGTGAAATGAGGTGATAAAAAAACAACTAAATAGTATAAATGTACTGAAAATGAATATATCTTCAATTCAAATAAAAAACTATCGTAGTATTTCTGATGCAAAGCTGTCTTTGAAGGATGTGACAGTTATTTTGGGTAAAAATAATGAAGGAAAGTCCAATATCTTGATGGCAATAAATGTCGCAATCACGGCTCTGCAAGTACATGCCGCAATAAAGCGAAGACCTATTCGATATCGACTACGGCAAGATAATGAATCCTATGAATGGGAAAGAGATTATCCTGTTAACAAACAGAAAGGTGACAAAAGAAAGAAAAAATCCATATTTATTCTAGACTTTACTCTAGATAATAATGAAATTGATGAATTTAGAAAAGAGATTGGGCATCAATTGAATGGCTCACTACCTATCCAAATTGAGTACTTTAATGATGATGAAGCTATAATTAAAGTTGTAAAGCCTGGAAAAGGGAGTAAACCATTGAATGAAAAAACAAAAAAAGTTTGTAAATATATTGCTGAACACTTAGAGTTTAATTACATCCCAGCTGTTAGAACCGTTGAACACTCTATGGATATTATCAATGCGCAAATATCTGATAGATTGCGAAAGGAAAGAGAAAACAAGGAGTATCAGGCTGCATTGGATAAAATAAAGGATTTAGAATCAAACATCATTAAAAAACTATCTGAGGAGATTAAGACATCGTTGGGCGGTTTTTTACCTGACCTCAAAGATGTTTCTTTACAATCAGAAGACTTGGGATTATTGATACGACATCGTCAGGATTACTCATTAATGATTGATGATGGGAATTCTACCGATCTTTTGAACAAAGGAGATGGTGTTAAAAGTTTGGTGGCATTGTCTTTATTAAAAAACAAGAAAACAATTCCCAACTCGGCATCAGTGATCGCCATAGAAGAGCCAGAGTCCCATTTGCATCCTTCAGCGATAGAGGTTCTCCGTAAAACCATAATAGCTCTCTCAGATCAGTCGCAAGTGATAGTTTCCACGCATAATCCTCAATTTGTAAATCGGAACGATATAGAATCAAATATAATAGTTGAAAACGGAAATGCAAAATCAGCTTCAAATATTCGAGAAATAAGAGAGGTTCTTGGCGTCAAATTGTCCGATAATTTATATGGCGCCAAACTAATTTTATTTGTGGAGGGTATTACTGATAAAAAAATACTATTACCATTGTTAAATGAAAAGTCTAGCAGATTAAAGAAAGCATTAGATGAAAAAGAGTTGGTAATTCACCCAATCAGTGGTACAGATCATGTTGAATTACATCTTTCAATGGCTAGAACAATGGTTTCTGATTATTATGTGTTCTTTGATAATGATCAGGCAGGAAGAACTGCTGTAAAAAATTGCATAGACAAAAACCTATTGGAAGCCAAAGATTATCGTCTGGCAAAATATACTGATATGGGGAAAGACTCTGAAATTGAAGACATGTTAGATATGGGATTATATAAAGACACAATAAAAGATAAGTATGATGTTGATATAAATATTGGAGAGTTTAAAGCAAAGAATAAGAAATGGTCTGAAAGAATAAGGATAGTTTTTGATAAATCTGCGAAAATGATGGATGACAATACTCTTGATGAAATAAAACTATCCGTTTCTTCTCTTGTAAAAGATAATGTCTCTAAAGCATTGAGACCTGAGGGTGATGAATTATTACAGAAACTCATTAGTGTCCTTGAAAGTAGATTATAGTAATTAATTAGAAAATTTAGAAAAAACAGTTTATCTTTGCAGCAACAATGAAATTGTTGAATTAACAACTTAATTATTTGATATAGAAAGAAATATAGAATAACTAACATATTATAAAAGCGTTTTCGCTCTAACCTGCCCTCAAAAGTTCCACAAATCAAGGTCAGCAACAGTAAAGCGGTAAGCGCCTGCGAGTTAATCGTGGGCTTTACTTAGTTGCTGGTAGGTCGTGGAACACCTAGAGGGCATAAGCAAAGTTCCACGATTTTTTATGCCCAGCAACGAAAACACGAAACAAATCAAAAGCCGCCAACGGGTGGCTGACCATGGCGAGGTATTCACCAATCCACGCGAGGTGAATGCCATGCTTGACCTTGTGCGCGATGAGTCGTATCGGCTCGACAGCCGTTTCCTTGAGCCCGCCTGTGGCGACGGCAATTTCCTTATCGAAATTCTGCGCCGCAAACTCTCCCTTTTGAAAGACATTAAATCCCAAACCGAATGGGAATTCAAGAGCCTGATTGCTGTCGGCTCATGCTATGGCATAGACATCCTTCCTGACAATGCCGAGGCTTGCCATGAGAGGCTTTTTGCCGAGGTGATGAGACAAATGGACAAAAAGGACTGTTCAGGTGGCTATGAAGAAAGTCTCCGATACATGCTTAAAAAGAATATCATTTGTGGCGATGCGCTGACCTATCGCACTGCCGAGGGCAAGCCCATCACTTTCTGTGAATGGACCCCCATCGCTGGCGGCATGCAGTTCTCGCGGCGTGATTTTCAATTTGACTTCCTTGTCACTCAAAGCCATCAGTATAGCCTCTTTGATGAACAAGGCGAGGCACAGAAGTTCGACGAACCCGTACGCACCTATCCTCCTTTGCATTACACCCAACTCTATCGATATGAAGAACAACTATAGTCCCGATATTCTCAACTGCTTGGCTAACCTTTCGAGCGATGAGGTCTTCACTTCGCCCGAGTTAGCCAACCGAATGCTCGACCTGTTGCCACCCGAGTTGTTCCGTTCCAGCAAGACGCGATTTCTCGACCCTTGCAGCAAGAGTGGTGTCTTCTTGCGCGAAATTGCCAAACGGCTATTGACAGGTCTCGAAGAGCAAATACCCGACTTACAGCAACGCATTGACCACATTATGACAAAACAAGTATTCGGCATCGCTTGTACCGACCTCACCGCCGAGATGAGCCGCCGCACACTTTATTGCACCAAACAGGCCAATGGCGAATACAGCGTTAGTACGGCTTTTCATGACGAACAGGGCAATTTGCGCTATGACCGATGCAACCATACGTGGAACGCACAAGACCGCTGCGAACATTGTGGTGCCAGTAAAGACGAATACCAACGCACCGACAATTGTGAAACATATGCATACCCATTTATTCATAAACCAATCAATGAAATATTCAAGAATAATATGCAATTTGATGTGATTATAGGTAATCCACCATACCAACTAAGCGATGGAGGGAATCGCAACAGTGCGTCTCCAATATACCAGTTGTTTGTAGAGCAAGCTAAAAAACTAAAGCCACGTTACCTAATAATGATTATTCCTTCACGCTGGTATTGTGGAGGCAGGGATTTGTCGGATTTCAGAGATTCAATGCTTAAGGACGGTCATTTAAAATACTTGTATGATTACAAGTATAGTAAGGATTGTTTCCCGGGAATTCGAGCCGGTGGTGGTATATGTTACTTTCTTTGGGATATTAGTTATAATAGCGATTTGGTGGATTTTGAACCCAATGGTGAGGAGAAAACCGTAAGAAAGAAACTAGATTATGGACTGGATTTTTTCATTCGTGATAATTTGGCTGTAAGAATTGTGGAAAAAGTAAAAGCGATTGATAAGGAGACTATGGCTTCGAGAGTATGGACACAAAAACCTTTTGGATTTAGAACAAACTATGAAGACTTCAAGCCCAATGGAGAAGTAAAACTATACACCAAGAAATCAAATACTGGATATGGATTTGTCAGCAAGAAAGATATTGAAAAGAATGCCCAATTTATTGATTATTGGAAAGTTGTCACATCACGTTCAACATCAGTCCCAGAAGAGGATAACGGGCAGGTCCTTCGCATTTCTCAGACATTCATTGCAGAGCCAAATTCTGTTGTGACAGAGTCCTATGTAGTGATAGATGCTTTTAAAGAAAAGGAATTGGCTGATAATTGTATGAGCTATGTAAAAACAAAGTTCTTTAGATATTTATGTCAACCAACGATAGTATCACCAGATGTTTCCAATAGAACATTTGTACTTGTCCCTCTCCAAGACTTCTCCCACCCCTGGACAGACGAAATGCTATACAAGAAATACAACTTGGACAAAGATGAAATCGCCTTTATCGAGAGCATGATACGCCCGATGGAATGATAAAAACACAAACAGAACGTTCTTTGAAATTTTTAGGAGAAAAAACTTGCGAGGTTTAAAAAAGATGTGTATTTTTGAAAAAACAATAAATATTTTATTATGGAACATAAATATTCACGAAAAGAGTCTGTAACACCAAAAAATAGCGAACATATTGTTTCTCGAGTGTGTTCTATCAAAGAAGCGCAACAAAATAGTCTGACAATCGACCAGTTTTTTGACAAATTACACGCCATGGTGGATGCCTTTTACAGCGCAAAGGCATGAGGATTCTTTTCTCCTAACTATTTCTGCATAAGGACGTTCGCTTATAAAATTGTAAACGAACAAATGGACATATTATGCAGACCACAGAGCAAATCCTTCCTGAGATGCGGCGAGCGGTGCCGCAGATCTACATGTACGATGACGTTGCTTTCCCGGGTTGGATAAAGATTGGGCAGACCGTCCGTCACGACGTGAACGAACGCATCGACGAGCAACATCCCATCACTGAACCTTTTAAGACCTACCACCTACTGTGGCATGACAATGCCTTCTATGCCGATGGCAGTGGCGAGAGTTTCAGCGACCACGACCTGCACGAATGCCTGCGCCGCATGGGAAAGGAACTCATTGGGGAATGGTGTCGCTGCACATTGCGCGAGGCACAGACGGCATACGTTGCAGTGCGACATCGAGATACAAACATTGAAACAGAGCGCGACCTCGACTATGAGATGCGTGATGAGCAGGAACAAGCCGTACAGCAGACAGCGGAGTATTTTGCCAAGATGGATAAAGAGGAACCTAACCGCCCCAGCCACTACCTGTGGAACGCCAAGATGCGTTTCGGCAAGACCTTCGCCACCTATCAACTCGTCAAACGTATGGGGGCGAAGCGCGTGTTGGTGCTCACTTTCAAACCTGCTGTAGAAGATTCATGGCACGATGATCTGCTACGGCACCGAGACTTCGAGGGTTGGCGATACTACAGCAGTCGTATGGATGAGCGTTTTCCGTCGCTGTCTTCGCCAAAACCATTGGTGGTTTTCGGCTCGTTCCAAGACTATCTCGGCAGAGACCGCTATGGCAACATCAAGCCAAAAAACGAGTGGGTTCACGCCATCAATTGGGATTTGATTGTGCTGGACGAGTACCATTTTGGTGCATGGAACGACAACGCCAAGAGTCTGCTCGACCTTGGCGATGCCGAAGCCAAAAAGCGTCAGGCAGAAGAGGATGAGGTGATGGGCGAAAGCGGTATTGACGTGGAAAGCGGTCGTGCTTGGGACGACAGCGATGTGCCCATTACCGGCAAACATTACCTTTATTTAAGTGGCACACCATTCCGTGCCCTTGCTACGGGTGAGTTTATCGAAAACCAAATCTTCAACTGGACTTATCAGGATGAACAAGCACGGAAAGAGGCCGTCGGCGGTCCCTACTTGGAAATGCCCACCATGGTGATGATGACCTACCAGATGCCGCAAGACCTCGGCGCGATGATTGAACAGTGGGATATGGACGGCTTCGACCTCAACGAGTTCTTCAGGGCAGAGGGGAAGAAGTTCTTTCACGAGAAAGCGGTTCAGAAATGGCTCGACATTATCCGTGGCAAAGCCCCCATCTTCGGCGACGGCAGTTCACCACTCAATGTGCGTCCAGCTTTGCCGTTTGAGGACACACGCTTGCTTGACCTTTGCGCCCATACGATGTGGTTCCTGCCCAACGTGGCGGCTTGCGATGCCATGGAAGCATTGCTGCACCGTCCTGCCAACGGATTCTATCAGAACTACACCATCATTAATTGTAGCGGCACCAAGGCTGGTATCGGTGTGGATGCTCTCGGTCCAGTACGCGAGGCTATGGGCGACAACCCCTTGAAGACACGCACCATCACGCTGACTTGCGGCAAACTGACTACGGGAGTAACGCTGCGTCCGTTGGGAGGATTGCTGATGTTGCGCAATTGCTCAAGTCCCGAGACCTATTTCCAGACCGCTTTCCGTGTGCAGAGTCCGTGGACGGCCGCCGACAAGGACGACCCCACCAAGAAAACCATCCTCAAGCCCACCTGCTATGTGTTCGACTTCGCTCCCAATCGTGCCTTGCGCGAGGTGGTGACATACGCCAATCAGTTGGATGTGGATAGCAACCGTCGCATCACCGACAAGGTGGACGAGTTCATCAACTTCCTGCCCATTCTCCAGTTTGATGGCAGTTCAATGAAGCGGGTGGATGCCACCGAAATCCTCGATTTTGTAGATAACGGCACCAGTGGTACCCTGCTGGCACGCCGTTGGAACAGCGCCCAATTGGTCAATGTGGATAACGCCACTTTGCAACGGGTACTTGACAATCCTGAAGCTTTGGCCACCATTATGAAGATTGAGGGTTTCCGAGCTTTAGGTGGCGACATCATCGAGAGCATAGTCAACCGCGCCGAGAAGATCAAGAAACTGAAACGCGAAGTTGGCGACAAGCCTGATCCTAAAAAGAAGAAGGAGTTGACGCAAGAGGAGAAGGAATATCGCTCCAAGCGGCGCGAGGTGCAGGAAAAACTGATGAAATTCGCCACCAGAATCCCTATTTTCATGTATCTCACCGATTATCGTGAAGAAAGTCTCGAAGATGTCATTCGTAAGTTGGAACCAAGTTTGTTTGAGCGTGTTACAGGTTTGACCATCGATGACTTCGACCTGTTGCTACGTGTCGGTGTGTTCAACCGCGCCCAAATGAACGATGCCATCCTAAAATTCCGTCGTTACGAGGATGCATCTCTGACCTACACTGGCGTAAACCGCCATGCGTCAGATACTAGAATTGGCCTGATGAACAGCACCGTGCCAATAGAAGCTATTGTTTAACAAACCTCCTTGCCTCTCCATTGGCCCTTAGCACATATATTCCCTGCGGCAAATCGCTGATCACAATCCGATTTACCTCATTGTTGAGTGGAACGGATAAGATTGTTTTTCCGTTCAAATCGATGATTTCCGCCTGGCCGTTTTCTTGTTGCTTTACAAAAACATCGATGAAATCCGTGGCGGGATTGGGACGCACGCGAAGTGACGGCTCGGGTAGCACATGCTCGGATTTTACTGCAACTGGAGTATCGGAATGTGCTTCGATGACGGCTTCGATCGTTCTGCTGCACACGGCACAGAAAGGCGCATAATTACGCATCATGCAATTGCGTTGCGGCCGGTAGATGCCGTGTGTCAGATAGCCTCCGCCCTCAAAAGCGCCTACCGTATTGCTATATTGGCTATTGTTGGGCGTGGGAATGGGAGTGTTGGGCTCAACCAAATCGGCCCATTTCGATTCAAAATCCACCAAAGTGGTCAGATTGGGTTCCCACGGCTCCACATTCAGGTTATAGAGCAAACCCATCGAATTGTCAGGCTCTTCGTACTCATCTCCCAAACCCGCAAAAGCATGGCCAAACTCATGAACAATGACACTGGATGACGACATATTGCCCGCCGTGCTCATCGAATAGAAATTGTAGAATCCACCACCGCCATAAACACTACTATTCACCAAAATGTAGATTTGGTCGTAAGGCGCGTTCGCCGCCACGTCTTTCACCGAAAAATAATTGCGGGTGGTGCAATAGCGGTCGATGTAAAAGGTGTAGAAATGCGAATTGAGGATGGTGCGCACCCAAGTGTGGGATGCGGGAATGTCAACGCCGCTTTCCTCGGAAGGGGCCAGCACCGCGCGGAAATTGAAATCGTTGATATGGCTGGCAAACGGCTCCGCTTGGGTAAACACATTGGCCAGATTCTGGCAATCTTGCACAAATTGCGACATTTCATCAGCGGTATAGCCTTCGGGCAAAATCACAATATCCACCTTGCTTTCAGGAGCACCATTGACCATAATGTCCTGAACAGGAAACACATAGCGCTGCTCGGTGCTGTTGAATATTTCGTCAGGCTCATAAAGCTTTGAGAAGACTTCCTCAAACTCGCCATCGTAATTCCTGATCTCGAGAATGATATAGGCCTCATTGCGCGGCAGTGGCACATTCACTGATTCTTCGTAACAACGTTCCAACCTTTGGGCTTCATCAGTAGTTTGCCATTCACGGAACAAAGTATTGTAACCTCGTGAATAAATGAGCGTATTGTTCTGGGCATCGATCACTTTCACTCGGTTGGTCCCGAAATTGAAAGGGTCAACCAGATTGACCTTGGAGCCTCCGAAATAAGGCTCGATGATGAAACGCTCAAACACATAGTGCGAGCTGTCGGACGTGCCACATTGGAAAACATCCATACGCAACGATCCCTCGTCAAGGAAATACTGCTCAAAACTGATGTTTTGCGCTCTCGAAAGCAACGAAAATGCAATTGTCAAAATAAATAACAGTAGTTTCTTCATTTGTTCTTATTTTTGCACGCTTCAAAGTTACGAAAAAAAGCAATCATCATGTCCAAAAAGAAAACCTTATTATCGAAAGAAACCAAGTTGGCCGAATTGTTGGCTGGCGACAGGAGGCTCCTGCAACTGCTGCCCCGATTCGGCATCAATCTGGGGTTTGGCGACCGTAGCATCGAGGAGGTGTGCCGCATGAACAAGGTAAGCGCGGAGCTCTTCCTCACCATCTGCAACATCTATTCCGACGACGACTACAAGCCCAGTCCCTCTGAGATCAAAGGCATGGACATGAGCGGACTCCTCCCCTACCTAAAAGCCTCGCACCAATATTATCTCGACGAGCGTTTCCCCCACCTTGAGGAGCATCTGCAACGCATCATCGAGGCCTGCGGATCCAAATACGGCCCCATGCTCAGCCATTTCTACGACGAGTACAAAAAAGAAGTGATGCGGCATATCAAGTATTACGAGGAAGAGGTGGTGTTCCCCTACATTGAGGCCTTGCTACAGGGACAACGCAACGATTCCTATAAAATCGATGAGTTCCAGCATAACCACACCAACATCCAAGACGTCCTCGACGACATGATGAACATCCTGCTCAAATACCTGCCGGGCGACATCCTTCCCAAGGAACGCATTGAGATCTCGCTCGACATCATGGAGCTCAGCGACGACCTGAACCGCCATTCCCGCATTGAGGACCATCTCCTCATCCCCTACGTCGAATCCCTCGAAAACGCCAAGCCATGAGAAACCGTGTCATCATCTGTGAAGCCTCGGAAATCATCGCCAACGGCTTGGCTGAGATCATCGACAGTATGGCGCAGTTCGATGTGGTGTCTCGCCTCGACAATCCCGAACACCTGAGCGATCACATCACGACTTCCGATGCCAACCTGCTCATCATCAATCCTTTGCTTTTGGGTTGTCATAATAGGGAATACCTCTCGCAGTTTAGCAAAGAACATCCTCAGATCACCATCGTCGCCTTGGTCACCGCTTACCTCGATCATGCCTGCCTCACTCCATATAGCGGCATCATAGAAATCAACGACCCTCGGACCAAAATCCATAGCAAGCTGATTGAATTAATGAAGGACGGCGGCACCAAGAAAAATGATGACGTGGAACTTTCCAAACGTGAGACCGACGTGCTGGTAGCCGTCGCCAAGGGCATGATGAACAAGGAGATTGCCGACCAGATGAATATCTCCATCCACACGGTCATCTCGCACCGCAAAAACATCACTCGAAAGACGGGAATCAAGTCCGTGTCTGGCCTCACTGTATATGCTCTGCTGAACAATCTGATTGACGAGAGCGAGTTGATATAATAAGACGATCACTACATCAACTTTGACCTTTTTATTAAGTAGCTGGTCAAAATCTGATTATAGTCCTTGTTAATGTCAGCTTCGACATAGTCAATTTGATACTGGTAGCAGTGCTTTAGAATGTCGTCCTTGCGTTGCGCCATCAGCTGGCGGTAACGTTCCTGAACCTCCACGGGATTCAGCTTGAGCACCTCGCCCGTCTCCAAATCTACAAAACGATGCGGGCGGTTCTCGAAGTCAAGGTCCAGCTCCTTGAGTCCGTCATAGACATGGAACAGGATGACCTCGTTTTTGTTGTATTTCAGGTGTTCCAGTGCCTCGAAGAGCTTGTTGTGATCGTCGAGATTATCGAGCATATCGGTGAAGATCACCACAAGGCTGCGTTTATGGGTCATCTCGGCAATCTGGTGAAGGCATTGGACGGTGGACGTGGTCTTCTTTTGGTTTTTGTCGTAATGATCGATGAGCTTCTCAAGTTCTGTATAGATCAGCTTGTTGTGGACGGCCGACATCTTGGCGGGTTCGTGAAACGTGATGGTCTCATCGAACAGATCCAAGCCTACGGCATCGCGTTGGCGGCGCATCAGCTCCATCAGCGAAGCGGCGGCATACACGCTGAAAAACAACTTATTGGGATGCTCGAAGTCGATCTTGTCGCGCACCGGGAAACACATGCTAGAGCTTCGGTCGATGACCAGCTGGCATCGGAGGTTGGTCTCCTCCTCGTAGCGTTTCACAAAGAGTTTCTCGGTACGACCGTATAGCTTCCAGTCGATATGACGAATCGGCTCGCCCGTGTTGTAGAGCCGGTGTTCGGCGAACTCCACGGAAAACCCATGGAACGGACTTTTGTGAAGGCCTGTGATGAAGCCCTCCACAATCTGCCGTGCCAAAAACTCCAAGCTCCCAAACTGGGTGAGCCGATTCCGATCAATACTAAAGTCCATTTATCGGCGCAAAGCGTCATTGCTTCGCTACGCTCGCAATGACGTTAGAGAAGCTTTTCAAGCTTCTCAATGAAAACCTTCTTCGGAGCGGCACCCACGTTCTTGTCAACGGGCTGTCCACCCTTGAAGTAAATCACAGTCGGGATATTCATGATGCCGAACTTGGCAGCGGTGCCAGGACATTCCTCAACGTCGCACTTCACGGCGATCATCTTGCCGGCATACTCTTCGGAGATCTCCTCAACCATGGGTTCAACCTTCTTGCAGGGACCACACCAAGTGGCGCCGAAGTCCACCATCACTGGAAGTTCCGATTTCAGGACAACCTCTTCAAAGCGGTCGTCAGTCATTTGAATTACAGCCATTTTTTAAGTCTATTTAGATGATTTATAACTAAAACAATTGTCGTTTTCAAAAAAATGAGATTGCAAAGATAAGCTTTTTTCCAGAAAAAAAACACCCATGATCGGGAGATTGTTCACCGTTCCCTTCGGTCGATCACCTCCTTCAGGCGGTAGCGGTCGCCAGTTGACTTGCCGATGGCATCGATAAACTGCTGGTCGTAGCCTGGGGTGTCGTGTCCCCACCGGGTGAATTGGCCTTTCTCGTCAGTACGTTTCACAATCTGGTCGTTGTATTTCACAATGAGGTATTTTGCCAATTGATTCCAGCGTTGCATCATCTTGTCAGCATAAGCAAGGCTCTTTTTGTTGAGATAGTTATGTCGATCAGCTGGCATCAGGTCCTTGATGGCATTGAGCACCTCCTCCTGATCAGCAAAGTAATAGTCCTCAAGCTCCTTTTGTGCCTTGCGCAGATCACCGATCATCATCGAGTAGCGCGGATAGATCATATTGGCCACCCAGTTGTTCATCCAGAAGGCAGACTGTTCACTGAACTCGTTTCGGGGATTGTTCTCAGGCCTAAAAGCGTCTGGAATCTGCGTGATGCAGCAGTAGAGTGGCACGTAGGCCACCATGTCGGCATCGTCGCAGTTGAACCAGGTGACGCCACCCACGTCGTTGGGCAGCCACGAGCGCATTTGACAGGTCATCGTAAAGCCCGATTGTTGTGTAGCGATAGGCCTTTCACGGAAATAGGCAATACTGTCGCTGTCCTTGTAATGCATCGGCAATGGACGGATGGGCATGCCCCATGGACCTGCGGTCATATCGGCAGTCATGTCAAGGGCAGTGCCTTCATAATGGTCGCGCATGTCGTTTTGCAAATCACGCAAACTCAATGGTTTGTCAGGCTTGATCCACAGCGGCAGATGGTCGCACTGATCGAAATCACCATTGATATATGGCAAGTACTTGTCCATTTCCTCGTGATTGTAATGATGGCGGAAGAAGCTCCACACGCGGGCATCGGCATAACGCACATTCTCGAAGTCGATGGGGCAATAGGCCTCACGGAATGAGAAATCGGCATCCTTGCCATTGAAAAAGCCCTTTTCACGGGCAAAGGAGACTACGTCGTAGGCATAGACACATTCCACCTCGGGTTTGTTGATCTTAGCAAGTTGTTTGCTATTGACACTCTTACCCTTTTCTTGCGGGAATTGCCTGATACGACTCAGATTAGCATGGGCGCAGATGCATTCATCGGGGATGCGCAACGCCACCCAAACGGCACCTTTACGGTCGGGTCCCTTGCCCACAATCTCCATGATCCAAGCTTCGTTGGGGTCACAAATGGTAATGGTTTCCCCGCTGCTGTTGTAGCCATATTCCTCCACCAGTTCAGCCATGCATTTGATGGCTTCACGAGCCGTTGAGGAGCGTTGCAATGCCAATCGCATCAAGCTGAAATAGTCGAGCAAGCCATCACGGTTGACCAACTCGAGCCGTCCGTCGAAGGTCGTCTCCACAATAGTCACCTGGCGTTCGTTCATCAGGCCTACCACATTGTAGGTATAAGGCACCTGTTTCACATATTGTCCTTCGTGGGACGGACCCCAGCCATGAATGGCGATCAGCTCTCCCTCGGCATGTCGGCCAGCGGGGCTATACGACAGCGATCCCGAGAACCCGAATCCATCACAGTTATAGGTACACATCACACTACCGTCGGCGGAGGCTTTCTTGCCAACGATGAGGTTGGTGCAGGCAAAGGTTGATTGAACACCTATGGCGGTGATCAAGACAAGGAATAGAAGTTTTTTCATAGCATTAAGTTTCCGTAACATACAAAAGTTTTATCATTGCCTAATTTATCGCTCAAAGACCCTTAAGATCTTCATCTTTTTCTCACCCGTTTCACCGCTGTAGGGATGCTCCCTTAACGGCAGGTTGAATCGGGTCTTGCCTCTTAGGACGGTCTGTGGGTGAGTGAACTCCCGGAAACCCCACTCGCCGTGATAGGCTCCCATGCCAGAATGGCCTGTGCCGTTGAAAGGAACCCCCTTCACCATCATGTGGATGCACACCTCATTGATGCAACCGCCGCCGTATTGTTGGGTGCGCATGACCTTGGTGGCCCACTTCTTATTTTTTGTAAACAAGTACATCGCCAAAGGATGCTCACGGTCGGCAATGGTTTCCATCAGCTTGTCAACCTCCGCATCTTTAAAGGGAACGATGGGGAGCAACGGACAGAACAGCTCGTGTTGCACGATATGCTCGTCGATGTCCACGGGATAGATCATGGTGGGAGCAAAACGTCGGGTCTCCTTGTTGCCAACACCGCCAAAAACGATACGGTCGCGGTACTCGTCGGCGAGACGGGCACATTTGTCGTAAGCGCCTTCAGTGATGAGTTTGGGATATTCGGGATTCTCCTCGGCATGTTCCCCAATCTGAGCCACGAAGGCTTTTTTCAATTCCTCCAAGAAAGGCTCCGCCACCTCTTCGGCCACTGCTATCTGGTTAATGTTGATGCAGATCTGGCCCGCATTACAGAGCTTGAAGAAAGCGATCTTTCGGGCAGCATCCTGCAGGTCGGCATCCTTGCGCACCACGCACCAGTTGCCAGTTTCACCGCCCAGCTCAAGTGCCACGGGAGTGAGGTTCTTGGCCGCCTCGGTCAGCACATGCTTGCCAACGGCAGGCGATCCGGTATAGAATATCTTGTCGAATCGCTGCGCCAGACATAAGTCGGCGATTTCGTGTCCACCGTCAATGAGAGTGACGTATTCCGGCGGGAACACCTCGGCAAAGAACTTCTTCAACGCTGCAGTACAAGCGGCCGACTTGCTACTCGACTTGACGACCACGGTATTGCCACCTGCCATGGCTGCCGCCACCACACCGATGGTGAGCAGGATGGGGAAATTGAACGGACTGATGACCAGTGACACGCCGTAGGGCATTTTATAGACCTTGGTGACCATGCTCGGGAAGCACATGAAACCACTGAAATGACACTCGGGACGTGACCAGCGACGCAAGCCGTGGATCATCTCATTGACTTCGGTGATGATGGGGCCGATATCGCAAAGATAAGCTTCTACCTGACTTCGGCCCAAGTCTTCGGCCAACGCATCCTCAAACTCCTTCTCATGAGCGAGAACGGCGGCTTTCAGCTTTTTGAGCTGCTTGATGCGCCAACGCACCGGCAGGGTAACACCCGTGCGGAAATACCGCCGCTGTGTCGCCACAATCTCTCGAATCACGTCTTCGGAATATTCCGAAGCTTCTCTCACGTCATTTATCGTAACGGAGCCAAGTATTTGTTTGATCTCGTCGTTGCTTAGGGTGATCGGTGAGGAATAGTTGATGGAGTCAGCGGCAATCATCGGGATAAGCTCCCCGTGGTCGCATTGGCGGACGGGTGATTCAATCCCATCCATGCCACATTGGGACATTAATTGGCGAACAGCGTTGAGAAATGATTCGGCACTTTCCCCCACTCCGCAGTACTTTGCCAACATGGCGTATCTTTCGCGGCAGACCTCTTTCTGGAACTCCAAAACGGGCATGAGCATCAGCGAGATGGCCATCCCATGAGGCAGGTGATATTTGGCACCGATGCTATGGGCGAAGGCATGGACATAACCTGCCAGCTGGGTGTTGATGGCGTTGCCGCCGTACATGGCCGCACGGCACATCCCCAACCGAGCATCGATGTTCTCCGGCTCTTTGATGACGGTAGGCAGATGCTGCAGGATCAACTTCACGCCTTCCATAGAGAGCTTCATATCCTCCTCATCCACCTCGGTGTCGCTCACGGCCCCTTCTATGCAGTGGCTGAGGGCATCCATGCCGCAGGCTGCCGTCACCTTTTGCGGGGCATGCAGGGTAAGTTCGCTGTCAAGCACCACATGGGTCACATTAAGGCCTATCAACACCGTGGAGCTTTTCACTCCATGCTCGTTGAGCACCACGGCACCCACGGTGACTTCAGCACCCGTACCAGCGGTGGAAGGCACATTGATGATAGGCAACGTCCCGCCTCGGACAGGCAAGAACTTCAGCAGTAGTGCCTTCACGGGCAAATGAGGCATCTTCACACTGGCACCGATCATCTTACATGTATCCATGACCGATCCCCCGCCAAGGGCGACGATACATTCCGCACCACATTCGATGGCTTTCTGACGACCCATCTCGATATATGCGACAGTAGGTTCGGAGTTGATTTCATTGAAAATGGTGTAGCCCACTTGTGCCGCTTCCAGCGATTCGACGATAGCCTTCTCATAGCCCTTGGCGCTAAGCGTCCGATCTGTGACCAAAAGTACCTGCTTATAGCCATTTTCACGGCATATTTCGCCAATTTGTTTCCTGGCTCCATGCCCTTCAATCACTTCCGGCTCGGGAAGCGGTATGGCATGAATCACCTTCCCCGGCAATTTATGTATCTGTTTTCTAAAACGATAGGTATCCATAATGAATAATAAGTCACTTCAATTCAAAATCCGCATACGGCAACTGATCCACAATGGGTAGGACCTCATGGGCTGCCACTCCGCCACTGAATGGCGTCATGTTGCACGAAAGCTTAAGGTTGGAGTCGAAGAGCTGCACGCTGAACGACTGCTTGCCGGGATGCTCCTTCACGGTTTTGATGAAATTATCCACGGCCTCGGCATTCATCTGGGCAACATCCAGCTTAAAGAGCACTTTTTTGCCCGTATTCTCCAGTAGAGAGTCAAGCAGTCGCACTTCGCTGACACGCAATTCCAGGTCCTTCGGCACGGCATCCTGCTCCTTCCCTTGCTTCCAATAAGGTGCCGACAAAGTACCGATCAGCAAGACAAACTGTCCTTCCACTAGAAGATTCTTGAAATTCAAATAGTTTTCCTTAAACAGGCCGAAGGTAAATGCACCTGTCTTATCTTCAATGGTAAAGCGTCCATAGGGCACATTGTTTTTGGAGACGGCATGTTCGGCCTTGGTGATCTGTCCTCCAAGCCTCACCGAGAAACCGTTGTACTTTTCCGTATTGCCCATGGCGGTCTTCATGGCCTCCACGGTGGTATTGGTGAAGAACTTGAGTTGGATCTTAAACGAATCCATGGGGTGAGAGCTGATGTAGAATCCGATGCTCTCAAGCTCCATCTGCAATTCCTTGAGTTTCGACCAGCGTTCACAGTCGGGCAAAGGCAGCGTCAAGGTCTCCACGGTGTCGCCCCCGCCCATGCCGAAGAGGTCCATCTGGGCGGAGTTCTTGCGCTCGTTGTAAGAGGCCACCATGCGCAAAGCCCTTTCGCTGAACGGCACCGAGTCGTTGATGGGCATGTGGAACAGCATGGCGCGATGGAAGCCGGGGAACGAGTCGAAGCAACCCGCCGTATCCATGCTTTCCAAGGCTCGACGGTTCATGCCCTTGTCGGCACAACGCAGCAGGAAGTCGGTGAAATCCTTGAACTTGCCGCCGTTGGCACGCTCCTCGATAATGCCTGAAATGGCCGCCTCTCCTACGTTGCGGATGCCACCCATGCCGAAACGTATTTGACCCTTGTCGTTGACGGAGAACTCGTATTCCGACTCGTTGACATCGGGGCCAAGCACCTCGATCTTCATGCGTTTGCACTCCTCCATCATGAAGGTCACCTTCTTGATGTCGCCCAATTCGTTGTTGAGCACCGCCGCCATGAACTCGGCCGGATAATGCGCCTTAAGGTAGGCCGTTTGGTACGAGACCCAGCTGTAGCAGGCCGCATGTGACTTGTTGAAGGCATACGAGGCAAACTTCTTCCACTCCTCCCAGATCTTCTCCAGACGCTTGCGGACCTCATCCTCGGGCAGGTTCTCGGTCTTGACGAGCTTCTCAACGCCTTGTTTCATGAACTTGCCATAGAGTTCCTCCATCTTGGCCAACTGCTTCTTACCCATGGCTTTACGCAAGGTGTCCGACTCACCACGGGTGAAGTCGGCCAGCTCGCGCGAGAGCAACATCACCTGCTCCTGATAGACGCAGATGCCGTAGGTATCCTTGAGGTACTTCTCCATGCAGTCGAAGTCGTACTTGATCTCCTGTCGGCCTTGCTTGCGGGCGATGAAGTCGGGGATGTTGTCCATCGGGCCTGGACGGTAGAGGGCGTTCATTGCGATGATGTCGCCAATCACCGAAGGCTGTAGCTCACGAAGATATTTCTGCATTCCAGGCGATTCGAACTGGAACGTGCCGATGGTATTGCCAGCGGAATATAGTGCGTAAGTCTCGGGATCGTCGATCGGGATATGGTCGATGTCAATGTCGATACCCCGTGTTTTTTTGATGTTCTTCAAGGCATCCTTGATCAACGACAAGGTCTTCAAGCCCAAGAAGTCCATTTTGATGAGGCCCACCGTCTCGATCACGTGGCCGTCGTATTGGGTTACCACCACGCGCTCTTTGGTCTCGCGATCCTCCACGGTAGCCACAGGAGCCACCTCGGTGAGGTCTGCGGCGCCGATGATGACGCCGCAGGCGTGGATGCCAACCTGCCGGTTGGTATCCTCGAGCTCCTGTGCATAGGTCAGCATGGTGGACACGTTCTCATCAGGCCCTTCAAGCATGTCTTTCAAGGGTTTGACGTACTTGTAGCAGTTCTTCAGGTTGACCTTGGGCATCTTCTTGGGAAGCTCGCCCTCCACGGCCTTCACCGTAGCCTCGTCGAAGTCGCGGTCAGGGATATAGCTCTTGATCTGAGCCACTTCGGAGAGGGGCACTTTCTGCACACGACCCACATCTTGGATGGCCGACTTGGCGGCCATGGTGCCATAGGTGATGATATGTGCCACCTTTTCCTTGCCATATTTCTTGGTTACCCAGTCGAGCACCCGCTCACGGCCGTCGTCGTCGAAGTCCACATCAATATCAGGCAACGAGATACGGTCAGGATTCAGGAAACGCTCAAACAGGAGATCGTAGGTCAAAGGGTCAAGGTCCGTGATCTTCAAGCAGTAGGCCACCACGGAGCCTGCCGCCGAGCCACGGCCGGGGCCGACTGACACGCCTAACTCTTCTCGGGCGGCACGAATATAGTCACTCACAATAAGGAAGTAGCCCGGGAAACCCATGGTCTTCATCACGTGAAGCTCAAAAATGATACGTTCCTTTTGCTCATCGGTGAGCGGATCGCCATAACGTTCCTTAGCACCCTCCCAGGTGAGTTTTGCCAGATAGTCGGCTTCGAGCTTGATACGGTAGAGTCGGTTGTAGCCGCCCAGTTTCTTGATCTTCTTCTCAGCCGCCTCCTGATCCATTACCACGTTGCCGTGTTCATCGCGTGTAAACTCATTGAAGAGATCTTCCTCGGTGTATTTCTGACGATATTGCTCCTCGGTTCCAAAGTCCTCTGGGATAGGGAACACCGGCATGATCGGGTCGGAATCGATGCTATAGACCTCCACCTTATCCACGATCTCCTGGGTGTTTTCGAGGGCTTCAGGGATATCACTGAAGATGGCACCCATCTCGGCAGGCGTCTTGAGCCATTCCTGCTTGGTATAATGCATACGGGTGGGATCGTCGAGGTCCTTGCCCGTGCTGAGGCAGATGAGGCGGTCATGAGCTTCGGCGTGATCCTCTTCCACAAAGTGGACGTCGTTGGTGGCAATCAACTTGGTGTTGGTCTTCCTTGCAAGGTCGATCAGCACCTTATTCACTTCTTTTTGGCGTTCATACACCTGTGTGTCGCCACCGGGTTTATCTGTCTTATGACGTTGAATCTCAATGTAATAATCGTCTCCGAAGAGATTTTTGAACCACATCACCGTTTGACCGGCACCCACCATGTCGCCGTTTTGGATCTTTTGCGGCAGTTCACCACCCAGGCAGGCTGAGCAGCAAATGAGTCCTTCATGGTATTTCTCCAACAGGCTATGGTCGATACGAGGGTTGTAGTAGAAGCCATCCGTGTAGGCAATGGAGCTGAGTTTGCAGAGGCTGTGATAACCTTGTTTATTCTTCGCCAACAGGATGAGGTGCCAGCCACGATCTTGACGCCCGTCGCGCTTGTCGATGCTCACCGGAGCGCAATATGTCTCGATGCCATATATCGGCTTAAAGAATTGTTTCTGAAGCTTTTCGATCTCCTCTTGAGCTTGTTTTTTTTCCTCTTCGGTAGCTTCTTCCTTCTTCAGGACGGCTTCCTGTTCCTTGATCTTATCCTTGACTTTCCCGTTGACTTTCCCGACATAATCAGCGAACTCTTTGATGCCGAACATGTTGCCGTGATCGGTCAAGGCGATGGAATACATCCCGTTTTTAAGGCATTTGTCCACTAGATCGGGCACTTTCGACATGCCGTCTAGGATGGAGTAATGCGAGTGGACGTGCAGGTGGGTGAAGTGTTCAGGCACATAATTCCCTGCTTCACGCTGTTCCTCTTGCTGTTCTTCAGCCAGTTCCTCTTCATCGAAGTTGCTGGTCACCACGATGTCAGCCGGCTGGATCTTATCGGGATTAGCCTCACGGAAATCCGTGAAAAACTGCTCCGATTCAGGGATCTCATTGCGACCGAGCACCCCAATTCGAATGAGTTCGAGGAACACACGCGCGGTAGCCTGAACGTCGGCAGAGGCGTTGTGTGCAGAGTCGAATCTTGAGCCAAACAAGATCTCGTGGAACTCGTTCAGTTTAGGCAACTTGAACTTACCACCTTTACCACCTGGGAGTTTGCAGAACTCAGCGGTTTTCTCGGTGCAGGTATCCACGCGAGGCCAGGCAGTCAGCGGGTTTTGGTTACGATCGCGAAGAAACTCGCAGCCCACCACGCAGAGGTCAAAGTCGATATTGTGGCCCACGAAGTATTTGGCTTTTTGCGCCGACTGCAGGAAGATGTCGAGCACCTCGTGCAGCGGCTGGCCGTACTTCAAGGCATGTTCGGTGGAGATGCCATGCACCATCTTGGCATCGATGGGAATGACGAATCCTTGAGGCTTCACCAGTAGGTTCTGGTTCTCAACCAGCCGACCATTGTCGTCATGCAATTGCCATGCGAGTTGCACCAGCCTGGGCCAGTTGTCGAAGTCCGTCAATGGGGCATTATAGTTTTTCGGGAGACCAGTGGTCTCGGTATCGAATATCAGGAACATTGATTTTTAAGAATTTAGAAGACAGGAGACAGAAGTCAGGAGGCTTCGTTTTCAATTTTCAAAGATAGAGTAATTTTAAGAATGGTGCAAGATTCTAAAAAAGATTTTTTTACTTTTGCGGTATCAATAATGAAAAATTACTAACTTAAAAATATCAAAACCATGAAAAAAGCTATGTTTGTGGCAGTTGCAGCCTGCCTGATTTTTGCTGCCTGTGGAAACAATGGTGGTAACAAGGAAAACAAAGATTCCAACAACACCAAGAAAGCGGAAGTGGTCATCCCCGCTGATTTCTTACAGTACGATTGCTCCGGCTTAACCATCAGTTATCCTAAAGACTTGCACGTCACATGGGACGGTGACGAGATGGTCAACCTCGCCAATGAGGACCACAGCGTGTTCATCGATGCCACTTTCAGCGACTACGGCACCAAGAAGAGCCAGCTCAAGGATGGCGTCAAGAACTTTGTCTCATTGTTTAAAAACCAAGGCTGGGAACCCGTCGGTGATGTGGTTATAGACGACAACATCGGCACCTGCGTCCTTCAGAACGAAAGCGAGATCAACAACTTCTTCATTGTCTGCGGCGAAGACAGCCACAGCGTTTCAGGTTCGGTGAAGTACGACAAGGAGCAGGCTTCGACATACGACGCTTTAGTCACTCCCATTATTTACTCCATCAAAGTGAAGTAAGCTTTATTTCCAATGAATCAAAGGCGCCTCAGCAATGGGGCGCTTTTTTTTATAGGATCTCTCTGGCGATCCACGCACAGGCTTCGGCATCGGCCAAGGCGTTGTGGTGGTTGATGAGGTCATAGCCGCAAGCCGCAGCTACGGTATGGAGTTGATGGTTTGGCAGTTGATGGCCAAAATGGCGGCGCGAGGCGCGACAAGTGCAGAAGAACTGATAATCTGGATAATCCATCTGATAGCAACGCATCACAGCTTTTAGGCAACCCTCGTCGAAAGGACTGTTATGGGCTACCAATGGCAGGCCTTCGATCAGCGGCTCAATCTTCTCCCAAACGTATGGAAACACTGGTGCATCTTCAGTATCCGCTTGCGTGATGCCATGCACCATCGTATTCCAAAACAGGTAATAGTTCGGCTCCGGCTGGATAAGCGAGTAGAACGAATCCACAAACTCCCCTTCCCTCACGATCACCACGCCCACACTGCACACGCTGGTACGCTCGTTGTTGGCGGTTTCGAAATCGATGGCGGCGAAGTTGTTCATTTTAAATTAATATTTGATCCTGTAATAATCCAACACGGCCTTGAAATCATCCTGTGCCGTAAGACAAGTGTCTTTCAGATAGCCATTGATCTTTCCCCAATGCTGGATACCTCGATAATAGAAAAGTCGCAGATCCTCAGTGATGATAAACGGCACTATACCTTCCTGCAGGCATTGCCAAAACATCAACAGTCTCCCTATTCGACCATTGCCATCCTGGAAAGGATGGATACGTTCAAACCTCACATGGAAATCCAAAATATTCTCAAAATCATGATGTTCAATGGTATAATAGTCGGTCAACAGCAATTTCATCTGTTTGTGCACCTCCTCGGGTTGGGCAGTCTCCTCCTCGCCTACCGAGTTGGCCAGTCGCTTGTAGTCACCCACGGCGAACCAAGGCTTTCGGCTATCGGACGTGTTAGTCTTCAAAATCAAATGAAGTTGTTTGATATGAGTTTCAGTGATCTTGTCAATGGCATGATCGATGACATAATCGATGCAGCGGAAATGGTTGACAGTTTCCATAATGTCATCAATACGAGTATTCTCCTTGGTGATGCCAAGAGTGCTGGTCTCAAAAATAAAGCGAGTTTGTTCTTTGGTCAGTCGGCTACCTTCAATATGGTTGGAATTATAGGTCATGTCGATTTGTATGCGGTGATAGATACCACCTTTCATCCCGACCTCCTTTTGCTCGCGCAAAGCCAAAAGTAGTGGCGACATTTTCTTTTTGGTACGTTTGGGCAAAGTGGCCTCAGCTGGAATGTTCCACGTCTTTCCCGTGAGAAATGCCCCTTCTATTTTTCCCGTAGCGCAATAGTTGCGAACAGTACGCTCACTGATGCCATGTTTCTCTGCAAACTGACTGACTGAGATATACTCCATTTATCGGCAAGTTTTATTCTATTTTCGCAGCAAAGATAGTGTTTTTTGCCGATATCGGCAAGTTTTTGCGGAAAATCACTTTTTGTAATGGTTCCACATGCGTTTTACAATGCCAGCGATTTCCCTCCGGAGCCAAAGAGGTTCAAGGACTTCTAGGGCATCACCGTTCCAGAGGAGTTCCTGCTGGAAGTCGAAGGTGGGGCGAAGATACAAGGTAAAGATGCTGTATTCATCATTGCGTTCTACTTCTTTTTGGGATGGGTGCATGGGCAATGAACGCAAGTAGTTGGCTTGACCTGAGTCAACCTTAAGCTTTACGGTTTCCAAGGAATAGTCATCGTCATGAATAATCCCGAAACATTCCTTGAAATAGCTTTCAGGTTTGAACTTTTTGGGGTACTTGAAAGGCTCGTCTGAGATATTGACCTCCATGAATCGATCCAAGGCATAGATTCGGATCTTATCTTCATAAACGCTATTACCGACCACATACCATCGCTGACGGAACAGCTTCACGCAATAAGGAGCTATTTGAAAAGCGTGTTCCCGATCGCTCCAGTAGCTTTTGTAAGTCACGTCAAGTACCTTACTCTTCTTCATTGCCTCCATAATTGTAGCGAGATAGTCCTGTCCTGATGGAATGTTTTCGAGTAGGATGCGGTCGCTTAGCGATTTATTCTCAATCAATGTGTTATTCACCGAAATGGTGTTCAACAGCCAACGTTGGAATCCTCCTTCGTCCATGTCGTCACGGTTCTCAATGTAATAGCGATCGCCATCATGCTTATCGCACATAATCACCAGACCGAACATCTCCTCAACGGCGTTTCTCCAATTGTTGAAGGTGCGACGGGGGATCTCCTCCCCTTCGCTCAACTCAGTTGCCGTCCACTTTCGGTTAATCTCCTTCAGGGTGATTTTCTTGGCTTTGTAGAGGGTTTCTACGAGCCAAACATATTTGTTGATTTGATTTTTTGACATAGTCAATTTTGTTTAGACGGGACAAAGATACAAAAAGACTGTGCCAAATCATAGCACAAGTGAAATAAAAATGGTTTTTCAAATTAATTCAATAATCTTTGTTTGGAAATTGAAAATTTATGTAATTTTGGCATCGAATTCCGAAATTACATAGAATATGAAGGTACAGTATTTGTCGAGAAACATGGAGAAGGCTATCCTTGAAGCCTTTGAATATTATTCGGTTATATGCGTAACCGGGCCTCGACAGTCGGGTAAAAGCACGCTGTTGAAGCACCTTTTCCCTGATTATGTCGAATACAGCATGAAGGACTTGCATGTGCGCGAGTTTGCATTAAATGACCCAGTTGCTTTTCTCAACCAAACCACGAAAGGCATGTTTCTTGACGAGATACAGAAAGCCCCCGTGCTGATGGAATACATTCAGGGAATCGTTGACCATGACCTCAGCCGCAAATTCTTGTTGACGGGAAGTTCCAACTTTGAGGTGATGAAAGGCGTTTCAGAGTCCTTGGCAGGTCGCGCAGGCGTTTTTGAACTCTTGCCCATGAGCATAGGCGAGACCTCGGTTGTGCATGAGGACACAGACTTGTCGAAACTGCTGTATGAAGGCCTTTATCCGGTGGTGGCCGCTGGAAAAAACACAGCGAGGATGTTTTATCCCTCATACATGAAAACCTATATCGAAAAGGATGTCCGCGACTTGTTGAAAATTCAAGATCAGATGCAATTCATGCGGTTTATGAAATTGTGTGCGACGCGAATAGGCTCCATTTTTATTGCCACCGAACTCGCTTCGGAAGTGGGCGTTGACTCAAAGACTGTCACGCGCTGGCTCTCCGTGTTGCAAGCCTCTTACCTTGTAACCTTGCTGCCTCCTTATTACGAAAACATTTCCAAACGCTTGGTGAAAAGCCCGAAACTCTATTTCAACGATACAGGTTTGGCTTGCTATCTGCTTGACATCGAATCACCCAAGCAACTCGACCGCGACAAGATGAGAGGAGCATTGTTTGAGAACATGATTGTCATGGATGTGTTCAAGCATCGCTACAACCAAGGATTGGAAGGCGGCGTTTATTTTTACCGCGATTCCAACCAGAATGAAGTGGACATTCTGCTCAAACAAGAAGGCGAAATCACGGCCATCGAGGTGAAGTCGTCATTGACCTATCATCCCTCATTTGAAAAGACTTTGAGACAAATCACAGATTGGGTGGAAACACCGGTTACAAAAAAGGCCATCGTGTATGCTGGCGACTTTGAAAACGCCGAAGGAAATGTCAAATTATTAAATTACAAACGCTTGACGGAGTTACTTTGAGGTCATACCAACCTTCAAAATCCTGTGCCAAATCATAGCACAAGCAAAATATTTTTGGTCAAAACCATTGCAATGACAGAAAAATGTAGTACTTTTGAAGCAGATATAAGCCGGGAGTTCGGCACGACCATCCGCCAAGTCCGCGCGGAGGCCTATCGTTTCAGTACGACTGCCGCCCGCATTTTGCGGCAACTCTAAAAAGGCACTCGAATGAGTGCCTTTTCTTATTGGGACTCAATGGCTCAAAGCAAAAGGCAATAGTCTGGACCATAATACCAAAAGTCACGACAATAGATGAAGTCTGTGATAGCGAATTCCGTATTGTTAAACAAATGGTAGAAGGCGTTGATTAGACGCAGGTCTTTAGTTAATTCCGGGTCGAGTCCTTCGTTCCAATTGGCTGAAAGAGATTCCATTCCGATGAACTCGTCGAAGGTTTCTTTGGACTTCTGATTGACCACAAGCGGATGATGAGTCACGCCGTCATATTGCCGATTCCAGCCTGAATCAAGCAAGGCTTCCCAAAGTTCTTGGCGGTTCTCCGTTTGCAACGGATGTAATGCTGGATAGTCTCCATCCAAAAAGCAGCAAGCATCCACTGGTTCATCCTTGCCAAGTTCTCTATTGTTTTTATAATCATCATGAGCCCTGTCATACACCTTTCGCAAAGCCTCACGCAATGCATCGTTGAAAGCGATGATATCGGGAAGCAATTCTTCTTGGCGTTGCAGCATATAATGATTGATAATGTTTTTCCTAACACGAAGCAGGCTTGCTTCATCCATATAGCTATGGTCTATATCAATCGGACTGTTATAAACTAGTATGATTTGTTTTTCAATTTCCTGCAAGGCATAATCCTGAAGTATTTCTTTGATACTCATAATCCCTAAAACTATTCAGTTATTACGACCTTGATCTCATAAAAGAATTTACGACAATAGATGAAATCGGTGATGGCGAATTCAGTGTGATCAAAGAGATTGTGGAAGGCATCGATCAGATGAAGGTCTTTTGTCAGTTCTTGATCGAGGCCTTCGTTCCAGTTTGGTGGAGGGCAATTCATTCCGATGAAGTCATCGAAGGTTTCTTTGGCATCCCGGTTTAAAACGAATGGGTGGGTTACGCCACTATCATACAGCAAATTCCATCCAGAATCTTGCAAAGCACCCCAAAGATCCTGACGGTTCTCACTTTGCACTGGATGTAAAGCCGGATAGTCATTACCCAAATAGCAACATGCCTCTACCTCAACATCCTCACCCAATCCTTTGTTGGCTTCATAAACCTCATGAGCTTTGTCGTACATCTTTCGCAAAGCCTCGCGAAGCGCATCATTAAAAGCGATGATGTCGGGCAACAAGGCTTCTTGATGCTGAAGCACATAATGATTGATAATGTGTCTTCTGACTTCAAGTAGGCAACGCTCATTGGTATAGTCGTGCAATTTGGAAAAAGGGCCATCATAAGACATGATGATTTGCTCTTCAAGTTCCTGTAAGGCATAATCCTGCAAAATTTCTTTGATACTCATAGTGTTTTGCATTTTAGTTTACGCTGCAAAGAAAAAGAAAGCCTGTGCTGAATTGAAGCACAGGCTAAACTGCTATTAAGATAGTTTTTTCACCAAAACATCGATCAATTCAAGAGACTCATTCATTGACAGTCCTTTTTTCTCGTATCGGTTACCATTCCAAGTTAAGCCGAAATCTTCTGGCAAATCTAAAAATGAGTTTTCAGTTTGTTTGTGCCGACGGAATAAATTTAGGGAGTAATTGTCATTTCCTGTATGCCAAGCATAAATAGCCCATCCTTTTCGCTCTTTATTCTCATCAACAACGGCGCAAGACGCTTCGTTTGAAAACCAAACATCTTTATCTGAAATTCTCTTTAGTATCTCCAAATACAAACGGTAGGACTTTAAATTTGCGAATGTTCTTGCATAGCTTTTTTTAATAAGCACCCATCCCAAGTCATCACCCCTCCACTGGATATTCTTTTGCTCACAATATTCTAATAACTCTGGTATTTGTACAAATTCATCGAAGTCTTTGTCTGAGGAATTAGCTGCAATCATTTCCTCTTGTGCTTTGTAGATATCATCAATATCCAATGCATCAAGGAACAATTTGAATTTGTCAACATTGTCGTTTATCAAAGCTCTCCAATCCCTATATTCCCATGCAAATGAATACTTTGTGTTGCCTTTGAAAATGCGAGGATAATCCTTCAACTCGCGGGTTAATAAAGCCCGTCGTGTAATATCAAGCTCCTTGTATTCCAAGTCATCATGAAACACTTTGTTGAACTTCGTTCTGTATGATTCAAAAACATTGTATTCAAAACCATTACTAGTAGTGGACCATAAAATCATAGGCATAATCTCACCGCTCCAAATGTTAGATTCCTCTTCTTTCCAAAAAGAATCTTCTATAGTATCCCTATTGGAGGAATGAGTATATATGTCCAACTTCTTTCTAACTTCCTCGGATATCAATGTGGTAGAAACACCATCTAATTGTAAAATGGAACAAATATCCTTGGAAGGCATCTCTTTTACAATTCGAATTGCATCAGGCATTACTTTGCCTAGTCGTTCTATGTCTCTGTTGTACAAATCACTTTCTACTCTTGGTACTTTTGAAAGATTTCTGAAAAACATCCTGACACGCCAAACTTCTCTATCAGAAGAATTATTGAAACGGTAAAGATATTCCAACACTGGTAAAAGCCTGAACCAAACGATTTGAGTGTTTCCATCAATGTCGGGAGCAAGCCATTCCTTATTGTTGGGGAAGATGGCATTATCACGAGAAAAGAGCTTTTCTGATACAACTTGAAAATAAGCATCGATAACCTCGAATGGAATACTAACGTCAAACTTATAGGTACCGTCGCTTTGTATGCGCTTAAAGTCTTCTGTATTTGAAGAGTGTTGCAGAAGCATTACCCATCTAAAAAACTCTTTCAAGCCATTGTCTGCGGTGTCGTTTTTTCCTCTGTTCTTCCAAAAGAATTGCTCCCAGTGTTCCCATTTTTGGGCGCATTCATTTTGTTTTTCGATTGGTTGTTTGCTTATCAAAAGCGGCTTTAGGTTCTCTGTTGATGACAGCGGTTCGCCCGTGGTGTTGATGACCACAAAAGTTTCCTCACCCTTGCTACGATTGCCCATATTGTAGTACAAAAAGGTCAATTGTTGGGAAATGAGATTACCAAAATCTTCGCAATTTATCCCATTTATTTTTTGCTCAATGGTTTTCATTGCCACAATCATGCTTTGAATGCTTGGATCAAGGTCGTAATCTTTAAAGTACCATGGCTGATACTTGATTTGGTCAACTTTCAAAGTCTTATTTTCTATGAAAAAGAATCGTGTCAAATCGCTCAAAAAATACAATGAACTTTCGCGGATAGCGTATTGCAAATATGGTTCCCAATCGTCCTGTTCTTCTGTTTCCGAAACCAACAATCGCCTGAATATGTCATTGGTATTCTTGTTTAGCATTCCAAGCAGAAGGAATAATGTGGTTATTCGTTGTTGGCCATCACAAAGCTGTATATGCCCTAGCGGTGCTTCGTAGCCGTATAGAAGACCCAAATTCAACTCCTTATCTTTGTTCTCATAAAGGTTGTCGAAAAATTTAGCAACAAGATTGTTCCCGTCTTTGTCATCGGTAGTACCCCAACAGTAGTCTCGCTGCAAGTCTGGTATGATAATCTTGTTATCTTTTGCAAACAAGTCTGTCAGTTTATATGAATTGCCTGTATTTAAGCTATTGTATTCCATAATAGTTTTTGATTTCTGTGATGAATTGGTTCTTGTTTTTTACTATCTGCTCTACACCCCATTCTTTATTAGCAAAGACGGAAATCGTATGTAACAGATGACGACTTTTGAAAGGCTTATCTGCATCAACATTAAAATAGATAGTTTTTTTGTCATCAAAAGATTTGGCACCAAATCCTGAATTTTCATTCTTATAGAGCAATACCAAGTTCCCAATACAATGTTCATTTCCCTGACCCTGAAAAGCTGCTTCGTTTATTAGGCCAGAAATTTCGTTTATTGATATTTCAGTACCGTCTCCCCTAATAAATCTAGATGCTTCACCACTACCTTTTACAACTTTGTAAAATTTTGACTTGGGATAAATGTGCTCGAGAGATTTTTCTTTCCAAATATTGAAAATGAACTTTCTATGTAATTTAGTGTCTTCCTCAATGTTGCGTCTTAGAAGTTGCATAAAGGCATAAATCGAGTTTTCATTATAAAGATTGTCGCTACTGATGGCTTGCAACATCTGGTCTTTGGCTGTTATGACTTGTTCTTCATTGTCCTTTGCTAAAATAACAGTGTGTGACAAACCTAAAAAGACAAGTTTGTAATATTCATCTAAGTCTTTGGAATCATCGGTTGTAAAGTACCATTGCACAAAACGTTCCCTGTCTTCACTGCTGTGAAGAGTGAGAATTGCGCCGATAGTATTATAAAGACAACTATCATTAAACACATCCTCGAATTTTTTCTGTAAATGGCGCAGGTCGTAAAACACATTTTTTGCTAGTATTTCGTTGTCCTCACCACGTAACAGCTTATCTCTGAACTCTTCAAAGTACCTTCCAGCTTTGGGAATTGAACCGCCTTTTGATTTTAAGTAGGTTTTTACTAGAAGACCCATTATGCTTTTGCCGGTATGATAGAACTCGGCAACCTCTTCACGATTCCACCAATAGAGCCATTTATCCCATTCTCGGGCATACTTGCTTCGTAATAGGTTTTGCTCCCAATGTGTTGCTTCTACTTCTTGTGGGGTGGTGGCCATATCTTTGTCAGAAGAAACCAATCGCAACATTTCGGCTTTGATGATTTCTTCGGTTTTCATATCAGCCTTACTACCATTCATCATGGAGAAGACCAATGTGGCTTTTTCAGCTACAATATCAATGTAGAGAAACTTTACTTGATCAAGGATTTTTTCTATATCCCAATTTGATGGCATGTATCTGTTTTCTTCATCGTTCAGGATTTTCCAGATTGTCTTTTTGAAAAAATAAATGTCTTGATAGTTTTCATCAATGTTTTCTTTGCTTATTTCTCGTAACTCCGCTTGGCTCTTGCCTTTAATAGTTTTATTAAGGAAAGTGTCTGACTCTTTTCTGATTGGATAATTCAGGTTGAAGGTTTTTTGACAGTTCAAGCACGTGAGAAGAAGATAAAAAAACGTGGTTCGTTGTTGACCATCAATGAGTATTATTTCATTATCAGTTTCAGTTACCGTTACACCTTGAAGAAATAATTCAGTATTGTTAGCAAGGCTATTCTCAATACTTTCTAACATGTATTCAACTGAATCCTTCTCGGAGCCTCTGGATTTACCCCAAACATAACCCCGTTGGTAGTTGGGAATAACAAATGTTTTCCCTTTTGACAAAAAATCCCTCAGAGAAATCGTGGCGTTATCGTTCATTTTGTTTTGCTTTTTTTATTATGGTTCTGCAAAGCTACAGAATTCTTTGTGAGAATCAAAATGACTGTTAGTCTAACGCCTCATACTCAAAATCCGATTGTGTACAACAGGCTTTTTTGTAGTCGAATTGATAGAGGCGCATGTAGGTGTCTTTGACTTCCTGGGCTCCGTTAACGAAGGGGCTGGAAACATGGTTTTTGGTGGTCACGATGACAACCATTTCTGGAGTTAGAACTGTTCCGTTTGTTCTCTTGACCCTCTTGGGCCATACTTTGAATACTTTACTCATTTTGATAAGATTTTAAGGTTAGAATTCGCCACAAAGAAAAGGAGAGCCTGTGCCGATTTGATGCACAGGCAATTCCTTTTTTAATCCCACCACTCTTTCATCCGGCACTCCAAATAGAGGAATAAGACGTGCCAAGCTTTTTCCTTGCGGAGCGAGTAGTTTGAATAGAGGTGTTTCTCGTAGCGTTTGTAGTTGTTGGTGTTGACATACGGAGCGTTTTCCTCGTCATCAAAGAAAGATTCTCTGCCATTGGCAATGTTGATCAGGCGCATGGCCACCTCCTCTTTAAAATCCGATTTTTCTACTTTCCTTTTGTTCCAGGCGCTCACCATCGCAATGCGCAATGAGTTTTCCAAGGAAACAGGTTCGTCGCCATGCAAGACAGTGTCGATGGCGTAATGGCGGGCAACATTCTCGATTTGGCCTCCGCTGAAATCGTAACGCTCAGCCAAAACTTTGATGTCGGACTCTGGCAAATCAGGCAGCATCGTTTTCCAGATATGAATCCTTGCGTCCAATGTAGGCTTATTGAATTTGATCTTGTAAAGGAAACGACGCTCGAAGGCCTTATCCATGTTTTGTGCAAGGTTGGTGGTGGCGATCAGGATACCTTTAAGAGTTTCCATTTCTTGAAGGATGATGTTCTGGATGGCGTTTTCCATCTTGTCAACGGCACTTTCGGCACCTTCTCGTCTCTTGCCAATGATGGCATCAGCCTCGTTGAAGAGCAAGATGGGTGCAAAGGCAGCTCTATCAACCTTTATGCGGTACTTCTCGAATACTTCTTTGATGTTCTTTTCGCTCTCGCCCACCCACATACTCTTGATCTCAGAAATGTTGACCTGAATGATATCACGTCCAGTCTGACGGGCCAGTTGTAAAACAGTTTCAGTCTTACCAGTGCCGGGAGCACCATAGAACAAACAAGTAAAACCTGTGCGCTGCCCGTTTGCTTCCAATCGATTGCAAATTTCATGGTAACGCGACTCCTCAAGTAATTGTCCCAAGTCTTTGACTTGTGCCGCCACCTCATCATCGTAATAGAGATGCTTGGCTTTAATGTCTTCGTGTTTTAAAACATTTTTCCTATCGTTCTCTGGGTTCATAGAGGCTATGTTAAGTTCTGAAAACAGCTCTTCTTTAGCCCTCCAGGTCATACGGAACGAATTGCCGCTTGAAAAGCCGTTTTCATTGTTGTGCTCAATCACTTTAGTCTCTAATAAAGTGTTGTAATTATTTATTAGACTGCTTTTTACATGATGCCATTCTATTGAATTGTCATAAAAGAAATTCAAATCGTAAAAGCCTATGTTATCATCGCCGTTGTTTACAAACAAATGTGAGAACAGGAGCAATAATGTTTCTTCTTTAGAGTCTAACTTGAGGCTTTTAAACCTTTGTACGAAGACCAAATGCTTGTTGTTTTCAAGTAAGTTCTGTAACATGGCCGTCGCTTTTGAAGTGCTTATTTCATTGTTGTCACGCATATCCATGATTTCACTAATGACACCGAAAAGTTTCTGGCATGTCAAATCAAAATACTCACGAGGAGTATATTTCTCATTGTGTTTGAAAGCCTCTACCACATCCAACGGCACACGATAAGAAACGCTTTGCCTATCGCGACTGCACAACACCAGCCCTTTTTGTTCCAGGCCATCAACATCGTTCATCAAACGAATTATTTTTGTCATACTACATTCTAAGTGCCTAGCGAAATCACTGACCGTGATACTCGAATCGTTGCTATTGTCGATGAACAACGCCATCATAATGCTTTGCTCCTTGGTGAGTTCCATCTTTTTCGAAATGAACTTCAGGGGCTTGGCTGCCTTCTTGAAAAACTCTTCATTAAGATGCGAGCCTTTTGAGAATTCAACGACTTGTTCCACGGCGGTCAACAAGTCCATTCCTTTCTTCTTGCTTTTCTTTGTTTCCATGATACACTCCTTTTTGTTTCTGTTTGAATCATGGTGCGAAGAAAGCGATGGATTGTGCCACTTTAAGGCACAGGTAAAAAAGAAAACGAATAATTGTGCATTTTTTGGCCGAAGGTATGAATTGATAGTTTTTTTTCAATAAAATCAAGGAATTACGAAAATATCACGGATTTTTCGCTGTCAACAGATATATAGTTCCCTAAAAAAATATCAGAACCATTGCGGTGAACGAAAAAAGTTGTATATTTGCAATGAGTTTTATTTGCAGGGTAAAATCTGTTGAACTTATAATGGCGAGCCGGATTACCTCCGGCTCGTTTTATAATTGAAGCGACATTCATCGAGGCTATAATGGAAACTCCCATCGTTACAGATTTGGACATTGACTGCAAAGAAACACAATTCATTGTCAATCAAAATTTTACATTTAAAATTGCAGTATGCAATTACATTGATTGGATCGTTTTCTTTTCGTTCTCCCCAGTTAGTATGAACAGCTTGTTCAAGCATCTTGTCAAGAATCATTATTGCTGCTGCTTTTTTTGGATACATCGCTGCTCCAATCATGGTTCATTTGTAGCTGCAAATATAGAACAAATTAATCAATATAATTAGAATTATTATAATAAACCTTTCTTAGAAACCATGCGTAGGCTTTGGCATCGTCTGAAGTATTACCTTGGTTGAATAGGTCAAAGACTCAAGAGATTTTACCATGCGAAGAAAAAAGAAAGCCTGTGCCGAATTGAGGCATAAAAGGAATACTTTAAGCTATTGGGTCAGAACAGAATTCTCTTCGCTTACATGTTTTACAATGCCGGCCAATCCACACATCGTCAAATTGGTTCATGGCTTGCTCAACCAATTCGGGATCGTCGGTGAGGATACCAGCTTCGAAGTTGCGGGTGTCCTCCCCTTTCATCCCGATGCCAGCTCCAGTGAGGTTAGCGCTGCCGATGTAGGCAAGTTGGCCATCGAAGACAAGCATCTTGAAATGGACTCTTGGGCACAACACTCGCTCAAGGCCATCGAACAATGCCGGATATTTGTCGAAGTCCTCACGGAAAGCGGGACCTGGTTCTTTGGCATGGATGAGACGAATCTCAACACCTTTCTTGATAAGCTGGGCTAGGGCGGCAAGGAAGGGTTTGGCCTCGGAACCGACTTTGATATAGAGGTCTTTGATGTCGGCAGTGCCAATCCAAAGGCTTCGCTTGACCTTAGGGACACGGGCGAGGACTTCGGAGTAATGGGCGGTATCACTGATGTATTTCAGCATAGCAGAATTATCCTTAACCACAAAAGGCTCTTTGATATATTTCCTTTGCAATATTTGGAATATTACCATCCCACGAACCTTTGCGAGAAAAGCCAATGAGATTCACGTAGCCTGGATGGGTAAAGACTCCTTTGATAGAATGCTTTTTGCGTGAGGAATAAGTATAGTCATGGAATGTTTGCGAACCCATACAGACAATTAGTTTTGGATTCAATAATTCAACCATTTGATGCATGATATGAATAAAGTATTTGCGTACATTCCATTCATTTCCTTTACATTCTTCAGGTATGACACTTTCTTTACAAACAGTTCTAAACAATGAAACCATAGACTTCCCATCTTTCGTGGCCACAGGGTAAAGATTTAAATACATCATTGTTTCTTTAAAACTCTTTGCCCAATACGGCTCTTTATTTGATCCTCTTTCATTGCCTTTTTTAGGGTCAATTAAATCAGCTAATTCAAACATCAAGTCAACCATTTGGCGAGGCAACTTATTATTCTCTTGTACATTTAGTTCATACCATTCAGCATTCTTTTTCCTTGCTCCATTTCTTGTAAAAAACATCAACTCCGTTTCATTGGTATGGGGTTCTAACTTTTCGTGTTCCCCATTTTTATCCCACAGCATCCAATCTCTACTACCAGAAGGATTGTAACCTAGAAAAAGGACTTTGGGCTGAGAAACCAAATAACTGGGTGAGGCATCAAAACCCTTGTAGTTGATGTATTCTTTGTCGAATTGCCTGCTAGTCAACAAATCCATTAATGGATGGTACCTGTCTTGCAATTCATAAAACCTAATCCGAAGTTCTTCTTTTGTCATAGCATGGTCTCCCTTCCCACATTGCAAAAATAGCAAATCCTGTTCAAACAGGTATAGGCCATTTCATCTTCTTTTTCCGTTTGTCGTAATGGTAAGATTGTTCCAACATCTCCACGTGTACATCATAGCGGAAATCCCTGATGTAGATCAGGTCTGACAAAGCGAAGCAAGTGTGTTCGAACAGGGTGTGGAACGGCATGATTAGATGCAAGCCTTTGGTTAGTTCCCTGTCGAGGCCTTCGTTCCAGTTTGGAGTTGACTTCCCGATACCAATGAAACGGTCAAAAGAATTGTCATAATCTCCAGATATTACGATGCTGTTGTGAACACCATACCTATATTCAGCGTGAATGTCTGGATCCATTATTGCTTCCCATAAACGTGGAGGGTATTTTGTTGGCCAATCGGGTTGATCAGCCAACGGATGTTTTTCGGGAAGATACAAATCAAACCATAGCGTAGCTTCAATTTCCTGACACTCAAAATTGATCTCATCATAGATTTTCTCCGCCATATTCCATAAATTGCGAAAAGCCCACTTCAGCGCATCATTGAACTCAATGATATCTGGCAGCAATTCACGTTGGTATTTGAGCAATTTGCCGTTTATTAGTTTTTTCCGACGCTTGATGAGATACTGTAGTTCGACAACATAACTATCAGCTTTAATCATGTTCTCACGCATTTCCAGCAAATACTCACACTCAAAATAGCGAAGCCTCTTCTCGTAAAGTTCGGCAATTCTGTCTTCGAGTTCTTTTAACTCGGGGGTGGTTAGTAATTGAACGATGTCCATTTTGATGATTGAATTGGTGTAGCGCTACAAAGAAAAGAAGAGCTTGTGCCAAATTGAAGCACAAGTAATAAAAATCGGATAAAAATCTTAATTCCTTTGATTAATAAGGTTAACCACCACCTTCACCATCACATCTTTTTCCTCGGGCTTGCTCTCAGCAATCATCAAGGTTAAGGCAACCAAAGTATTGTCGGCAATGCGTTTGCTCCCATCTTTGCGATAAAGGATGCCGTTATTATTGAGAAACCACAAGAACAATGTAGCGGCGATTCGCTTGTTTCCATCGGTAAAGGAATGGTTCTTCGTGACGAGATAAAGCAGCATGGCGGCCTTCTCTTCAACGCTCGGATACAGGTCCTTACGATCGAAAGTCTGATAGATCTGTCCGATACTGCTTTTGAACGAGTCGTCTTTCTCGTTACCAAAAAGGGTGCTACCTCCAAACTTCTCACGCAAGGCTGCAATAGCTTGCATCGCATTGTCGTAAGTCGCTTGAAACTTCTCCTCTTGGGTGGTTTCTTTCACACCTAACCGCTGATAATCGTAGTCGTCTAGCGTATCTAAAGCGTAGGTGTAATCAACAACGATGTCAAACAGCGCTTGGTTCTCATCGGCCTTCAACAAAGGTTGGTTTTGAATAGTCCTACCCAGCATTTGAACGAATTGGCGGAGCTCGGTAATTTGTCTTTTCCTGATACGTTCATTGACCACATATCCCTTCAGCAAATACTCCTTCAAAACTCGATTTGCCCACCTACGGAATTGAACGCCACGTTGACTCTTTACACGATAACCCACGGAGATAATGACATCCAAATTATAAATCGCCGTTGGCTTGTACTTTGAAAGAGTATTATGCAAAATTTGCATATTACTGTTTTTCTCCAATTCGCCTTCCTTGAATACATTGGCAATATGACGAGCAATTACCGATTGGTCCTTCTGAAACAGTTCAGCCATTTGAGCCTGCGTCAGCCACACGGTTTCACTTTCTAATCTGACATCAATCGAGGTTTGACCGTTATCGGTCTGATAAATAACAATTTGGTTTTCCATAATAAAGCTTTTTAATAGAGAATATTTGAAGTATTTCTATTGTTATGTAGCTTTTTTATGGAAATGTTACATTTTTTCAGTAAAAAAAAACCGCTCCTTCACCCTCAGCGTTTGTATGACCACGGAAGCAACAATAAGCGCAATGCCCAACCAGAATGACCAGTTGAGCTCTTGCAATTCGTTGAAGATAATGGCGGCGAAAGCGATGCTGTAAACAGGCTCCAAGTTGTAAACGAGGTTCACCGTGAAGGCCGAGACGCGACGAAAAGCATGTAATTGCAGGAGAAACGGCAAAACCGTGAAGATCGAGCCCAGAAGTATCAGCCAGATGACATCCGCCTTGGTGGGAAGGATGGCGTCATTAGGCATCAGTTTCAGGAAAACAGGAACGCAAAGGGTCAAGAAAAAGAATCCGCCAACAAGTTCATATAGCAGCATGGTAGCACTGTCCTCCCCTACCTTTTCAGCCGTCCTGATATGTGTCAAAGCAAAGACGGCGTAGGCCAACGAGCAAAGCAAGCCCAAGGCTATGCCAAGCCTGTAACGAACATCTAAACTGAAGATGAGCATGACACCGACAATGGAGATAAAGCTGATTAAGAACTCCTTCCACGACGCCTCTTTTCGATTGAAAAACACATTCAAAAGAGCGGTGAAGAAACTGGTAGTAGCGATGCAGGCTACTCCAACAGAGACATTCGACGCCTGTATGCTGGCATAAAACGCCACCCAATGCGTGGCCAAGATACAGCCACAGCCAAAGATTCGAACTAGGTGTTTCCACCTAGGGATATGCAATCTACGCATGAAAAGCAGCGCCAAAGCAAGCGTAACGATGCTGACAATCATGCGATGCCACACCAGCGGCAGCCCGCTCAGCGAGATCAAACGCCCGAAAATGCCTGTCCACCCAGCTAAGAAAACAGCCAGATGCAACAAAATCAGGGTATGGACTTTCTTTTCTTCTCGCTTTAGCATGGTTAATTTTATAATATTGAGCCAAAAATTCGATCCATCATTTGTTTGTAATACGCCACTTTCTCTTTGAGCGGCATGGGATAGGCACGCGAGGAGGAAGGCATTCGCCAAAGTCGCAATTGACGGCCGTTGATACTGAACTCGTTATACATTCCCATCTTGGGCATCTCTACACCGTAATCCTCCGTCAGCACCGAAAAACTCTTCTGTCCCGTGCATACGATATCATGGCAAAGCGGAATTTGCTCCAGCAGCGCAGGAATATCTGTCTTTTCAACAATTTGAAGATCCTTGTCGGAGGCATTGCCCGAGAGCCTTCTCACAACCGTGGCTGTATCGAAAATGGCGATTCCTTTTTCATCGAGGAGCGCTTGAATATCCCTGAGTCGGAACGTCTTATGCTCGGCATCCACTAACCTTTGACTGTCATTGAAAAACACCTCGCCAAAGATCTCCCACATCATATTGGTGCGGTTGGGATAAAAGAATTCCATGCACCACCGCTTCTTTGGTGGCGGGAAGCTTCCCAGCATCAACAGTCGGGCATTCTTTGGTAAGAACGGCTTCAATGGATGTTGTTCAGCAGGCGCATTCAAAAACTCGGCATCGACCAATTTCTTTTCCATGGTATGAAAATTAATGGACAAAGATAAGGATTTATTGCCAATCCCGCCAACACTGTCAAATAAGTATCGGTTTTTCCAGAAACCGATATCCGCTAAATATCCAACAGCATATTTGCCTTAATCTTCTTGATCATTTCTACTGGCACTCCGCAGCCTTGGGCCATCTCTGGCCAACGCGAAGCCGTTTCACACACTTGGTCAATCACCTCCGATGCATCCTTGATGCTGTTGGCTGTGGCCAGTGTCAGCAAATCCGCACGGGTTATTCCGTCAAACTTGCCATTCACCGACATCTGGTGAGTGGCCGTCCAGCCGCCTTGCGGATTGAAAGCGTAGCCCATGTCGTATGCGGGAGAAAGACGCCAGCGACCATCCTCGCCCATCAGGAACGAGATGTTCTTCGTGTGGTCGTCCTGGTTGCGCACCACCACATTGAACACCAGTCTTCTGAACATCTCCTGCGCCTCCGAATAGGGCAGCCGCAACGCTCGCATCACGCTGAACGCCTGATCATAGGAATAGCCCCTGTGCAGACGGAAGTCATAGTGCGCCATGCCACAAAGCGTCTGCATGTGTACCTTTCGCCCGCCCTCACGATCGAAACGTCGCGTCAAGAAATGCGCCCGCCCGTTCTCCTCCAGCAGCGAGCACTCGGTCATCTGGATGCCGCAGGCCGTAGCCAACTGATAGAACGAATACTCCAGTCGCCCATAGTTTTGCGTCTCCTTAAAACCTGCCTGAGCAGAAACGCCATCCAACTTGATCAGATAGTAGTCAAAGCCCGCAGGAGCCTCCACCTGGCCGCTCCGCACCTCACCTGTAGCCTTGTTATAGGTGATAATGGCCTTTGCCCTTTGACCACCGGCCGATGTCCCTAGTCGCAGAATCTCAGCAATCGCAGCCTTCCGGTCGTCATTCAAGTTCACTCCAAACGACTCCTTTTGCGAAAGCGCCTCTCGCGCCACATCTACCAACGAGTCAATCTCGAACCGCTGATTCGGGTCGTATCCCGCGTCAATGGCCGGCTCAAACTCCAGCGCACCCATGCACCGCTTGCCCAAGAAACAAAGCGTCTCCACGGGATTGCTACTCGTGCGTCCCGTCAGCGACAGCCAACGGTCAAACAGTGCCCGTCCATAAGTGTCTGGCAGCGAATCGGCCAACATCCCCGGCAAGCCCATAAAGGTCTCGCGGTTCAGGCCGGCAAACGAATACACGCGTCCTTCACGCACCGGCATCATCAATGGCGAAGGTTCCAATCCCCTTCCCACAAAGTTCCGATCGTACTCAAACTGCACTGCCTGATAGCGCTCGTCCCAGCGGAACGTGCCCACCGGCAGCCCGAACATCCGCACTTTTGCCACATCTACCATGTCGGTTCCTCCTTTTCTGCCTTATGTTTGCTGCCCACCGCTCGCTTGCGCTGGGCCTTGCTCGCCTTGTTGACCATCTCGTAATACTCGCTCGGACTCAGTTGTTCCTCCTCTACCAGCGGCTGCAGCACCTCCAGTTTTCCCAGCGTCCGCAACACCCTGAGCAGCGACTCGAACGAGCGGATCTCGCCGTTTTCAATCTTCTTCACCGACGACAGCGATACCCCCGAATCCTCTGCAAGCCTCTGTTGCGTGATGTTTTGCTTCAATCTCACTGCTTTCAACCGTTCTCCGATTTTGGTCAAAATCATCTCATCTGCAAGCATATAGATATCATCCATAACAGTTTTAATTTGAACTTTTACACCGCAAAAATACAAATAAAAGTTTAAATTTCAACTATTATTATTTTGTTTTTGTTCGTCTTTCACGAATAAGTATCAGATTTCCGAAAATGTTTCACCCAAAATGAATTTTTTCGCTAAGTTTGCACTTTATTTGGTTTGAAATGAATCCCGTTGCCATCCGTTTGCTCAACCAACAACTTGCCGCACCCCAGTTCAGCAATCCCGCCGAAGTGGTCAGCCATTTGGGTGCCATACAGGCCCAGGAGTATCGTTTGATGCGTTGGGCAGTGGCAATGCGCACCAAGAAGCCGTCGGCAAAGGCTTTTAAAAAGGCCTTCGACGATGGCCGCATCATCCGTCTGCACCTGATGCGAGGGACATGGCAACTGGTGGCTGCTGAGGACTATTGGCCCATGCTAGAGCTTTGTGCAGCCAAAGCTATCGCCGTAACCAAAGGCTGGATGAGCAGTAACAAAATTAGCATCCCCAACGATGAGCTGATGCGCATCCGCCAGATATTGGCTCAAACGGCAGCCGACAAAGTAAGCGTCATCAAGGAAGATTTTGTACAAGCGTTGGCCGAGAAAGACATCCACATGGATGACCATCGGCTGTCATACCATATCCGAATGGCAGAGCTCTCAGGAACGCTTTGCAGTGGTGACCTGCTCCCCATGAAAGCATCCTACGCACTAACCGCCAACAAGATAAAACCCAAAGAGAAAACGGATCGCGACGAAGCCTTGATGCACTTCACACATCAATATTTCCAGAGTCGGCAGCCCGCCACGTTGGAGGATTTCGTTTGGTGGTCAGGGTTGAACATCAACGACTGCCGCAAAGGCATCGAGCTTTTGGGCAACACCATTCATATCGAACGATGGAGAGGTCGCGATTTCTACTTGACCGATGAGTGCCGCACACGGGGGTTCAGGAAAGACAAGTTCCTCTTGATTCCCCCTTACGATGAATACCTAATCGGGTACAAGAGTCGCGATATCGTGTTGCCCGCCGAGCACCGTCAACGTGCCCACAACAACAGCGGCATCTTCCAGCCCATCATCGCTCACGACGGCATCGTTTGCGGCAACTGGTCTCCATTTAAGGAGGATTGCCAAGCGGAGTTTTTCAACGACAATCATAATCTCGAAGATGTTCAAAAAGCTTGGAATGAATATAAAAAAGCAATGACGAATTAAAGCCACCAATTAAAACATATTAAGCCATGATTAAAGAATACAAAACTAAGGATTTGACCATCATTTGGCAACCTGAAAAATGCACACATGCCGGAATCTGCGTACGCACTTTACCAAAAGTTTTCAATCTCCAAACAAGACCCTGGTGCCAACCTGAAAACGCCTCCACCGAAGAGTTGATAGCAACCATTGAGGCTTGTCCTTCTGGCGCTCTGACTTATAAGCTGAACAAATAACGGCCATGGAGATTGTTCATAAAAACAGCGCCAAAAACGGTTTATTCATCGCCCAGGAGGACGGTCAAAGAATCGGCTATATTTCCTACGACTGGCTTGAGCCCAACATCCTCGGTCTGATGCATACCGTGGTGAACCCTGAATACCGTGGACATGGAGTAGCCAAGGCGTTGCTTGATACCACTGTCAATTACGCCCGCGAAAACGGAATCCTCATCCATGCCGTTTGCTCCTACGCCGTCAAGGAATTCCAAAATCCGGAATACGACGACGTAAACTTTTTCAAGCAAAAATCTTAATAATGAAAAAATTCAAAACCGCTATTATCCTGTTTGCCGTATTTGAGGCCATCGCCATATCGCTTTGGCTGACAACAGGAAGTCTTTTCTACCTGCTCAACTTCAGCTATATCGGGATTTGTATTGGCGTTGGACTGGCCTTGTCAAGGGCGGGATGGAAATATGCCAGGGAGTTTATTCAGTTTGGCGTGGGTGCATACATGCTCGTTTTCCTTGGACTGATCTGCAGGGAGAACATGCAGATTGAAGGCTTCTGGTATTATCTATTTTCTGGGGTAGTAGGCGCAGGCGTGTTGCATTATGCCATCGCCAAAATCTTCGGACCATTGCTCTTCGGTCGGGGTTGGTGCGGCTATGCCTGTTGGACAGCCATGATTCTCGACTTGCTTCCCTATAAACAGCCCAAAGGCCCAAGAAAGAAACTTGGCTTCATCCGCTACATCGTGTTCGCGCTGGCACTTATCCTCGTCCTACTGCTATTTCATTTTGGTAAAGCCACCAAGCATACCATGTTCATACTCTTCCTTATCGGCAACCTGGTCTATTACGTGGTGGGCATCCTCCTCGCCATCCTGTTCAAGGACAATCGCGCCTTTTGCAAATATATCTGCCCCATCACGGTCTTCCTCAAGCCGATGAGTTACTTCTCCTTGCTCCGCATCCATTGTGATGAAAGCAAATGCATCAAATGCGGCAAATGCCTGAAAGTCTGTCCAATGAATGTAGAAGTAAACAAGGATTCTCGAAAACGGGAAAATGCCACTGAGTGCATCTTATGCCATAAGTGCACCAAAGAATGTCCTGTGAAAGCTCTTAAATAACTATTTATATGAAAACAAAACTATTATCAACTATTGCATTATTGCTACTCATTGCTATTAGCGGATGCCATTCAAATCAAAACCATTCTGATTACTGCACTGTCAAAGGTACTGTTAAAGGCCTAAAAAACGGAACAAAACTGGAACTGCAGGACGAGTTCCAGCAATACAAAGTGATAGCGAACACCACTGTGAAAGATGGAGCCTTCGAGTTTCATCCAGATATTTCGTCACCCACTCATGTATATTTGTATGTAACTAACAAAAAACAATTGAAAGACTTCATCTTGGAGCCAGGAACCATTCTCGTCGAAGTGGATGCCGACGATGAGGAGGATTACCGTTATGGTGCCCAAGGAACTCCTTCTAACGATATAGAACGCAAATTTAGAGCACTTGCCGACAATGGAGATTACGAGGCCGCCAAAGCTATCATGGACTCTATAATGGGCACCGAACAAACAGGTGCTTTGGCCTTGGATTTCGCTCATAACATTTGTGATTCAACCGCACAGATGTTAGGTGTATTGGACCGTTTGACGCCCGAGTTGGCCAATCTGGAATTTGTCGCCGAATTTAGGGAAGATTTGATCCGCCGCCTGAATACTGAAGCTGGCGGCATGTATATCGACATGGAGTATCCCGACGTGGACGGCAACCCGATCAGCTTGAGTTCGGTCGTCAACAACCCCAACAACCGCTATGTCCTCGTTGATTTTTGGGCGACATGGTGCAGTTCCTGCGTAGTCATATTACCTGAATTGGCAGAGATTTATGCGAAATACCACGAGAAGGGACTGGAGTTATACGGCGTCTCCATGGATGTTTATCCCAAGGAATGGGAAAAATATGTAAAGGCTAAAAACTTTGCATGGATCAACGTGTGCGAAGGTTGCGGAGGAGGAAAGCAAAACAGCAAGGCATGGTACGATTATTCCCTTTCAGGCATCCCAACAACGGTGCTGATTGATTGTCAGACTGGAATCATCATCGCCCGCGACAAAAAAACCGACGAATTAGACGTAATGCTTGATGAACTGCTCCATAAATAAAGGCTATTATGAAATCCTTCATCAAGACCATTACTGTCGCCTTATGCGCGCTATATCTGTCCTCTTGTGCTATTATCAGAGGCTATCGAGCAGATGGCTTGAACGGACCGAATATCTTCAGCTTTGAGCATTGCGAACACGATACCATTGCCAAAGGCGATCAATCGTTCCAGTTTCCTGTCGCTACGAATAAACCCGAATGGCTTGACACACTGCATTTCTACAATGAGGCACAGAGATGCGTCAATATGACCTTTGAAGAGGCGATCAAAGATGCCAGTAAAACTCAAGGAGTGCTGATTATCCACAACGACAGCATCGTGTACGAGAAGTACTGGGGCAACTTTTCGGCCAACCGACTGGCCACCATCTTCTCCGTATCCAAATCTATCACCTCACTTCTGTGCGGCATCGCCGTGGACGAAGGGTATATCGAAAGCATCGACGACCCAGTCACCAAGTATTTGCCGGAACTGAAAAAGAAAGACCCAAGGTGGGAGCGCCTCACCATCCGCCATCTGCTGAATATGGAGAGCGGGCTGGACTTCGATGACGAATATGAGTTCAATATCAAGGAGTTGAAAACGGTCAACGCCATCGCAAGATTGAACTACGGTCACAACATCATGAAGCAAATCAAAGGGCTGAAATTCCGCTGTGAGCCTGGTACCGATTTCCGTTATGAGAGTATGACCACCGCCATCCTCGGCGTGGTCATCGAACGAGCCACGGGCATACACTATGCCGATTATCTCAGTGAGAAGGTGTGGAAACCCCTCCAGATGGAGTCGGTGGCGCTAATCAATATCGACAGCCGCAAACACCATGTCGCTCACGCCTTTGGTGGCATTACCTGTACCTTGAAAGACCTGGCAAAAATCGGCCGCCTCTATCTGAACCTTGGCGTATGGGACGGAAAACGCATCGTCAGCGAGGAATGGATACACCTGACTACCGATTTTAATCCCAAATTGTGCTATCATTACAGTTGGTATGATGTTCGGTATGAAAACTTTAGAACAGGGCCGTATCCGGGCTTTTACGCATTAGGCATTTGTAATCAGGTTCTTTATGTCAACCCATACAAAAACCTAATTATGGTTAGGATCGGCTTGAGCAACAATGGCCCAGCTGTCATTCCGGCGGTGTTTGAAACGCTGAGTAACCGATGGATTGAATAGCCTATAACTGCTCCTCTAAAAACTCAGCTGCATCAGCTACGCAGCCTGAACACTCACGAAGGACGACACCAGTCCCGACGCCTTTTAACAGCTTGCATTGAGTGGCTCCGTTACTTTGTTGGAACTGAGTCATGATATGCCTCATTCCTTTTCGTGCCATAGCCTTATCCTTGGTGGCCATGCCCAGCACAATGCCTGCGCCAACGAGTGCTCCGCAAGTGCCTTCCATATTTCCCATACCTGCGCCAAAGGAATTGCCTAAGTTGCGGGCAGTTTCTTCGTCGATTCCAATGATATCCGCGTATGTGCAAATAACCGCTTGGGCACAATTATGGGTGCCACACATCAGTTTTTCGGCTGCGATTTGTTTTCTACTTTCCATAAGTGATTATTTACTTCTTCCCTATTGCTTGCAAAATTAAGCAATTTTTCAACCAATTGAAAAAATGACTATTTTTGCCTTAATCTTTGGATTGAAACAAAATGAAACAACAACTCATCATCACAGCCCTCGCCCTGTTGATTGCCACGGGCTGTAACCAACAGAAACAAGAACAACAAACCATGAATAAAGAGAATAGAGAACTGACCGCCTTTGACGTTCAAAAGGAATTTGAAAAGAACGGATTCACTTGGTTTACCGAAAACCTCATCCTCTGCAGTGGCGACACTACACGCAATAACGCCATGACCATCGGTTGGGGC